>Ga0272446_1003784_pt1 | contig 18682 bp, 14 predicted proteins | sample YNPCB0061_FD_194587 | JGI IMG/M metagenome (GOLD analysis project Ga0272446, IMG submission 194587) | Hot spring microbial mat communities from Yellowstone National Park, WY, United States - YNP-CB-006-1 | ecosystem: Environmental > Aquatic > Thermal springs > Hot (42-90C) > Sediment | place... | reverse complement strand
GCATGGATTGTGACGTTTGTGGCTGTGTTCACGCTCACCCGGAAGGTGAGCCCGCTACGCGCCCGCTTTGTGGGCCTGCGGCCCATCCCTCGCTGCGCTCGGGACCAGCACTACGTGCTGTCCTGTGCCCTTCGGGCTGGTCCGGCCCAGGCAGGCGCCTGGCTTTGTGTGGGCCTGGGGCCCATCCCTCGCTGCGCTCGGGACCAGCACTGCGTGCTGTCCTGCGCCCTGCGGGCTGGTCGCTCCTCCTTGCAGGGAATGACCCTGCGGCGTCGTCGCTTCGCGCCATACACCTGCCTGGTCCGGCCTTCGGACGCGTTCAACTGAGGTTTTTAGGATAATAACGGCTTTCCCAGACGGTTTCCTTGAATGAAACTGCAATCTCCCTTGCCCGTAACTCTGCTGACCGGATTTCTGGGCAGCGGCAAGACCACCCTGCTCAACCGCCTGCTGCGCCATGCGCCCCTCACTGCCGTGGTCATGAACGAGTTCGGCGAGATTGGCCTGGACCACCAGCTTCTGGAGGAGACCCGGGGGCCCCTGGCCCTGCTCTCCGGCGGGTGCGTGTGTTGCCAGGTGGTGGGCTCCCTGGCGCCGACCCTGAAGAATCTGGCCCTGGGCCGGGCCGACGGCAAGCTACCGCCCTTCGAGCGGGTCATCATCGAAACCACGGGCATCGCCGATCCGGCCCCCATCCTGGACCCCCTGCTCAACGACCGCTGGATCGCCGCCCGCTTCCGCATGGACGGTGTGGTCACGACCGTGGATGCCGTGCTGGGGGAACAACAGTTGGACAGCTACCCGGAAGCGCTACGCCAGGTGGCGGTGGCGGACCGGCTGGTGCTCACCAAGACCGATCTGGCCCGTGGGGGCGAGATGGAGGCCTTGCGCGCGCGCCTGAGCGCCCTGAACCCCGCCGCCGCCCAAATCGTGGCCGTGCAAGGGGAGATGGACTACGACGCGCTGCTCGACCTGGGCCTGTTCAATCCGTCGGACAAGCATCCGGATGTGGCCCGCTGGCTGGCCCAGGAGCGCTACAAGCCCGTGGCGGCGGGGGGGGTGTTGGGGGGCAAGGCCTCCCTGTCCCCGCCTGCGCCGCATGATGCGCGTATCCGGAGTTTCAGCCTGGCTTTCGACACACCCCTGGAGTGGGAAGGCGTGAGCGCTGCCCTGGAGGTGCTGTCCGCCTTCCGTGCCAAGCAACTCTTGCGCATGAAGGCCATCGTCCATGTGAGGGGGCGGGACAGGCCCGTGGTGCTCCATGCCGTGCAGCACGTGTTTTATCCACCGGCGGAATTGCCGGCCTGGCCCGATGCCGACCGGCGCAGCCGCTTCGTGTTCATCACCGATGGACTGGCCGAGGAATTCGTCAAGAAGCTGCTGGAAGACTTCACCCGCGCCGCGGCGGCAGGCACACTGGCGCCCCAGAGCAAATCAGCCGCACAATCCACCGCATGAAATTCACCCCCGCCTCCTTCCGCGCCTGGCCCACCAAGCGGATCACCCTGCTGGGCATGTCCGGCGTGGGCAAGACCTATATCTCCGCCCTGCTGCGCCGTTATGACTGGTTCCATTATTCCGGCGACTACCGCATCGGCACCCGCTACCTGGACGAGCCCATCCTGGATCTGATCAAGCAGCAGGCCATGCAGGTGCCCTTCCTCAAGGAGCTCCTGCGCAACGACTGGATCGATATCCGCAACAACATCAAGATCCAGGACCTGGGGCCGGTCTTGTCCTTCGTGGGCAAGCTGGGCAGCCCGGATTTCTCCGGCCTCTCCCTGCCGGAGTTCAGCCGCCGCCAGGCCCTCTACCGGGAAGGCGAGATCGCCGCCATGAAGGATGTCCCCGAGTTCATCCGCAAGGCCCAGGAGATCTACGGCTACGACCATTTCGTCAACGACGTGGGCGGCAGCCTGTGCGAGCTGGAGGACGACTCCGTCATCGACCTGCTGGCGCAGCACACCCTCATTCTCTACATCCAGGTGACCACCCGGGAGGAGGAGGACACCCTCATCCGCCGCGCCCAGAGCGACCCCAAACCCCTCTACTATCGACCGGCCTTCCTGGCGGAGCACCTGCCGGTCTACATGCAGGAACGGGGGCTGGAGTATGTGGCCCAGATCGAGCCCGACGACTTCACCCGCTGGATCTTCCCCCGCCTGTTCCACTCCCGCGTGCCCCGTTACGAGGCCATCGCCGGGCCCCACGGCTATACCGTCACCTCCCAGGAGGTGGCCCGGGTGAAGAGCGAGGCGGACTTTCTCGCCTTGGTGGAAACCGCCATCGCCAGGAAAGGGGAGCCCTGAAATGCCCCTGGTTGCCCACAACGACCTGCCCACCCTGCAACGCCTGAAGGCGGCGGGCACCACCATCGTCCTGCCCGAAGAGCGGGCCACGCACCAGGACATCCGCGAACTGCACATCGGCCTTTTGAACATGATGCCGGACGCGGCCCTGGAGGCCACGGAGCGCCAGTTCTTCCGCCTGGTGGGGGAAAGCAACCCCATCGCCCAGTTCTACGTGCACCCCTTCACTCTGGACGCCATCCCCCGGGGGGAAAAGGTGGCGGCCCACATCGCCAGATATTACGAGCCCTTCGACAAGATTCGCGCCGAGGGCCTGGACGCCCTCATCATCACCGGCGCCAACGTCACCGGCGAGGACCTGTCCAAGGAGCCCTTCTGGGGCCCCCTGGGCGAGGTCATCGACTGGGCCTGGGAAAACGTCACCACCACCCTGCTGTCCTGCCTGGCCACCCACGCGGTGATGCACTTGCGCTACCACCAGCCCCGGGTCAGGCAGCCCAGCAAGCGCTGGGGCGTGTTTTCCCACCGGGTGGTGGACCCCAGGCATCCCCTGGTGGCGGACGTGAACACCCGCTTCGATGTGCCTCATTCCCGCTGGAACGACATCTCCCGTGCCCAGTTCGAGGCCGCCGGTCTGCGGGTACTGGTGGAAAGCGAGGAGGTGGGCGTGCACCTGGCCACCAGCCACGACGGCCTGCGCATGGTGTTCTTCCAGGGACACCCCGAGTACGACACCATCTCCCTGCTGAAGGAATTCAAGCGTGACGCCCTGTTGTTCGCCCAGGGCAGGCTGCCGGAATTTCCGCCCTTCCCGGCGAACTACGTGCCCCGTCTGGAGCAGGCCATCCTGCTGGAATGGCGCGACCGCCTCCTGGAGGCCGTGGCCAGGAACCAGCCCCTGCCGGAGTTCCCGGAGGCCTTGGTGGCGCCCCACCTGGACAATACCTGGCACGACACGGGGGAAGCGGTGCTGGGCAACTGGATGGGCTGCATGTATCAGGTCACCCACCGGGAGCGGCGCAAGCCTTTCATGGATGGCATCGATCCGAACGATCCCCTCAAGCTGTACGGGGGTTGATCTTCACCCGAACATGGCATAATCCGCCGCTACTTTCTCACGCGCAGTCATTCATCAGACAGAGGAGGCGACGTGGCTACCGCAGCAAAAAAACCCGCTGGCAAGACCAAGCAATCTCCTGCTCAATCATCCGCCAAGGCTGCGTCCGCCCCGGCCAAGGCGGGGAAGACTGCGATCAAGAAGCCCGAGGCCAAGCCTGCCGCCCCGGTGAAGGCCAAGGCAGTGGCGGCAGTCAAGACGCCCGCCGCCAAGGCCCCGGCAAAACCAGCGGGCAAGGCGGTCGCCAAGTCGGCCGCCAAAACCGCCGCCAAGGTCGTGGCCAAGCAGGTTGCGCCGGCCAAGGCCAAGCCCGCCGCGGGCAAGATCACCCCGGCCGCCGCCAAACAGGTGGTGGCCAAGAAGCCGGCAGCCAAGGCTGCCCCCGTTCAATCCCAGGCGGTTCCCCAGGCGCCGACCAAGGCCAAGGCCAGGCCCGCCACCCCGGTTCCGGCTGCCCTCGAGGCACCCCCGGCGGAAGCCAGTAAACCAAGCAAGCAACCCATGAAACCCGCACCCAGCAAACCCGCCAAGAAACCCGCTGCCAAACCTTTGGTCAGCGTGCCCACCACCGATGCCGAACTCCTCGCCATGCCCGAGGACGACTATATGAACGAGGCCCAGCTGGCCTACTTCAAGAACAAGCTCCTGCTCATGCGCGAGGAAATCCTGGAGAACGCCCGGGAGACCGGCGAGCACCTGAAGGAGAACGAAGTCTTCGCCGACCCCAACGACCGGGCCACGGTGGAGGAGGAGAACATGTTGGAACAACGTGTGCGGGACCGGGAGCGCAAGCTGTTGAAAAAAATCAACGCCTCCCTGGCGCGCATCGAGGACGGCTCCTACGGCTACTGCCTGGAGACCGGCGAGCCCATTGGTCTGCCCCGCCTGCTGGCCCGGCCCACCGCCGAGCTTTCCATCGAGGCCCAGGAAAAGCACGAGCGCCTGGAAAAGCTCTACGCCGACTGAGACGCCCGGCGTCCGTGACGGCCGCATGACGCGGCCGTTTTGTTTTGCTCCACCCACGCCGATAATGGCGCGGTGGTTGGGCATAGGGAGCCGGGATGATCGAAGACGCCAAGACGCGGTTTGCCACCCTGAAGGCCAGTGGCATGCTGCCCTCCCCCCAGGGGGTGGCCTTGGCCGTGCTGGAGCTCACCCAGCGCCATGACGCCAGCATCCAGGACCTGACCCATCTGGTGCAGACGGATCCGGCCATGGCGGGCCGCATCCTGCGCTACGCCAACGCCGTGCATGGCGGTAGCCTGCGCCACATCGCCTCCCTGTCCCACGCCATCGTTTTTCTCGGACTGTTCCGGGTGCGCCAGATCGCCCTGGGTTTTTCCCTGGTGGACCATTACCGCAGCGGCTCCTGCGGTGCCTTCGATTACCTGGGCTACTGGACCGCCTCCCTGGCTACCGGGATCACCGCCCAGCAGGTATCCGCCCAGGCCCAGTGCCCGCCGGACGAGAGCTTCACCTGCGGCCTGCTCTCCGGCATCGGCCGTCTGGCCCTGGCCACGGTCTTTCCCGTGGAGTATGGCAAGCTGCTGGAGCGGCATCTGAGCGGCCTGGAACTGCGGCAGTCCGAGGCGGCCAGTTTCGGCCTGGATCATGCCGCCCTGTCGGCGGAACTGCTGGAGGACTGGGGTCTGCCGGAGATCTTCCACCAGGCGGTGCGTTATCACGAGATTCCCGCCGAGGCGCCATTCCCGGCTGGGTCCCGTGCCCAGGCACTGACCAATGCCCTGCATTTTTCCGCCAAGGTGGGCATGCTGCTTACCCTGGACGACGTCCAACGCTGGGAACGCCTGCCTTCCCTGTATCACGCCGCCGCCCAGGTGGGCCTGGAAGATACGGAGGTGCCCCCCCTGGTGGAGAGCGTGGTGGCCCAGTGGCAGGACTGGGGCCGGGAGTTGCGCCTGCCCACCCGGGAGTTCAGCGATATCCATGAGCTGCTGACCGCGCCGCCGCCGCCCGGTGAGGAAGGCGGCCTGTCCGCCCTGCTGGTGCTGCCCATGCGTCTGGCCCTCATCGTCCACAGCCCGGAACTGCTGCGTGGCCTGGCCGAGACCCTGGACGCCATGGGCCTGGCGGTGGAATTGGCTTCCGACAAGGAGGCTGCCCTGCGCTTGCTGCGCCAGAGCCAGCCGGACGTGATGATGGTGGAACTGCCGGATTGCGGCGACGCCGCCACCCGCACCCTGCATGAACTGCGTGCCACGGAAGGCGGGCGCCAGGCCTATTGCATCGCCCTCATCCCGCCGGAGGCGGAGGCCAACGTGGCCAAGCTCATGCTGGCCGGCGCCGCCGACTATCTGCTGTTCAATTACACCGAGGCCGCCCTGTTGGCCCGCCTCAACGCCGCCCAGCGGGTGGTGGCCCTCCAGGGGGCCGTGCGGGCCGAGCGGCAGACGGTGGTCCGCTCCTCCGGGGAATGGGCGCGCAGCAACCGCCGCCTGCTGCAGGAGGCCCTCACCGACCCCCTCACCCGCCTGCACAACCGTCGCTACGGGCTGGATCGCCTGAAGCAGGAATGGTCCTACGCCCAGCACAGCGATGCGCCCTTGTCCTGTCTCATGCTGGACATCGACCACTTCAAGCGCATCAACGACCAGTGGGGCCACGACGTGGGCGACGTGGTGCTGGCCCAGGTAGCTCGCATTGTCGAGGGCAACTGCCGAAAGAACGACGTGGTGTTCCGCTATGGCGGGGAGGAGTTCTGCATCGTCAGCCCCGGCACGGCCCCCCGGGAGGCCTTGCATCTGGCGGAACGCATCGTGGGCGCCGTCCGCCAGGCGGAGTTCGGCAGAGAGGATGCCCCCTTCCCTGTGACCATCAGCGTGGGCGTGGCCTCCCGCTCGCCTGGGGACGCCGATGTGCAGGCACTCCTGGCCCGGGCCGACAAGGCCCTTTACGCCGCCAAGGAGGCTGGCCGCGACCGGGTCATGGCGGCGCGGAGCCGACCCGCCGCCGGGTGAGCGCGATGTCCATCCGGGTCAGACGATGGATAAACCCTTATTGTCGTCCAGGTCCCTCACACCCCGTTGACGCGCCAGGTCCTTGAGTTGGAGGCGCAGCTCGTTCTGAGAATCGGCGTAGCGCATGGCCACCTCCGGTTCCACCAGGTCCGCCGCGCACAGGTCGAACAAGGCCTGGTCGAAGGTGCACATGCCCAGGTCCCGGGACTTGGCCATGATGGGCTTGATCTCGTGCACCGCGCCCTTGTGGATCAGGTCCGAGATGAGGGGGCTGGCCAGCAGGATCTCGATGGCCGGCACCCGGCCGCCGCCCTTCTTCGGAATCAGGCGCTGGGAGATCATGCCCTTCAGGTTCAGGGACAGGTCCATGAGCAACTGGCTGCGCCGTTCGCTGGGGAAAAAGTTGATGATGCGGTCCAGGGCCTGGTTGGCGTTGTTGGCATGCAGCGTGGCCAGGCAGAGGTGGCCCGTCTCGGCGAAGGCGATGGCGTAGTCCATGGTGTCCATATCCCGGATCTCGCCGATGAGGATCACGTCCGGGGCCTGGCGCAGGGTGTTCTTCAGGGCGGCGAACCAGCTGTCCGTGTCGATGCCCACCTCCCGCTGCATCACCAGGCACTTCTTGTGGGGGTGCACGAACTCGATGGGGTCCTCGATGGTGATGATGTGGCCCCTGGAGTTCTCGTTGCGGTGGTTGAGCATGGCCGCCAGGCTGGTGGACTTGCCCGAACCCGTGGCGCCCACCATGAGCACCAGGCCCCGCTTCTCCATCACCAGGTTCTTCAGGGAGGGCGGCAGACCCAGGCCGTCCAAGGTGGGCACCTCGGTGACGATATGCCGCGCCACCAGGCCCACGGAACCCCGCTGCACGAAGCAGTTCACCCGGAAGCGGCCGATGCCGTCCAGGCTCAGGGCGAAGTTGCACTCGTTGGTCTGCTCGAACTCGGCCCACTGCTTGTCGTTCATCACCGAGCGCAGGATCTCCACCGCCTGTTCCCGGCCGATGGGCTTGGCGTTGAACAGGGTCAGCTCGCCGTGGAGCTTGAGGCCCGGGGGGGCGCCCACGGTGATGAAGAGGTCGGACGCCTCCTTTTCCAGCATGGTCTTGAGCAGTTCCAGCACATATTTGTAGTAAGGGCTGTCGGTCTGCATGGGGTGTTTCCTCCTGTATTTGTCTCGTCAATCCGTCATAGCAGACGCCAGGCCAGCGTCTCCCCCGCCCGCAGGGGGGTGATGTCGGCGGCATGGCGGGTGGGCACGGCGTGGTTTTCCTTCACCAGGGTTAGGGTGTCGGTATTGCGTTTCAGGCCGTAGAAGTCCGGGCCGAAATGGCTGGCGAAGGCCTCCAGCCGGTCCAGGGCGCCCGCCGCCTCGAAGGCCTCGGCATACAGCTCGATGGCCGCGTGGGCCGTGTAGATGCCGGCGCAGCCGCAGGCCGCCTCCTTCGTGTGGGTGGCATGGGGGGCGCTGTCGGTGCCCAGGAAGAACTTGGGGTTGCCGCTGATGGCCGCCTCAACCAGGGCCTGCCGGTGGTGCTCCCGCTTCAGCACCGGCAGGCAGTAGTAGTGAGGCCGGATGCCCCCCTGGAACATGGCGTTGCGGTTGTAGAGCAGGTGGTGCACGGTGATGGTGGCCCCCACGTTGGCCGGCGCGGCAGCCACGAACGCCGCCGCCTGGCGGGTAGTGATGTGTTCCAGCACCACCTTGAGCCGGGGTAGGCGCTGCATGAGGGGCGCCAGGATGCGGTCGATGAACACCGCCTCCCGGTCGAAGACATCCACCTCCGGGTCCGTCACCTCGCCGTGCAGCAGCAGGGGCAGGCCCGCCGCCTGCATGGCCTCCAGGACCGCGTCCACGCGGCGGATGTCGGTGACGCCGGCATCGGAGTGGGTGGTGGCCCCGGCGGGGTAGTACTTCACCGCCTGCACGAAGCCGCTGGCCTTGGCCTTGAAAATCTCCTCCGGCGGCGTGTTGTCCGTCAGGTACAGGGTCATCAGGGGCTCGAAGCTCATCCCGGCGGGCAGGGCGGCCAGAATGCGGTTCCGATAGGCGGCGGCCTCCGCCACGGTGCGCACCGGCGGCTTCAGGTTGGGCATGACGATGGCCCGGGCGAAGCGGCGGGCCGTGTCCGGCAACACGGCCGCCAGCAGGTTGCCGTCCCGCAGGTGCACGTGCCAGTCATCGGGGCGGGTGAGGGTCAGAGTGGTCATTTCTCGGTCTCGTTCTTCAGGCCCAGGGCCAATTCATACAGTTCATTCTTGCGGCCGCCCGTCAGCTTAGCGGCCAGGTGGGCGGCCTGCTTGAGGGGCAGTTCCGCCAGCAGGATCTCCAGCACCCGCCGGCCTTCGCCGTCCACCTCTTCGGCCTTCTTGGCCGGGGGGCCCACCACCAGCACGAACTCGCCCCGGCGGTGATTATCGTCCGCCGCCAGCCAGGCCGACGCCTCCGCCAGGGGGCAGGCGTGAAACTGCTCGAAACGCTTGCTGATCTCCCGGGCGAACAGCACGGTGCGCCCGCCCCCCAGCACCGCCGCCAGGTCTGCCACGGTCTCCTCGATGCGATGGGGCGCCTCGTAGAACACCAGGGCCGCCTCCACATCCCGCAGGTCCTCCAGCACCCTGCGCCGGGCCGCCGCCTTGGGGGGCAGAAAGCCCTGGAACAGGAACCCCCCCTCCAGGCCGGACACCGACACCGCCGCCGCCAGGGCGCTGGCGCCGGGCACCGGCATCACCGGCAGGCCGGCGGCCCGTACCGCCTCCACCAGCCGGGCCCCCGGGTCGGAAAGCCCCGGCGTGCCCGCGTCGGAAATGTAGGCCACCCGTTTGCCCGCCCGCAGGTCTTCGATGACGCGCCCGGCGGCGGCGGCCTCATTGTGCTCGTGCACTGTCACCAGCCGGGCCTGGATGCCGTAGGCGGAAAGCAGATGCTGGCTGTTGCGGGTGTCTTCCGCCGCGATCACATCCGCCATCCGCAACACATCCAGAGCCCGCAGGGTGATGTCCCGCAGGTTGCCGATGGGGGTGGCGACGATGGCCAGGGTGCCCGGGGGGGAAGGGTGGGGGGCGTCTTGCATGGCGGGAGTGTATCCAAACCCGGAGCAAGGTTTCGCGTGGTGTGCAGCAAGGGCGCTTAGGCGTCCAGGGCAGCACCCCTCCGCCGGCCGGCCAGCGTTTCGGCTGCGCGGAGAACATCGTCATGGTGCGCAAGGGCAACGCGCAGGGGATACAGATCGGCATCCCCTTGCAACAAGGCCCACCCGAGACGTCGCGGATCAGTGAATATCTCCACCCCCACGGCGAGTACCCCGAGGGGGAGATCCGCCAAGCGGGGAGGCGGAGAGGAGACGGGCGGAGCCCGTTACGGCACGGCCACCACGACCTCCGCCGAGGCCGAGCTGGTAGCGCCTGCTGCGGTCTGGTGGCGGAGCCGGTAGCGGACCTCGCCCCGGCGCGGGGCCAGGTCCACCGCCTCGCCTTCCACGACCGGCCCGGCGGCGGTACGCCAGCCCGTCTCCCCTTCGCCGCGCGCCTCCACCAGCACGCGCAGGCCGGAGGCCGGCCTGGCGAAGGTCAGGCGCACGTGCGGGAAGGGGGTTGCCTCGTAGCGGGCCGTGGGTCGGGCGGGGGCGGCCAGCGGCGGCGCGCCGACCCGCACCCGTACCGGCGTGCCCGGGTCGCTCCGGTTGCCGGCGGCATCCACGGCGACGAGACGATAGACGTAGGTCTGGCCGGGCTCGACCCAGGTGTCGATGAATTCGCCCGTCTGCACCGCCACCGGGTCGCCGATGACCAGGCCAGGCTCCTCGGCGGAGGCACTGCGCAGCGCCAGCACCTGTAGGGTATCGGTCTCCGGCGCGGCGGCGCGGAAGGTCAGGCGGACGCGGCCGTCCTCGCCGCTGCTGGCGGTGACGTGGGGCGGCGGCGGCGGCACGGTGTCGGGCAGCGCCACCTTCAGGACGTCGCCGGGCGGACCTTCCTGCTGGTCCGGGCCGATGGCGTAAACGCGATAGTCGAAACGCCCGCCCGGGCTGCCACCGTAGTAATCGTCGAAGCGGGTCTCTGGGGTGGGGGCGGTGGTGAGCCGGCTCCAGGCCGATGCCCCGCTGGCGCGGCGCTCCACGTGATAGCCGGCGGCGCCGGCCACCGGCCGCCAGCTCAGGCGTACCCGCGTGTAGCCGGTGTCGGCGGCGAGGCCCGCGGGGGCGGCGGGCGGCTCGCCGCGCACGTTGACCGGCAGGGGCTGGCCTGGTTCGCCCACGTCGCCACGCGGGCCGATGGCGCGCAGCCGGTAGAACAGGGTGGAGCCGGGCTTCGCCTCCTGGTCGGTGTAGGCGGTCCCGCCGCGCACGCCTTGGGGGGTGAGCACCTCCCACGGACCGGCCGTCTGGAAGGTGTGCTGGAGTGCGACGAGACCACGTTTGGCGGGGCGCGACGCGGCAAGCGTGGCTGGGGAGCTCGCGGCAATGTGATCGTATTCGGCATCATCAATCGCAACGGGCAGGTCAAGGCTTCGCCGATCACTGCGCATAGTCGGGAAGGGGTGATGCGTCTGATTCAGGCCCATACCCGAAAAGGTGCGCTGTAATACACCGACGAGTGGCAAACGTATGCGACGCTACAGATGCGCGGCGAGCATGTTGTGATTCGCAAGGAGAAGGGCAAACCGGTCGGACGCGACCATATCGACGGCATTGAGGGCTTCTGGAGTTACGCCAAAAAACGGCAGTATCCTTACCGCGGCGTGCCTAGAAAATGCTTCCATCTTCACCTCGGGGAAGTTTGCTTCCGATTCAACCGCCGCGGTCAGAACCTATAACCCTTGCTAATCAAGCTCCTCAAGACAACAAGTCTGCAAGATATCATCAGATTCGTTAGGTCTTCATCATCAGGGATGCGACGGATAGCCAACATCAACGCCCGATCGGGCCTGGCCTGGTGAGTCCGCGTGGAGCGGTCATCGGTTGCGGCAACGACGCAGAAGAGTCGCAGCTGCCGCTCACGATCACTGCCAGTGTGGCACGGTTATTCGTCTCGTTGGACTCAGCGACCATTGCCTCGTCATCGAGCACGAATTGCAGGCTGTTGTGTCCCGTACGCATGACTAACGTGCCCGAATCGGTCATGCTCGCCCCCGGCGGCAATGACCGTAAATCGTGTTGCCAGCCCGAGTCCGGCACTGTGGTGTTGGCCACGGTGGCGCGAAACTGCCCGCTATCCTGCTCGCCGCCATTTCTGACCACGTAGTCGAGCGGGAAGCGACAGAGCCCGCCGCTTCTGGTCGCCTGGAGGGCATCGACTGTCACGCTGCCATTCCAGCCGACGGAAACCCCGCCCACCCGCGGCATGCCGGTATACGTGAGGTCTGGCAGGGGACGGGTCGTCGCCAAGCCGCGGCTGCGGGGCGCGAAGCCGCCGCTACGGGGCGCGGTGACTCTAGGAAGTTCGGCCGTGGCTGCCTGGGTGGGCAGGGATGTGCTGATGGTCGGGGCAGGCGTGGTCGGTTGCAACTGCTGCACCCCTTGGGTCCCAGCCTGAAACGTGCCCGGCAGCCCTGGCAATGGCGTCAGGCTGCCACGCATGACCTGCTGTTGATGTTGCTGCTGCGGCACCGTGGCTCCGGCAAGCCCAGGAGCACGCAACCGGTTGGCGGCATCGAGCGGGTGCACTACGGGGTTGTCGAGGTCCGACCGGAGTTCGCCAGGCGAAGGCTTTCGCATCTCGATGGTAGGTCTAGCCTTTTCCTTCAGCACCTCATCCACATGGGCCTCGTTCCACACCGCGGGCGTACTCTGGCCGTCGATGGTGTAGGGAGATACGACGGAATAGAGATATTCGAAACTCCGCTGGTTGCTGGGCGGACCGAACCCCCAGTCCTGCCGCGGATATCCTTTTACCTCGTCTACGCCCACATTCCTGGTTAGGACGATGAGCGGATCGTAAAGGTCGACCTCCAAGGCGCCTGTACCGAATTCCTCATTGAGGGTGTTCACCGCCGCGACGACCTGGGCCCTCAACGCCTTGTATTCCTCCGTCTCCATGAGAGAACAGTCGAGCACTTTGGGTAGATCGGAGAACTTTTCATCGTACACCTTCGTGCACTGCGCGAACTGGGTCGGCCGGGTGCATCGCAGCTGCACTAATAATGCCTTGGGGATCTGGGGCGGGACGATATTGCAAGGGATCTTGGAGCCGCGGGCCTTGAAATCGTCCTGGATCATCTGCGCCGCCTGCTTGCCCACCTCGAGGATGGACCAGCCGCACTCCTGCTTCTTGTCTACTGTGCCGAGCAGACCCAAGCAGAGCCGGAGGCTAGCGACATCGTTGCAAACGATCGCCCCGGAGGATGGGCAGACCTTGCTCTTGACGAATTGGCGGAACGGGTCGATGAACTTACTCCTATGCTGGTCGAACAGGCTCTTACACCAGTCTCTGTTACTCGTCAGATGGAGTTCTTTGGCCTTGACCGGGAAGTGGTCTATCCACACGTCCACCATCGTGTAGTCAATGAAATCTTTTAGGCATTGACCTGACACCCAGCGGGAAGGGTGCACCCCAGCAGCATAAGCTTCTGCCGCGCCCAGGGCCAGAGAGGTGATTTGCGTTGACAGGTAATTGACCTGCTTCCCGAGCAGTTCCGGCATCACCCGGCCGGTGATGTCACCGGTCCAGGCGGTATCGACTGCCTGGATGTAGCCCTTCTCCGCCTCTTTTATCTCCGCGTCGATTTTTTGGCGATTAGCATCGTATATGCTCTGTCCCTGATATGGGGCGATGCGGTTGAAGGAGTTTATCACCCAGCTCTTCGCCTGCTCCGCCAGTTGATGCAACAGAACGGGGAAGGCGTTGTTGTCGCGGCTCTCGCGCGCGGCCACGCCATCCTGAACCTTTGGCGCATAGATCTGTTCGAGCAGGAGGACATGAAGCGGCGGCCCCTCATCCTCATCGCAAAGGCCGATACCCTGGCAGACATCCTCGGCAGCATTGACGATCACACCACCAACATCGGCAAGGAATTCCAGTACCTCCTGGACTCCCTCCCAGAGACCCTCGGCCAGCTCATACAGCTCCTTTATGATGCCGCACAAATCTACGCCGCCGGTGAATACCTGAATGGCCGCGCAGGCAACCGCCTCGCCCAGCAAATAGGCGGCCTCCCAGTAGTCGCCATTCTTGTAGGCCACGTACGCGTCTAGGGCCACCCAGAATCCTGTCGGGATACCGGCCGCGGTCGCAGCGTCCCTGCCCGCACCCGTTTCGTGATACCGGTCGGTGCAAACCAAGACATCGGTGCCGTCGGCAATACACCGAATGTAATCCATGGACTGTTTTAGATAGTCCGCGCTGACCGGCAATACGCCTGGTTCGACAATATTTTCGATCTCCCCATACTTCTGGACAAAGCTGTCTAGGACGTTCGCCCGCGCACCCGGGGGGGCCGTGCCGAGGCAGGCCAGGATCAGGAAGAGACGCAACAGCCATTGTCGAGGCAGGAGTGTCCTCATGCTCGCGCCCCCCTTACCGCTTGCCGGCCGGCGCGACGCGCCACGGCAACTTGTTTTTCCGGATCACCGCCTTCAGCTCTCCGACGGTGATGCGCTTGCCGGAGGGCGACTCCAGCACGGTGTCGTCTGGCCGCTTGAGGATGGCCTTCCAGTCGCTCTCGGCGGTCACCTTCAGCGCGACGCCGCTCGTCGTTGGCCGTTTCGGGGGGGCGCCGAGCGGCCATCCTAGCTGCGCCTCGAGGCGCGGCTGGACGAAGCGCAGTTGGCCGACCGTGACCCGACGGCCGGACGGCAATATCACCGTGTCGCTGTCGGGCCGTTTGAGGGCCGCTGCCAAGTCGCTGGGTTTTTTGACAGGGATGCCGGTTGCGGCCGGCTTGAAGCGCAGGCCTTGGGGCACGATGGCCGTTGCCGGCGCTGAACGCAGCTTTTTGGCGGCCAGATCCATCCGGCGCAGCTCACCGATGCGTACCCGTTTGCCGTCGCTGAGCTCGACCAAGTCCGAATCGGGGCGGGAACCGAGCTGGTTCAGGCGCAGGTTGGCATTGAACTTGACGACGCCATGACTTTCGTCCGCCCAGGCCACGCCCGATCCCCACATTGAGCCGATCGCCCACAACAGCACCAGCGCATAGCGCCGAAACAAAGGGGATAACCCCGAGTCCTTTGTATGAAGATGCATCTTGCCTCCCAAATCGTCTTGTCTTTTTGTTTTTTCCAGCAGAATGACCGGCACAATGAAGTTCCTCCTCATCGATCACCCCCTCCCGTCCCGACTGGTCCGGCTCAGGGCATGCGCACCACCCGCCAAGGGCTTTCGCCCACCACCACGCCGTCCCGGTCCACGCCCCTGAGCCGCCACAGATAGGCCGTGCCGTGGCGCAGGCGGGCGCTGGGTAAGGCCCCCAGGGCGGCGCTGGTCTGGCTGCCGGGCAGGACCACCCCGGCCACAGGACTGGCGCGGGCGAGCTGGGCCAGCTCCGCCGTCTCCGGCAGGGTCGCCGCGCCCAGCTCCGGCAGGTTGCCGGCCAGGCCGGTGGAGCGCTCGTACAGCTCCAGCAACCAAGAGTGCACCCCCTCGATGGGCGCCCAGGAAAAACGCGTGGCGTCCTCCAGCACGGCCCCGGGTCCGGGGGAGAAAACGCGGACCTCGCGCGCCACCGGTGTGGCGCCCGCCTGGGTGACGAAATAGCGTATCTGCGGCGGGTCGAAGTCGGGCTGCGGTTGGGTCAGACGCAGCCGCAGCAGGTACAGGCCAGGCACCCGGGTGGGCAGCCTCGGGCTGTCCAAGCGCAGGGGCGCTGCCGCCGGCACGAAGCGGCGCACCAACTGTAGGGTGCGGAAGACGGGCTCGCCACTCGTGCCGGGCGGCTCGGCGATCTCCCATACCCCTTCCAGCAGCCCGGTGCCGCTGAAAGTGAGCTCGCTCCAGGCCGCAAGCGGCGCGCCGGGGGCGACGATGCGCGCCGGCGTGTCGTCGTCGAAGGCCAGGGCCTGCCGGGTCACGGCAAGTCCCGCGGCCTGGGCGCCGGTGAAGACGAGGCGCACGCCGATGGCCACAGGCAATGCATCCGACGGGTCCGAGAACTGGCGCTCATAGACGATCTCGCTGGCGTTGAGATCCAGCGCACGCTGGATCACCGCTTGGGGCACACTGACGGCCTCACTGATGAGGGCCGTGCCTCCCGCTACCACACTGCGGCTCAGGGAATGGGGCACGGTGCCGAGCACGATGGGCGCGAGCGAGTCGGGGATCAGGAAACGCCCCTGGCTGGAGCTGACGCTGGGGCCGGTGGTGGTGCGCACCCGCCAAGTGACGTTGAACGCCCCGGTATGGCCAGAGGCCAGATAGACCGTGGCCGGCGCCACGTTCGATGCGGGCGGGTCGATGGCCGCCCGTGACGTGCCCGCCAGCGAGGTGAGCAGGGTCACGATGATCAGAAGGTCGCGCATGGTTCCTCTCCCTCCAGGTTTACAGGGCCAGCGGCAGGCCGATGACCGCGCGCAGGAAGATCTGCCAGCTATCGGCCCCGGGCCCGCTCTCGTCGTGCCGGCTGCCGTCCAGCCACAGGCTCAGGCCGGGGCTGTGCGCCTTGGGGGGCGCCACGGTCCAGGACATGGACAGGTTGAGGTCCTGGGTGCGACGCTCGGCGCTGCCGTCGGAGGCCTGCTCGTCGCTCAGGGCGTAGCCAGCGTTCAGGTGGATGCCTTCGCTGACCGCATAAGACAGGTTCAGACCCGCGCTGCGGGTGGTGCGGTCCTTGGCCGTGACGCCGGCGGGCGGATCGCGCTCCGAGGTCACGGAACGGCCCAGTGTGGGCCCCAGGCTGAGCCGATCGCCCAATTGCAGGGTGGCGAAGAGCTGGGTGTTGGTGAGCCGCTGGTCCGGTGCGCTCTGGCGCAGATCGTCGTCCCGGCCCAGGACCTGGGTCAGGCCCCAAGACCAGCTCTGCCCGCTGAAAAGGGCGGACAGGGTCAGGCTGTCGGTGCGGCGCAAGGGCCCGGTCAGCAGCGCCGGCGTGCCGCGGATGACATCCAGATCGGCGAGATCCAAGGCCAGGCCGAGATAGGGCTGCCCGTACCAAGGCAGGGCCGGCCCGCCGCCGGGGGCGGCAGGATATTCAGGCGTCCAACCCAGGTTCAGGCTGCTGCGCTGAGTACGCGAACGGGCCACGTCCGGTTGATCGTCCACGTTGTCGCTGGCGCGGCTCAAGGCCAAATCCGCGTTCAGTCCTGCCCAGGTCATGTGCAGGTTGCCCTTCCACAGGTCGGTATCCCGCGCGGCGCCGGGGGCGGCCGGGCTGCGCAGCCAAGTGCCGAGCCGGCGCCGTTCCAAACCGAGACTGAGGGCCACAGGCCGGCCGGCGAGGCGCAGATCGTCCCACGGGCGCCAGTCGAGCAGCACGACCTGGCCGTCACCGTCGCGGTAGGGCTCATTTTGATCGAGGACCCCATCGCCGTCGGTATCCGTGCCTGGTCCGTCGGCATCGAAGCGGCTGCGCGCCAGTTCCACTCGCCCCTGCAGGCGCCGGTCGAACCAGGCGGCATGGCCCGCGATGGCCGCCGCATGGCCCTTACCCTGGCTCGTCTCGCCCGACACGCCGGAACCTGGCTGTCCGGTCTGGTCGCGCCCGGCGCCGGTGACCCAGGTGCCCCACACCCTGGAGTCCCCACCGGGGGTCAGCGTATAGCTCGCGACCACGCCCATGGTGCGGTCGTCCGCGTCGCCCACCCCGAGACCCTGACGAAAGCCGGTGACGTTGCCGGTGTTGAGGGCGAAGGCGGTGAGGGCGGCGGCCCCGTCCGCCGATCGCATCCCCACCGACAGGCCGCGCCCGTTGAAGCCCTGCATCACCAGGCTGTCGGGCCCCACCGCGTGATGCCCGATCTGGGCCACGACCGGGCCCGCCTCGGCGGTGAGGAGGAACGTCGCCAGGTCGATGGGACCGTCCCGGTGTGGTAACTGGTCGTGGCGGCTGTTGCCCAGCAGGGCGGCGTTGCCGGTGAGCTTCCAGTCGGAATCGGTGAGGCTGCCGTTGATGCCCAGGGCGCCTTCGGCCCGGTTCGGACCGGGGGCGGTGGTGGTAAGGCCCTGGTCGGCCAGGCGCCGGCTCAGGCTGAAGGTCAGGTCGCCGCTCAGACTGGCCTGCCGGCCGCCCCCTTCGCCGCGAATCTCCAGAATCCAGCGACCCCGCTCCACCCCCTGCCCGCTGCCCAGGACCTCCACCAGACGCAGGGTGTGCCTGCCGGGGGTCAGGGGCTGAGGCGGGGTGAAGACGGCGTGGCGTCCGTCGGCGCTGCTCACGTAGGCAGTGACGTCGAAACTGTCCACTTCCAGGGCCAACCGCTCCAGGGTTTCGGTCGGCAAAGCCGGTAACAGGAAGCTCACCGGCGCCTGGGGGGTGCGGTAACCGGTCTCCGGCGGCAGCAGCTCCGGGACCCAGTCGGTGGCCATGGCGGCGGTAGTGGCGACGGAGAAGGCGACGGCAAGGAGGAGGGTGGGTTTCATGACCAGGCGACTCACTGATGGCCAAAATAGAGGCCTATTTCTCAAGTCGGTTTAAATTATCCTAAAAACCTCAGTTGACCGCTGGGTGGCCATTGAGAAGGCGCATGGATTGTGACGTTTGTGGCTGTGTTCACGCTCACCCGGAAGGTGAGCCCGCTACGCGCCCGCTTTCCGGCCCAGGCAGGCGCCTGGCTTTGTCACTCCTCCTTGCAGGGAACGACCCTGCGGCGTCGTCGCTTCGCGCCAGACACCCGCCTGGTCCGGCCTTCGGACGCGTTCAACTGAGGTTTTTAGGATGATCAGCCTCAAGCCCAACAGGCTGCCAGGCGCCCTGAGGCCCCTCAAGTCACTCCGGAGAGCAGGGGCACGAACTTCACCGCCTCCAGCTCCTTCTCGCGATAGCCCCCCTCGGCCAGGGCTTCCACCAGGACCAGCTTCTGGGTCTCACCCGCCCCCACGGGGGCCACCAGGCGTCCGCCGGGCTTGAGCTGATGCTTGAGGGTCTCGGGAATGAAAGGCATGGCCGCCGCCACGACGATGGCATCGTAGGGGGCGGCGGCGGGAAAGCCCTCGGTGCCATCCACGTTCTTCACGAGCACGTTGTTGATGCGCAGTTCCCGCAGGGTCTGGCGAGCCCGGCCGACGAGCTTGGCGATGCGTTCCAGGCTGAGCACTTCCCTGGCCAGCTTGGACAACACAGCAGCCTGGTAGCCGCAGCCGCCGCCCACTTCCAACACCCGCTCCAGGTTGCGGTCCTGGCTGATGAGC
>Ga0272446_1003783_pt1 | contig 18683 bp, 15 predicted proteins | sample YNPCB0061_FD_194587 | JGI IMG/M metagenome (GOLD analysis project Ga0272446, IMG submission 194587) | Hot spring microbial mat communities from Yellowstone National Park, WY, United States - YNP-CB-006-1 | ecosystem: Environmental > Aquatic > Thermal springs > Hot (42-90C) > Sediment | place... | reverse complement strand
CCACTCAGCCGACCCTCGAACGCATCGAGCAAAACCTCACCGAGATGCTACGCATTGCCGTCGAACGGACCCAACGACAGCATCCCAGCTTGCCGATCGATTACCCGGTCGGCCCTGCGGTGAACGTCTGGGCCGATCCGGCCCGGTTGTTGGCGTCCTGTGTGGGGCTAGTCTCCGCTTTGGCCGAGGGAGCCAACGCGGTGCGGGTGACCTGTCGGGTGCAAGGGGCACACGCCTGGGCCGAGCTACACCGCGAGGGACGCCCCGCCACACCCGAGCAACTGCAATGGAGCGAGCAACTCTTTCCTAACACACATTTTTCCCCCCTGGCCCTGCATTTGGCCCTGGCCAAGCAATGGCTACCGTCGGTGGGGGGCGAGCTGCGGGTGAGCAACGAGAGCAACGGCGTGCAGGTTCAGATGGTCTTGGCGTTGGTCTCGTCCAGCGAGGCTTTGAAGTAGCTTAGCCCATGTCCGGCGGCTTCAAACTCCAAACAAGCCAGCAACTGCAACATGGGCCGATTGGTTTCTTCGACAGCGGCCTCGAAGGTAGCAAACGCGCGATCGCGCAGATGGCGCAACACGTGGAGCAACAGGTATTTGCCCAGACCCAGACGCCGAGCTGAGGGAAGGACCTGCAGGTCGATCAGACCGACACAAGGCAGCCCCCAGTGGAGACTAAACGTATCCATATCCCACAATACCATCCGGGCCGGTACGCCGTGCGTTACCTTGTCCTCCAGGCGGTACTCGACCGCTTCGACCGGCCCCAGCACGTTTTCCTGCCACCAGCTCGCATGCCGCAGATAGCTAGCCATGATGTCGTAATTGGCACGGATGGCGGCGAAACGGCTATCCAGCAGCAGCGGCAGATGGGCCAAGTTACGGCGAAACAGCAGCAGCCGCCGCGGCTGCGTGTAACCATGTCGCCGCAGAAAGTGGACCACGGCCGGGTCGTCGTTGAGCAAGCCGATGCAGGTACAACCGCCCTGGAGACCAAAAAGAAACGGTTGATGCGGGGCCTGCGAGCCGAACCAGGCCGCCACCGCGCCGCGTTGACGTAAGTAAGCCTCGGCCCGCTGTAACAATTGCGAGCCGATGCCCTGACGGCGATGAGAGGGCAAAACGGCCAAGGTGCAGATGACGCCGGTAGCACTTTCCAGGCCGGTCTGATCCTCGCGCGCCGCGAAGCCGGCATGGACAAAGCCGACCGGTTGGTCGCCGTCCTGGGCCACGATCAGGCCGGCCGCATCGAAGTAGATTTTGGCAAAGAGGAAATACTCCAAAAAAGTGGGCGAGCGCAGCGGCACCCAGCGTGGATGGGTGAAGCTGGCATTCCAAATGTCAACCAGTGCGGGCGGATCGGTGTTCCGAAAGGACCGATAGGCAATCACGGGTTACCTCGACACGGCAACATGGGACCATCCTAGTTCGTTGCCTAGTTGCTCGCAAGAGAGCGTGCCGCGATTTTCCTTCCTCCCCTGTCAGATACTTAACTGCCGATCCCGAGCGGTGATCGGCCAATACCCCGTCAGGCGGCCGGCCTCGATGACGGCGGCGTGCTGATGCAAAGCAACCGTGGGGCAAATGTGGGTGGGCACGGCGAGGAAGGCAGCCCCAAGGGGAAACTGGTCGGCCTCGGGGGTGTCGATGACCAGATGCTCTTCATTCTGCAACACTTCTTCATAGGCTGGCACATCGAGCAACTGCAACCGCTTGCCGGGGCCCGGATCGCTGGCTACCGCTTTGTACCCCAGATCAAACGTCACACGGGTCGGCGTGGGTCGGCTAATCACTCGCGTCAGCAACAACGCCGCCGGCACAAAGCCCGACAGATCCGCAAACTTGCTGCCGTAGCCGCGGTCATGCAACACCAGCGTGCCAGGCGAACATTCCAACCCGGGTATGTCCAGCCGAGCGTAGATGGGAAAGGTCGGCGTGCCCCCCACCACGAGCCGGGGCACCGGCAACCCCTTGGCCTGCAGCTGCTCCCGCAGCCGCAACACCGGTTCTATTTGCTTCAGGGCTGCTGCCTGACGCTCCGTCAAGTCCGATTGATGATTGTGTCCATCGTAGACATGCAGACCGGCCGCATGTAATCCCTTGGATGCCGCGATCGCCTCATAGACGGCAACGGCCTCGGGACCCGGAGCGATTCCGGTGCGATGCTGGCCGACATCCACATCCAAAAGCACGTCGAGTTCCACACCGTGCCGGGCCGCGGCTTGTTGCAACCCCGCCACGCCCGCTGCCTGATCGACGGTGACGGCAAAGCGAGACTGAGGATATTGTTGCACCAGCCGCGCCAACCGCTCGGGATTAGGCCCGACCAGCGGATAGGCCAGCAAAATATCCGCCGGCCCGCACTGCGCCACCATCTCACACTCAGCCAGGGTAGCGCACTTGTGTTTGGTAAGGCCCATTTCGCGCTCGAGTTGGACGATGGCAGGCGTCTTGTGTGTCTTGACGTGCAGACGCAGCCGGTCGGGGTGGCCGGCCAATTCCAAGGCACGTTGCAGGTTTTGGCGAATGAGTTCGGGGAAGAACAACAGCCCCGGCGAGAGCAACGAGGAAGTGTCGGCAAGGGGGTAAGCTGCCTTCATGATCGGTCTCCTCTCTCCTTCCTGACCCCGGGCCAAGTCACACCCGGCTAAGCTCGTGTCGCTTGGCCTCGAGCCGCATCAGGAAGACTGTTACAGGATGAACTTGCTGAGATCCTCGCGGGCCAGGATGGCCTCCAGGCGTGAGCGCACGGCGTTGGCGTCGATGCGAACGTATTTTTCGGGCAGATCGGGAGCCTCGAAGCTCACCTCCTCGACAACCCGCTCCAGCACCGTGTGCAACCGCCGAGCCCCGATGTTCTGCGTGGTGCGGTTGACCTCGTAGGCGATCTCGGCCAACGCCTCCAGGCCATCGGGCGTGAATTCGAGCGTCACGCCTTCGGTGGCCAGCAGTTCGCTGTACTGTTTGGTCAGGGCGTGGCGAGGTTCGGTGAGAATGCGTAAGAAATCATCACGCGTCAAGTCTGTTAATTCGACGCGGATCGGAAACCGTCCTTGCAACTCGGGCATCAAGTCGGACGGCTTGGCCACGTGAAACGCGCCGGCCGCGATGAACAGGATGTGATCGGTCTTCACCGGGCCATGCTTGGTGTTGACTGTCGTGCCCTCGACGATCGGCAACAAATCGCGCTGTACCCCTTGGCGGGAAATGTCCGGTCCCGAGGTGGCTGCCGGACCACACACCTTGTCGATCTCGTCGAGAAAGACGATGCCGTGATTTTCCACCAAGTCGATCGCTTTTTCGGTGACGGCGGCTTTGTCGATGAGGGCTTCGGTTTCTTGTTCCAGCAGCACTTTGCGGGCCTCGCGGATGGGGAGGGTGCGGCTCTGCTGGCTGCGGGGCATGATTTTTTCGAACATGTTTTGGAAGTCAACATCCATATTTTCCATGCCCAGGTTGCTGAAGATCTGCACGGGCACCACCCGCTGCTCGACGTTCAACTCGACCAAGCGATCCTCCAGTTCGCTGGCTTGTAGTTTGGCTCGCATCTTCTCACGCGTCCGCTGGTTACGCTCGTTTTCCGCTTCGTCTTCCTCGTCCCAGTTGCTGCTGCCGGGCAACAACAGATCGAGCAGCCTTTCCGTCACCCTTTCCTTGGCGGCCGCCTCCACACGACGGCGCTGCTCTTGCTTAGTCATGCCGATGGCAATCTCGGTCAGGTCGCGGATCATGCTTTCGACATCGCGGCCGACGTAGCCGACCTCGGTGTATTTGGTAGCTTCGACCTTGATGAAGGGAGCGCCGACGAGTTGAGCCAGGCGGCGGGCGATCTCGGTTTTGCCCACGCCGGTGGGGCCGATCAGGATGATATTTTTCGGCGTGACATCTTTTCGCATCTCCGGGGGAAGCTGCTGGCGACGCCAACGGTTGCGGATGGCCACCGCGACCGCTTTTTTGGCGGCCTGCTGACCAACGATGTAGCGATCCAGTTCGGCAACGATCTGCTTCGGAGTCCAATCAGCCACGCGTCTCTCCCAACTCTTCAATGTGGATATTTCGATTGGTATAAATGCACATGTCGCCGGCAATCTCCAGGGCAGCGCGAACGATCGGGCCGGCTTGCAGCGTCGAATGCTGCACCAGGGCACGGGCAGCGGCCAAGGCATACGAACCGCCTGAGCCAATCGCTGCGATCCCGTCGCTGGGTTGAATCACATCGCCCGTGCCGGAGACCAGCAACAAATGCTCGCGGTCGGCCACCAGCAACATCGCTTCGAGACGGCGCAGGGCGCGATCGGTACGCCAATCGCGGGCCAGCTCCGTCGCCGCCCGTGGCACGTTACCCTGGAAGTCACGCAGCTTGCCCTCGAACCGCTCCAACAGGGCAAAGGCATCGGCTGCCGCCCCCGCGAAGCCGGTCAACACCTTCCCCTCAAACAGACGACGTACCTTCTGGGCGTCGGCCTTCATCACCACCGAGCCGAGCGTGACCTGCCCATCGCCCCCCACGGCAACGTTGCCTCGGTGGCGGACGGCCAAGATCGTAGTGGCATGGAAGCGTGGCACGGCAAGGCTCCTGTAGGGTCGATCGAAAAGAGCGTGGTACTCATCATACAGACAATGAAAGGGCATGGGTCTCGCCAGGAGGGAGAGAACCGGATGAGGGTGACGCTTAATTCGTTCTTTTTAAGTCGCCCAACACTTCCCTTTGCCGTGGACCCGCCTATAATCCCAATGTCCTTCGCCGCCCTGCGAAATCTTGGGGGGAGATGGACCCATCTGTTTGTTCCATCTCTTCCATCTTATGGGGAGAACGTGCACCATGAACACTCTTCGTACTCTGCTGGCCGGGCTGCTGCTCCTTCCGGGGTTGCTCCTGGCCGCGAACATCCGTGATGAGGCCAAGCTCTTCACTCCGGATGGCGTGAAAAAGGCCCAACAGATCATCGATCAACTTCAGAAAACTCATAAAAGTGAACTTTTCATCGAAACCTTCGCCAAGGCCGAAGACCCAGAGTCGGCCAAGAAAGAGAACAAAGACCGGGCCCAATACTTCCAGAAATGGGCCGCCGACCGCTACAAGGAACTCAAAGTGGACGGCGTCTACGTCCTGATCTGCAAGGAGCCAGCCTACGTCCAGGTGGCGTCGGGCAAGAAGATGGAAGCCAAGGGCTTCGATAGCAAGAAACGAACGGAACTAGCTAACTTGATGACCGAGCAGTTCAAGAAAAAGGAGTTCGACGCCGGCCTGCTGGCTGTCGTCAACGAAGTGAACAAGACGCTCCAGACCAAGGGCCTTGCTGCTAAGCCGGGCACCGAGCGAGCTACAGAATCGACCGTCGCCCCCGAAATCCCCGCGTGGACCAGTTGGCTGTGTATCGGTCTGATGGTGCTGCTGGGTGTGTGGCTGGTGATTGGCCTGATTCGCGCGTTCTCCGGTGCAGGCCAGGCCGTGGGCCAACCGGCAGGAGGTGGGGGCTTTTTCTCGTCGCTCTTGGGCGGTTTGGTGGGAGCAGCCGCAGGCATGTACCTGTACAACACCTTCTTCGGCTCTAGCACACCTAGTGCCTTTGGTTCCTCGCCGATGGGCGATCCCGGTGCTTCGGCCGATAACTCCCCCCAAACGGATGGCGGCGGAGGCGACTGGGGCGACGACGCGGGCGGAGGCGACTGGGGCGGCGATGCTGGCGGCGGCGACTGGGGCGGCGATGCTGGCGGCGGCGGCGACTGGTAACTAAGATGACGAGCGGGAACCTCCCGCTCGTTTGCTTTCTGGAGCCTGTGATGATCCTTCTCTTGCTTGCCTTGGCCGCCGGCCCCCCCACCGTGGGTCAATTCCCTTTCCTGACAGGCGACCGCTGGATCCTCGATCCTCAGAAACGCTTTCCTGCTGAGTTGGTCGCTCCGATGGAACAAGAATTGCGCCGGCTGTACCAAAAGTACGGCTATGAGATGCGTATCGAGACGGTAGAGCGTCTGCCATCGCCCGAAGGTTTAAGTGGTTTTTGGTACTGGCATCGACGGCAAGAGCAGCTACGATCGTGGGTTTTGGACCGGGCTCGGGCCTCGGGCATGAATCAAGGTATTTATGTCGTTATCACGCAAACCCCTCTCGATGTGCGTGTGGAGGCTTGGCCGGCCGACTCCAACGACAAGTTTTACACCTCACGACGCGATGAAATTCGCCGTGGCATGCTCCAAGCGCTGAAAGTCGCTGCCCCGGAGCGAGCCTTGAAACAGGGCATCGAGCGCTTCGAGTACCTGCTACAACGCACCCAAGAGATCCCTTCGCCGTTTCGCTTGCTGCCTTACTTGCTGCTGATTGCCCTGCTCGCCGGGCTGTGGCTGGGGTTGCTCTTGCTGCGTCGCCAACTGATTGGCACGACCCCGTTGTATCCGCCGGCTGTGCAAGGTGGCATTCTCGGCACGCCGGCCGCCTCGTGGATTTACGACCGCCTCTTCCAACTAGGTCAGGAGAGAACGCGGACATGACTCGGCCGCTGCGGATCGGCACGCGAGGCAGCCCGTTGGCGTTGTGGCAGGCGCGTTATGTGCAACAGCGTTTGGGAGGCCCCGACGCCGCTGAACTGGTCCTGATCGAAACCGAGGGCGACCGCGTGCGCGATCGCGCCTTGTCCGCCATCGGTGGTCTGGGGCTGTTCACCAAAGAAATCCAGCAAGCTTTGCTCGAGGAGCGAGTGGATGTGGCGGTCCACAGCCTGAAGGATTTGCCTACGATTCCGGTGCCAGGGCTGCAATTAGTGGCAGTGCCCGAACGTGGGCCCACGGGCGACGCTCTGATCTCGCGACGCTTTGGCCGCTTCGAGGAGCTGCCGGCCCAGGCCCGCCTGGCTACCAGCAGCTTGCGTCGTCGGGCGCAACTGCTGCATCGCCGACCCGATTTGCGCATCGACAATTTACGCGGCAACATCGACACGCGGCTACGCAAACTCGACGAGCAAGACTTTGACGCGATCCTCCTAGCCGAGGCGGGCCTACGCCGGCTGGGCTTAGAAGAGCATCTCACCGAGATTCTCGACCCGGCCTGGATGCTGCCGGCCGTCGGCCAAGGGGCCTTGGGGTTGGAATGTCGGGTCGGCGATGAGACAACCCGGTCAGCGGTGGCTGCCTTGAACGATACCGCCACCTGGCATGCGGTCCTGGCCGAGCGGACTTTTTTGGCCGCTCTAGGCGGTGGCTGCCTGGTGCCGATCGCGGCCCTGGGGCGGGTCGAAGGGCCAACCCTGCATTTGCACGGTGCGGTCTTGTCGGTCGATGGACGCCAACGTCTGGCCGGGGAAGTAAGCGGCCCGGTAGAAACCGCGCCAGCTCTCGGGCAGCAACTTGCCGAGCTGTTGTTGCAACAGGGAGCCTTGGCCCTGCTGCAACGTCCTGCTCCCGAGCCGACCGCTGCTCAAGTATAGCGGGCCCCCTGATGTTGCGGCTCGAAGAAGGCCGGCAATAACGTATCGACGTGCAGCAAGCCTTGCCGGCTAAGCACGATCTGCTGCGGGTCGAAGGTCAGGTCGCCCGACTGCACATACCCCTCCCAGATCGAGCCAAAGCGTTCCAGGAGGTCCACGCCATACTTTTTCTTGAAATAAGCGATGTCGAGTCGTCCGGTCTTCAGTTGCAAAATCGTCTCGCGGATCAGCCGCTGCTCGGGTGTCACCGGCAAGGCGCGGCCCAGCGGCAATTCGCCGCGGTCCAGGGCCGCCAGATAATTCTCCCAGCGGTCGAGATTCTGCACATGCACGCCGCCGAGATGGCCAAAGCTAGCCACCCCGGTGCCGAACATGTCCGCCCCCCGCCACAGGGCATCGCGATAAACAAATTGGGTCTGTGGCGATTTCACCACGGTGTAAGCGCTGGAGAGCTGATACCCTGCTGCCAACAGCGTGTCGAAGGCGTAGTCCACCCAAGCCCGCTTCGTGGGCCAGTCAGCGACGGTCGCCCAGGGGTCAGCGGAGGCCAGGGGCAACTCCCGGGTGAAGACGGTGTTGTAAGGCAACTCCATTTGATAAATGGTCACGCTCTCGGGAGCCAACTGCAGCGTTTTGTCGATACAGCTACGCCAGTTGTCCCACGTCTCGCCCACCATGCCGGCAATTAAGTCGATATTGATCTGCTCGAAACCGACCTCGCGGGCCCAGCCGTAGGCCCGGTAGACCTCTTCTTCGAGATGGGCACGGCCGTTGAATTCGAGGATTTTGGGGTTGAAGTTTTCGATGCCCAGGCTCAGGCGGGTCACGCCTAATTCACGAAGGGTTTCCAGCTTGTGCTTTTGCAGGGTGCCCGGCTCACACTCAAAGGTCACCTCCTCGGCCCCATGCCAGGGCAACGCTTCTTGCAGCCGGGTCATCAGGCTACGCAACTGCCCAGCGCTCAGGTACGACGGCGTGCCGCCCCCAAAATAGACATAGCGTAGGCCACGCTCTCGGGTGAAGGGTTGTGAGGCATACAGCGACACTTCCTTCACCAGGGCGTTGCAGTACACCTCGACATCACTGGCATTTTTATCCGTGTAGACACGAAAATAGCAAAACTTGCAACGCTTGCGGCAGAAAGGAATATGCAGATACAAGCCCAGGGGCGTGTCCTTCTTGCCGGGGCGTTGCAGCACCTCGCGAGCGGCCGACACCTGATCGGGTTTCCAGAAGGAAAACGGCGGATAATTGGCAACAAAATAGTTGCCCGGTGCGGTCTTTTGTGGTTCGACTGCGGCCACGGTGCCCCCTTGGCGTCCAACGGCACAGGGGAGTGAGAACCAACTCCCCCTCGGGCGTTGTTCTCCCCCTGCTTCTCTACTCTTATGGTATTCCCTCCTTATGCCCAGAGACAACCGTTGGCTCACGCGGCCACTGCGTTAGTCGAGGATGTCTCTTCGAGCAGACCGCGGACGAGCCGTTCCAGTTCCTCGCGAACTTGCTTCAGCTCGCGTTGCACCAAACCATAACGCAGCCGGAGTTGCCGTAGTTCTTCACCGACAGAGTCCACTTCTCCGAGGCGCTGCTCCAGCGTGGTATACTCGTTCCAACGCTGAGCCAACTCCGCCTCGCGACGGGCCAGTTCGGCGGCACGTTCGTCAAGCAGTTGACGTTCCTCACGCAGAAGGAGCCGGTCATCCGCACGCGTCAGGTCTTGCCCCTGGGATAGGCTCTCACGCAGCCGCTCGCAATCCATCCATAGTTGCGAGTAACGTTGCCGGCTTTCTTCCAATCGGCTGATCCACTCCTGGAGGCTGGCCGTCTCCCGTTGCCGCAAGGCGTCGCGGCGTTGTCTGACCGCCTCGACATGCTCGAGTTGGTGGCTCAGTTCGGCCTGCAAGGTCTCCAGTCGGGTGAGCGTTTCGGATTCATACAGGGTAAAGCGGCCACGTTCGGCCTCGAGGGTAGCCTGATGCTGATGCAGGGCAGCCCAGGCTTGTTGCAATTCCTGTCGGCGGCTGTCCAGATCTTGTTCGTGTTGATGCAATTTGTGTTCGCGTTCAATAAGGCGTTGCGCGAGCGCTTCGATTTCTTCCTGAGCAGCTAGACGCTCGTGCTGCCATTGATCTTGAACATCGAGCAACTGATGCCACTGTTCAATCAACTGAGCGCGTTGATCATCTAGCAGCCGGGCTACCTCTTGCAGGGTTTCCGGCCAGGAACGGGGTTCGTCCCGGGCAGGAGAGCTGCGGGGCTGCTCCCACTCGATCGGCACCACCGGCAGCGGTTCCGCGGCAGGGGCAGAGGGCAAGCGGGCCAACTCCTCACGTTGAGCAGCGATCCGCGCCTCGAGGCCTTTGGTTTCGCGTTGCAACCATTCGTAGTAGGTCGTCCATTGTTCCTGCTTTTGCTCAAGGGCCGCACGCTCGGCTTCCAGTCGAGCGGTCTGCGTCTGCACTTCTTGCAGCAGGCGTTGCCGGCGGCTCTGCTCCTCGTTGAGGGCCGCCTCCCAGGCTTGTTGGTCCAGGGCCAACTCCTGCTCCCGCTCGCTGAGTTGGCGTTGGCGTAGTTCTACTTCTCCGTTGACCTTTTCATACCACTGCCGCAGCCGCTCGCGTTCGGCTTCGTGCTGACGCTGTTGCTCGAGGTGCGCTTGGCGTCGCTGCTGGACGTGCTGTCGCCAGCGGGCTACCTGTCGGCGGAAACGCCGATAGGCACGGTTCAATAACTGTTGTTTGGTCGCTTGCTCCGCTTGGGCCGTCGCCTGTTGCTCGGCCAGGGTAGCTTCGGCCGCCTCTAGCTCCGCCCGCCGCTGTTCGAGATGGCGTTCGCGACTGCTCAGAGCCGTTTCTCGCGTTTCCAACTCGCTGCGACGGGCTTCCAGATACGAAGCAAGTTGCTCTTCGTGATGACGCAGGTTTTCCGCTTGTTGTTCGAGTTGAATCTCTTGCTCGGTCAGGGCCACCTGCTGTGCCAGGACAGCGGCCACTTGAATGCGCGTTGCTTCGACCTCGGCGAGCACTTGCGAGGGAATCTCGGCGGTGGGGGGCGGCGGAGCCTCGAAGCGAAAGCGATACGGCCCGATCTGTAGCTGATCACCATCGTTCAGACGCACGACCTCGACGGGTTGGTCGTTGACGCGCAGGTCGGCCTCTGGCGAAAGTGAACGCAACAGATAAACTCCATGCTCCAGCAAAATCGCACAATGAAACGGCGCGATGCTGTCATCGGCTAGACGAATCTGACAGCCGACCGCTTGGCCGATCAAGGTGAACGCTCCGGGCAGGGCACGGCGTTGCTGGGGCAACGGGCCGCCGTTCTCTAACACGAGTTCGGCCTGTGCCGACGTAGTCGAGGGCAACTGAGAGAGAGGATCCATCCGCGCACTCCCCGCAAGGCTTACCCAGAAAGCATCGACCAGGGAGGGGGAAAAACTTGAGTTCAACGGTTGTAGCGACGGCGAGCGAGAAATATCGCCCAGGCCACGGCAAAACCTTCCAGAAAACCAACCAAGAAGCCGAAGGGGTCGGCTTCTTGATTGGTGGGGTTTGGTTCTCCCAAAAGGGAGAGTTCCCAGGTCAGGCGGTGGCTTTTACTTCTGTTCCGGCTTGCGCAGGTCGGCCAGTTCTTCCTTCACCGGGGCGTAGTGGCTGGGTTCCATGGTGAACGAAGCGGTGCCACTGGTGGCGTTACGCAAGTCGGAGGTGTATCCGAACAACTGAGCCAAGGGCACGAAGGCGAAAATCTGGCAGCGGCCCCCTTCGCTGGTCATATTCTCGATGACACCACGGCGGCGATTGACGTCGCCCGCCAAGGTGCCCTGGTATTTCTCCGGGGCCACGATCATGACCTTCATGATCGGCTCCAACAGGGTGATGCCGGCCTGCATCTGCGCATCGCGGGTACACTCCTGAGCCGCTAGCCGGAAGGCATCCTGCGAGCTGTCGACATCGTGATATTTGCCGTCGGAGAGCGTACAAACCATATCGACACAGGGGAAGCCATACTTGGCCCCCTTAGCGCAGGCATTGCGGAAGCCTTCCTCGACGCTGGGGATGAACTCACGCGGCACGACTCCGCCGACGATCTTATCCACGAAATAAATGTTGTTGGGATCAGGCTTTTTGCCCAGCTCCTCCATCTTGAGTTTCCACTCTTCGGCCTGCTCTTTAGTGAGAGGCTCGAATTCGCAGTAGATGACCGCGTACTTGCCACTCCCGCCGGTCTGCTTGATGTAGCGTGTCTCGATCGCGACGGGCTTGCTGATGGTTTGACGATACGCCACCATCGGCTTGCCAGTCGTGACCTTGACGCCCGGAGTGCGTTGCAGTTTTTCGACCGAGACTTCGAGGTGCAGCTCACCCATGCCCGAGAGAATCAGTTGCTTGGTCTCGGGGTCGGTTTTGAACTTGAGCGTCGGGTCGTCCCGCACCAGCTTGGCCAGGGCGTCGGCCAGTTTGGTTTCGTCGGTCGATTTGTCGGGGAGGATCGCCTGGGCGATGACCGGCTCGGGGAACTTGATCTCCTCTAACACAATCGGCTGCTCCACCGCGCAAAGGGTATGGCCGGTGTAGGTGTTCTTCAGACCGATGACCGCGACGATCTCGCCAGGGCCTGCCACTTCCAGAGGCTCGCGTTTCTCCCCCATCATGCGCAAGATACGGGCCACCCGCTCGGTTTTGCCCGTGGAGGTATTGAGAATCTCGTCCTTGGGCCGCAACTCCCCCGAGTAGATGCGCGTGTAGACCAAGTCGCCGGTCGGCTCGGTGACGGTCTTGAAGGCCAGAGCGGCCAACGGCTCGGTCTTTTCGGGCTTGCGCAGAGCGCGTTCCTTGCTTTTGGGCACGCTGCCCTCGACGGCCGGCCGATCGCTGGGACAAGGCAGATAGGAAACGATGCCGTCCAACAACAGCTGCGGGCCGTGGAACATCTTACTGCTGCCACAGAAAATGGGGGTAAACTTGCCCTCCAGGGTGCCCTTACGCAAGGCGCTGCGGATCAAGTCGGTGGGGACTTCTTTCTCCTCCATCATCAGTTCCATGAGGTGGTCATCGACCATCGACAGCGTATCGAGCAGTTGTGCGCGATACGTCGCTGCTTCTTCCTTGTGAGAGTCGGGAATCTCGACCAACTCAAACGCCTTGTTGGTCCTGTCGTTCAGATCGCGGAGAATGTACTTCATCTCCACAATGTCGATAATCCCCTTGAACTCGCTGCTCTGACCCACGGGAATGGCCACTACCGCCGGATGGACTCGCAGCTTCTGCTTCATCTGTTCGATGCAGCCGACGAAGTCCGCGCCCATGCGATCGAGCTTGTTGATGTAAGCGATGCGTGGCACTTTGTAGGAGTTGGCCTGGAACCAGACCTTCTCGGACTGGACCTCGACGCCGCCCACCGCGCAGAACACCCCCACCGCGCCATCTAGCACGCGCAAGCTGCGTTCGACCTCGGCAGTGAAGTCGACGTGGCCGGGCGTGTCGATGATGGTGATGTGGTTGCCGCCCCATTCGATGGTAACGGCTGCCGAGTTAATCGTGATCCCCTTGGCCTTTTCGAGCGGGTCGAAGTCGGTGGTCGTGTCGCCGGTATCGACATCGCCGACCTTGTGCTTAGAGCCGCTGTAGTAAAGCAGGCGCTCGGTCGTGGTAGTTTTGCCAGCGTCCACATGGGCGATGATACCGATGTTGCGAATATTCTGCAGCATGTTAAGGGGGCCGGGATTCTGCCGCGGCTCAACTCCTGTGCCAGGGAAACGACCGCTACGAGGGGCAAACACCGCGTTTGTCCAGGAGCGGTCCAAGGGATCGAAAAAAGGGAAAACGGGGAAGCCCAAACGCAGAGACGACTTGGTGGGCTGCTATGCGAAAAAGGAGGAGGTTGGCCAACCCGACCGGTTGGTTACTCCTCTGTACCCCAAAAACAAAGTGCGGGAAGGTTCATGCCAAGCATGGGTCAATCTCTTTTGACCACTAGTAAGAAGATCTAGTTGTTTCGCTGGTGTTCGCGAGTCCGCCGACCATAGGTCGAACAACAGTGTCTATTCTATATTTTCATCATAACGAGAAATGTGAGGAATTGTCTAGGGAGAGCGCGAAGATTCCATGAAAGTCGTCCGCTTTCTCCCTTTTTCCCTGAACCTCTTCTCGCTGCTCGATTCACCTCCCAGTTCCTCGTCGCCGCCGCCAGCCATACCACACCACCCCGCCAACCCCCAGCCCCAGGAGCGTCAGCGTTCCCGGTTCCGGCACCTCGGGAATCACTACTTCCACGGTCACGGTGGCCATCGCCCCGATGGAACCCGGGTTGGAAGCCCCCGGCGGTCCGGGTGGCGTGTAACTGGTAATCGTCGCCGTGTAGCGATTGTTGCCCAGCAGCACGGAATAGGTGGTTGTGCCCGTGAACGTGTTTGTTATCAGCGAACTCTCCGCTGTCAGCTTGCCATTGAGTACACCGGTGAAGGTCACCACCGTGCTTTGTCCGGATTCCAAGTCAAACAGCATCAAGCCCAGACTGTAGGGTTTGTTGGTGAACCAATCGGGATTCGCTACACTCGCGGTGCTGAAGGTTTGTAAATTCGTTGCCACGATATCGCTACTGCCCACGGCCAGACGGTCGGGTTCATCGGTCAGGGTGATGTAGCCCGTGCCGGGGGCGTCGGCCAGCACGAGGTGCGGCGAATTAGACCAGTTGTACATCCAGGGGATCAGGTCAGCGCGAGCCGAGGTGGCATGCAGCAAGAACCCGATCACCACCCAGGCGCAAGACGTTGTCGTTCGCTTCATCGGCGTGCAGCTCCTAAAGAAACGAAGCGGTGTGTGGGGTAGCTACGACCCTAGAGGCCAATCCGGAGCAAATAACGTTTTAGCACTCATCACGTGTGCAATTGCTCGACACCCGTTCGTTGACGACTGGCATGGTAAGGGAGCCTTTGTGAGAAAATCAACCTCACTTCCCCACGCGGGGCCAGCGGCCGGGGGAGCAGGAGTCGCTCTGGCTCTGCTTGCCTCAGTAACCGGGCCAGCCTTGCCATTCCAGCCAGTTGTAAATCCACGGGTGCCGCCACGGGTTCCATGCTTGATAATTCATCGCCATCAGTGAGCCGGCCAACAGCGAACACGCCAGCACCACGCCCCAGCGCCGCTCGCTGAGCCAGTGCACCACCGGCAACAGCGCCACCAGCCACAGCGGCGACAGCCACATCAGCCAACGCGGCCCATTGGTCCAGCCGCCGTAGTTGTCGCTCTTGAGCAGATAAAAGCCGATCACCACTCCACTCAGCAGCAACGCGGCGATGGTGAGCTGCGCCCAGGTCGAGTGTTCACGCTGGGGTGATCGCACCCGGACCACAGCAACGGCCATGCCCGGCACACTCAGTAGCCACACCGGCATCAGCGAAAACCAGCCGTGGTGGCCGATCAGCAGATGCAGGGCGTACATGGCCCGCGTTTCGCCATTACGCCGGGCATAGTCGATGCCCGGTTTGGTCTGCCCCTCGGGGAGCCAGTGGCTACCGGGATAGGTGTACCACTGGGTGCCAAATAACGCATAAGTGGGGGTCCATTGGCCCAGTTGGATGACATCCAGGAGCGTCTGGGCCAGCGGCGCGAGCAGAGCCAGCGGCAAATACAGCGTGAGCGTGGCAAACGGCTGACGCAGCCCGAGATACAGCCCCGCCAGGGCCAGCAACGACAAGGCCGGCAACTCGCAGGCAAAGGCGAAGCCGGCTGAGAGTCCCGCCAAGGCAAAAAGCCAGCGTGGGGCGTTCTCTTCTAGAGCGATGCGGGCCACGCACCACAACACTAGCAGCGTCGCCACGGTCGCCGGAATGTGATTGGTGAACGTGACGAGAAACGGCCAAACCATGCCCCCAAACGCGCCGGCCAGCACGACGAAAAAAGTGGCCCACGGCCCGGCTCGCAGGCGAATCGCCAGATCGCCCAGCAACCACAGATACAGAGCAAACGGCAGCAGATTGAAGGTGATTAGGACGCTGCGCACCACCAGCCAACGGTCCTCGGCGACACGCCAGCCGAGCGTCTTTTTCAGCAGCCAGCATTGGCCAGCGGCCAGCACTGTCAGCAGGGGCGGCTTGGTGGAGTAAAACTCCAGCCGCTGCGGATGGAGAATCTTGTCCACGGTCTGAAACCCCGCCTCGAAGACGATGCCACTATCCGTATTGGGGTCGTCATACGTTTGGCGTCGGCCGATCACGAAGGTGCCTTCGTCCACCAGGGCGCGAATGGTGGCCCAACGAGAGCGGTCGTTGCTGCTGAAGGTCGGCTGGCCCTCGGGCTTGGGGCTAGCCCATTTCGGCCGGGGGATGTCACTGCCTTCGGGCCGATGCACGCTAGGCTCATACAGATATTCCGAGCCGATGATGCGTCCCAGGCCTAGCCCCAGGGCCACGGCGATCAACAAACCCATCACAGAGCGATCAGCGAGAGGAGGTGTCATAGGGTGCCTGCGTCGAAGGAAGCGTTACCGAAGAAGTCGGACCAGTCGCGGCCATCCCCGTCGCCGCAGCGGCTGGGGAGGATTGGCGAACGGGCGTTCGTTCGCGCACGCTGTAAACGTCTTCGTTCCGCGTCAACAGCGCCGTGAGCATCTCGGCGACGAAGCCCAGCCCCATCAAGTGCGCGCCCAACAGCAAGGCCGCGATCGAGTAAGGCATCAGGGCCCGTTTATGCAAGGGTTCGAAGGGCCGCTCCGCCTCGGGCAGATTTGCATAGCCCAAATTAATGGCCCAGGTGATGGCCAGGTAGAGCAGCCCGGCGTTGCCCAGCACAAAGCTCAGCAGCCCCACCGTGCCCAGCATGTGCTGAGGCCGTTGCCCGAAGCCGGTGAGAAACTTGACCGTCAGCAGATCGAGAAACCCTTTGATAAAGCGACGCACGCCGTACTTGGAGTGGCCAAACTGCCGCGGGCGGTGGTTGATTTCGATCTCGCCAACCCGAAAGCCGCGAGCGGCGGCCAACACGGGGATGAAGCGGTGCAATTCGCCGTACAGTTTCACCTCGCGAAGGACTTCGGCCCGATAGGCTTTCATGCCACAGTTATGATCATGCAACCAGACGCCGGTCAGCCAGCTGACCATACGATTGAACACCCGGCTGGGCAAGACCTTGTGCCAGGGATCGCGACGCACCCGCTTCCAGCCCGAGACGACATCCAGCGGGATGCCCTCCTTGTCACGCTGCTCCAGAGCCGTCAGAAAACGCGGGATCTCTGCGGGATCGTCTTGCAGGTCGGCATCTAGCGTCAGGATGATGCTCCCCCGAGCGGCGGCAAAGCCCGCACTCAACGCCGCTGCCTTGCCAAAATTCCGCCGCAAGCGGATGCCCTGCACGTTGTCGTAACGGCTAGCCAGGTCGGCGATGATCGCCCAGGAGCCATCCGTGCTGCCATCATCGACAAAGATCATTTCCAGTCCGTCGCGCAAGCCCGGTTGGTCCGCCTGGGAGCTGACGGCCAGCAACTCGGCGTGCAAAGCCAACAGACTCTCTTTTTCGTTGAAAACAGGGATAACGGCGGAGATCACGTCGTACTCCTGGGTGGCGTTTGGGTCAACGGAAGCCAATACAACACCCCGGCCAAGACCACTTCGCCCACGGTCCAGGCCAATCGCAGCAACAGCACTACCAGCGAAGCTGTGGGTCTCTCCCCTTGCAGCACGGGCAGCAGCAACAACAGCAGCAAGTATTCCCGTCCTCCCAGCCCCCCCGGAGCCGGCACCACAAACCCCCCAACGTAGGCCACGGCCATCAGCAGCACCAGTCGGGCTAGATTTTCCAGCGTCCAGGGCATGGTAATCTCCGGCAAGGCAGCGCAGCCACAGGCCAGGGCCAAGCCAAACAGCAGCCAACAGGGGCTTAGCAGCAGCACGCCCTCGCCCAGATAAGCATAGGTAACCGCTGGCGGCGTCGCCATCCCAAATGGCCGCGTTACTCCTCGCGCCAGTCGATTGAACAGCCACGGCGTCAGCGGCAGTGCGGTCACCACCAACAGCAGCAGAGTCAAGACGGCTACCTCGACGCGGCTAGGATCATGAGCCGCGGACATCTCCAGACGCAGCAGAGCCGGCCAGTCTAGCCCCCGTGTCTGGGCCGGATGCACCAGGGCGATCAACGGCAACGCCAGCAACACGCCCACGGCCATGGTGGTCAGCACTTCGTAAAAGGCGGCCAGGGCGGCGGTGGCCCGAGGGGTGTTGGGGCCATGAACCAAGGCCACCCGCAGCACCAAAGCCAACGCCTTGCCCGGAGCATACTTGCCCAGTTGCGACAGGTAATACGCCCGCATCCCTTGCAGCCACGGCGGGGCCGCCTGCATGTGGCCCAACAGCCGCAACCAAAACACCCCCGACAGCCCCAGCCCGATCAAATACAGCAGCGCCGACATCACCAGCCAGCCATAGCCGATCGGCTCGGTACGCGGCGGCAGCCGATACAGATCGCGCGACAGCTGCCAGGCCACCAGGGCCACGATCCCCACGCCCAGGAGCATCTTGAAAATCGGCCACCACTTCAGACGCTTTCCTGCCATGCGGCTTATCCTACGATAGACCAGGGGTAAGTGTTGTTTCCTTCCATCGAGCAATGCGGAGAAGCGTAATCATGCGGACGTGGGCAACTTGCTGGTTTTTCCTGGCGATCACGCCGATGCTGGCAGCAGAAGAGAAAAAAGGGCTGCTCGTGCATGCAGTCATTTTTACCCTCAAAAAAGATACTCCTGCCGAAAAGGTGGATGAAGTGATCGCCGACTGCCACCAGATGCTCGGCAAAATCAAAGCCGTGCGCAAGGTAATGGCCGGCCGACCCACCAAGGAAAAGGCCGAGCCCATCACGCAGACGGGCTACGACGTGGGCATGATCATCCTGGTGGACGACTTCGCCGGACTCAAGGCGTATCTGGAAGATCCCCTGCACGTCGAATTCGTCAAGAAATGGGGTAAATCGTTTGACATCGAAAAGCTCAAAGTCTACGACTTCATCGACACCGGCAAGGCCAAGTAAGTGAACACGGGCCAAGACGGCCAGCCCACCGCGACAGAGCATTTTGGGGCGGGTGAAGGCAAAAGCCGCCCCCCCCACTGCCCCGATTGCCACGAGGGCCAAGCATCAAGCTTGCCAGAACGCCCGCAGATCGCTCCAGATAAATCGCGTCAAACCCACCAGATCCAGCCAGGCTCGCTGCGCTGAACTCGGCCTGCCGCGCAGTCGGCTCACCAGCCAACGGGCCGTCAACACCCCCA
>Ga0272446_1003782_pt1 | contig 18685 bp, 15 predicted proteins | sample YNPCB0061_FD_194587 | JGI IMG/M metagenome (GOLD analysis project Ga0272446, IMG submission 194587) | Hot spring microbial mat communities from Yellowstone National Park, WY, United States - YNP-CB-006-1 | ecosystem: Environmental > Aquatic > Thermal springs > Hot (42-90C) > Sediment | place... | reverse complement strand
GGCGGGAGAGGCTGGACGGGGGGCGGTGCGGTGCGGAAAGCCTTATTTGAATAGTATCGGAACCAGCAGTTATTCGGAGAAACCTACTCTTCCTCCTCGTCCTCGCGTTCCGCCAGCCGCTGGTCGAGCATCAGCAGGCCAGCGCCGTCGGAACCGACCAGCTTCAGGTGCTGGATGATCTCCTCGGCGTTCTTCTCTTCCTCGACCTGCTCATCAACGAACCACTTGAGCATACTGATGGTCGGGTAGTCGTTCTCCTGCGTCGCCAGCGCGTAGATCGCGTGGATGGCGGCGGTGACGCGCCGCTCATGCGCCAGGGCGTGCTCCATTGCATCGAGTGGTGAGGCGAACTCGTTCTGTGGTTCCTCAATCGCGCCGAGCGCGACACGCCCACCACGATCGTTGACATAATCGAAGAAACGCAGCGCGTGTTCGCGCTCTTCTTCACTCTGGACACGAAACCAGTGAGCGAAACCGGTCAATGCCATGGCTTCGAAGTATGCCGACATCGCCATATAGGCGTGTGATGCGGCGAATTCATACGTGATCTGTCTGTTTATCGCCTGCTGGATGCTCTCGCTTAACATATGGGTGCTCCTTTCAGTCGTACCGGCCATGAACTGTCATATCCATTGTACCATTGATACCTGGTGCCGGGTGTCACGACTCCAGCGTGCACCGGCGCCTGGCGTACGCTAAACCTTGACGAGTTATGGTATACTGGAAGTATAACGCGGTGCGTTATCTCTGGCGCTGCAAAGCGGCGGATCATTCCGCAGGAGGCATCAGCTATGGTGCTGGATACAACACGCGATGTTGCACACAAGGGTTTACTGGCGGCGCTGGGCGCCGTTACGCTCGCCGAAGACGAGCTTGATCACCTGATCGATCGGCTGGCGGCGCGTGGCGAAGAGGTTGCACGCAGCCGTTTCGGCCACGTCGAGTCGGAATTGCGTAGCCGGCTTACCGGCGTTGAGAAGACAATGCGCGACGGCCTGCACGACGGCCACGTGCTGCGCCAGGCGTTGCGCGAGGAGCTGGAGCGCCGCGGGCGCTGGATTGCCGAGGTATTGAACCTGCCCACACGCGACTCGGTTGGGCATCTGCGCGAACAGGTGGAACGGCTGTATGCCGAGATCGAGCAGATTGCGCTACAACGTGCTGCTGAACCACCCGCCCCCGTGCCGGGGTACGAGGATCTGAATGCCAGGGAGGCGGCGGCAAAGGTCAGCACGCTCGACACTGCCACGCTCGAGGCAATCCGGAGTTATGAGCAGACGCACCGCAACCGGATCACTGTGTTGCGCGCCATTGATGCGGCCCTCACCGAGCACGCCTGAACGCCAGCAGGGCAGCTCGCGAACCACCCGCAGCGCACGCCGCGCGTCAGGTGGCGCTGTTGCCCTCAGCAGAACGATACCTTTCTCTTCCGGTGGCGGTTTTTGCTCGTTTGCCGGCACGAACCGCCACCGTTGACCCGGCATTGCACGGCGTTGCCGGCGCCGCTATCCCCCACGCACAACCGGGTTGTGTAACTCACCGATCCCCTCAATCGCAATCGTCACCGCGTCACGCGCATCGAGCGAGACCTCATCCGGTGGGACAATGCCGGTGCCGGTGAGCAACACGACACCCTGCGGGAACAGGTTGTCGCGCCCGAGGTAGGCAATCAGGTCCTCAAAGGTGCGCACCATGCTGGCGGTGCTGATCTCGCCGACAAAGATCGGCACGCCGCCGCGTTCGATTGTCAGTCGTAGCATCAGCCGCCGGGGATCGGCTATTGCGTCGCGGAGTGTGATCACCGGGCCAAGCGCACAGCAGCGCGCATACACTTTCGCCTGCGGCAGGTAGAGCGGGTTCTCGCCTTCGATATCGCGCGAGCTCATGTCGTTGCCGATCGTGAACCCGATCAGTTCGAGCTGTTGATTGATCACCAGCGCCAGTTCCGGCTCCGGGACGTTCCATTGCGAATCGGAACGAACCGCGACTGCTTCATAGGGACCGACCACGCGGCTGGGCGTGGCTTTGAAGAAGATCTCCGGTCGTGCGGCGGCGTAGACCCGATCATAGATGCCACTGCCGGCAGACTCCTCTTCGCGCGCAACCCGGCTGCGTTCGTAGGTCACGCCTGCCGCCCAGACTTCCTGCTCGTCGGTAGGGCGCAGGAGGTGGAGCGCATCTGGCGCGGGAGGCCGGCTGGCGTCGCCGAGCAGGGCCAGCGGGTCACGGCTGCCCAGCGCCGCGGCGACATCGGTCACGAGATTGCGCCGCCCGATTGACCAGTGCAGGAATGCTGTCAGGGTAGGCCAGATGTCGGTAGCATCATGGATCGTCCCATTGCGAACCACGCCCAGGCGCGCGCCATGGGCCGGGTGATGGTAACGGCAGAGTTGCATGATCTGCGTTCCTTTTTCGTCTGCTGTAACGGCTGGCTGAAGGTCACTGTCGCTACTGTACCATAAGATATGTTTTGCCGTAACACGAAGCCGCACCTTTCCTGGAGCCTATCCGAATAACGGATGGCTGGATGTCATTGCGAGCGAAGCGAAGCAATCTACCAGCGCAAGAGGAGATTGCTTCAGCCACGCTTCGCTCGCTGCAAGCTGTCGCTAACGCTCCGCGCAATGACAGCAAGCGGAGAGTTATTCGGATAGGCACGTATGGCGCGTTCTGCATGCACGTGCCAGGAGGAGATACAAAGAGAGGACCGTTCTCCTATGATCACCCTCTTGTCTCCCGGCCGGATTGTGATAAAGTCAGCAGTAAGAACGGCAGTGTTGTCGCAGACGGCCAGGGTACCCGGCAGACACCCCTGACGAGGCGCGCATGGAAGCATTCATTTATGCTCCGACGGTACAGGCGCTCACATGGCGCCAGGCCGAGCCGCAACGCGCAGCGCTGATCGAGTTGCTGCGTGCGGCGCTTCCTGCCCGGGCATACGCCGTCCAGGCCAACGTCACGGTCGACCAGGACTTCGCCGAGCTCACCATCGGGCGGTTGAGTGCCGAGCCGCTGGTATTTGTCTTTGACGCGCTGGAACGACCATTGCCATTCATCGCGCGCCTGCGTGAATTCTGGTACCCACACCTTGCGTCGCAGGTACGCCCCGAACGCCACCCCCGGCATGGGCGGTCCGACGCGCTTGCCATCTGGGGGCCGCCACGTGCCACCCTTTCCACCATCCGCGACAGCATCCCGGTCAATGACCCGCGCACCGGGCACTATGTCGGCCGGGCCTTCTGGCGTGTCGATCGTCAGGGCTACTGGGGGTGCTGGAGTGATTCGACCGAGCATATCGGCCCGGCGCTGACGCTTGCCGAGTTACAGGCGCTGCTCAATGCAGCGCGTGGCATATTCGCCGACTGATATCGTTGAAAACTCGTTACAACCAGATTGGCGATTTCCCGATACCAGTGACGTATACCATCATACATCGTATACATGTCATCAGCTTCTCATCCACGATCCATTCCGATCGATCCGCTGGACCCATACAATAGCGTCGAGCAGCGATCGACACCGACTGGCGCCACGCCGGGTATTCCTCGCGCGCGGCATCACCACGGCGATTGAGGAGACATTGATGCAACCAGGCAGCACGGCACACTGGGGAGCGACCCTTCCTCAACCGGGGGGCATGGCGCACCGCGCGCGCAGCCGTCAGTGTTCACGTGAGCATGCCGACATTGATCTGCAGGCGATCATGCGGATGGATCTTGTGCAGCTTCAGGAGCACTGCCGAATTGAGAGCGAACGTTTCTTCCACGGTCAGCCGCACGATACGCGCTTTGCGTACGAATTGTTCCGCCGCGCGCTGGTTGAGTGCTGTGAAGCTTCGTGGGAATACCTGTTCAATCACTATCGCGGGCTGGTGGAGCGATGGATCCGGCGTAGTGGCGCATTCGCCAGTACCGGTGAAAGCAGCGAATTCTTTGTAAGCTCGGCGTTTGCCCGCTTCTGGCAGGCGATCTCGCCCGAGCGCTTTGCATCGTTTCCGACACTGGCGTCATTGCTGCATTATCTTCAGCTCTGCGCGGCCTGCGTGGTCATTGATAGCGTGCGCGCGCAGTCGTGGGCAGAGATGGTGTCGGTTGAGTCGACCTGTGGCTGGGAGCAGGCATGTGACACGCCACCCGACGAAGAAGTGATCGACCGGGTGGCGCGCGAGGAGTTCTGGCGCCAGATCAATGCGCTGCTTGCGGGCGATACCGAACGGTTTGTCGTCTATCATTCGTTCGTGATGGGCCGCAAACCTGGCGAAATCTACCAGTTGCGCCGTGACCTGTTCGGTAGCGTTGCGGATGTCTACAATGTCAAGCGCAATGTCCTGGGGCGCCTGAGCCGCAACCAGGAATTGCGGCGTATGGCTGGCCTGTAGACAGGTTATTCCTCCATCTCGTCGGCCAGGAACGCGGCCAGATCAGCGACGCGCGTCGCATATCCCCACTCATTGTCATACCAGGCGATCACCTTGACCAGGTTGCCCCCCATGGCCATAGTGAGCGGCAGGTCAACGGTGGCCGAGGCGGTTGAACCGATGAAATCGGTTGAGACCAGTTCTTCATCGGTCACCTCAAGGATTCCTTCCAGTTCCTTGCTTGCCGCTGCCTCACGGAACGCCTCGTTCACTTCTTCGACCGACGCACCGCGTTCCAGTTCCACAACGAAATCGATCATCGAGACCGTCGGCGTCGGCACGCGCACGGCAAAGCCATCGAACTTGCCTTTGAGCTCAGGAATGACCAGCGCCACCGCGCGCGCCGCGCCGGTTGTCGTTGGCACAATGTTCATGGCCGCTGCCCGGGCGCGGCGCAGATCGTTGTGGACATTATCCTGCAGGTTCTGATCCATCGTATAGGAATGGATCGTTGTCATCACCCCGTGGCGAATGCCGAAGCGATCATTGAGCACCTTCGCCACCGGTGCCAGGCAGTTCGTCGTACACGAGGCGTTGGAGACAATATGGTGCACCGCGTGATCGTAGCGATCTTCGTTCACGCCAAGGCAGATCGTGATATCTTCGCCCCGGGCCGGCGCGGTAATGATGACCTTGCGGGCGCCTGCCTGCAGGTGGGCCCGGGCCTTGTCGGCATCGGTAAAACGACCTGTCGACTCAATCACAATATCAACATCCATCTCGCGCCAGGGCAGTTTCGCCGGGTCGTGCTCCTCGAGTGCGGCAATCGTGATCTGGCGCTCCTCGCCATCCTCGCCATAGTAGACCACACTGATACGATCACTGGTGACGCTGACCTCGCCATCGAAGGCGCCATAGGTTGAGTCGTGACGTAGCAGGTGTGCCAGCGTCTCGTTATCGGTCAGGTCGTTTATCGCCACGATCTCCAGGTCGTCCGGGTACTGCTCGAGCATAGCCTTGAAGCTCTGCCGCCCGATACGGCCAAAACCGTTAATTGCGACGCGCGCCATCGTGGTGCTCCTTCTGCATCTCAGCCGGATCTGCCCCGATCGTGGGGGCGGGCCGTGCCATTATAGCACGGCTCGTGCCGGGATCGCGGACGATGCCTGGCCATCAGAACGAGATGGATTTCTCGCGCAGGTGGGTTTCGGGCCAGACGCGGATGCCGCGATCGAGGCGATTCTCGGCTTCGATCACGCACGCATCGCTGATGACCGACCCATCGCCGATGTGGGTACGCGCCCCGATCTGATTGTGCCGCCCGATGACGCACGACCGCAAGACGGCCGCTTCGGCAATCTGGTTGCCATCCCAGAGTACCGCGCCCTCGATGCGTGCCTGTGGGCCAATGACGCACCCGGCGCCGATGACGGTCGGCCCGATGACCTGGGCGCCGGCGCCGATCCTGACACCGGGGCCGATCACGATGGGCCCGAACACCTGCGCGCTGGGATGAATGTCGGCGTCGCCGACCAGCCACACGCGATTGCCGATCTCCTGGCCATGGAACCGGTAGCGCACCTTGCCGACGAGGATGTCGTGGTGCACTTCGAGATATGCAGGCGGCGTGCCGATATCTGTCCAGTACGCGCGCGACGGATATCCATACATCGGGTCGCGCGTCTGCAGCACGACTGGAAAGAGGCCGCGCTCGAACATGTAGTGCTGCCTGGGCGGAACGTAGCGGAAGAGCTCCGGTTCAATAATGTATGTGCCGGCGTTGATCAGGTTGGACGTCACCTCATCAATGCGCGGTTTTTCCATGAAGCGCCGGATATGGCCAGTTTCGTCCATTTCCACCAGGCCGTAGGCCGTCGGGTCCTCGACCGGTGTCAGCGCGATGGTGAGTTTGCTGCCACGTTCGCGATGGAACGCCAGCATGGCCTGCAGATCGAGGTCGGTCAGCACATCGCCATTGAACACGAAGGTTGCGCCATCAAGCATGTGCTCAACATTTTTGACCGCGCCGGCCGTGCCGAGCGGTTCCGGTTCTTCAATGACGTGGACCTTCAACCCCAGCGCAGTGCCATCACCAAGCGCGTCACGAAACCGCTCGGCCAGGTATTGCACACAGAGGATCACCTCGTCAATCCCCTGGTTGCGCAAGTTTTCGAGAACGTGCACAATGAACGGTTGATTCACCAGTGGAATCATCGGCTTGGGGGTGTTGCATGTCAGCGGTCGCAGGCGCGTGCCCAGGCCACCGACGAGAATGACTGCCTTCATGCCTGCTCCTGTACCCATGAGCGCCAGTATTCAAGTGTATCGAACAGTGTCTGTTCCAGTGGAATGCCGGGTTCCCACCCGGTATCGTTGCGGAAGCGCGTACTATCGCACACGACACGCGGCACATCGGTGGGGCGCATGCGCGATGGATCCGGCTCGATACTGATATCGCGCGTACTGTACGTCAGCAGGATATCCAGCACGCGCTGCACGCTGACGGCGCGGCCGCTGCCGACATTGTAGGCTGCGCCGACCTCGCCATGCAGCGCCGCCAGTTCATACGCGCGCGCCACATCGCGCACGTCGCTGAAATCGCGCTCGGCCGCCAGATTTCCGACGCGCAGTACCGGCGGTTGCCTGCCGGCCTCAATCTGCGCGATCTGTGCCGCAAAGGCGGGAACGACGAACATGTCCGTCTGGCGTGGGCCGATATGATTAAAGAGGCGTAACCGGATGGTGCGCAGACCGTGGCTCACATAATACTGGTACGCAAAGAGATCCTGCGCCGCTTTGCTGACGGCATACGGATTGACCGGACGCAGCGCTGCGGTTTCCGTCAGTGGCAATTCTTCAGGGCGCACGTGGCCGTAGATTTCGTTGCTGCTGGCGATCACAACCAGCGGATCGCTCCGCAGCCGCAGGAGCGCCAGAAAGAGATTGAGTTGTGCACCGGCATTCGCCTCAAGGGTGGCGTGCGGATCGGCGAAGGCTCGTGGCACGTTGGACTGGCCGGCGAGGTGAAAGACGACATCGGGGCGCGCGCTGACCAGTGCGGTGAGCGTCTGTTCCAGGTCGTTCAGGTCAGCGGCAATATAGGCGACGCGCCCCTTCAGGGCCTCGATCGCAAGCCCCGGCTGGCGCGCCAGGCCGGCGACCTCCCACATCCCGCTGGTGAGGAGATGTTCGGCCAGGTGACCGCCGGCGAAGCCGTTTATTCCGGTAATCAGCGCGCGCATAGCCCGACTGTAAAGAGTTACGGTTACTGCCCGGACTACTATAGCCGAACGATCGGCGGAGTGCAAGCGGCGCAGCGATCAATTTTGTCATCCAACGCCAGCGAGCGACAGTCGTACTGTCGCTCGCCGGGAGAGTCGCTATGTGCCGTACTGGCGCACGGCGGTGGTGGTACGCGCGCGCGATACTACTCATCGCTTGCCGGAGCCGTCTCGCGCGTCTCGGATGCCTCGCCAGACGACTGAGGCGGTTGCCGGGCCGATCGCGGTTGAGCAGCGGCGGTCGGAATACTCACCGGTTCGGACGGGCGCTGTGCACCGGGGTAGCGGCGACTGACGCTCACCGGTTCGGGGAGGGCGCGCGATGCCAGGAAGCCGAATTGCTGGCGTTGCACGCCGCGCGGATCGGTGAATGGATGCTCAGCCTCGACGCGCGTCAGGATCTCGTTCACGTCAATATCGGTGAGTTCGTTACGGAGGATGAGCGCCTCGGCGATCGCAATCACGGCTTCCTTATTGTTCTCGATCAGGCTCTTCACCAGCCGATACTGCTCATTCAGAATCGCTTCCACGCGCACCTTCACGTCAGGGTTCGCCACTCCCTGCATACCGAAGGTCAGGTAGGAATAGAGGCTGTTATCCATGCCATAGGCACCGACCATGAACGACGCCAGGCCGGTAGCGCTCTGCAGGTCACCGGTGACGCCACTCATCTGAATGTTGAGGAATACTTCTTCGGCGGCGCGGCTGGCGAGCGAGATCTTGATCCGGTCGAGCAGTTCGTCTCTGGTACGGGTATGAATCTCCTCTTCAGGTTTCCACGCAGCGAAGCCGAGCGCCGAACCGTGGCGAACGATCGTCACCTTTGTCAGGCGTTCCTTGCGCAGCAGTTTGACGGCGGCGTAGGCGTGGCCCGCCTCGTGATAGGCGATCCGGCGCCGCTCCTCATACGACATACTGCGGATCGGCTGGCGCAGCCCCCACTCGTGCGTCTCGCGGGCGCGGGTGAAATCCCAGTAGTTAATGGCTGCGCGGCCATCGAAATGCGCGTGGATCACCGCTTCATTAATGACGAACTTGATCGCCACCGGCGAATACCCGATCGTATCCGACACCATGCGATCGAGCGGCATCGGCTCATGTTTCACCTTGGCGAGGTAGTATTCAATAATCTCCTTCCGGCCATCGGGGTCGGGCAGGTCAACCGTAATCTTGCGATCGAAGCGACCCGGGCGCAACAGCGCGGCATCAAGCGTCTCGGCGAGGTTGGTCGCCGCCATCGTCAGCACCGGCGGCATCTCGACCTTCTTATTGCGGCGCAGGCCGAAGAAGCGCAGGATCTTGCCGCTGAGCGACTGCTCATGTGGCGGCGGGTCCATCTGGATCAGCAATTCATTGAGCAGGCCGCTGCCGGCACCCATCCCCATTCCCATGCCCATCACCACATTGGCGCGTCCACCGGCGCCCGGGTCGGGTGACATACCGCCCATGGCTCCCTGGCCGGCAAGGTTACTGCTTCGCGCCATGCCGATCGCATCAATCTCATCAATGAACAGGATGCAGGCACCATACTCGCGCGCCAGCTTACGCGCCTTGCGGTACAGGAGCATCACCTTCATGTTACCCATGCCCATCCAGGCGGATGTGAGTGAAGGAGCGCTGAGATACCCAAACGGCACGCCGGCCTCGGTGGCCACTGCCTGTGCCATATAACTCTTACCGGTGCCGGGAGGGCCGATAAGCAGGACGCCGCGCGTCACCTCGCCGCCCATCTCCTTGAACTCTTTTGCGCCTTTCAGCAGTGTGACGATGCGGCGCGCCGCTTCCAGAACCTCCGGGTTTCCTTTGTAATCCTTGAAGCCGATCCCCGTCTCACCCGGCTTGAGCCAGTAGATGCGGGTGCGGCCCATAAAGTAGAACATGAGAAAGAACTGGAAGCCGATAAAGAAGAACAGGTACGCGCCAATCATCAATACCTGCAGGATTGCCGCGCCCATATCATTCGTCATCACAAACTCGAACCCGCGCGGGAGGAGGTTGACCACCAGCCAGATCGCGACCAGGGCGATCAGCACGCGCCAGATCAGGCGGCGCACCTTCCACGGCCAGCGATGGAAGGCCTGGTCAATCTTCTGGTCAAGCTCGCGATCGAGCTCATCACGGTAGCGCGTGTCGGTTGACGGGCGGTAAGGTTCAAGAGCCATCGTATACTCCCTGGTTGGCGCATATGCGCGGGCCGATAACGATTGCCTCAATTATTCTGGGTCAGGCGGTTGAGCGGCGAAATGATACTGACAATCTTGCCGTCCGGGTTGGCGGTAATCACCAGCGGCACCTTGGCACTCTGGCTCTGCATTGACACCAGCACGGAATAGAAGTACATCGAGCCGCCGTCGTCGAGGCTGACGCCGCCGACATAATCATAGCGGTTATAGACCAGGCCCATGCTTTTCTCAGTATTGGCTTGAGATTGCAGCGTTGCCTTGGATGCGCCAAGATTGAGCTGCGACGACTGGTACTCTGTGCTGAATGCCTCCCACATCAGGTCGGCATTGAAGGTTTTGCGGCCCTGCAGGTAATTGAGCACGGCCGGTGCAGGCGCGATTGACTCGGCACGTACAAAGTCGGGCGCCCCCGGCTTTGGCCCCCAGATCTGCCAGCTCATCCAGCCGATCACACTCAACAGGCCGGCGGCGACCACCAGCGTCAGCGCAAATGGCCGCAGCGCGCGACCCAGCAGCACGGTGCCGTACAGTAGACGGCGCAACAACAGCCGCAGCAACCGCACGAAACGCGTGAACGCGCCAGCGCGTGGCGCGGCGGGCGCTGCCTGATATGCGTAGGGAGGCTGCACGCCATACGGCGCCGGCATCACTGGCCGCTGCATGGAGGTTTGCTGAGCGTCGCGTGGGTCTTGCATACTCATCACCATCAGCTGAACGTTGGAAACGCTCAATAACCGATACGGATAACAAAAGAAGGGGCGCTTCTTATTGCCCCGAAGGATGGAGAATAACTGACAGATGGGAAACACTGCGCATGTCGTTTGCGTTACGTGCAGTATACTGGAATGTATCAGAGTGATCAAGCCGTCTGAATGAACATACGATGAGAGGAGTTCAGTGGATGTGTGGCGGCGGAGGCATATCTCGCTCAAGGGCCTGCGGCGGCTCGACGTCGTTGCGCTGGCAGTGATCGCCGGGTACGCCGTGCTGGCGTGGAGCGCCTCATCCGGCGCCAGTATTGCCGGGCAGGGGCTTGATCCAGCCTGGGCCGCGGTGCAACAACGCCGCACCATACGTGTTGCGGTTGACCTGGGATTCTATCCGTTCACCTGGATGGCAGATGGCCAGCCGGCAGGATACGATATTGATCTGGCACGGGCCGTTGCGGCGAAACTGGGGGTACAGGCGGAGTTTGTGCCGACCGGGCTCGATGCAATCTATGACGACCTGGCCGCGCGCCGGGCCGATATGGCGGTGTCGGCGCTGCCTTACGCGCCGGAACCTGGCTGGCGCGCGCGTTTCTCGAGGTTCTACTTCAATGCCGGCCAGATGCTGGTGGTGCGTGCCGGGTCGCCCGTCGCGTCGGAAGCGGATCTCTCCGGACGCATCGTGGGAGTTGCGCTCGGCACCGATGCCGACACTTATGCGCGTCGTCGCCTGGCGGAAGGGCTGCGCTTTACCCTGCGCTCGACATATGATGAGCCCGCTGATGCGCTGGCGGCACTAAAGCGCGGCGACCTGGATGCAGCGATTGTTGACCATGCCGCCGCGCTGATTGCACTGGCGCATGCGCCTGAATTGCGCATCGTCGCGGCACTGACGCTCGAACCATATGTCATCGCCGTCGCGCCTGAGTCGTACCGGCTGCACGATGCGATCAACCAGGCGCTCGACGAGTTGCGCGCCGAAGGGTTCTTTGAGGAGACGGGAGCGAAGTGGTTTCGATAAGGGCGGCACGCGCGGATGGCCGGTTGATTCACCGCGATGCCAGTTCACAAACGTGCAGCATAATGAATGGCATTACGGAAGAGGAACAACCCGTCACCTTCGGTGCGCCATGGTTCGCGGGTCCAGCGAGGATGTTGCTGCGCAAGCACAGCATTCTCAGGATGCGGCATGAGACCGAGGACGTTGCCGGTGGGGTTGCAGATCCCGGCAATGTCATCCTCGGAGCCGTTGGGGTTCTCCGGGTAGACCGGCGGCCGGTTGCTCGCAGAGACATAACGAAAAACGACCTGCCCGGCGGATCGCAGTGCCGTGAGGGTCGCACTGTCGCGCGTGACGAACCGCCCCTCGCCATGCGCCACCGGGACCTCGAGCGGGCGAGTTGCGCCGCGTGTGAAGATGCACACACTCGACGGGTCAGCCGCCAGACGCACCCAGCGACACTCAAACCGGCCGGAGGCATTGTCGCTGAGCGTCACCTGCTGGGGGATGGGAGATAGAGATTGGGGGCTGGTAGCGACGGGCGGCTTCGCTTTGACGGTGGTTCCATTGAGATCCTGGCCGCGTATCTTTCCGGGCAGGATGCCGGCTTTGACCAGCACCTGGAAGCCATTGCAGATACCGATCACCGGGCGGCCATCCGCGACGAAGCGCGCAATATCGTCGCCCAGGCGATGCGCCAGGTCCACGGCGAGCAGTTTCCCCGCGCCGAGATGATCGCCATACGAAAAGCCACCGGGGATGATCAGCATGGCATAATCGGCCAGCCGCACGTCGCCGGCGACGACCCGGTTGACATGCACCAGATCCGGCCGCCCGCCGGCCAGTTCGATCGCTGTTGCGGCGTCGCCATCGCGATTGATTCCGGCAGCGCGAAGGATGAGTACCCGCGGCGCTCCGCCCATACGATTACCCCCAGCGAAATTCGATCTCCACTTCACCAATCTTGATCCGGTCGCCGGATCGCAGTCGCTGATCCTGATTGGGTGGCACCGGCGCACCATTCAACAGCGTGCCATTCGTCGAACCCAGGTCGGTCAGGGTATAGTAATCGCCGCTGCGATTGATCACGGCATGATTGCGCGATGCAATGCCACGATCGTGTTCGGCCAGGTCGAGATCGGGGTAATGGTGCTGGCGCGGGTCGCGACGCCCGATACGCAGCGGTGTACGCTCGATCTTCTGCTCAAACGTGCCACGCGGCGAGATGACCATCAGGCGTGGCGCGGGCAGCGCGGCACTGAGGGGTGTGCCGCAACCGGCGCAAAACCGTGCATTCGACTTGTTGACCCGGCCACAGCGCATGCAGGCCTGGCCAGCCGCCGGAACGACCACCGGCGGTGGCGCGACGGCGACCGGAGCCGGGCGTGGTGTGGCGGGCGCGGCGCCGGCAGGAGGCACCGGCTGGACGACCGTTTCGATGACCTGCGGCGCCACAACAGGTGGCACAATCGGCGGCGGCGGAGTCGCGCGCGCGACCGGATCGACATACGGGCTCGTCAGGCAGCGATGCAGCGCCTGTTCGAACTCCAGCGCGCTGCGAAAGCGCCCGGCCGCATCAAGGCTCATGGCCTTGATAATCGCCTTTTCGGTGCGCGCATCAACCGACGGATTCAGTTTGCGGATACTACCTTCGGTCGGCGTCTGCAGTGGAATGGGTGGAAGATTCGTCAGCAGGTGCAGCAGCGTCGCGCCGAGGGCATACACATCGGAACGCGCATCCGTCTGCCCCTTGCCATACTGCTCCGGGGGAGCGTACCCGGCCGAGCCCATTGCGATCGTATCTTTTGCCTTGCGCGCCTTATAGGTACGGGCCACGCCAAAGTCGATGAGCTTGAGCACTCCCTCAGGGGTTAACATAATGTTTGATGGTTTCAGATCGCGGTAGATGATCGGCGGCGTGCGTGTATGGAGGTAATGCAGCACGCGCGCCACCTGAATGCCGTAGCCGATCACCTGCTGCTCCAGCAGCGGCGCGTTGGCGTCGCGGATGCGATGTTCAAGCGTCTGCCCGGGCACGAACTCCATAATCATCACGGGCCGCCCCTGGTACTCAAACAGGTCGGCGACCAGCGGCAGACTCGGATGGCTCAGCTTGCTGAGGAGTTCCGCCTCCTGGAGGAAGAGGCGACGGTTCTCTTCGAGTTCGGCAGTGGGCAGTTCATCTGCCGGGCGCATCTCCTTCAGCGCCCACACTGTCGAGTCGGCCAGGCGCAACGCGCGATAGACCGCGCCCATACCGCCCCGGCCAATCAGGGCGATAATGCGATAATCGGCGTGCGAGCCGTGGATAACCGTCTCCGGCGCCAGCAGATCCGACATAGGTGGCTGTTCACATTTCTCCAGCGAGCGCGGAGATCCGCAATCTTGCGCAGATTGTACCACAGGACACAACCATGCGGCGCTGTGCTATACTGCCTCATGGAAACGTCTGCGCGGTGGCGCGTGGTGGCGCAGGGAAGTGGCGTGTCTGGCGGCCAGTGCAACCCTTGATGGCGCGAATGCGTCTACGTAATGATCAGGTATGAACCAGTGAAGGAGTACCATCATGGCGGGCGAGGTAACCATCCGCGCAACACTGGCGCGGCCACATATGGCGGCGGCCAGCACACCGCAGGTTGCGTATCTGCTGCTTGAGGCGACGCCGGGGCACGTGATGGCGCAGGTGCGTGTGCCTGTCAATGTCAGCTTTGTCATTGACCGCAGTGGCTCAATGAAGGGCGACAAGATTGACCGGGCGCGGCGCGCGACGACACGCGCCATTGAGTTGCTCGACGCCCAGGATATCGCCTCAGTTGTGATTTTCGATCACCGCACCGAGGTGCTCATTCCTGCTGGCCCGGTCACGAACCCCGCCGCGCTGGCCGACCGCATCAGCCGGGTGCGTGACAGCGGCGGCACCAGAATCGCCCCGGCAGTCGAGCAGGGGTTGCGCGAGATCGATAAAGGCCCGCCGCAGGCAGTGCGTCGTCTGATTCTGCTAACCGACGGTCAGACCGAGAACGAGTCCGAGTGTCTGCGTCGCGCCGAAGATGCTGGCCGGCGCAATGTGCCGATTACGGCGCTGGGTGTCGGCAAGGACTGGAACGAGGACCTGCTGATCGAGATGGCGAACCGCTCCGGCGGCAGCGCCGACTATATCGACCGCCCTGAAAAGATCGTTGAATACTTCCAGAACACGGTGCAGCGTGCCCAGGCGACAGCCGTGCAGAATGCGACGCTGACGTTGCGCCTGGTCCAGGGGGTGTTGCCACGCGCGGTGTGGCAGGTCTTTCCGCTGATCAGCAATCTTGGCTATAAGCCGGTGTCCGATCGTGATGTGAGTGTGCCGCTGGGCGAGCTCGAAACCGGCAGCGGGCGCACACTGCTGGTCGAGTTGCTGGTTGACCCGCGCCCGGCAGGGCAGTACCGCATCGGGCAGGTTGAAGTAAGCTACGATGTGCCGTTGCTGAACGTGCAGGGCGAGAAGAGTCGCAGCGATATCATGTTGACGTTTACGACCGATGCGGCCCTTGCCGGCCAGGTCAATGCGCCGGTGATGAACATTGTCGAGAAGGTCAGCGCTTTCAAATTACAGACACGCGCACTGCAGGACCTGGCGGCCGGTGATGTTGCCGGAGCAACGCAGAAGTTGCAGAGCGCGGTGACTCGCCTGCTCAACCAGGGCGAGGCAGATCTGGCGCAGACGATGCAGCAGGAGATTCAGAATCTGCAACAGACCGGCAAGCTCTCCAGCGAGGGGCAGAAGACGATCAAGTTCGGCACGCGCAAGACGGTGCGCCTGAGTGATATTGATGCCGGGAAGCAATCGTCCTGAACCGGACTCCCATACGGTGGCGCCGCTCGCGACCGTGATGAAAACAGCACACGGCGCGTACGCTATCGGCCATCGGTTTTGCACCTCAGCGACGATGCATGACATAGACCGGTGCCGGGCCGAGGTCAATCACCAGGCGGCCATTACTGGCAGCGATGGTTGATGTTGCCCCGTCACGTGTGATGAGGGTGGCCGTGGGTGCACTGGTGCGAATGCTGGCGCGCACCGGCGAAGGCGCCCAGAGTGCGTCGATCGCCTGGTCGCCGCGCTGCAACTGAGCGTCATAGGCTTCCGGGCCGCTGATGGTAACCATGTCGTCGAGGTAGATGACGCCGCCACCGGTAAAGGCATCGGGCGAGTCGTCGAGCACCAGCGCATCGAGCCACGCCGGGAAATCGAGCCGCCCGTTGCCGCTACCGCTAATGCGATCCCACGCCGGCACGGCGGCCCCGATCGGCGCCTCCAGCAACCGCCATCCGGGAGGCCCGATCGTTCCCAGGCCGAATTGCAGCACTTCCCCCTCGGCATCGCGCAGCCAGACTTTCAGCGTATTGCCCGATCCATCGCCATAGACCCACACACCGATTGCATACGGCGTGCCAGGAACAGGCGCCGGGCGTTCGCGGCGAAACACCACGTACTCATTGGCGCGTGTCGGAAACAGATAACTCAGGCGCGCCGCGCCGCGCCCGCTGCGGGTACGCTCACCGGCCGGCGCGAACTCGCCGTACGTCTGATCGCCGCGTCGCCACGCACCAAAGTTCTCGAAGTCGAGCAGCGTCTCACGCGTGAAGAGGTCGCGCACCGTGACCAGGTTTGCGTCACGAAGCTGTTCCGTCATCGTGCGATACGCCGCGAACGCCGGCTTGAGCCGGCTATAGTCGAAGTAACCGGTTCCGACACCGACCAGGCCGTACGGGTTGCCCGGGTCATCCTTCAGCGTATACCAGAAGATCTTCGCCACACCGGCGCGCCAGAGAAGCAGCGTCGCGCGCACCATGAAATTCGCCTGGCCCTGTTCGTCCACCAGGCCGACCGGATCGCGATCGCCACGGCCGCTCGACCAGCCGATCTCGGTGACCCAGATCGGGCGCGCACCATACTGGTCGGCGACGGCACGCGCCGCCTCGACTCCGGCGACAAGGTTGCCGGCTTCCGGGGCGCTGGGGCTGACGTAGGGGTGAATGGCAAGTATATCGAAACTTTCCCACGCGCCAGCTTCTGCCACCTGGCGCAAGAACGACGGCTCGAAGGAGTAGACCCCGCCGATCAGGATGGTCGCCTGTGGATTGACGGCGCGAATCGCCGCCGATGTGAGGCGCAACAGCGTGGCATAGGCAGCCGGGTCCGGCGCCGGCTTCCAGAACAACGGGTTATCCGGTTCGTTCCAGATCTCCCAGTGCGTGATGTAATTGCGATAGCGCTGGGCCACGGCAGCAGCAAAGGCGGCGAAGCGCTGCGGATCGGGGGCGTAGAACGAGACACCCTGTGTGACATCGCCAGGGAAGGGGGTCGCCCAACCGGGCGGGTGACCGATCACGCCGAGAATCTTCACGCCACGCCGGCTGAGCGCGCGCACCGCCTCGTCGGTGAAGGTCCAGTCATACGGCACATCGGGTGCCGGTTGAATCCGGAACCAGTGAATGTCCTCGCGCGCCCAGCCGGCGCCTGTACGCGCGATAATGTCGGCCGGCACATCCATGCTCGCCGGGTCCCAGTAGCGTGTCGAGAGATGCGTATTCAGGCCGAATGGCGAGTCGTGGGGGGCCGGCTGCGGCACGGGCAATGTGGCGCTGTTGCCAGCAGGGGCCGGTGCCGCAGCCGGCAACAGCGCCAGCAGGAACGCGGCAACGATCGCAATCGGCAGCGCGCGAGACGAGAGCGAATGCATCACGACGAGATTATATCATGATCGCTCGTCAGCGATCACGGGTGATACGCACGGTACTGGCCGTGGCAACGCCCGGCACCACCGCATCGCCGGGGAGAATCAGCGCCGGCGGTGGTGCGGCATAGCGCCCGGGATTGGTAGCACGCACCAGGTAGCTATGCTGAACGATGCCGGGAGGAAGCATGGCGGCTGACAATTCAATCTGCCCGAGGGATGTCGCGACGTACTCGAATGTGGCACGCGTACCAGCGTCCACCAGCGTCAAGCCGGCAGGTAGCTCATCGCGCACGGTGACGAAGCGCCGCTCAGCCGGCACGACCAGCGTCAGCCGGACCATGACCAGTTGCCCGATGCGTAACGCTGCCGGATCGAGCCGCTGACCGCTCTGTGGGTCGAGGTACTCACGGAGCACACCTGCGCCGCCGGCCGATTGCGGCAGGAGCCAGGTCAGCCGCCAGACGAGGATGGCCTGGCCACCATTGCTGGTGACAACGAGCGTATTTGCCGGTCGCAGTTCGGCGAGCGGCAGGGGAACGATGCGCAGTACTCTCCTGGGATTGGCCGCGGTGGCCACCGGCGTGCCATTCAGTGCAAGCGTCACACTGGCCTCTGCACCTTGTGGTAAGACGGCACGGAGTGTATGCAGCACGCGCCCGGTGGTATAGCCATCGCCCCAGCCGCCGGGCGTTGCCCGGGCGACGAGCCAGCGTGTCGCTTCGGTCACCAGCGTCTGTTCGGCAGTCGCATGTTGCAGCGCCAGCGCCGCCAGCGCTGTTGTGGCGGTGTCGCCGTGCGGCAGTTCGCCCGCCGCCTGGCCGGCCCACCAGGCCATTCCGGATTCGCGCCTGGCGAGCGTGATCAGCTTCGGCAACGCATTGTCTTTCGCCGCCTGTTCTGGTGATACTGCCAGCAACCGGCAGGCCAGCCCGTCCGCCCGCAGCGCGCCCGCCGGCGGCAGGGCCGGCAGATCGGAGCTGGCGGTGCCGCTCCGTGCCAGCGCATACATCAGGCAGGCGCGCACATCCGGTGGCGTCTCCGGGTCACGTGCGAGGCGGGTTGCAGCCTGTGCCGCACGATCAATGGCGTCGGCGGGGGGGATGAGGCCGACTGCTGTGGCATACGTCAGCGCCTCCAGCGCAGCGGCGGTAACGGCCGGCTGTGGCTGGCCGCCAGGCTGCCAGCTCCATTCACCACTCCTGCGCTGCAACGCAACGAGCCGGTCGAGCGCCGCCCGGGCTTCCGGGCGCGCATCGGGAAGCGGCCCGGCCAGGAGCAACACCGCCACCTCATCGAGCGCGCTTCGGTCGGGTCGTGTGGCAAGGCGACGCGCATGCGCCAGCGCCAGAGCATCCGGCGATGGCGCCACCTCCACTTCAAACAGGCCCCAGCCGGTTGCTGCTTGCGGAGGAACAACGATTGATGTTGTGAAGC
>Ga0272446_1003781_pt1 | contig 18689 bp, 11 predicted proteins | sample YNPCB0061_FD_194587 | JGI IMG/M metagenome (GOLD analysis project Ga0272446, IMG submission 194587) | Hot spring microbial mat communities from Yellowstone National Park, WY, United States - YNP-CB-006-1 | ecosystem: Environmental > Aquatic > Thermal springs > Hot (42-90C) > Sediment | place... | reverse complement strand
CGCGCGCGAAGCCGACCCCTCACACCCGGGCACCCGCAGCCGCGGGGCGGAGCTCGCCGCGGAGGCGCTGGCCGGCACCGTGCCCACGCCCAGGCACGCCGACGCCGCGCGCGAGGCGGTGCGCGCCACGGACTACGTGCAGGCCTTCGAGCCCGCGCGGGCCCCGGCGACGGCGGACCTGCCGCCCGCGCCGCCGACCCAGCTGGAGCGGCCGGCGTCGCTCGCGCCAGAGGAGCTGCCGAAGCGCTCGCGGGCGCCCATCTTCGTCGCGGTGGCGGTGCTGCTGGGGCTGGTGGTCGTCTCGCTGCTGGTCTTCCGCGGCCCCGACCTCTCGCCCGCCGAGCGGTTGACGCTCGCCGAGAAGGCCCGGCCAGCCGAGCGCGCCGAGCTGCTCGAGCCGCTGGTGAAGGCGCAGGACGTGACGCCCGAGCAGCTCAAGCAGGCCACCGCGCTGCTGGTGCAGGCGAAGGCGTGGGACACGACGCTGAAGCTCGTCGACGTGTGGCTGCAGAAGGACCCCAGGTCGCTCGACGCGCGGCTGGTGGAAGCCGAGGCGGCGACGGCGGCGCGCTTCGGCAAGCGGGCCGAGACGGCTATCAACAAGGCGTCGGAGCTGGCCCCCGATGACGCGCGACCCGACGCGGCGTTCGCCCGGCTCCGCGAGCAGCAGGGCGACGCGGCCGGCGCACTGGACGGCTGGACCCGCGCGGCGCACAAGTCGCGCGGCACCACCGAGTACCTCGCGCGGCAGGGTTACTGGCTGTCGCAGACGGGGCGCGTCGACGAGGCCGAGGTCGCGCTCTCCAAGGCGCTCAAGGCGAAGTACGACCCGGTGACGGCCGCCGAGCTGGGGTTCGTGAAGTACCGCAAGCAGAAGCCCGACGAGGCGCTCAAGCTGCTCACCGGCGCCGCGAAGGACGCGCCGCAGTTGATGGCGCCGCAGTACTACCTGGGCTCGGTGCTGGTGCTGAAGAACGACAAGGACGGCGCGCGGAAGGCCTTCCTCGCCGCCGACGCGCTCGCCGGCAACGACTCCCGCCCGCTGGTCGCGCTGTGCGAGCTCGAGGCGCTCGGCGGACCGGGCGCCGACCTCGAGGGCGTCAAGAAGAAGCTGAAGGAGCGCTTCCCGAAGGAGGCCGACGGCCTGATCGCGAAGTGCGCCGTGCCGCCGTCCCCCGCGGAATGAGCCGCCGCCTCGTCCTCAACGCCGACGACTTCGGCTACGACCCCGCCGTCACGCGGGGCATCCTCGAGGCGATGACGCTGGGCGTGGTGTCGTCGACCACGATGATCGTCAACTCGCCCCACTCGCTCGCGGCGCGCGTCTCGTACGGCCTCGCCATCGGCCTGCACCTGAACCTCGTGCGCTTCGAGGCGCTCACCACGAAGCGGGAGCTGGTGGAGGCCGCGCTGCCTTCGCTCACCGCGGACTTCGTCGCCGCCGAGACGGACGCCCAGCTGGCGAGGCTCGAGTCCCTCATCGGCAGGAAGGCGACGCACATCGACGTGCACAAGCACGCGCACCTGCATCCGGCGGTGCTGGAAGGGCTGGCGCGCACCGCGAAGGTCCACGGGCTCAAGGTGCGCAGCATCTCCCCCGCGATGCGCGCCGAGCTGCGGCGCCTGGGCGTCGAGACCAACGACGCCTTCCTCGGCGACGCGGGGACGGAGGCGTACTGGACGCTGCCCCGCTTCGAGGCGCAGCTCGACGCGCTGCCGGCGGACGGGCTCATCGAGCTGATGTGCCACCCCGGCTACCGGCCGTCGCAGGTGCAGAGCGGCTATGGCGCGCAGCGCGAGGTGGAGCTGGCGACCTTCGTGGATCCCCGCGCGCGCGAGGCGCTCTCGAGGCGCGGTCTGCGCTTGGAGACCTGGGCGTGAAGCGCCTCTTCGTGGGCGACGAGGGGCGGGTGCGCAGCGGCTGGGTGGTGGCCACCTTCGGGGCGGTCGCCGGGCTGGTGCTGCTCACGCTGACGCTGGCCCGGGAGGCGTGGGCCGACGCGGACAAGCTGGGGAGCCTCGACTCCCCGGCCGCCGGCTGGTTCACCTGGCCCACGCTGCTGGCGGGGCTCGGGGCGACCGCCGTCTGTCACCGGGTCTTCGCGGAGGGCGCGGGCCTGGCGCTCGAGGGCGCGGCGCGACGGTTCGGGCTGGGACTGGCCCTGTCCGCGGCGGTGGTGACGGCGGCCTGCGTGGTGCCGTCGCTGGTCGGCGTCGCGCCGCTGCACGGCACCGGCGTGGGGCTCGCGAGCGTCGCGCGCGTCGTGGTGGTGCACGCGCTGTGCGTCGCCCCGACCGCCGTGGGTGAGGAGCTGCTGCTCCGCGGCGTGCCCTTGCGCGCGCTCGCGCGGGGGACGAACCCGAGCGCCGCGGTGGCGGTGACGGGCGGGCTGTTCGGCCTGTTCCACCTGCTGAACCCGGGCGCCTCGCTGGTGGCGGCGCTGAACGTCGCGCTGGTGGGCGCGTGGTTCGGCGCGGTGGCCTGGCGCACCGGCAGCCTGTGGATGTCGTGCGGGCTGCACGTGGGGTGGAACTTCACCGAGGGCGTCGTGTTCGGCCAGCCGGTGAGCGGGCTTTTGCCCGGCACGTCACTGCTCGCGTCGAGCGCCCCTGCGGGGCCCGGCTTCTTTCACGGCGGCGCCTTCGGTCCCGAGGCCGCGGGCTGGACCGCGGTGCTGCTGGTGCTGGCGCTGGCCGTGACGCTGGCGTGGCCTGGCACGAGAACCCGGGGTTCACCTTGACTCCCCGCGGCTCATGGCTAAACGAGCCGCCGCGATGATCCAGGTCGAAGGCCTCACGAAGTACTACGGGGAGCGGGCCGCGATTCGCGACCTCTCCTTCACCATCGAGAAGGGCGAGGTCATCGGCTTCCTGGGCCTCAACGGCGCGGGCAAGTCGACGACGCTGAAGGTCCTGGGCTGCGTGCTGCTGCCGACGAGCGGGAAGGTGCTCATCGACGGCTACGACGTGGCGAAGGACCCGCACGAGATCCGCAAGCGCATCGGCTTCCTGCCCGACGCGCCGCCGCTGTACGACGAGATGACGGTCGAGGGGTACCTGCGCTTCGTGGCCGAGCTGCGCGGCGTGACAACGGCTGACGTGCCGGCGCGCGTGGCCGACGTGATGAAGAAGACGTCGATCACCGACCGCAAGGACGACGTCATCGGCAGCCTGTCGCACGGCTACCGTCAGCGCGTGGGCGTGGCGCAGGCCATGGTGCACAACCCGCGGCTGCTCATCCTCGACGAGCCCACGGGCGGCCTCGACCCGGTGCAGATCGTCGAGATGCGAGAGCTCATCCGCGCGCTCAAGGGCGAGCACACGGTGCTGGTGTCGAGCCACATCCTCTCGGAGATCTCGCAGATCTGCGATCGCTACCTCGTCATCCAGCAGGGCGAGATCATCGCCCGCGGCACCGAGGAGGACCTGTCGAAGCTGCTGGGCGGCGCCGGCGTGGTGGAGATCGACATCAAGGGCCCGGCGCAGGTGGCGGTCGAGGCGCTCAAGAAGGTGCCCGGCGTGAAGGACGTCACCGTGGCGCGGCTCGATGATCGGCTGGCGTCGCTGCGGGTGGACACCGCCGAGGACGTGCGCGGGGAGCTGGTGAGGGCGCTGGTGCAGGCCGACATCTGGGTGCTGCGCATCGACCGGGGCGCCACGCGGCTGGAGAACATCTTCTTGAAGCTGACCCACGGGAAGGAGGCGGCCTGATGCGCAACGTCCTGCTCATCGCCCGCCGCGAGCTGGCCTCGTACCTCCGCACCATGAGCGGCTACGTGATCATCGCGGTGATGCTGTTCATCGACGGCCTGCTGTTCAACGCGTTCGCCGTGCCCGGCACCGCAAAGAAGTCCAGCGAGGTGCTGGCCGACTTCTTCACCATGACCAGCGGCATCACCATGGTGGGCGCGGTGTTCCTGTCCATGCGCCTCATCGCCGAGGAGCGGCAGACGGGCACCATCTCGCTGCTCTACAGCTCGCCCCTGCACGACGTCGAGATCGTGCTGGGCAAGTTCTTCGCCGCGCTCGGCTTCCTCTTCGTCTTCTTCGCGTCGACGCTGTACATGCCGGCGCTGGTCGCCGCATACGGGAAGATCTCCCTGGGCCACGTCTTCGCGGGCTACCTGGGCCTCACGCTGGTCGGCGCGGCGAGCCTCGCCATCGGCGCCTTCGGCAGCTCGCTCACGAAGAGCCAGGTGGTCGCGGCGGTGCTGTCGGGCGTGATGTGCCTCGCGCTCACCACCTGCTGGCTGCTCACCAAGGTGACCGATCGGCCGCTGACCGAGATCGTCACGCAGCTCGCCTGGTGGAGCCACTTCGACGCGTTCCGCACGGGCCTGGTGCACGTGAAGCACGTCACCTACTTCGGGCTGGTCACCTTCCTGGCGCTCTTCGCCGCCACGCGCGTGCTGGAAGCGCGGAGGTGGAGGTAAGCCATGCAGCTCTCCATTCTCCTCGCGGTGGGCCTGGCCCTGGCGTGGATCGGCGAGCGCATCGTCGAGGCGCCGGTCGCCCGCGGCTCGCTCACCGGCCTGGGCGTGCTGCTCGTCGTCGCGGCCCTCGTCATGCGCTCCGTGAAGAGCCGGCAGGCACAAGGCGAGGCGCGCCGCATCCACGCGTGGCTCGCGGTGCTGCATGGCCTCGCGCTGGTGGCGCTCGCGCTCTACGCCGCGCAGTCGGACCTCTGGACGCGCGCCTTCGGCAGCTCGCTCGAGTCGGGCAGCCCGAAGCTGGGGGGCGTGCTCGCCGCGCTGTGGCCGGCGCTGATGGCCGCGTCGCTCGCGCCCACGCTGCTCATGGAGCTGTCCTTCGCCTCCATGGCGCGCGCCCCCAAGCTGGAGGCCGGCCGCGTGCAGGAGGCGATGTACTCGGGCCTCGCGCTGGCGGCGGTGCTGACGTTTGCCTTCTCGGCGCAGTACGTGGCCAGCGAGCGCGACGCCAAGGTCGACCTCTCGTACTTCCGCGCGGCGAAGGCCGGCGAGGCGACGAAGAAGCTGGTCGCGTCGATCGACGAGCCGCTCGACGTGTTCCTCTTCTTCCCGCCGGGCAGCGACTCCGCCGAGCTGGTGAAGGGCTACTTCGACGAGCTCACCGGCTCCTCGCCGATGCTCAAGGTGACGACGCTGGACTACGCGCTCGAGCCCGTGAAGGCGAAGGAGCTGGGCGTGTCGGGCAACGGCACCGTGGTGCTGAAGAAGGGCGCGCGCAAGGAGAGCCTCTTCATCGCGGTGGAGGTGGAGAAGGCCCGCACGCAGCTGCGCGGCCTCGACGCCGAGGTGCAGAAGCGGCTGTTTCAGGTCGCGAAGTCGCGGCGCACCGTGTACCTCACCGCCGGCCACGGAGAGCGCACGCAGGATCCGCTCCCCGGCGCGGACCAGCGCGCCACCATCGAGATCCTCCACAAGACGCTGCAGGACCAGAACTTCGACGTGCGCCTGCTGTCCGCGGCGGAGGGCCTGGGCCAGGAAGTCCCGAAGGACGCCGCCGCCGTCTTCGTGCTGGGGCCCACGCAGTCCTTCACCCAGCCCGAGGCCGACGCGCTCACCGCCTACGCGCAGAGGGGCGGCCGCCTGTTCATCGCGCTCGACCCCGAGGCGGGGCCCACCTTCGAGGAGCTGGTGAAGCCGCTGGGGCTCTCGTTCAAGCCCGAGCGCGTCGCGCAGGAGCGCGGCACCGCCAACATCCGCCCGCCGCCCTCGCTGGCCGATCGCGTGAACATCGGCACGCGCACGTACTCCTCGCACCCCGCCGTCACGTACCTCGGCCGCGCCAACGCCGCGGTGCTGTTCGTCGGCGCGGGCCCGCTGGAAGAGCTCGGCCAGCACCCGGCGGACCTGGTCATCGACTTCGCGGTGCGCTCGCTGCCCGACGCGTGGAACGACGCGAACAACAACTTCCAGTTCGACCAGGGCGCGGGCGAGACGAAGAAGGCGCACGGGCTGGTGGCCGCCGTCACGCGGCGCGCGAAGTCCAACAAGCCCGAGGAGGAGCTGCGCGCGCTCGTGCTGGGCGACTCCGACTCCATCGCCGACGAGCTGTTGCCGCTGCTGCCGGGCAACCAGTACCTCGTGGTAGACGGCTTCAAGTGGCTCCTCGGCGACGAGCAGCTGGCGGGCGCCACCAACACCGAGCTGGACGTGCCGCTGACGCGCACCCGGCAGATGGACTCGGCCTGGTTCTACGGCACCACGTTCCTCGCGCCGCTGGCGGTGGTGGGCGTGGGCCTGTTCGCGCGGCGCCGCGCGAAGAAGCCGTCGAAGGAGGCGAAGCCGTGAAGGCCCAGAGCGTGAGCATCTACGGCGCCCTGGCCCTGGTGGGGCTGGTGGCCGCGTACCAGACCTGGCAGCGCCCGAAGGAGACGGTGAAGGCCGACCAGGTCACCATTCTCGACGCGTCGAAGCAGTCGCTCGAGAAGGTGCACTTCGACGACGGCACGCGCTTCATCGACGTGGTGAAGCGCGTCGAGCCCGAGGCGCGGCTGTGGGTGACGCTGGGCTACCTGCCGGGCAAGGCGCCGGTGGTGGACGCGGGCATCGTCATCGAGACGGTGGACGGCGGCGCCCCCGACGGCGGCGCGCTGCCGGTGACGGTGAAGACGCCCGAGGTGCCGCCCACCCGCACGATGAAGACCAACGAGCGCGGCGACACGCTGTGGGGCCGCTTCACGCCCTTCGTCGGCACCCGCGCCCTGGGCACCCTGCCCGACGCCAAGCTGGACGAGCTGGGCCTCGTCAACTCGGGCCGCACGCTGGAGCTGACGGTGGCGGGCGCGGTGCGCCGCTACGTCGCGTCGAAGCCCGTGTCCGGCATCATCGGCGGCTACGTGATGGACGAGAAGACGAAGGAGGTCTTCCTGCTGCCCACCACCGTCTTCTCCGAGCTGGATCCTGCCTCGCAGCTGCTCGTCGATCGCCGCCTGCACGTCTTCAAGCAGCCCGAGTTCGACGCCTTCACCGTGAAGGTGGACGAGCAGAGCGCCGACTTCGTGCAGACGAACGCCGACATCCCTGCCACGGCGAAGGTGGCGCGCAAGCAGAGCCCCGACAAGCCCGACGAGATGGCGAAGAACTGGCACGACAAGATCTGGAACCGCGTCATCGTCACCGACGTGCTGGGCGAGAACGAGCTGCCGAAGGCGGGCGCGCCGAAGGTGGCGCTGCGCATCGACTACAGCCTGCGCGGCCAGCCGAAGGGCTGGCTGGAGATTGGCCTCGACCCCACCGCCGGCACCTGGGCGCGCACCGAGAACACCGCCAGCTGGGTCGCCGTGCACCAGGGCGCGGACCAGCTCGTCCTCGAGGCGAAGAAGGTCATCGCACCGTAAGGGCGCCGACGAAGGTGCAAGGCCTACATCGGAGGCCGCGGCGTCCTTGGGCGCGGGGAGTCGCGTGGTAGATTCTCGCGCGAGGGCTCCCCGGGCATGACGACTCCACGTTTCCTCGCACTCGGCGCCGCGCTGACGGCCGCCGTCGCGTTCGCGCAAGGAGAGCTCGAGCTCGATCTCTCCGCCCCCGCCGACCTCGAATCCGTCGCGCTCCTGCCGCCCACCCTCAAGGTGACCGCGAAGCAGGGCGGCTTCGTCGGCGTCGACACGAAGAAGACGACGTACAAGTGGGACACCGCCGCGCACGCGCGACTCGTCGAGGCGATGACGAAGGAGCTGGGCGGCAAGGTTGTCCCCGCCGACGTGACGCAGGGCGCGTTGGCGAAGGCCGGCATCACTCCCGCGCAGGCGGGCACGCCCGAGGCGCAGTCGAAGCTGGCGCGCGCGCTCAACGTGACGTGGGTGATCACCTTCGAGCCCGGAGCCAACGAGACGCTGGCCGGGCGCATCACCGACTTCGAGGGGGCGCGCGCCGGCGAAGCGATCATCGGTGGCGCCGCGGGCATCAAGGCGCCCGCCGCGGCGGCCATGGCGTCGGCGCTGGCCCCGAAGCTGAAGGAGCTCGCCCGGCAGAAGCTGGCCGCGCGCGAGGCCGCGATCGCCGCGGCGAAGCCTCCGCCCGTCGAGCAGGTGGTGGACCAGGAGCTCGCCCCGCCACCGCAGGTGACGCAGCCCGCGCCCGCGCCGTTTGAGCCCACGCGCGCCACGCCGCGCCTGTCCGTCGCCGTCGGCCCGGGCTTCGCGACGCGCGGCCTCACGGTAGGCGGAGAAGCCTCGACCGAGCTCGCGCAGCTGCAGAACGGCACCGTCGCCGGCCTGGGCTTCACCGTGCAGGTGGAGCCACTGCACTTCTTCGACAAGACGAAGGCCGCGCGCTGGGCCGACCTGGCCGCCGAGCTGCACTACCGGCGCGCCTTCACGCGCGCCCAGGGCACCTCGGGCAGCGTGGAGGGACAGAGCTGCTCGATGACGGAGGACGACATGCAGGTCCGCGGCACCTGGCGCTACCGCTTCGCCGAGAACCCGTACGTCCCGCGCGTCGGCTTAGGCGCCGGCTTCTCTCAGGAACAGACGCGTTTCTCGTGCGACCTGCCGGTGGTGAGCGCCGTGTACCGCGGCGTCGACGTGCAGCTGCGCGTGCGGCAGGCGCTCTACCGCGACCTCGTCGCGCTCGACGTCGCCTTCGGTCCGCGCTTCCTCATCGGCGGGCCCGACGCCACGCCCGGCTTCAGCGTGTCCGGCGAGGCCTGGGTGGAAGCGCGGCCCTGGTCCTTCCTCTTCGCGCGCGGCGGCGCGCGGATGTCCAACCTCTCCATGTCCAACGCCGGCGTCAGCGTCGTCGACACGCGCGGCTTCTTCGCCCTCGAGTTGGGAGCCTTCTTCTAAGTCATGCGCGCCCTCGTCCCGTCCCTGTGCTGCGCCGCGGCCCTGCTGCTGTCCGCGCCCGCCTTCGCGATCTGCGTGCCCGCCAACCCCAACAACCCCGAGAACGACTGCGACATGGACGGCTGCACCGTGAGCCAGGGCGACTGCGCGGACAGCCCCTCGGTGAACCCCGCGGCGGCGACGATTCGCGGGCCCGGCTGCACCAACGGCGCGGCCGCGGAGATCTGCGACGGGCAGGACAACAACTGCAGCGGCGCCGTCGACGAAGGCAACCCGGGCGGCGGCATGGCGTGCACCACCGGTCAGCAGGGCGTGTGCAGCGCGGGCACCACGGCGTGCGTGAGCGGCGCCATTCAGTGCAACCGGAACACCGCGCCCAGCACCGAGACGTGCGACGGCCTCGACAACAACTGCAACGGCCAGACGGACGAGAACCTCACCCGCCTCTGCTACGCCGGACCCGCGGGCTCGTACACCGGCACCTGCCCCGGCACGGGCTGCACGCCGCGAGGCATCTGCGCGGGCGTCGTGCAGGCGTGCACCGGCGGCGCGTTCCCCACCTGCGACGCAACGACGCCAGGGCAGACCTTCCCCGACACCGAGACGTGCGACGGCCTCGACAACGACTGCGACGGCACCGCCGACGACGGCAACCCCGGCGGCGGCGCGGCGTGCTCCACCGGCCAGCAGGGCCGCTGCGCCGCCGGCACCCAGACGTGCACCGGCGGCAACCTCCAGTGCGTCCGCAACCAGGGGCCCGTCGCCGAGACGTGCAACAACGTCGACGACAACTGCAACGGCCAGACGGACGAAGGCGTCACGCGCATCTGCTTCGCGGGGCCGGCGGGCACGTACACCGGCACCTGCCCGGGGACAACCTGCGCGCCGCGCGCCGTCTGCATGGGCGTCTCGCAGGCGTGCACCGCGGGCGCCTTTCCCACCTGTGACGCGGCGACGCCCGGCCAGACGTTGCCCACCGCCGAGGTGTGCGACGGCCTCGACAACGACTGCAACGGCACCGTCGACAACGGCAACCCCGGCGGCGGCGCGGCCTGCACCACGGGCCAGCCCGGCCGGTGCAGCGCGGGCACGCAGACGTGCACTGGCGGCAGCCTGCAGTGCGTGCGGAACCAGAGCCCCGTCGCGGAGACGTGCAACAACATCGACGACAACTGCAACGGCCAGACGGACGAAGGCGTGACCCAGGTCTGCTACACGGGCCCGGCCGGCACGTACACCGGCACCTGCCCTGGCCCTACCTGCGTCCCGCGCGGCGTCTGCGCCGGCCCGACGCAGGCGTGCATGAGCGGCAGCTTCCCCATGTGCACCGCGGCGACGCCCGGCCAGGTGCTGCCCAGCGCGGAGCTGTGCGACGGCCTCGACAACAACTGCAACGGCCAGGTGGACGAGGGCATCGCCGGAAACGCCTGCACCACCGGCCAGCTGGGCGTGTGCGGGCCCGGCACCGAGCGCTGCCAGGGCGGCGCGCTGGTGTGCGTGCGCAACGTGAACCCGTCGGCGGAGATCTGCGACGGCCTCGACAACGACTGCAACGGGCTGGTCGATGACAACGTGCCCGCGCGCTTCTGCTTCGACGGACCGGCCGGCACCTACGGCGGCACCTGCCCCGGCCCAACCTGCACGCCGCGGGGCCAGTGCCGCCGCGGGACGCAGACCTGCTCCGGCGGCATGTACGGCGCATGCATGGGCCAGACGCTGCCCACCGCCGAGGTCTGCAACGCGCTGGACGACGACTGCGACGGCCAGGTGGACGACGGGCTCATCACCGACGCGGACAACGACGGCAGCCGCGCCTGCATGACGTGCGGCGCGCCGGCGGCCCCCGCGTGCGACTGCAACGACGCCGACGCCACGGTGAAGCCCGGCGCGGTGGAGACGTGCGACGCCGTCGACAACAACTGCAACGGGCAGCTCGACGACGTCATGCCCCGCAAGTGCTTCTCGGGCATGTTCGTCACGCCCGACACGTACACCGGCACCTGCCCCGGCCCGACGTGCACGCCGAAGGGCGCGTGCGTGGCCGGCACCCAGACGTGCAGCGCGCAGGGCGCCTGGGGCCTGTGCGCCAACCAGGTGACGCCGGTGAGCGACCCCGCCGGCCCCGAGGCGATGTGCGACCTGCGCGACGAGGACTGCGACGGCACCGTCGACGACGGCAACTTCGACCAGGATATGGACGGCGTGACGTCGTGCGGCGGCGACTGCAACGACGCGGATCCCGCCATCAAGCCGGGCGCGCCGGAGATCTGCGACAACAAGGACAACGATTGCGACGGCACCATCGACGGCGTGGCGACCGCCTGCTACTCGGGCCCGCCCAACACCCGCCGCGTCGGCCAGTGCCGCGACGGCACGCAGACGTGCACCAACGGCGTCGGCACGGGCGCGTGCAACGGCGAACGGACTCCCGCGCTGCTCCCGGACGGCGGCGTGCCCCGGTTCGTCGACGGCGGGGTGAACGATCCCGAAGCCACCTGTGACGGCCTCGACGAGGACTGCGACGGCATCGTCGACGACGGCTTCGACCTGGACCAGGACGGCGTGTCCACCTGCGCCGGCGACTGCGACGACAGCGATCGCTTCAACAAGCCCGGCGGCAGCGAGCGCTGCGACTGCAAGGACAACAACTGCAACACGCAGATCGACGAAGGCCAGGTGTGCCTCGGCGCGCCCTGCCACGACTTCGACTACGACGGCGTCACCAACTGCCAAGGCGACTGCAACGACAACAACGCGGCCGTGGGCCCCAACCGGCCCGAGAAGTGGGGCAACGGCATCGACGATGACTGCGACGGCGCCGTCGACGAGGACACCGACGAGGACGGCGACGGCGTCAGCGTGCGCCAGGGCGACTGCGACGATCGCTTCTCGGCCATCAACCCCAACGCCGCCGAGGTGTGCGACGGCTTCGACAACAACTGCGACAACCGCGTCGACGAAGGCTTCGACCAGGACGGCGACTTCGCCACCGTGTGCGCCGGCGACTGCGACGACATGAACCCGGCGCGCAGCCCGTTCCGCGCCGAGGTGTGCGGCAACTCCGTCGACGACAACTGCGACGGCCGCGTCGACGAAGACACCGACGCCGACGGCGACGGCGTGACGACCTGCCAGGGCGACTGCAACGACTACAACGCGGCGGTGCACCCGGCCGCGGGCGCGGTGGCGGCGGCCATGGAGGTCTGCGACGGCCAGGACAACGAGTGTGACGGGCAGACGGACGAGGGCTTCGACGTCGACGGCGACTTCTTCGCCACCTGCTTCGGCGACTGCGACGACGCCGATCCCGCCGTGAACCCCGGCGAGTACGAGCGGCCGGCCAACGGCAAGGACGACGACTGCGACGGCCAGGTGGACGAGGGCGCCACCGACGTCGACATGGACGGCTTCTCGCCCTTCTGCGGCGACTGCAACGACGCGAACCCGGCCATCAACCCGCACGCCACCGAGGTGTGCGACCGCATCGACAACGACTGCGACTCGTACGTCGACTCCGCGCCCGGGAAGTACGACTTGTGCGCGGTGTGCTTCGACGCCGACAGCGACGGGCAGACGAACTGCGACGGCGACTGCAACGACGCGGACCCGTCCATCTACCGCGGCGCGCCCGAGCTCTGCGACCAGAAGGACAATGACTGCGACGGTGACACGGACCTCGACCCCGCGACCGGCCTGCGGGTGTGCGTCGACGACGGTGGCGTACCCGTCGACGCGGGCACCGACGACGCCGGCACACCGAGCGACGGAGGCGTGGGCGGCGGCGCGGGCGGTGGCGGCGGAAACGCCGAGCCGCCGGTGGTCACCACGAGCTGCGGCTGCACCTCCGCGCCCGACGTGGCGTCGCTGGCGCTCCTCGCGCTCCTGGGCCTGGGCCTCCGCGCGCGCCGCCGGGGCACCTCGCCGGCCCGCCGCACCGCGGTGGGGCTGGCGCTCGCGGTGACTGTCTCCGCGCTGGCGACCGGGTGCGCGAGCTCGCTCACGGTGCCGCTGCAGGACGCGGGCGTGACGGACGACGCGGGCGTCGACGGCGGAGCCGACGCCGGCTTCATTCCCAAGCCCGACTGGCCGTGCCCCACGCTCAAGCCGCTGGAGACGTTCGGCACCACGCTGCCCGGCACGCTCAACACCTTCGCCACCACTGCGCGATACCAGGTCACCACGAAGGACGTGGCGCAGGCCGTGCTGCTCGACGACGCCTCCGCCGACGTCGCGGGCTTCGTGCTGCGCCGGCCCGTGCCGCCCGACGTGAACCCGTCGGATCCCTCGGCGCTGGGCACCATCGCCGCGCGCGAGCTGGCGGCGCTGTCGGGCCTGCCCGGGTCGCCGCTGGTGAGGGATCGCACCGAGCGCTTCAGCCGCGTGTACCCCGACGCGCAGATGGCGCTGAACTACGCACACGGCGAGCAGATGCTGTTCGCCTCGCCCACCACGGCCTTCTCGGTGCGCAACCGCCTGCTCACCCAGCTGTCCGGCCTGGCTCCCGACGCGCTCGCGCCGCTGCCCACCGCGCCGGGCGCCTTCGCGCAGGACACGCACATGGTCTACGTGTTCTTCCGCGTCACGCAGGAGGATCTCTTCGTCGGCGCCGCGGTGACGCCGCTCGATCGCTTCCGCGAGAACCAGCCCGCGCTGAGCGATCTCGCCAACGGCTCCCACCTCTCGGCGCGCAACGCGCTGCTCAACTACGACTGCGAGGCGCGGACGTCTCCGGCGCTCAAGACCGACTTCCTCTTCGTCATCGACAACTCGGCGTCGATGCTCGAGGAGCAGACCGCGCTGGCGAACGCGTCGGACAGCCTCTTCGACGCTTTCCAGCGCTCGGGCCTCGACTTCCGGGTGGGCGTCATCACCACCGACTCCGACGTGCTGCGCGGGCAGGGCTTCACCAACCAGCTGGCCGAGTTCAAGTCCAATGTGCGTGTGGGCATCAACGGCAACGGCCTCGAGATGGGCGTCGAGTTCGCTCTGCGCGCGATCCGCCTCGCGAAGCAGTCGAGCCAGCCTGACGCCTTCCGGCTGCGCGACGACGCGGGGCTGGTGGTGATCTTCGTGTCGGACGAGGAGAACACGGGGCTCATGCCCATCGCGCAGTACGCGCAGGAGTACCTCGACGAGAAGGCGGTGGCGTTCGGCATCGTCGGGCCGGCACCGGTGGGCTGCACGCGCGTCGGCCTCGGGCAGGCGGCGGCGGGCACCCAGTACATCGAGCTCGCGGCGCGCACCGGCGGCAGCACCGGCAGCATCTGCAACCCCAACATCACCGAGGTGGTGGAGGAGATCCTCTTCGGCGCCATCGGCGCCTCCAGCAAGAGCCCGCTCGCTCGCCGGCCCATCTCGGGCTCGCTGGCGGTGGAGACGACGGCGCCGGTGCCGCGCACGCGGGTGAACGGCTTCGACTACGACCCGGCCACCAACACGGTGCTCTTCTTCGGCAGCGTCCCCGCGGCGGGCACAGGCTTCAACGCCGCGTACGCGTACTTCACGTACATCCAGTAGCCGCCAGGCGACGCGCCTAACGCCGCGAGGCCGACAGCTGCACGCCCAGGTCCAGCGCGCTGCCTCCGCTGGGGCAGGTGGTGGTGAGGCGCCCGCTCGCGTCCAGGGTGAGCGACTCACCCTCGCGCTGCGCGGTGACGGTGGTGAAGCCGAGCTCGTACGCGCAGGCGTCACCGGCGCTCTTCGCCACGTCGCACGCGCCCTGGGCGCCGAAGGTCGCGGCCGCTCCGTTGGCCTCTGACGCGAGCAGCGCGCAGGTGAAGGTGGCGGCCGGCGTGCCCCAGGGGCCCAGCGTCAGCGTCGCGCCCAGGCCGTCGCCGACGACGAGGCCGCCGGGCACGAGCTCGGGCTGCCGGCCGGTGTTGACCGCGGCGGTGCCGATCCAGCGGCCCTGCCACGCCGAGAGGTCGGGGCCACAGGCACAGAGCGCAAGGCCGAGGAGCAAAGAGGCGCGTCGCATGGGGCTCGCCCGTAGCACGAGCCAGCGCGCGAGCCGCGGCTTTCCACGCCGCGAAGAGGGCCACGCTTCCGGCGGCTCACCGGGGCCGGCTTCACGGGAGCGTCGCGCAACGCATGGAGCTGCGCGCGCCGGCGATCTCGGTGGTGCTCCTCGCCGGCGCGGTGCAAACGGTGGCGCTGGGCCCGCGACGTGGGCTGCGGGCCGACGACGACGGCGGGGCCAGCGCTCGAACTCGAGGCGGCGCTGCCGGGCGCGGAGACGGCGGTGTCGAACGCCGACGGCGGCCCCGCGGGCGTCGACGTCACGCTGTGGACCAACCAGGGCGGGGGCCACAGCCCGCAGCTCGCGGGGAAGCTGGCGGCGCCGCTGTGGCGGTGGCTCGACGCGCACCCGCGCCGCTGACCTACGCGACGGGGACTTCCCCGGTGGGCGTGGCGCGCGGAATGCGGATGACGAAGGTGGCGCCCTTACCGGGCTCGCTGTCGACGCGAATGTTGCCGCGGTGCCCTTCGATGATGCTGCGCGACACCGACAGGCCCAGGCCCGTGCCCTTCCCGCGCCGCTTCGTGGTGAAGAACGGCTTGAACAGCTGCGCCCGCACCTCCTCCGGAATGCCGGGGCCGGTGTCGGCGATGCGGATCTCGACGCCGCCGTTCTCGCCGGGGCCGGTGCTGACCTGGATGTGCTTCTCGGGTGACGCCTCCATCGCCTGCCCTGCGTTCAACATGAGGTTGAGCAGCACCTGGCGCAGCTGGTTCGAGTTGCCCTTGATGGGCGGCAGCCCGTCGGCCAGGGCGGTGTCGATCTTCACGCCCTGCATGTGCAGCTGGTGGCGGCACAGCTGGAGGCAGCCGTTGACCACGTCGTTGACCGCCAGCACCTCGAGATCCATCTCGGGCGGGCGGCTGAACTCGAGCAGGTTCTGCAGGATCTTGTTCGCGCGGAACGCGTCCTGCTCGATGAGCTTGAAGTACTCGTGCAGCTCCGGGAGGTCCTTCGACTCGAGCCCCAGCTGCGCGAAGCCCACGATGCCCACCATCGGGTTCTTCACCTCGTGCGCGACGCTGGCGGCCAGCTCGCCCACCGCCGACAGCTTCTCGGACTGCACCAGCTGCTGGTGCGTGCGCTGGATCTCATCGGCGCGGCGCACCAGCTCCTGGCTCATGTTGTTGAAGGCTTGGCCCACCGCGGCGATCTCCGTCGGGCCGTCGACGGCCACCGCGGCGCCGTACTCGCCCTTCGACACCACGGCCATCTGCTGCTGCAGCTTCTCGAGCGGCCGCGTCACGCGCCGGCCCATGGCCACGGCGAGCGCCAGCGCGATGCCGACGACGCCCACCGCGAACAGCAGCGAGCGCCGCGACAGCTCCCGGGTCGCCCGGAAGACCTCGTCGCGCGGCACCTCCACCACCACCGCGCCGCCGCCCGTCTCCACCCGCGCCCACGCGGCGAGCCGCTCCTGCCCGTCGGCGGTGTACTCCTCCGCGCCGCGCGACACCTTGCCGCCCAGCGCGTTCTTCACCACCGGCAGCGCCGAGAGGTCGACGTGGTTGATGACGCGCGACGCGTCGGGGTGCGCCAGCACGTGGCCCAGCGGGTCGACGAGGAAGACGCGGTACACCCGGCTCGTCGCCACGGTGGACAGCAACCACTCGGGGCGGAGGTCCGCGATGATGACCGCCTTGCCGTCGGCCGTGGCGGTGGACAGCCGCATCAACGCGAGGTCCGGCGCGAGGCTGGCGTTCTGCAGCACCACGCCCGCCTGCGCCACCGCGTCGAGCGGCGCGGGCACCCGCTTCCGGGCCTCGGCCAGGTCGTCGGCGGTGAGGTTGAGGGCGGCGAGCCGCTGCTGGTCGACGAAGAGGAAGCTGCGCTCGAAGCCGCCCTCGGTGCGGCGGAACACCTCGAGCGACAGCACCGACTCGTCCGCGGTGAAGAGCGAGCGCGCGCGCTTCTCGGCCTCGCCGGGCGTCGCTTCGTACTCCTGCCCGAAGTAGCGCAGCTTGTCGGCGATGCCCTGCACCGTGCGGCTGATCTGCTCGGCCACGGTGCCGGCCACCAGCGCGTTGACGTCGTAGACGCTCGCTTCCTTGTCCGAGGTGACGATGCGGGTGGCGAGCGCCAGGTACGCGCCCATCGCGGCGAGCAGCACGAGCCCGACGAGCGCGACCACCTGTGCCCGAATGCTCCAGCGCACCTACCGACCTCCCGGGAAGTCGAGAGCGTAGCCCACGCGCACGCCGAGGCCGCCTGCATTCATGCGCACCGTGGCGGTGTCGAAGCGCGCATACGAGAAGCCCAGCTCGACCTCGACGCGCCCCGGCCCCACGCGCCGCCCCACGCCGGCCACCAGCTCGAGGCCCGGCGCCGCGGCGGTCGTCCGCGCGCCGTCGACGGTGAAGACGCCCAGCTGCAGCCCCGGGCCCGCCCCGCCGCGCAGCACGTACGCCCCCACCGGCTGGTGCCACGCCGCCAGCAACGCGAAGGGCACCAGCCACCCGCTGCCCGTCACCACGGTGGTGCCCACCGTCGTCGACGCGCCGGTGCCGTAGACGCCGGCGCGCAGCTCGACCGCCAGGCGCCGCGACAGCACCGGCAGCTTGTAGGAGAAGCTGGCGACCGCGGTGGGCGAGGTGACGGCCCCGCCGTTGAAGAGCCCTCCCGCGAGGAGCCCCGCGGTGAAGGCGGGCGGCTGCGGCCGCTCGAGCGGCCACTCGGCGTGGAAGTCGCGCTCGTCGACGCGCAGCGTGTCGGCGCCTTCGGGCGGAGGCGTCCAGGCGGCGACGAAGCGGCCGTCGCGCAGCGCCACCTCGCCCAGCTGCCCCGAGGCGACCGAGAGCCGCGGCCGGGCGCGCTCGACGACGTGGCCCTCCGCGTCGAACAGCGTGACGCGCACCTCGAGGCCCACGAGCTCGACCTCGGCCTTCGCCACCGGCGGCACGCCCGAGAAGACGTGCAGCGGCGCTGACCACGGGGAGATCCCGTCTTCGGACGCCGCGCGCACCCGGAGCACGTGCCCACCGGGCGGCAGCGCGGCGCCGCTGAAGCGCGGCTCCGTCACGGCGACGGCTGGCAGCTCATCCAACGCCACCTCGTAGCGCGTCGCGCCGGGCACCACCTTCCACCGCGCCTCGAGCACCTCGCCCTCGTCGAGCGCCTCGCCGTCGCGCGGAGTCTCGAACGCGGGCGCGGAGAACCTCAGCGGCAGCGCGCGCTCGAAGGCGCGCAGCTCGCTGGGCGACGACGTGTGCCCCTGCGCATCCTTCGCGGTGACGCGCCACGCGTAGCGGCCGGCGGCGAGCTCCGGCGTGCGCCAGCTGGTTCCGGCGACGGTGACGCTGGCCAGCGGCGGCGCGTCGGCCTCCCCCGGGAGCAGCTCGACCCGGTAGGCGGTGGCCGACGACACCGCGGCCCACGACAACGTGGCGCTGCGGCCCTCCACCACCTCCGCGCGGGGGACAGGCGCCGGCAGCCGCACGCGAAACACCTGCTCCGGGCTGAACTCGCCGGTGCGCCCTGCCTCGTCCACGCCGGCCACGCGCCAGCGGTACTCGCCCGCGACCCCCGTCTTGAACGCCAGCGAGGGCTGCGGCGACGTCATCGACACGGCGTCGCGGCCGTCGTGCGAGGCCTCCACCACCCAGCGCGTCGCGCACGCCACCGTCGACCACGACAGCTGCACCTGCGGCGTGCCCAGCAGCACGTCGGCCACGGGCCGGGCCTTCGGCGCCAGGAGCCGCACCGAGAAGCTCCGCGCCGGGCCGGGCCCCGCCTCGCGGCCCTTCACGTCGACCGCGCGCGCGCGCCACCACCAGGTGCCGGCGGCGAGCTCCGCCACGGTGAAGCCGGGGGTGGCGCTCTTCAGCTCGCGTGGGCGCGCGAAGTCCTTCGTCGCCGACAGTTCCAGCACGTACTCCTTCACCAGCTGCGAGGCCGAGAGCT
>Ga0272446_1003780_pt1 | contig 18690 bp, 12 predicted proteins | sample YNPCB0061_FD_194587 | JGI IMG/M metagenome (GOLD analysis project Ga0272446, IMG submission 194587) | Hot spring microbial mat communities from Yellowstone National Park, WY, United States - YNP-CB-006-1 | ecosystem: Environmental > Aquatic > Thermal springs > Hot (42-90C) > Sediment | place... | reverse complement strand
CGGTTGAACTCGCCGATGATGTGGCCGTACTTCATCTCGATGGCCAGCAGCACCGCCCGCCGGGGCTTGAGCGGCTCGTCCGGCCGCGTGCGGTGGAGCACGTCCACCCGGAAACGGATGGGGTTCTCGTAGCCGGGGCGCACTTCGAACAGGTCCCGCAGGTACACCGGCAGGCCGGTGCCGGCGGTGGCGCGGGTCCAGGACTCGAGCCCGCGCGCGCCCGCCGCGCCGATGACCGTGTTGCGCAGGTCCTCGGCGAACCGCCGCCGGCCCTCGAGCGGGTCCGCGGTGCCGAATTCTCCGGTCAGTTGCACGGGGAAGCTCTGGCCTTCGGTGCGCAACACGCCGCCGGGGATGATGGCGTTGCGGGTGGCAATGGCGCGCATGACCAGCGTCGGGTCCAGGCGGTACCCCTCGACGTTGAGCAGGGAGTAGAGCAGGTACACCACCTCCGGCACGTTGCCCAGGAGCCGCACGCGGCCCACGCTGCTCACCTGCCGCAGGTCGTCCCGCAACGCCTCGGCCGCGCGCTCCAACTCGCGGTAGGTGTACCGGGGCGGCGTGGTGCGGCGCACCTGTTCCAACAGCGTGGCGTCGTCGTCTTCGCCCATCACGATGAACGCCCCGCCGAAGTCCGGGTGCAGTTCGCCGTCGCTGCCGGCCACCTGGCGCTGAAAGCTGTGCAGAAAAGCCTCCAATTCCGCCCGCCCGGCCCGGGTGGCGAAGTCAGCCAGGATGAACGCGGCGCCGCGATCAATGCGCGGCGGGGCCGCGGCCAGTCCCGCCGCCAGGAGCGCCTCGACAAATTGCTGCTGCAGCCGCGTCCGGTAACCGCTTTCGATGTCCGGCGGGAAAAATGCCGCCGCCGCGGCGCGCCCGGCGGGCGACTCTCCCGCGCGCAGGCGCTCGAGCCGCTGGCGCACCAGCGCGGCGCGCGCCCGCACCTCGGCCTCCGGGGCCGGGGGACTGGCCAGCGCCAGCAGCAGCGTCACCGTGTTGCCAAACTCGCTGTCCAAGGCCGGGGCCTGGCAGCCCTCGGGCAGGCGCACTTCGGCGAGCTTGGCGCGAATCCGGTCCCATTCCTGGTCCACCACCGCCTTCGAGGCGGGGCGCTGGGTGACGTAGATAATCGAAACGCCCAGGCGCGACTGGGACTTGAGTTCTTCGATGCACTCGAGCTCATTGAGCTTCTGCTCGAGTTTTTGCGTGACCAGCGCCTCGACCTTGGCCGCCTCCGCGCCGGGGAAGGCGGTCACCAGCACGGCGCGGCGCTCGGGGATTTTCGGGTCCTCCTGTTGCGGCAGGCGGGTGTAGGCCACCAAGCCCCAGACCAGCACGGCCACCAGCGCCAGCCAGCTCACCTCGCGGTGTTCGACAAAATAGCGGGCCAGGCCGCCGCGGCCCGGCTCCGGGGAAGCAGCTTCCGGGTTCATGGCGGGCCGGGTAAACGCGCGCCCTCGTTCCAGGGCCGGGCCTCGACGCGCGCGCCGTCGTGCAGTTGACTGGCGCCGACCACCACGACGCGTTCGCCCGGGCGCACGCCGGCGGTGATCACCACCGAGCTGCGGATGAGGTCATCGGTGCGCACCGGCCGCTCGCGGGCGTGGCCGGTTTCGTCCACCACGAACACGGCCAGCGTGGGCGCGTCGGGGCCTTCGCCGGGGGCGGGGGTGCGGCCGACCAGGGCGGAAAGCCGCACCAGCACGGCGTCGGGCTGCGCGCGCGGGGGCGGCTGGAAGTTGACCGAGGCGGTCATGCCGGAGCGCAGTTCGCCGGCCGGGTTGGGGACCTTGAGCACCACCTTGAACAGGCGCGAGCTTTCCTTGGCGGCAACGCCCACCTCGGAGACCTCGCCCTCGAAGCGGCGGCCTTCGAGCGAGTTGACCGTGACCGGGATGCGCTGGCCGGGGCGCACCTGGCCCACCAAGCGGTCCGGCACGCCCAGCTCGACCGTGACCACGCTCAGGTCGGCGATGCGCAGCACGGGCCGGCCGGGCAGGACGGTTTCGCCGGCGCTGGCCAGGCGCGCCAGGATGTGCCCGGCGAAGGGCGCGCGCAGGGTCGAGTCCAAGTACGCCTGCCGGGCGCGCTCGTAGGCGGCGAGCGCCTCGTCGCGGGCGGCCTTGAGCACGTCGTATTCCTGGGGCGAGATGGCCTCGTCGCGGCGCAACTGCTCGGCGCGGGCCAGCCGGCTTTCGGCCAGCTCGCGCCGGGCGGCGGCGGAGTCGCGCTCGGCCAGGAAATCCACCTGCACGAGCCGGGCCAGGACCTGGTCCTTCTCGAAGCGGTCGCCCTCGCCCCAGTTGCGGCCGGGGGCGGGGCCGATGAGTTCGAGGATGCCGCCCACCTTGAAGCCGAGGTCGGTCTCGTTTTCGCCGCGGATGACGCCGATGTAGGTCTGGACGCTCTCGAGGTCGGCCTCGCGCAGCGGGCGCGCTTCCTCGACGCGCACCACCGGGGGCGGCGGCGGGACGGGCGGGCGACGGCACCCGGCGGGCAGAACCAGCAGGCCACTCAGGGCCAGGAGGGAGATGGGTTTCATGGTGCTTTGGTCCGTGGTGCCTCGCGGCCGTGCGCGCCGCATCGCCACTTCCTCACGCGGACCGGGCGTCCACCCCGTGCCGCCGCGGCCGGCCGGGCGGGTCCCGGGCTTTCCGAGAGCCATCGGCGACCGGCCCGGCGCGGACGCCCTTCGCCGGGGCAGTTAACCAACCCGCCGCTGCGCCCGCAACGGCCAAAGGCGGGCGGCCCTAATCGAGCGTTTGCCGGTAGCGCTTGACGGCCAGGGTGAGCATCCCGACCACAAACAGCGCGATGGGCCAGACCTCCGGCGCGATTTCCGCCGGGCCGTTGCCCTTGAGCAGGATGCCGCGCACGATGCGGATGAAATGGGTCAGCGGCAGCACCTCGCCCAGGGCCTGCGCCCAGCCCGGCATGCCGCGGAACGGAAACATGAAGCCGCTGAGCAGGATGTTCGGCAGGAAGAAGAAGAAGGCCATTTGCACCGCCTGGAGCTGGTTGCGCGCGAGGGTCGAGAACGTGATGCCCATCGCCAGGTTGGCCAGGATGAACACGAACATCACCCCCAGGAGCAACGGCACGCTGCCCCGCATCGGCACGCGGAACAGGAACCGCGCCGCCAGCAGGATCAGGCCCACCTGCACGTAGCCCACCAGGATGTACGGGGTGAGCTTGCCAAGCATCACTTCCGCCGGGCGCACGGGCGTGGCCAGGAGGTTTTCCATCGTGCCGCGCTCGCGTTCCCTGGTGATGGCCAGCGCGGTGATGATGACCATCGTCATGGTGAGCACCACGCCCAGGAGCCCGGGCACCACGTTGTACTGGGTGATGATGTCCGGGTTGTAGAGCCGGTGCACCCGCACTTCGATCGGCCCGGGCCGGGCGCGCAGGGACTGCGGCAGGCCCTGCAGGTCCCGCTCGAACGCCGTGTCCGCCAGCGCGGCCAGGGCCGCGAGCGCGTAGCCCGTGGCGGCGGGATCGGTGGCGTCGGCCTCGACCAGCACCGCGGGCCGTTCGCCGCGCCGCAGTCGGCGCTCGAAATCTGCCGGGATGCTCACGCCGAACTGCACTTCGCCGCGTTCGAGCAGCCCGCGCAGCTCGGCCTCCGAGGCCGCCAGCCGGGTCACGGCAAAGTAGTCGCTGTTGCGCAGGGCCCACACCAGCGTGCGCACGAACGGGCCGGAATCCGCCGCCAGGACCGCGGTGGGCAGGTGTTTCGGATTCAGGTTGATGGCGAACCCAAAGAGGATCAGTTGCAGCAACGGGATGCCGGCCATCATCCCGAAGGTCAGCCGGTCGCGGCGCATCTGGATGAACTCCTTGACCACCACCGCCCAGAACCGGCGCGGGCTGAAGTGCGTCCGGCTCATGACGTCCCGTGGGCCCGGGCCGTGTGCATCAGGTGGATGAACACGTCCTCCAGGCCGGCCTCGACCTGGCGCCAGACGCGGTCGGGGCTGCCAAAGGCTGCCGCCACGCGCGCCAGTTGCACGGCGTCGCGCCCGCTCACGTGCAGCCGGTTCCCAAACGGCACCACCTGCTCGACGCCCGGCTGGCCCCGGAGCGTCTCGGCCAGCGCCCACAGGTCCGGCCCGCTCACCTCCCAGGTGGTCAGACCCGCGGCGCGGAGGATCTCCGGCAGGCGGCCGTGGATGAGCAGTTGCCCGTAGGCCAGGTAGGCCAGCCGGTGACACCGCTCCGCTTCGTCCATGTAGTGCGTGGTGATGAGCACGGTGATGCCGGCCCCGGCCAGGCGGTGGATTTCCTCCCAGAAATCGCGCCGCGCCTTCGGGTCCACGCCCACGGTGGGCTCGTCCAGCAGGAGCAGTTCCGGCTGGTGGATCAGGCAGGCCGCCAGCGCCAGGCGCTGCTTCCAACCGCCGGACAATTCGCCCGCCAATTGCCGGCGGAGTTCTGCCAGGCCGAAGCGTTCCAGGCTCTGCGCCACGGCCGCGCGACGCCGGGGCACGCCGTAGAGGCGCGCCACGAAGTCCAGGTTCTCCTCGACGCTCAGGTCCTCGTAAAAGCTGAAGCGCTGGGTCAGATAGCCCACGCGCTCCCGGATCGCGCCGGTCTGCGTGCGGAGGTCGAACCCCAGGCAGGTGCCGCTCCCGGCGTCGGGCGTGAGCAGGCCGCAGAGGATGCGCAGGAACGTGGTCTTGCCGCTGCCGTTGGGGCCGAGGAAGCCGTAAATCTCCCCCCGACGCACTTGCAGGGCGATGTGGTGGACCACCGGGCGGCCGCCAAACCGCTTGGTGATGCCCTGCACATCAATGGCGAAGGGGCCGTTCACGAGCGGACGAAAAGGAGCGAAAGGCAGGATCGCGGGCCGAAAGCCGAACACTGAAGGCCGCGCGAAGCCCGCCTTCCGAACGGCCCGGCGGCCGAACTGCGCCACGCGCCGTCGGGGTTGGAAGTCAGTTTTCGGCTTGCAGCCTTCATCCGCGCGTTCCTCCTCACGGCAACCGGGTGACCTCCACCGGCAGGCCCGGCGGCAGGTCCCGCGCCTCGGCCGGCGCGAAGACGGCCTCGACCAGGAAGACCAGCTTCGCCCGGTTTTCCCGGCTGTAGATGACCGGCGGCGTGTATTCGGCCCGGGTCGCGATGTAGCAGATCGTGGCGGGCCGCGGCGCCGGCCAGCCGTCCGCGCGCACTTCCACGCGGCCGCCCACTTGGAGAGTCGCCACGTCGGTCTCGGGCACGAAGAACCGGGCCTTCACGTTTTCCGGCGGCAGCAACACCACCACCGGCTGGCCGGCGGGCACAAACTCGCCTTCGCGGTACAGAGTGTCGTGCACCCGCCCCGCCACGGGCGCCGTGCGGTGTTTCTGCTCCACCGCCCACCGTGCCCGCGCCAGCCCGGCCGTGGCGGCCGCCCACTCGGCCTCGGCGGCGCGGATTTCATCCTCGCGCGCCCCCAGCCGGGCCGTGGCCAGTTCGGCCCGCAAGGCCTCGACCTGCGCGGCGTCCGCGTCGCGGCGGGCGCGGGCCAGGTCCAGGTCGGCCGGGGCGATGACCGCGTCGCGCCGCAACTGTTCGCGGCGGGCCAGTTCGATTTCGGACAAGCGCAGGTTGGCCTCGGCGCGCGCCAACTGCGCCTCGAGCGCGGCCAGCTCGGTGGGGCGGCGGCCCTTGTGGAGGTTGTCCAGGCGCGCCCGGGCCTGGTCCACGCGCCGGGCGGCTTCCTCGGCCGCCGCGGCCTCGGCGGCCTGTTCCAGCTCGAAGAGCAGTTCCCCGGCGCGGACCTCCTGGCCGCGCGTGACCGCCAGCCGGTCCAGGCGTCCGGCCAGCGGCGCGGCCACGTGCACAAATTCCGCCTCGAGGTAACCCGGGTATGCGCCGGCGGGTTGCTCGCGGCATCCGCCGGCCAGCAGCCACAGGCCCCCGAGCCCGGCCAGCAACGCCGCGCGGGACCAGCGAGCCGGCGCGCCGGTCGGGGGGAGGGAAATCGAGACCTTCATGCGCCTTTGCCGGAAGCGCGCCCACTACAACCAATGCCGCTTGACCCGTCAAACGATTGTTTGAAACATGCGCGCGTGCGTTCAGCAGCGTCTGCCCCGACCCCCGCTGAACGCGCGGTGAGGTGGTGCCAAGCGGGTCGGGCGGTCGCGAACGGACCTGACCTTCCATGACCATGAAACCCGGTTTCCTTTTCCTGCGCGTGTGCGGTGTGGCGGCTTTGACCCTGGGGCTGGGCGCACGCGCGGCGTCGGCCGCGGATACCGCGTCCGGCCCCTGGCCCTGGCCGGACCGTCCGCTGGCCCTGGCCGACTGCTTGGACATCGCGCTCGAGCAAAACGCCGCCGTCCGCAAGAGCCGCCAGGACATCGAGGCCGCGCACGGCCTGAGCCTTCAGACCCGGGCCATCGTCATCCCGAAGGTGCAGGCCAGCGGCGAGTACGGCATCACCGAGGACCGGGCGGTCGAGCGCCTCGAGTTGCCGCCCAACCCGATCTTCCCCGCTGGCGCGCCGGTCATTGACCCCGGCAACGAGCGCTGGTCCGCCGGCGTGCGCCTGGTGCAGTCCATCTTCGAGGGCGGCCGGCTGACCTCCGCGCTGCGCACCGCCCGACTGCTGCGCGACCAAGCCCTGGCCCAGCACCGCGCCGTGCTGGCCGACGTGGTCACTGAAGTGCGCGTGGCCTTCTACAACGTCCTGCTGGCCGAACAGGAAATCCGCGTGGCCGAGGCCGCCGTCGAGTTGCTGCAGAAAGAACTCGAGGACAACCAGCGCCGCTTCAACGCCGGCACCGTCCCGCGCTTCAATGTGCTCCGCGCCGAGGTCGAGCTGGCCAACGCCCGTCCGCGCGTCTCCCGCGCCCGCAACGCCCACCGCATCGCCAAAAACCAACTCGCCCACCTCCTCGGCTTCCGCGTGCCCGGCGACCTGTGGGACGACATCCCCCTGCGGCTCAACGGCACGCTCGAGGCTCCGCGCCTCGCGCTGGGCGTGCCCGAGGCGCTGGCCCAGGCCCTCGCCCGCCGGCCCGAGCTCGAGGCCGTGCGCCTGGCCGCCCAATTGCGCCGCGAAGGCGTGCAAAGCGCCCGCGCCGGTTACCTGCCCCGCCTCCAGGGCTACGTGGGCTACGGCGCCCGCAAGTCCATGTTCAGTCGCGAACTGGACGACGGCGTCCACGGCTGGGAAGCCGGCGTCCAGGCCACCTGGAACGTCTTCGACGGCGCGCTCACCCGCGGCAAGGTGGCCGAAGCCCGCGCCCTGCTGGAAAAAACCACCATCGAGGCCGACGACCTAGCCCGGCAGATCGAACTCGAGGTGCGCGTGGCCTACTCGACCCTCACCGAGGCCTGGGAGGTCTTGGAATCGCAGAAAAAAGTCGTCGAACAGGCCGAGGAAGCCCTGCGCCTGGCGCGCGCCCGGGCCGACGCCGGCACCGGCACGCAACTGGACGTGCTCAGCGCCCAGACCGCCCTCACCGAGGCCCGCACCACCGACGTGCGCGCCCGCCGCGACTACGCCGTGGCCGTAGCCCGGCTCGAACGCGCCATCGGCGCGGTCAGCCCGGAACCCGAGCCCCTCACCGCCCCGGCGCGCTGAAACGGGACCGGCCGCAGCCGGAACGTTTCACCGGATTCCGGGTGGCACGGCCAACCTGGCCGGGGTTGGCGGCAACCTGCCGCCGACTCCGGGTCTTCAAGCCGCCCCCCGGTGCGGCACCGCAGCGCCGGCGCCGATACCGGCCGCGCCGCAGCGCAGCCTTACCGAAGGAAAAGCGGCCCTCCTCGGGCCGCCGGTGTGCCCGCCGTTGAATCCCCGGCCCGGGCGTGGTAACCCCGGCCCATGCAACAGCACCCCCGCCTGTCCCGCCGCGCCTTCCTGCAACGCGCCACCCTGCTCGCCGGTGCGCCGGGGTTGGTCCCGGCGCGGGTCTGGGGCGCCAACGAGCGCCTCGATGTCGCCGCCATCGGCGTCGGCGGCCGCGGCGCGGACGACCTCGAGGGCTTCGCCTCCGAAAACATCGTGGCCTTGTGCGACGTGGACGAGGCCCGCGCCGCCGCCACGTTTGCCCGGTATCCCCGGGCCGCGCGTTACCGGGACTTCCGCCTCCTGCTCGAGCGCGAGCGGCACGTGGACGCGGTGATCGTGGCCACGCCCGACCACACCCACGCCGTGGCCACGCTGGCGGCCCTCAAGAGCCGCAAGCACGTCTATTGCGAAAAGCCCCTCACCCGCACCGTGTACGAGGCGCGGCAGGTCACCCTGGCCGCGCGCGCGGCGGGCGTGGCCACCCAGATGGGCAACCAGGGCATGGCCTTCGAGGGCAACCGGCTCATCAAGGAATGGCTGGCCGACGGCGCCATCGGCCCGGTGCGCGAGGTGCACGTGTGGTCCGACCGCCCGACCCATCGCGGCAAGCTGCCCCTCTGGTGGCCGCAGGGCCTCGAGCGCCCGTCGGACACCCCGCCGGTGCCGCCCACGCTCGATTGGGACCTCTGGCTGGGGCCCGCGCCCTGGCGGCCCTACCACCCGGCTTACGTGCCCTTCCGCTGGCGGGGCTGGTGGGACTTCGGCTCCGGCGGCCTGGGCGACATGGGCATTCACAACCTGGCACCGGTGTTCGATGCGCTCCGCCTGGGACCGCCGGTGCGCGTGCACGCCAGCTCGACGCCCGTGTACCCCGAAAGCGTGCCCCACGCCTGCCTGGTGCACTACGAATTCGCCGCCCGCGGCGACCAGCCGCCGGTCACGGTGCACTGGTACGACGGCGGCCTGTTGCCGGCACGCCCGCCGGAGTTGGAGCCGGACCGCGCGCTGGACCCCGAGGACGGCATTTTGTTCGTGGGCGACCGCGGCAAGATGCTCGTCGAAGGCTGGGGCGGCGAACGGCCGCGCCTCATTCCCGAGAGCCGCAACCGCGAGTACCGTCGCCCGGCCAAAACACTGCCACGCTCGCCCGGGCACTACGCGGAATTCATCCGGGCGTGCAAGACCGGCTCGCCCACGGCGGCCTCTTTCAGCTTTGCCGGGCCGCTGACCGAGGCGGTGCTGCTGGGCATGGTGGCGGTGCGGCACGGCGGCGGGCCGCTGGAGTGGGACCCGGTGAACTTGCGAATCCCCAACGAACCCGAGGCCAACCGCTGGCTGCACTACGAGTACCGCCCGGGCTGGTCGCTCTGAAGCGCCGCGGCCAAGGCCCCCCTGCGCTGCCGGTGAACGCTTCCTCTGACTCCGCCGCCGCGCCCCGCGCCGCCCCGCCGGCCGCGTACTGGCTCCTGCCGCTGGCGGTCGCGGCGCTGCGGGCGATTCCATTTCTGGCCACGCGCCTGGCCGCGCCGCCGCCGGGGTCGTTTTACCCGCCGCTGGGTTACAACCCGATTGACGGCTTCGCCTACGTGGCTTTCATCCGCCAGACCGCCACGACCGGCGCCTGGTGGCTGGTCAACCCGCACACCACCCTGCCGCAGGACGGCCGCTATTTTCTGCCCCTGCTCAGCGCGCTGGGCTGGGGGTGCCGCTTGACCGGGCTGGACCCGTTTTGGGCGCTCGAGCTGGCGCGGGTGCCCCTGGTGTTCGCCTTCTTCGCCGTGTTCTGGCGCGTGGCGGGAGATTTCCTGCCGGAGCGGCGTCCGCGAGTGCTCGCGGCGGTGCTGGTGGCGTTGGCCGGCGGCGTGGAATTCCTGGTGCACGCCACCTTCACCGGGTGGCCCGCGCGCTGGCAGTACCATCTCTTGACGGCGCTGTCAGACGATTACGGCTGGAACACGTTTGCGGCCTTCTACAACCCGCTCTGGGTGGCGGGACTCACGCTCGCCCTGTGGGCCCTGCGGCCGGTGCTGCGGCCGGGCGCCGCGGCCCGCGAGCCGGTCGGCCCGGGTTGGAGCGCGGCGGCGGGCCTCGCGGTCCGGGCGGTCCTCACGTACCTGGTGCATCCGTACTCGGGCCTGGGCGTGCTGGCCATCGGCGCGGGCGTGTTGCTGGCCCGTGCGCGCTCCCACGGGGAACGGGCCGGGGCCTTGCGAATGGCGCTCGGGCTGGCGGCGGCCCTGGGGCTGATCCTCGCGTTCGCGGTGTGGCAGAACCGGGACGCGGTGTACCACGCCACGGCGCGCCGGTTTTTCGGGCCGCACGCGCTTTATCCGTGGTGGTATCCGCTGGGGCTGGGTGTGCCGGGGGCGTTGGCCGCGTGGGGCGCGTGGCGGCGCTGGAGGACGGGCACGCCGGGCACGCGCGAGTTGCTGGTCTGGACGGGCGTGGCCGCGCTGTTGCACAGCTCGCCCTGGACCAGCGGCTATCACTTCATGTACCTGCTGCCGCTGCCGGTGTGCCTGTTGGCGGCGCCGGCGCTGGACGAGTTGCTCCGGGTCTTTGAGGACGAGGGCGCGCCGCCGGGCCGGCAGTTTGGCGCGGCGCTGGTCGTGGCCCTGGCCTTCCAATCCGCGCCGGCGGTGACGTGGCGCACCACGCGCCTGGCCCTGGCGCGGGCGTACCCGGCGCCGATTCTCGCGGCGGCGCAGGCCCTGGCGCACGAGCCGGCTGCCGCCGTCTTCACCTCGCCGCACGTGGGCACGGTGCTGCCGGCGTACACGGCGCATCGGATGGTGGTGGGGCACTGGTTTCTCACGCCCGACTACGCCGCGCGGCGGGACTGGTACCACGCGGTCATGGCCGGGCGGGTGCCCGCGGCGGAGGTGCTGGCCGCGCTGGTGCGCGAGGCCGTGCGCTGGGTGTTGTTGCCGCCCGGCGGGCCGGCGGAGCTGCAGAGCGCCCTCGAGCGCGCCGCCGAGCACGAGGTAACCTTCGGGGATTACCGGCTGTTTCGACTGCGTTGAGCGGCCGGGCGCGCCCGGCCGTCCGCGCGCGGGCCGACGGGGGCCGCGGGAAGGGTGCGGGACTCGGGACTCGACTTGGCCCGGCCGGGCGGAAACATTGCCGGCGCGATGCGGTTGCTCGACCGCTACCTGCTGCGTGAACTGCTGGTCCCGCTGGCGTATTGCCTGGGCGGCTTTCTGATTTTCTGGATCGCCTTCGACCTGCTGGGCGACCTGGAGCGTTTCCAGGCGGCCCGGCTCACGGCCGGCGAGGTGGTCGAGTACTACCTGGTCACGCTGCCCGAGGTGCTGGTGACCATTGGCCCGGTGGCCTTGTTGCTGGCCCTGCTGTACGCGCTCTCGCACCACGCCCGGTACAACGAGTTGACCGCCATCCGCGCGGCGGGAGTGAGCCTGTGGCGCGCCTGCCTCCCGTATTTCGGGGTGGGACTGGTTTTCAGCGCGGGGGTTTTCGCCCTGAACGAACTCTGGGTGCCGCGCGGCCAGGAGCAGGGCGAACGCATCCTGCACCGGCGCGAATCCGACACGGCGGCCGAGTCCCGGCGCGCGCGCTGGCAACGCAACGTGGCCTTCCACAACGAGCGGCACCGCCGCCTCTGGAACATCGGGTTGTACGACCGCGACACGGGGGCGTTGTGGAACGTGAACGTGGACTGGGAACTGGAAAACGGCATGCGCCGGCGCATCGCCGCCCGGTACGGCATCTACACCAACGGGGCGTGGGTGTTTTACGGCGTGCGCCAGCTCTTCTTCACCCCGCAGCCGGAGCCGCGCTGGGAAACCGGCGAGACCAACCGGCTGGAACTGGTCGAGCTGAGCGAGACCCCTTCGCAGATCAACACCGAATTGCGCTTCGCCAGCCTCGAGGGCGCCCGGGCCGCCAAGCGCGCCCGCCTCTCGCTGCGCGAAATCCGCGAATACCAGGACCTGCACCCCGCCCTGCCCGAGGCCGCCCGTCGCAAGCTGGCCACGCAATTCCACGCCCGCCTGGCCGAGCCGTGGGTGTGCCTGGTGGTGGTGCTCATGGCCATCCCGTTCGGCGCGCCCGGCGGACGCCGCAATGTCTTCGCCGGCGTGGCGGCGAGCATCTTCCTCGTGTTCGGCTTCTTCTTCACCCAGTGGCTGGCGCTGGCCCTGGGCATGGGCGGACACCTGCCGCCGGTCGTGGCCGCCTGGCTGCCGCACACGGTCTTCGGCCTGGGCGGGCTGGTGCTGACCTGGCGGGTGCGCTGAACGGCGGCGCCTTTGCCGCTGCATCCCGGCCCGGGTGCGGCTAGAGTAACGGTGTGTCGGCCCCGACTCCCCATGCCGCAGACCTGGAGGCGCGCCTGGCGCGGCTCACCGCCCTGTACCAGGTAAGCCAGGTGCTGCATTCGACCCTCGACCCGCAGGCGGCGCTCGAGCTCATCCTCCGCGAGGCCGTGCGGCTAATGCGGGCCAGCAGCGGCTCGGTGGCACTGCTCAACCCCACCACCCAACTGCTCGAAATCCACGCCGCCTGCGGCCTGCCGCCCGAGGCCGCGCGCCTCCACCTCAAACCGGGCGAAGGCCTCACCGGCTGGGTGGTCCGCACGGGCCGGCCCGCCCGCGTGGGCGAGGTGACCGCCGACCCGCGCTACATCATGCTCCGGCCGGAAGTGCGCTCCGAGCTGGCCGTCCCCCTCGAGGTGCGCGGCGTCGTGCGGGGCGTGCTCAACGTGGACGCCGACCGGCCCGACGCCTTCAGCGCCGAGGACGAGGCGCTGTTGAGCGAACTGGCCGCGCAGGCGGCGGCGGTGATCCACAACACCTGGCAGTTCGAGCAGTTGCGACTCAAGGCGCGCTGGTTCGAGACGCTCGTCACCGTGGGCCAGACCGTCAACTCCCCGGTCGCCCTCGAGGACGCCCTGCAAACCATCACCCGCGAAGCCGGCCGCCTGATGGACGCCCGGCTGGTGTCCCTGCTCCTGCTCGACCCCACCGGCGAATGGCTCGACCTGCAGGCCTGCCACGGCGCCGGCCCGGCCTACCGCCAAAAACCCCGGCTCGGCGTCAGCGACAGCCTCCTGGGCAGCGTGGTCCGGCGGCGCAAGCCGCTCCAGGTCGAAAACGTCCAGACCTCCACCCGCTACCAATACCCCGAGATCGCCCGGCAGGAGGGCCTGGTCTCGCTGCTGAGCGTGCCCTTGCTCTACCACGGCGAGGCCCTGGGCGTGCTCAACGTGTACACCGCCGCCCCGCACAGCTTCTCGAACGAGGAAATCCAGGTCCTGAGCGCCTTCGCCGACTTCTCCGCCCTGGCCATCGAAAAGGCGCGCTTGTACGAACGCCTGGTCCGCACCGAGGAACAGCTCCGCCGCCAGGAGCAACTCTCGACCCTCGGCCTGCTGGCCGCCGAGCTGGCCCACGAAATCCGCAATCCCCTCACGGTCATGCAAATGCTCTTCCACTCGCTGGACCTGCGCTTCCCCGAAACGGACCCGCGCGCCCGCGACCTGGCCGTCTTCACCCAGACCATGTCCCGGCTCAACCGCTTGGTGGACCGCATGCTGGACCTGGCCCGCCACAACGAACCGCGCCTGGTGCCCGTGCAGGTGAACCAGCTCCTCACCGACCTGGCCCTGCTCATCCACCCCAAGTGCCGCCAACACGGCGTCGAATTCCAGCCCCGCCTGGACCCGGCCCTGCCGCAAATCACGGCCGACCCTGCCCAGCTCGAGCAGGCCCTGCTCAACCTGGTTCTCAACGCCGTCGAGGCCATGCCCGACGGCGGCCGGCTCACCCTGGCCACGCGCGCCGTCCGGCTGCCCGCGCGTGCTTCCGGCCCCACCCACATCGCCGTCAGCGTGCGGGACACCGGCCCGGGCATGGGACCGGAACAGCGCGCGCGGGCCTTCCGCACCTTGTTCGACACCACCAAACCGCGCGGCACCGGTCTGGGGCTGGCTATCACCGCGCGCGTGATCGAGGCGCACCGGGGCAAAATCCTCCTCGCCTCCCTGCCCGGCCAGGGCACCACCGTCACGCTGCTTTTGCCGGTGTGAGGGACTGGCGGAATAGCGGCGCGCACCGGCTTTGGGCTTGGTGCCTTCGCCAAACGCCCGCACCGCGCGGCAGCGGTGGGAGCGAGTCGGCGGTCCGCCGGGCCAAAAATTCCTCGCCCCGGGCACCGCGCAAAAGTATATCGGGTGCCCGCATGAGTTCCTTGTACCTGACGGGCGGTCGCGTAGTGGACCCGGCCGGCGCGGTGGACGGCCCCTTGGAGGTGTTGATCGAGGAGGGCAAGGTGGCGGCGTTGGGCGAGGCGGCAGCGGCGCGAGTCAAACCGGACACGCCGCGGTTGGACGTGACGGGACTGGTGGTGTGCCCGGGGTTGATTGACCTGCACGTGCACCTGCGCGAGCCCGGGCAGGCGGCCAAGGAGACGCTGGCCAGCGGCACGGAAGCGGCGGCGCGCGGCGGTTTCACGACGGTGGTCTGCATGCCCAATACCAGCCCGGCCATTGACACGCCCAGCACCGTGGCGTGGGTGCGCCAGCGGGCCGCGGAGGTGGGTCGGGTAAACGTGCTGGTGGCCGGGGCCATTACGCGGGGCCTTGCCGGCGAGGAACTGGCGCCCATCGGCTCGCTCAAGAAGGCCGGCGTCGTGGCCGTCACCGACGACGGCCACTGCGTGCAGAACACCGAGCTGATGCGCCGGGCGCTCGAGTACGCCACGATGTTCGACCTGCTGGTGATGGACCATTGCCAGGAATACACGCTCACGGCCGACGGGGTGATGCACGAGGGCCGCGTGAGCTTGATGCTCGGCCTGGGCGGCTGGCCGGCCGAAGCCGAGGAGTTGATCGTGGCCCGCAACATCCTCCTGGCCGAGCGCACCGGCGCGCGGGTGCACTGCCAGCACCTGAGCGCGGCCGGCAGCGTGCGCCTGTTGCGCGAGGCGCGGCAGCGCGGCCTGCCCGTCTCGGGCGAGGCCTGTCCGCACCATTTCACGCTTACGGACACGGCCGTGGCGGGCAGCGAGGCGTTTTGGGCCGGCGACGGCGCGGAGCTTTACCCGGGGCGGCCGGCGGCGGCGTTGCCGCAGTGGCCGGCGTTCGACACGCACCTGAAGATGAACCCGCCGGTGCGCACGGCGGCGGACCGGGCGGCGCTCCTCGAGGGGCTGGCGGACGGGACGATCGAAGTCATCGCCAGCGACCACGCCCCGCACTGCAACTTCGAGAAAGAAGTCGAGTTCGACCGCGCCCCCTTCGGCATCACCGGGCTGGAGACCGAGCTGGCGCTGAGCCTGATGCGGCTTTACCACACCGGGCGGCTCTCGCTGGCCGGGCTGCTGGCCAAGTTCACCTGCAATCCCGCGCGGCTGCTGGGGCTGGCCGACGTCAAGGGCGCCCTGCGCCCGGGCATGGACGGGGATGTGACAGTGCTGGACCCGGACCGGGAATGGGTCTGGGAGCCGGCCGCCACGGCCAGTCTGGCCCGGAACAGCCCATTTTACGGCTGGCCGCTGCGGGGCAAAGCCCTGGCCACGATCGTGGCCGGCCGGGTGGTCTGGCGGGATGCACAGTGGGTGCCGGCGCCACCGCCCGGGCGCCGCAAAACTGGCAAAGCGGCCGTTCGGTGCTAATCTGGGCCGCCGCCAAAGCGGCACGCACACTATGAAACAACTCTGGATCGCACTCACCGCCGTTCTCCTGACCGGCACCCTTCTGGCCGCCGAGCCGACCTGGCTCACGGATTTGGACAAGGCCAAGGCCCAAGCAGCGGCGGAAAAGAAACACGTGCTCATCAACTTCACCGGCTCGGACTGGTGCACCTTTTGCATCAAGCTGCAGAAGGAGGTGTTCTCGCAACCCGAGTTCGCCGAGTACGCCCGAAAGCACCTGGTGCTGGTGGAGATTGACTTCCCGCGCAAGAAGGAGCAGCCCCCCGAGCTCAAAAAGGCCAACAAGAAGCTCCAGGAACAGTACGGCGTCACCGGCTATCCCACGTTGATCTTGCTGGACAGCACGGGCAAGCAGGTGGGCAAAAAGGTCGGCTACGGCGGGGGCGGCCTGGCGGCTGTGCTCGCCGACCTGGGCCTCGAGAAGAAGTAGTCGCCGCCCGCGCACCGGCAGCCCCACCGAACGGGCTGCGCAAAGGGGAGCCAATCTGCGCCCACGGGGTTTTGCGCGAGGGTGCGTAAAACCACACGCGCGGTGCGTGCGTTCCTCCGTTGAGCAGTTTTTGGGGTTCAATCCCGGCGCGCGGCCTTCTTGCGGCGCGGCGTCCGGGCGGTGGGTTCGAGCAGGCGGCCCAGGATGACGCGCAACCGGCGGACCGTGGCCGGCGGCCAGAGTTCGCGCGGCGTGAGGATGGCGTTGTCCAGGGCCCGGTGACACGGCCAGTCGGGTGTGGCCGGGATGCGCGGCAGGGCGCGGCAGATGAGCGCCTGAGCGGCGGCGGCGTTGCGGCGGAGGTTTTCCACCACCTGGGCCACGGTCACGTGCGCCTCGTCTTCCTTCCAGGCGTCGTAATCGGTCACCATCGCCATCGTGGCATAGGCGATTTCCGCCTCGCGGGCGCATTTGGCCTCGCCCAGGTTGGTCATGCCGATCACGTCGTAGCCCGCGCGGTGGTTGGCCTGGGATTCGGCGCGGGTGCTGAAGGCCGGGCCTTCCATGTTCACGTACACGCCGCCGTCATGGACGGGCAGATCCAACTCGCGGGCCGCGGCGAGCAGGATTTGCCGCAACTCCTCGCTCACGGGGTGGGCAAAGGCCACGTGGGCCACGATGCCGGCGCCGAAGAAGGTGTGGTCGGCCCAGCGCTTGGTGCGGTCCACGAACTGGTCCGGCAGGACAATATCGCAGGGCCGGTAGCGTTCCTGGAGCGAGCCCACGGCACTGACGCTCAGAATCCAGGCCACGCCCAGCGACTTGAGGGCGTAGATATTGGCGCGGTGGTTCAGTTCGCTGGGCAGCAGCCGATGGCCGCGGCCGTGCCGGGGCAGGAAGACCACCGGGCGGCCGGCCAGTTCGCCGGTCAACAACGCGTCCGAAGGCGCGCCGAAGGGGGTGCGCACGCGCACCCAGCGGCGGCGGGTGAAGCCCTCCAGTTCGTAGAGGCCGCTGCCGCCGATGATGCCGATGCGAGGGGGTTGGGGGCGCATAAAGTCACTCGACGGTGACGCTCTTGGCCAGGTGGCGCGGCTTGTCCACGTCGCAACCGCGCCGCACGGCGATGTGGTAGGCGAGCAGTTGCAGGGGGATGACCGCCAGCAGGGGCCAGAGCAATTCGTCCGTGTCCGGCAGGTAAAGCACCTCCTGGGCCTTGGTGGTGATGGTGGTGTCGCCCTCGGTGGCCAGGGCGATCACCGGGGCGCCGCGGGCGCGCACTTCCTCGATGTTGCTCAGGAGCTTCTCGTACAGGAACCCGCGCGGGGCCAGGAAGACACACGGGCTGGCGGCGTCCATCAGCGCGATGGGGCCGTGCTTCATCTCCGCCGCCGGCCAGGCCTCGGCGTGGATGTAGGAGATTTCCTTGAGCTTGAGCGCGCCCTCGAGCGCCACGGGGAAACCGAGCTGGCGACCCAAGAAGTAAAAGTCCCGGCGATCGGCGTAACGGGCGGCGAGGTCGCGCACCTGCGGGTCGAGACTCAAGGCGGCGCGGGCCAGTTCCGGCGCCTGTTCCAGCGCGCGCAGCAGGCTCAGCCCGCGGGCCGGGGAGAGCATCCGCAACCGGCCCATGAACAGGGCGAAGAGCAACAGGACGGTGACCTGGGAGGTGAAGGCCTTGGTCGAGGCCACGCCGATTTCCGGGCCGGCGTGGAGGTAGATGCCGCCGTCGGCCTCGCGGGCGATGGTGCTGCCGACCACGTTGCAGAGGGCCAGCACGCGATGCCCGCGCCGGCGCGCCTCGCGCAGGGCGGCCAGGGTGTCGGCGGTTTCGCCGGACTGGGTGATGACCAGCACGAGGGTGTGTTTGTCCAACGGCGGGTTGCGGTAGCGGAATTCACTGGCGTACTCGACCTCGACCGGAATGTGGGCGAGGCTTTCGAGGTAGTGCTCCCCCACCAAGCCGGCGTGCCAACTGGTGCCGCAGGCGGTGATGACGATCCGGTCCACGGCGCGCAGCTCGGCGGGGGTCATGTTCAGGCCGCCGAATTTGGCCGTGGCCTCGGCCTCGTCCAGGCGACCGCGCAGGGCGTTGGCGATGGTGGCGGGCTGCTCGAAGATTTCCTTGAGCATGAAGTGCGGATAGCCGCCGCGCTCGGCGGCTTCCGGCGCGAACTCGATCTGGCTGACCTGCACCGTCGCGGCCTTGCGACCCAGGTGCGTCACCTGGAAATGCTCGGCCGTGAGCGTGGCCAGGTCGCCGTCGTTGAGGTACACGACCTGGCGGGTGTGGGCGACCATCGCCGTGGCGTCGCTGGCCAGGAAATTTTCGCCCTGCCCCAGGCCGAGGATGAGGGGCGAGCCGCGGCGGGCGCCCAGCAGCAGGCCGGGGGTGTCCGCGCAGATCACCCCCAGGCCGTAGGTGCCCTGGACCTCGGCCAGGGCGCGTTCGAGGGCGCGCACCAGCCGCTCGGCGGGCGTCAGCCCGGGGAGGTCCGGGTGGGCGTAATGCACGCCGATCAGGTGGGCCAGCACCTCGGTGTCGGTGTCCGACCGGAAGGTGTGGCCGGCGGCGCGCAGGCGTTGTTTGAGCGCCTCGTGGTTTTCGATGACGCCGTTATGCACCACGGCGATGCGGCCGGAGGCATCGCAGTGGGGATGGGCGTTGGCGTCGGAGGGCGGGCCGTGCGTGGCCCAGCGGGTGTGGCCCACGCCCAGGTGCCCGGGCAGCGGACGGGCTTCGAGCAAGGGGGCCAGGCCTTCGTCAATCTTGCCGCGGCACTTGCGCAGCTCGATCTGGCCG
>Ga0272446_1003779_pt1 | contig 18698 bp, 14 predicted proteins | sample YNPCB0061_FD_194587 | JGI IMG/M metagenome (GOLD analysis project Ga0272446, IMG submission 194587) | Hot spring microbial mat communities from Yellowstone National Park, WY, United States - YNP-CB-006-1 | ecosystem: Environmental > Aquatic > Thermal springs > Hot (42-90C) > Sediment | place... | reverse complement strand
CCAGGGGACTGTCTCCTGCCCAAGCGGCTGAACAGGCTTCTAAAACCCTCAGAGAAATCGTCCGCCATGTGGATGTGCTTGTGGGTAATGAAGAGGATCTCCAAAAAGGACTTGGACTGCCAGGGCCTGAAGTAGAAAGCAAAAACAAACTCGATCCATCAACCTTTTTTGGTATGATGGAACGTGTTGTCCGGGATTTCCCAAACATTAAGGCTGTGGCAACCACGCTCCGGGAAGTTCACTCCACTAACCGGCATTCCTGGGGTGCGGTACTCTGGCTGGATGGTAAAAGCTATGTATCTCCCACCTGCGAACTGGATGTCTATGACCGGGTCGGTGGAGGGGATGGCTTTGCCGCAGGGCTTTTCTACGGACTTATGGCTGGAAAAAGTCCCGAAGAAGCCCTTAGGCTCGGCTGGGCCCATGGGGCACTGGTAACAACCACTCCCGGGGACACCACCATGGTCAGTCTTGAACAGGTTGAGGCCTTCGCGAAGGGCGGTTCAGCACGAATCCAGCGATAGGTCATTTTTAATCGTTACTAACATAAAAGCTCTGGCCAGTTTAGCCAGGGCTTTTTTGCTTTTTTTCTTAATTTGTCGTATGTTTATAGAGGAACAGTAGGTGTTTACTAAAAACACAGAGATTTTTTGTAACCCTTTAGGCTGTATTGTTCCAAAGGAGGGATTGTATGTCCATAGATAGTTCAGGTTCGGTTACCGGGCCTATCGGGCTTACGGTTCCACCGCCCCAGGAAGAAGCGCCTGTTTCTGAATCTGCTCCGGAACCTGTTCCAGAGCCGCCACCAGCACCGCTTCCTGCCTACCAGGGCAGTGTGGTTGATGAATCGGTCTAATGCATCCGTTGCCTCTTGACAATGTTGCATTATATTGCAACAATAAAGTATGAGGATGCTATGACTGAAAAAGAACGTAAACGCTGTGAATTACGGGCCCATATGTTTAAGGCCCTTGCCCATCCCTTGCGCATTTATATGCTCGAAAAATTAAAGGATCGTCCCTGGTGTGTCTGCGAGATGGCGGAGGAATTGGGGGTCGATAAATCCATTATATCAAAATACCTGACCCAACTGAAAAACGCCGGAATTATAGAAGATAAAAAACGGGGCACCCTGGTGGAATACCACCTGGCTGCCCCCTGTGTGCTCGAACTCGCTTCCTGCGCCGAATCTTCAGTGCTCGAAGTACGCAAAAAACGGCTCATGATATAACAGGCTATTGGAATACTTGTAACTATTCCAATGCCTCAGGCAGGGTTTTTACAAAATCCCGAATTTCATCCCGTACTTTACGGTATATATTGAGCACCTCTTCCTCGGTTTTTGCATTTTTTGCTAAAGCAGGCGGGTCCTGGAATGAATGGTGAATAACCTTAGCCTTTCCAGGAAAGCGGGGACAGACCTCCGCCGCATGGTCACAGACGGTGACCACGTACTCTATTCCCTTATCCAGCAGTTCCGTAACCAGTTTTGATCGGTGCCCAGAAATATCCACCCCCGCTTCGGCCATGACCTTAACTGCAATGGGGTTTAGTCCATGGGCTTCGACACCGGCCGAGTAGACTTCATAAAGGTCACCCTTAAGATGCCGGGCCCAGCCTTCTGCCATCTGGGACCGGCAGGAATTGCCGGTGCAGAGGAATAACAATTTCTTTTTCTGTAAACTCATAGAATATGCTCCAGGAAACGTTTAGTCCGGTCTTCTTTTGGATTAGTAAAGAATTCATCCGGCGGGGCTGACTCTATAATCTGTCCCTGATCCATGAAAATGACCCGGTTTGCCGCTGCTCTGGCAAAGCCCATTTCATGGGACACCACGAGCATGGTCATACCTTCCCGAGCCAGGGCGGTCATAACATCTAAAACTTCCTTAATCATCTCCGGATCCAGGGCGCTGGTGGGTTCATCAAAAAGCATGACCTTTGGATTCATGGCTAAAGCCCGGGCTATGGCGACCCGTTGCTGTTGGCCACCGGAAAGCTGATCCGGATAGGCCTGGGCCTTATCGGAGAGGCCTACTTTTTTTAAAAGCCGTAAAGCAATTTCCTCCGCCTCAATGGCAGCTACCTTTTTAACCGTAGTCGGAGCCAAGGTAATGTTTTCCAGTACCGAAAGATGGGGAAAGAGGTTAAAGCTCTGGAATACCATACCCACCTCTTCCCGAATCTGCCGAATATCGGCCTTATCATCGGTTACACAGTCCCCATCAATATAGATGGTGCCGCTGTCCAGCCGTTCCAGTCGGTTTACACTGCGAAGCAGGGTGCTTTTACCTGAGCCGGATGGCCCGATAATAAGGACCACTTCGCCCTTGTGTACCTCTAAATCTACACCCCGCAGGGCCTCTACTTTGCCGTAGGTCTTGCGGGCTCCACGAATACTAATGAAGGGTTCCACGATGCCTCAACCTTTCTTCCATCATCGCGACAAGCCGCGAGAAGAATAATGTCATAACCAGATAGATAAGGGCTATGACCGTATAACTTTCAAAATACCTGAAGGAGGTGGACGCATATTCCCGTCCGCGACGCAGCAGGTCCGCAACCGCCAGTATAGATACCAGGGATGAATCCTTGAGCAGGGCGATAAACTCGTTCCCGATGGGTGGCAAAATCACCTTGATTGTCTGGGGTAATATTACCTTTCTCATAGCCTGAGACCTGCTCAGTCCCAATGCCAGGGCCGCTTCCATCTGCCCCTTAGGAATCGATTGGATACCGGCCCTGAAGATTTCTGCCATATACGCTCCATAACAGATCGACATGGCCAGGATGGCCGCCGCGGGGCCGCTGAGTTTTACCCAATTTCCAAGGGCATAGTAGATGTAAAAAAGCTGTACTAATAGGGGAATGCCCCGAATTACTTCTACATAGACCGTAGCAATGCGGTTCACGATGGTTATCTGGGAAATACGGCCTAAACCTGCAAAAAGCCCGATTATAAGGGCAAAAAAGATGGCCGACACGGTTACTCCAAAGGTAACCATAAGCCCATCCGGTACAAAGGATAGAATTTTCCTGTAGGGGTCTGGAAAAAAGATAACCAGGATGCCGAGAACCGCCAGAGCCCCAAAAAAGGAAATATTCCATGCCGAAAGGGCTCCCTGTTCCCCCTTTTGAGGAATCAGGGTACCGTCGGTAACGTTGATATGGGTAGGAAGGGGAATAAGTTCCTCTTCCTGCCCAGGATCAGTTTTTTTTTGTTCCATGATTAGTGAAGCCACTTCTTTGCGATTTCTTCCAGTTTTCCGTTAGCCTTAATTTTTGCTAGTCCATCATTAATCAGAGCAAGGGTTTTGGTATCTCCCTTCCGTACTGCGATACCCAGCCATTCATCGGTAAAGGGTGCACCAACAATTTTAAGTTTGTCCTTGAATTTGGGGTTTTGCAGGGCAAAATCAGCGGCAATTGGATTGTCCGCTACGACTCCGGCTATTCTTCCGTTGGCCAGGTCTTCAAAGGCAAGCCCTACTTCGTCATAGGTTGCCAATTCTACACCGCTTACCTTTTGAATCTCAATGGCACCTGTGGTGCCGATCTGGGCTCCAACTTTTTTTCCGACCATATCCTTAAGTGTGCTGACCCCATTCAAGGTTTTTGCAACCACTAAAACCTGGCCTGCGTTTACATAGGGTTCTGAAAAGTCCATGGTTTGTTTCCGTTCTTCGGTAATGGTAACCGATGAACAGATTGCATCATAGTTCCCTGCGGCGAGTCCTGCAAAAATGCCGTCCCAAGCAGTATTGCGAATTTCTACATCAAAACCTGCCGCATCGGCAATGGCCTTCATCATTTCCGGGGCAAAACCCACAATGTTTTTATTTTCATCAACAAACTCCATGGGTGGCCAGGTCGCATCGGATGCGATGATGAGTTTAACCCGTTCTGCTGGCTTTGAACCTTGTGCTGAACCGGCATCCTTTTTCTGACATGAAAGTAAGGATCCCACCATAAGAATAGCAAAAAGAGCAATACTAGCTTGCTTAAACCAGTGTCGTAAGGACATGGAAAGCCTCCTCTTAAAAAGATATGTTCATAATAGTAGGAACTGTATATATTGTCAATTTAACTGCATTTTTATACAGTTATAATAGGGTTCCCATAATCATCTTGCAGTATATGCTAAGACTGGATACACTTAGTAAATAGGTATAAGGAGCAGGAATGGAATTTTCTTCTACCCGTTCAAAGGAATTAAAGGTCAGCTTCCGTGATGCGGTCTTGCATTGCCTACCACCCGATGGAGGCCTCTATGTGCCTGCCTCTATGGTGGATCTGCGGCCCTTTTTCCTTTATATGGATAGCGAGACTACCTACCCCGAATTGGTTGCTACTGTAGCGCCGGTCCTGTTGCAGGGGGAACTTAATCCCATTTCCGCCGCCCGGGTCGCAGAAAGTGCCTTTAGTTTTGAGCCAGAATTAAAACGGCTCGATTCAAATTTATCTGTCCTGGAGCTCCACAATGGCCCCACGGGGGTATTTAAAGATTTTGGTATCGCTTTTCTGGCCGCGGTTATGGAAGAATTACTTAAACCTGCGGGCCATGCGATGACCTTGACCGCTACCACCGGCCGTACGGGAGTCAGTGTGGCCCATGCCTTTAAAGGCAGGGCGGGAATTACGGCCGTCATCTTATACCCCGAAGGCCATGTACGGGGTTTGGACCCATCAACCTTTGTGAATAATGGGGGCAATATACTTCCGATACAGATTCAAGGCACCTTCGATGACTGTCAGCGGCTTATCCGGGATGCCTTTGAGGACCGGCCCTTTGCAGAGCGCTACGGACTTACCAGTGCCAACACCATAAATGTGGGCCGCCTCCTGCCCCAGGTGTTTTATTTTCTCTATGCATTCATCAAGATTAAAAAGGAACTGCATGGAGATTTGCTCTTTAGCGTTCCGTCGGGAAACTTTGGCAACCTGATTGCAGGGCTCTATGCCTGGAAATTCGGGCTCCCGGCCAATGGTTTTATCGCCGCAATGAATGCCAATGATACCTTTGGTGACTTTTTCCGGGGCCAGTCCTTTGTTCCCCATAGTCCGGTGCGCACCCTGTCCCGATCTATGGATGTGGGAAACCCCTCTAATTATGAGCGGCTGGCGGCTTTTTATAATGAGGCCCCTGCGGTAATGAAACACATGGTCTATTCTGAGCGGGTTGATGATGAGGCTACACTGGCGGCGATGGAGCGGGCCTGGAAGCGGTATGGCCTCCATCTGGATCCCCACGGTGCAGTTGGCTTTGCGGCGGCTGAACGGCTCCTGGCCGGCGATATAGAAGACGGCCATGTGGTGGTTCTCTCGACGGGGCATCCTGCTAAATATGCTGAACTGGTTACCAAAGTGACCGGCAAGGCGCCCATAAGCTCTGAAACTCTGGATAATTTGCAAAAAGAAGTAGCTCCCGTCGCGGTCATTCCTGCCCGGCTCGATGCGCTTGAGTCGGCCATTGCGGGGGCTCTGTAAGGGTATCAGCGCCGCTTTTTGTCCAGCTTTTTCCCATCCGCACTGCGGTAGGGGTTTTTTACGTTGCGTAAATAATTCTGATAGGCCGCCGCACTTTCATAATAATTCTCTAAACCCTTAAAAGAGGACGCCTCATCACAGCGGTATAATTCTAAAAGGATGGGGAAAAGGGGCGATTCAAGGGTTTCCTGGGTGCGTTGCAGGGGAAGCCGGGGCAGGGCGGCGGGCATCATATGGTTCCGCACCAGGTACTGTACTCTGGCGATAATCTCCGGGGGAAAGCCGAGCCGATTCAGGAATCGGTACGCTACTTCTGAACCAAGTTCCGCATGTTTGTCGAAACGGCGGTTCCCTGAGGAGGCGGCGTAGCTTTTCCCCGAATCATGGAGCAATAGTCCCAGTGAAAGGAGGAGCTCAGGCTTTTTTCTGTGCCGAAAGGTTTCTAAGGTGTGGTTCCAGACATTTCCTTCCGGATGAAACTCTTTAGAATGGTCCACCGTGTCCATCATGGCCAGTTCGGGCCAGAGTTCTGCTACAAGCCCGCTGCTCAGCAGGAGAGAAAATCCCAGGTCGGGCCGATTGGATGTTACAAGCAATTCCAAAAAGGTTCTCTGCATTTCTGCAGGAATATGTATTCCTTCTGTTTGTATGCGGAATCCCTTACGAATTTCCTTTACAGGGTCTCCTTCTGTATAGTTTGTTTCGGCTGGCATATATCGGGCAAGGATAACCGCAGTTTCCAGAAGAAGTAGCGGCCTATCATAGCGTTCTACCAGGCTCATCCAGGGGTACATCCGGTTCTTGAGGGCCTCCGGGTTTAGAAACTGCCTGGCCATCGCAGAAAGTACCGGATACAAGTTATATTCATCAATATAAACGCTTCGATTCATGTTGAACCGAAGGGTAAGCAGGGGATGGTAAAATACAGGGGAGCGATGATTCTCCGCACAATAAAAATAGTAGCGGCCTTCTTCCCGGTATAGGGCTGCGTCTGCCAGTTCTACACCAGGAAATTGGAGGTCGCCAAACAATTTGCTGAGCTCTGGAAGATCTGCGGTGGTTTGGATAAAGGTAACAGGCCCTGGAGGTATATGTAAATACCGGTCCAGGGCGCTGAAACCAATCAATTCTGCAGTCCATCCCGCTTCCAGCAATTCCCGGAAGGGGCTTTTCATGCTTATTCCTTATCGGCTTTCGGTTTTGTACTGCTTCGCTGTACGCTTCCGGATGCAGGCTTTGCTGCCAGAGTTTTCGGACCCAGGGCTTTAAGCAGTTCTTCTACCTTGTATCCTGAGCTCTCCATGGCATTGCTCAGTTCTTGTCGTATCAGGGCAATCATCTCCAGCCGTTTGGTCCACTGGGCTGTATTCAGCTTGGAAGGATGGGGCACCAACACGATGGGGTCCTTCTTTTCGCTTTTTTGAACCCTTTGTTTTTGCGGCGGCAGGGCCGCTTCGTCAGCCTCTATGGCGGCGATAATAGACCCATACAGCAGAATCTGTTCAAACCGTTCCTTGGTGAACCAGAGCACATCATTAAACAGGTTAACGTTAAGATATGCTTTAAAATCTTCCTTGGTAACAAGATGGGTGGCTATAGACAGACTGATTGAGGGGCCTTCGAAGAGGCCTGTGTCTTCATACTTGGTTCTGCTTAATAGCAGTTTCAGCAGTTCCACCACTTGATAGCTTTCATCGGGCGGAAAGCCCGCTTCCTGATAGCTTTCTCTCAATTTCCGGTCCAGGCACCAATGATCCACCAATCTGCGGGCATCTTCCCCTGAGGCTTCCAGACCAATAATCCCCCTATTAAGGGCCAATACCAGGTAACCGGCTATATAGGCCGATATTCGTGGATTCTCGCTTAAGGCAGTATAGATTGATTCGATAAAGGCCTTGCCTGGTTTCTGCAGGTTTGCAGGCGGTTTAAGAACATATTCTCCTAATTTGATAAACCGTTGCATGGATTGGGCAAAGCTATCCCACACCTGTTCCGCCGCTATGGCGCTGTATTCCTGAGCTCTTTCAAAAGATTCATAGCGTCCGGAAGCGCCATCCAGGTATTCCCGGGCTATCCGGATATAGCGGAGAGCCGGCTCTCTCAGCATTTCAATAAAGGGCGCTGATTTTGGAGACTTTTGTTCCTGGTTAAAGAAAGCATAGAACCCGTTAAAGTAGGACGGTTTTACCAATTCTTTAAAGGCGTTATACAGGTCCCTCAGGAAAAGGTCCTGGAAGGCAGCGTGCAGATCCGGCACTCCCCGGCCTGCCAATTCATCGTTCAGCCGCCGCCAATGGCCCAGGGCATTGTCTTCTATTTCATGGATATCCAGGAAGACCTGGGACTGGTAGCCGTCCAGGGCGATGAAAAGGCCCTTTTCTGCCAATTCGCGGCTGGGGCGAATGAACCAGCGGTCAGACCGTTGTTCCCTGAGGAGGGTAAAGCAATTCGACTTTGTACTCAGCCCAAGAGCCTGGCCTAAATTCTTCTGCTGGCTAACCTTTGCACCGCCGGGACCTTTCTGAGTGCTGGGAACCGCATTGCGAATCCAGCCTGAGGCCCTGTGGAAGCTGTTGTTATAAAACACCAGGGCCCGTTCTTCACCCAGCCGGTTCGAATAGGCAAACACGTTTTCGTTAATAGAACCGTCGGGGGTGTACAGGTCATAGAGAGCAAAGTTTTCACTGCCCGCAAAGAGCCGCCGCTTTTTTAGGAGGGGGAAGATTTCCCGCTCATGCCGGGCAATCAACTCCTGATCTGGAGCTTCGTCCCGGTAGGACCGCCGATATTCCATGCCATATTTTTCTTCAAAGCCTTCTATCTGGCCGTGGCCAAACATGGGAAGTCCGGGCATGGTCGCCATGAGGGTACAGACTCCGAAATACTTGTCCCCTCTGCCGAATTGGATTGCGGCGGTTTCTTCATCGGGGTTGTTCATGAAGTTTACAAAACGTTGGAGTATCTGGGGATCAAATTCAAGGGTGTTTTTGATAGTTGCCCGATATTTTGCATTTTCCTCCATTTTCAGCATATTCATGAAGGCCGAGTTATAGACCCGATGCATACCGAGGGTTCGGACAAAGTACCCTTCCATCATCCAGAATGCTTCGGCCAAAAGCAGTGTATCCGGGGCTTCTACCGCACAGCGGTCTACCACTTCCCTCCAGAATTCGTTGGGAATCCGTTTGTCGAATTCCTCTTTTGTAAGGCCGTATTCGGCCCGGCTGGCAATATCGCCCCCGGTACCTGGTTCGGGGTACCAGAGCCGCTGGATATGCTTTTTTGCCAGGGTCATGGCCGCATCGAAGCGAACTATGGGGAATTGCTTACAGACACCGATAATGGTCCGAATAACCGCTTCCCTGGCTTCGGGGTTCAGAAAATCGATCTGGGCCGTATCATTCCAGGGCATGGAGGTTCCATCGTTACCATGGTAAATGTATCGGGTGTCCCCGGTTCGGAAATCGACCCGTTTAAACACTACCGCCGCATCGGAACGGCTGTAATAATGATCTTCCAGATAAATGCCAATGCCTTCGCGGTTGGAAAGATTTTCGCCGTTAAAGGTGTAACCTGGGAACGGTGAGTGTCTAAGCTGGAGGAACCGGTCCGGGTGTTCCATGACCCACCGGGAATCGATGCCCGTATGGTTTGGAACCATATCAGAGCCGAGCCGTATGCCCCGCCATGCACAGCGGTGCCGCAGGTTATCCAGGGCTTCCCAACCGCCAAGCTCCGATGCAATATCATAATCATAGAGACTGTATGCACTGGCCGCTGCTTCTGGGTTGCCGCAGCGGCGCTTTATTTCCCGGCTTGCTTGGCTTCGTTCCCAAAGTCCGATGAGCCAAAGCCCGGTGAAGCCCCTGCGGGCCAGTTCATCCAATTCCTCATCGGGAATCTGATCCAGCCGATGGATGGGGCGGTTGTACTTTATGGAAAGCTGATACAACCAAACCAGGGTGCTTTTTGCCATAAGGACTGTTCGGGGCATCCAATCCCGGTCCTCAGAAAACCGCTCATATTCGTGTTCAAGTTCGTTGTAGATATAAGCCTGGGTTGGGCCTGGGCCGGAGAAACTGGGCTTTTCTTCTTCTTTTATAACGTCCAGGCTGGTTAAGAGCCGGATAAGATATTTCCCGATGAGAAGGCCCCATTTTTTGCGGATATACTCAAGTTGTCCATAAAGGGAATAAGGTTCGGCGATGGCGGGACTGCGCAGGAGGTCCCAAAGGTTTTGGTCATCGGGGCCAAAGTGGGGCAGGGTCGCCAAATGGTTTTTAAGGACCCCTACAGCCTGGCTGTATTCGGTGGTTTTACTCAGCCTTTCGTCGGAAAACATGAACGCAAAGGGCTCAAAAGCAGGGTTTTCGTTTGCGATACGGAGGAGCAATAATTCTTCCAGGGCTAAAAGCCGATGGGGAGTTCCTTCATCGCTTTCTGTAAGGTATTCTTCTATGGTTTGTTTGCCCTCATATACAGATTGGGGCGGGAAGAGTTCCACAAAGGTATGGAGGAGCTTGTTTACTGCGGCTTTGCCAAGCTCTTTTTCCAGGGCTTCCATGGTGGTCTGGAGCACTGTAGAACAGGCCTTTTCCCGGTACAGGGCGGTCACATAGTGAAGTATTTCATCAATAAGTCCCATGGCGTTGAGTTTTCCCGCTTTTATGTACCGTTCAGGGTTAACCTCCGGGTTAATCTTGCTGTTAATTTTCTGGGCAAATTCCCGCACGCTGTGGAAATCGGCAAAAATGACATTGCCTCGAATAGCAAAGAGGGCTCCTTCTAAGCCGTAAGCGTCCCGGACTTCCCGGGCCACATGAAATTCCCGCAGTGCATAAAAGGTATCCGCTTTAAAAGCCTGGCAATCCTTTCCGGTAGCCTCTTCTGGTGTAATACCTGCAAAGCTCTTTAAAATCTGTAGTGTAATTTCAAGCTCTTTCATAGTTGTATCCTTTATCTTTACTTGCGTTTTGCCGTAAGTTTTTTACAAGCCGATATAAACATCTGGTCTGTTTGAATGTCTTCCAGAGTGCTTGGCAGACGATAGGTCCAGTTAAAATCATTGACACTGCCTGGCACATTTACCCGTTCATCCTTAGCATTCTCAGCATACCACCGGGGCGAAAGGTGTAAAAGGTCCTGAATCTGAAAAATGCAGAATCGGGAAGCCGCCTCGATGATGTGGCCCAGCAAAATCTCGGCAGTCTCGGGGGTATACCGGTCATTCATATAGGGTACATTGATGAATTGGCGGAACTGTTCTCGGTCTGCTTCGTTTTCCCACCATTGCCGAACCGTGGAGGTATCATGAACCGCGGGGGTGCATACGGATAATTCAGGATATTCTGCAAAGGGGATGTAAGGCTCTCCCCACGTTCCCCAGCGGCGGGTCCAGCGGACAATTTTTAAGCCCAGGATGCCCAATTCCTGCAGGACCTTGGGAACACAATCCGGGATTGCTCCCAGATCCTCCGCACAGGGGATCATGTCGGTGGCATGGACAAAGGTAGAAAGCAGTTTTCTTCCCTGGTCTTCCCAGAGCTGTTCCGATTCTGCGCGCTTTTGCTGAATCATGGCTTCCAGGTTTCGCCGTTCCGTTTCAGAGAGGGTTGGGAAGGCTCGGGTATCCCAATAGGTCCAGCTTGGGTAATAGGTTCCATCGCCCTGAGGTATAAGCACCCGGTTTCTCCATGCCTTAAGCAGGTATTGCTTGAGGTGGTCATGAATATCCAGGGCTTCTATATCAATTTCCCCAGAAATTGAGTCGTTGAAAAGCCAGAGTTCTTCGTTACCGATACGGCGTAGGGCTTTAGCGCAGGCCTTGCGTACTGCAGCCTCTGTGGTGGGATCTCCCTGCATGGCTTCGAACAATTCATGGGTGGGAATATGAGGCTGAGAAAGCCAGCGGAGCCGGCTGTCATCGAATCCCAGGTTGTGGAGCTCTTCGGTTGTAATCGGTACGGAGGGAACAAAATGGCCCAGGGCCGCCGAATTATCCCTACGGGATGAGGCCCAAATACGGAAAAATCCCAGCACATGGTCAATCCTAAAGGCACTGTAGTAGCGTGATGCAAGACGAAGCCGCGAAATCCACCAGGCATAGCCGGTCTTTTCCAGGGCTTCCCAGTTATAGGTGGGGAATTGCCAGTTTTGCCCCAGAGGGTTCAGGGGTTCTGGTGGTGCCCCTGCAGAAAGGTCCCGGTGGAACAATTCACTGTGGGCCCAGACATCGGCGGAATCTTCATTCATCAATATAGGAATATCGCCCTTAAGAATGATTCCCATTTCATGGATGGTCTTTGCGGCTTGGGTAAATTGATGGTCCAATGCTTCCTGCACCCAGACCCAAAAGAGGTGTTCTTCCTTATATTCAATGTTGTTCCATAACTCCTGAATAAGCTTTTCATCAACATTTTTGAATTGGGTCCATTCTTTCCAATGGGCTCCATGATGGGCATCTTTAAGCCGGCGGTATACCGCATAGTCTCTAATCCAGGGATTCTGTTGTATCCATGTATGAAGTTTTTTGCCCGGTTCGGCAGATGCAAGGATCTTTTTCTTGTTTTTCTGAAAAATTTCCCTCAGCAGGGCGATTTTGGCATCCTGCAAGGGGCCATAGGCAAAACGGGGAAGGGCTTCGAAACGATCTTTCAGTTCCTGCAATTGAGTTTCAAATCCCTGGGCTTCTTCCATGGCACCGATACGAAGATAGAGGGGGTGAAGGGCGAAGGCCGTGAGGGCACTGTAGGGTGAGCTCTGAAAGCCCGAATCGTTTGCCGGCAACAATTGAATCAGCTCAATGCCGCAGGCCTTGCAAAGATTGGCCAGTTCTACCAGGTCAGGAAATTCCCCAACGCCGATACTGTGCCGGGTTTTAAGGGCTCCCAGCGGTACCGCGATACCGGTAAGCCTTTTTTTCTGGTTCGAAATATGCATAACCCCTCCCAATAGATGTTTTTCATGACTAATGCACTACACAGTATACCATGAGTATATGATTGTTAAACCGGTTTTGTAAATAAAAAAATTACGATTCTATATTGATGAATCCCTGTTTCCAATGCCAAATGGGGACCGACAATTCCGATGAAAAGGGGTTGGTTCTGACAAAGTCAGGAAGCCAGGAATCGTCGGGCACCAGTTCCTGATAAAAGCCATCTTCTATGTCGAATTCTTCGAGCCAGTTCTGGATGGTTTCATATTCCTGTTCACCGACAAACCGTTTGGGTAGTTCCTGGGCAAAGCGGTTCTTGGGGCTTTGTATGGGGGTATATTGGGTCATGACGGAAAGCAGGGCCTTGCCCTGGGCATGTTCAGCAAACCAGCGTAGAACCGCCCTGGTGTCATCCAGCCGGTCCGGAAGCACCAGGTGCCGGATAATTACCCCCGATTCCAGGATAAGGGGCCAGTCCGGGTCAATGGGTGCCCCGGTTTTTGCAGACTCCAGGGCTTGCCGGCAGGGGCCGTACCGCAGTTCTTTCATCGAAATCATGGCTAGAATTGCCGCCGTGGCCGACTCTGGGTAATCGGCGGCATTAAAGTACCGGGCAGAAAAATCGCTGTCCAGGGTTTTAAGGTCCGGCAGAAATACATCAATATAGGGTTCTGCCTCTTGCAGTGCCTGGACCGACTCGTAGCTGGATGAATTCCAGAGGACGGGAATCTCCAGGCCCATTGTTCTGGCCTGTGCAATTCCGGTTACTATGGCTGGGATTGCATGGCTTCCGGTTACTATATTGATGTTCTCCACTCCGGCCTTTTGCAGGGCGAGGCAAATGGCGGCGAATTCATCGCTTTTGACTACACGACCCATACCGCTGTGAGAAATTTGCCAGTTTTGACAGAATGCACAGCCTAGGGTACAGCCGGTGATGAAGATGGTTCCCGAACCGCCGAGGCCGGTGAGGGGTGGTTCTTCGCCCCGGTGTATGTTTGCCACAGCGATTCTAAGCTCTGCACTTTCGCCGCAGAAGCCCCGCTGGCCCTGAAGCCGATTTACGGCGCAGTTCCGGGGACAGAGGGTGCAGGGGGCATAAAACTTATCCAAGTACATAATGCTCCTGGTAGATTTTAAGAATCTGTTCTCTTTTATCCAGGAACATGGCAACCAGTTCCGGATTAAAGTGGGTGCCTGCTTGTTCCTGTACTATGGCTAGAGATTGTTCAAAGGGAAAAGCCGGTTTATAGGTTCGTTTAGTGGTAAGGGCATCGAATACATCGGCGATGGCTACAATCTGACCTTCTATGGATATATCCATTCCCCGTTTCCCCTGGGGGTAGCCAGACCCATCCCACCATTCATGGTGATCGATGATGAGATTGTACGCCGTATGCAACAAACCAAAACCCATCTGATTGATTAACTGCTGGTTGGCGTTTTTTATAAGCCTGCCTCCAATAAGGGGATGCTGTTTCATGAGATTCCATTCTTCAGAAGTAAGCTTTGCCGGTTTTAAAAGGATGGTGTCGGGAATCCCAATTTTACCGATGTCGTGCAGTGGTGCATATTCCCGGATTTCATCAGCCTTTTGGGGGGTGATCCGTCCCTGTTCCCGAAGTATATCAGCAAGCACTTCTGCATACAGAGAAACCCGGCGGGTGTGATCGGCGGTTTCATCATCCTTAAATTCAACAATATTTACAATCCCGTCTCCAAAAACCGAAAGGGTTTTCTGTATTGCATAGGAATAAAAAAAACGGGAACGGACTATATTGGCTACCAGGCTTGCAACTTTACCCATATCATCGGTATAGATATGCTTTTGTTGGTGTGCAAAAAAGAGAAAGCCAAAAAGCCGCTGGTTAATGATTATTGGAACGGTGATGTTTGCATGAATCCCTTCTTTTAATAACAAATCACTGGATATAGACCGCCGTTCTTCCAGGTTGTTGATAATCCTGTAGGGAATTCGTTGATCGATAATTTTGTTTAAGGATGTTTCAGAGAGGGGCTGATTAAAACCTTTATTAAGGAATACGGGTTTGTTACCCCGGACTGTAGCGTGAAAGGCAACTAAAAGATTCTGACTACTTTGGTAAATTGTCAGGGAAAACCGGTCACAGGGCAGTATGTGCTGATACCGTTCGGAACAAAAGATCGTTCCAAATTGATCTATAAAAGCTTCTGCAGAAAAACCTAAATCCATGATAAGTAATTCCTGAACAAGGTTCATAATGTCCATGGTACGCTCAAAAAAAGCACCCATCTCTTGCATTTCCTTATAGGGAGGTGCTGCAGATGGGGCTGTGGTACCAAATGGCTGGACTCCCGTGAGTAGGGTCTCATTAAATTGCAGGAACATATTTTTCTGTGAACGGAGTAACTTGGTAATATATCTATGGGATAGAATAGTCTGCAGAAGTAGAATCATAAAGGGTGGTGCAATGAATAAGATTCCTAATTCTAATAATTGCAAAAGCCCTTTTAGGTGTTCATTTCGCATGTCTTGCAAAAGGGGAACGAGCCTGCGGGCTTCTTCCTGAAGGGCAGGAAGGTTCCCCTGTTCCTTAAATTCCTTGAGCTTATTCTGGGGGATATAGGTGCTAAGAAGTTCAATGGCCTCATCTTCTATGGTTCCCCTGGTGAAAATAGTATTCAGATTAGCAAAAATAGTACCCGTATCTTTATACAGAACTTTATAATCCTCCATAAAGTAATAGAGCCCCATAAGTATGGAAGCAACCGCTATAAAACCTATGATGGTTACCACGAGTTGTCGTTTAAAATAGGTGCCGATCGATTTCATTCCCTAACCTTCCTGTATAAGTATAGAATAGCATCAATGTTACTGTAAATGGTTGGCCCGTATCTCTTGAAAAAAGCGGTACCTGATAGCATACTAGGAAGTGTTTTTATAGTGGAGGTTTTTATGAGCTTATCAATCCGCAGCCGTCTGTTCATTCTCTTTTTGGTACCCCTGGGATTTTTTATCATCAGGGAAGGCATGGTTTTTCAGAAAAACCTGTCGGATGCCAGGCTTTACAAGAGCCAACAAAAAAACATTTTAATCATGGGCGTCACAGGGGACCTTGTAACAGCCCTGCAACGGGAACGGGGGCTTTCCAGTATATTTGCAAGCTCAGGAAGGGAGCTAAGTAGTACACAGGCGGAACGGACCAAGGTGGATGAGTCCTTAGATCGGTGGCTTAAAGAAGTTTCTTCCGCATTATACATAAAGAACGAAAAGGATGAAATACCACAAAAAATAAAAGCTGCCAGGTCCCTGGTAGACGGGAAAGGCTTTACTTCTTTTTATGATGTGTTCGATGCCTACACGGCAATTATTCAGGGGCTTCTTACTATTTCCAATAAAGCGGTGAATCAGCCTACAACCGGCGGCATAGGTAAGGTCATGTCCTCCATGGCTATTTTTATGCAAGCCCAGGAGTCTATTGCGGCTACCAGAGGCCTTCTGGGAAGTATCCTGGCGGGTCAGCATCGCATTACCGATACAGAGCGAATTATGGACCTGATTGAGTACTCTGAGGGACTCGAAATAAATCTTAAGAGTCCAGCCATCATTTATTCCGATGAAACAAAACAGGCGGTTCAACAGATCCTGGGAGGGGATGCCTATAAGGTTATTCAAGGGGCTCTTTTAGATGTGGTTACTAAAAATATGGCGGAGAATGGTAAAGTAGGATATTCCACCTCTTATGAAGAACTCTGGTCCAAAGGAACTGGCTTGGTATCAGATTTGAATGGTATTGTACAAAAGGAACTAGGTAATATTATTGATAGATCTGTCCAAATGGATAAGAAATACAGTGTGGACTTTACGTTTGCTATTGTATTGGTCCTCCTTATGATTATCGGCATGGTTAGCACGGGCTTTGTATTTTCCCGTTCCATCCGAACTCCGGTTGTCCAGGTGATGCATACCTTTGATTCCATTGCCCGAGGTCAGGGAGACCTGTCCCAGGAAATTACTGTTAAGGACTCTTCCGAGCTGGGAAAAATGGCCCAATACTTTAACCTGTTTACGACCCAGCTGAGTAAGATTATCGGAAGTATTAAAGACGAAACGGTTCGGCTTAAAAAATTGGGAGATACCCTCTCAAACGAAATGGAGCAGAGTGCCACTGCTACGGAAGAGATTGGAGCCACATTAAAAAGCATTCATCAAAATGTATTGCACCAGTCCGCTAGCGTTACCGAAAGTGCCGCCACCATAGAACAATTTCTTTCGAATATTTCTGAGCTTAAGGGGCAGATCGAAACCCAGTCTGCGGCGGTAACCGAATCTACCGCTTCCATCCGGCAAATGTTGGAATCGATACGCCGTGTACAGGAATCCCTAGAAATAGGCAATGCTAAGATCGCCGATCTGGTACAGGCCAGTGAAGCCGGAAAGAATACGTTGGAACCTTTAATAGCCCAGATTGGTCAGATTACTGAACAATCCCGGGCTTTGCAGGAAGCCAATAGCCTTATTTCAGGTATAGCCGCCCAAACCAATCTATTGGCGATGAATGCTGCCATAGAAGCAGCCCATGCGGGCGAGCATGGTAGGGGCTTTGCGGTAGTAGCCGACGAAATTCGGAAACTCGCAGAAAATGCCGCGAGCCATTCTAAAAACATAGCACAAAACCTTAAGGCCATACAGGCGGTTATTAATACGGTAGTTCAAAGTTCGCAGAAGGTCAGCGATAGCTTTACTACTATAGATGATGGAATTCAGGAAGTAAACAGTAGCCGAGAACAGATGCGTTTTGCCATGTTAGAACAGCAGTCCGCCTCTAAAGAGGTTTCTACCGCCCTGGATGAGATTACCACTATTACCAGTAAGGTTCAGGATTTTGCCAGTGAAACCGAAAGCGGCAGTATGCAGATAAAGACTGAAATGGCAAATCTGCTTCAGGTGACCGAAGAAATAAGAAATGCCGTTGCAGAGGCTTCTAAGGCTCTGGATGATATTACCGCCGCAACGGTTCATGTGCATGAACTTACCGAAGAAAATCGGGCATCTATTGATCGAATCTACGCAGGCATTGGAAGTTTTAAATTAAAAGACGAGGTATAGCTAAGGGGGCTTCCAAAAACGATTGTTTTTGGAAGCCCTTTATGTAAATTTCTATTAAAAAATGAAATAAAAGTGAAAATAGTTGTTCCAGGTGATTGACCTTAATCGGTGAATAGGGTATCCTAGTTAAAGAGTGAGAGAAACTCATAACGCTACTGTTACATTTTCTACTGTTACGCTCCTTTCGAAGTTTTTGATGCCTGCCTTTCCTTGGCCGCTATTCAAGAAAACCGACTCGGAAAATCAAGTTATCGTGAAAAGTACTGTCCGTTCAGTCCGTCTCTTCGCTCTGCCCCGGACTTCTGCAGTGTAAACGAACAGAAATTAACCGGGAAAAGCGCTTATCCTGTATAGGCGGATTTTGAAAGCCCCGAAAAATTCGGGCAAAGGTAGGCCAAATATGGCTAAAAAACTTTATGTCGGCAATCTCTCTTACAACACCTTCGAGGACAGCCTCCGCAATCTCTTTTCCTCTTATGGAAATGTTGAATCCGTAAAAATTATCACAGACCGTGATACGGGCTATTCCAAGGGCTTTGGCTTTGTGGAAATGAGCTCCGATGCAGAAGCCCAGGCTGCTATTGCTGCAACCAACGGTTTCGAATTTGACGGCCGCCGCCTCAAGGTAAACGAAGCGATGGATAAACCCCGCCGGGACCGTGACAATGGCGGTAACTACGGACGCTGGTAATCCAGACTGCCCGAAAGAAGCAGCTTCGCACCTTATAACCGGCGACCTGCTTCGTACTAACCTGTAAAAAATGAAAGCCTGTCGGCTAAAACCGGCAGGCTTTTTTGTTTGTGCTTTCTTAACAAATAAAAGCTTATAAGATAGAGTCTACAAGGTTCCATGGGCCGTGTTTAATTCTACAATAGCCCCATCTTTAAGACATCCTTTGATTCACCAAAGAGGCGATATCTGTTTGGTTTCAGCGGCATTGAACCTGCAGGGGCCTCTGCATAGTCCCTGTAGGGTATCGATTATTTCCCTGTTCTTCCATTACAATAGGTAGCGGAGGAATATCATGAACTATATCCAACGTAAGTTTGCAGTCGCGATTTTTGTAATGCTGACGCTTCTAGGTTTTGCATCCTGTGCTAAAAAAGCAGAAAGTTCTGCCGCCCAGCCTACCCAGGGAACGCTCAGCGCCGCACTTCCTGACCTAAAGGGCCGGACCATTGTGG
>Ga0272446_1003778_pt1 | contig 18701 bp, 18 predicted proteins | sample YNPCB0061_FD_194587 | JGI IMG/M metagenome (GOLD analysis project Ga0272446, IMG submission 194587) | Hot spring microbial mat communities from Yellowstone National Park, WY, United States - YNP-CB-006-1 | ecosystem: Environmental > Aquatic > Thermal springs > Hot (42-90C) > Sediment | place... | reverse complement strand
TATATTTCAAAAACATTTTACCCAAAAATACTCATAAGTCAAAAAACTGATTAGATTTGCGGTATGAAAGTTATACAAGTAGTAGGTGCAAGACCAAATTTTATGAAATTAGCACCTTTACATAGAGCTATGTCCACTACACCTATTGAGCAAAAGGTGATTCATACAGGACAGCACTATGATGCATTTATGTCCGATATATTTTTTGAGCAATTACAAATTCCACGACCTGAATATCATTTAGGAATTGGTTCGGGTACTCATAGCGTCCAGACGGCTAAAATGATGATAGAATTGGAAGTAATTTTCAATCAAGAGAGACCCGATTGGGTAATTGTTTTTGGAGATGTCAATTCTACCTTAGCTGCTGCTTTGGTTTGTGCAAAAAATGGAATAAAAATTTGCCATGTAGAAGCGGGGCTTCGTTCTTATGATAGAACCATGCCCGAAGAAATCAATCGAATTGTTACAGACCAACTTTCCGATTTACTTTTAACACCTTCTATCGACGGCAACCAAAATTTAGAAAAGGAAGGTATCAATCCTGAAAAAGTCATTTTAGTAGGAAACATAATGATAGATTCATTATTTTGGTCTTTGCAATGGATAGAAAAAAATCCTAATACCATTAAACCAGCCTTAGATTTACTTAATCAATATCAACTAGAACCACAAAATTTTATTTTGGTTACTTTGCATAGGCCCTCTAATGTTGATGACCCTATCAAACTCAACAAAATTATTGAAGCATTAGGAGAAATTTCTTATCAAAAACCTGTATTGTTTCCTGTTCACCCAAGAACAAAAAAAATATTAGAAACCCTTTCTTTCAATAATTACCCTAATTTACATTTTGAAACACCGTTAGGGTACATGGATTTTTTGTATTTACAAAAAAATTCTTTGGCATTAGTTACGGATTCTGGTGGAATTCAAGAGGAAACCACTGCATTAGGTATTCCTTGTTTAACTTTAAGAGAAAACACCGAAAGACCTATAACCATCACGCATGGTACCAATCAACTAATTGGTAATGATTTTGATAAACTAAAATATGAATTAAAAGAAATTATTGAAGGAAGAGGAAAAAAAGGTAGGATACCCGAGCTATGGGACGGAAATACCGCCAAAAGAATTTGCGATATTTTTATGAAAATGTTATAAAACTATTATTTTTGCGTCATGAAAAAAACGGTTTTAATTACCGGTGGTGCTGGCTTTTTGGGTTCTCATCTTTGCGATAAGTTTATTGAAGAAGGCTACCGCGTAATTTGTATGGACAATTTAATTACAGGCAAAACAGAAAATATTGAACATCATTTTGGAAACAAAGACTTTCAATTTATTTATTATGATGTGACTAATTACATTCATGTACCTGGTAATTTGGATTATGTTTTACATTTTGCTTCCCCTGCTAGTCCCGTTGATTATTTAAAATTACCTATTCAAACATTGAAAGTAGGTTCCTTAGGGACCCATAAAGTTTTAGGTTTAGCAAAAGCAAAAAAAGCACGTGTTTTGGTTGCATCAACTTCAGAAGTTTATGGTGATCCTCTTGTTCATCCTCAAAATGAAGACTACTGGGGAAATGTAAACCCTATTGGTTTAAGAGGAGTTTATGACGAAGCCAAAAGATTTCAAGAAGCTATGACTATGGCTTATCATCGTTACCATGGTGTAGAAACCCGAATTGTCAGAATTTTTAATACCTACGGACCCAGAATGCGTTTAGACGATGGAAGAGCTTTGCCTCAATTTGTAGGTCAAGCATTAAGAGGTGAAGACTTAACCGTTTACGGAGACGGCTCTCAAACGAGAAGTTTTTGTTACGTCTCTGATTTAATCGACGGAATTTATCGTCTTTTACTTTCCGAAGAAGTTAATCCCGTAAATATTGGAAATCCCGAAGAAATTACTATTTTAGATTTTGCAAAAGAAGTTTTAAAACATATTGATACAAAATCAAAAATTGTTTTTAAAGAACTTCCTGCCGATGACCCCAAAATTCGCCAACCCGATATTACAAAAGCCAAAAAAATTCTTAATTGGCAACCAAAGGTTTCTCGTTCCGAAGGTCTCAAATTAACTATTGATTATTTTAAACAAAAAGTTCATGGAAATTAAAACTACTCCCTTAGAAGGTTTATTAATTTTAAAACCTAAAGTTTTCAATGATTCAAGAGGTTATTTTTTTGAATCTTATCAAGATCAAAGATATAAACAATTCGGAATCAATGAACATTTTGTTCAAGACAATTTATCTTACTCGACAAAAAATGTTATTCGAGGATTACATTTTCAAAAACCGCCTTATGCTCAAGGCAAATTAGTTTCTGTATTCAAAGGTAAAGTTTTAGATGTAGTGTTAGATTTAAGAAAAAATTCACCTACTTTTGGAAATCATTTTTCTATTGAATTAAGTGAGGAAAATCATTTACAATTATGGATCCCGGTAGGTTTTGCTCATGGGTTTTCGGTATTAAGTGAATTTGCATTATTTTCTTACAAATGTACAAATTATTATCATCAAGCATCAGAAGATGGTATTCTTTACAATGATTCAACTTTAAAAATTGATTGGAATGTTGAAAATCCTATTGTATCAGAAAAGGATTTACAATTACAAGAATTCAAGCATTTTCAAACACCGTTTAATATATGAAAGGAATTATTTTAGCGGGTGGTTCTGGTACGAGATTGCATCCGCTTACTTTGGTCTGTAGTAAACAAATCATGCCGGTTTATGATAAACCGATGATATATTATCCTTTATCTACTTTAATGTTATCAGGTATTCGAGAAATACTTATCATTTCTACTCCGAGAGATTTGCCTGTTTTTAGGGATTTACTTGGAGATGGTTCACAATTAGGAATGCAATTTTCTTATGAGGTACAACCCAGCCCCGACGGTTTGGCTCAAGCTTTTATTATAGGTGAAAAATTTTTGGATGATGACTCCGCTGCCTTAATTTTAGGAGATAATATTTTTTACGGCGAAGGTTTATCCAAAATATTACAATCCTGCCTTAATCCTAAGGGTGCTATTGTTTTTGCTTATCACGTGCATGACCCTGAAAGGTATGGTGTAGTGTATTTTGATAATAATGGTAAAGTGCTTGATTTAGAAGAAAAACCTAAAAATCCTAAATCATCTTATGCGGTACCGGGTATTTATTTTTATGATAATCAAGTAGTGAATTTTGCTAAAAGCCTTAAACCTAGCCCCAGAGGCGAATTAGAAATTACTGATTTAAATAAAATTTACTTACAAAATGGAAATTTAAGTGTAAAAGTTATGAACCGAGGAACTGCATGGCTAGATACAGGTACTCATGATTCCTTATTAGATGCCGGAAATTTCGTTCAAATCATAGAACAAAGACAAGGCTTGAAAATTGGTTGTATTGAAGAAGTAGCTTATAGAATGGGATTTATTGATAAAAATCAATTAGTTAAGCTGGCTGAACCACTAAGAAAAAGTGGTTATGGAAATTATTTATTAAAATTAATAGATTAAAATTTGCTATTCAATAAAACTAATTTATAAATTTGCATTACAAAATAAACAATGTATCAAGATTTAATTGAAAAAAAGAAAACGCTTGCTGTAATTGGATTAGGTTATGTAGGTCTACCGATTGCATTATTATTTGCTAAAAAAATTAAAGTCATTGGGTTTGATATTAACTCAAAAAGGGTCGAAATGATGCGTAATAAAATTGACCCCAGCTGTGAATTAGCTCCGGAAGAATTTGACGGTTGTGATATTCATTTTACCGATAATATAGAAGATTTGAAAAATGCTCATTTTTTTGTCGTTGCTGTACCTACACCTATAGATAAATATAATAAACCCGATTTAACCCCTGTATTAAGTGCTTCACGAACTGTTGCACAAGTTTTAAAAAAGGGTGATTACGTAGTCTATGAATCAACAGTTTACCCTGGTTGTACAGAGGAAGATTGTATTCCTATATTAGAAACTTCCGGGCTAAAATTTAAACAAGATTTTAAAGTCGGTTATTCACCTGAAAGAATCAATCCCGGTGACAAAGAGCATACGCTCGCTAATACGGTGAAAGTAGTTTCTGGTTGTTGCGAAGAATCCCTTGAAAATATTGCTAAGGTTTATGAATTAGTGATAACTGCTGGTGTTCACAGAGCATCCAGTATTAAAGTAGCAGAAGCTGCAAAAATCATTGAAAATACTCAAAGAGATATGAATATTGCTTTGATGAACGAGTTATCTATGATTTTTAATAAAATGGGTATAAACACTTATGAAGTCATCGAAGCAGCGGGTACAAAATGGAATTTTCTTAAATTTAAACCGGGTCTTGTGGGTGGGCACTGCATCGGAGTTGACCCGTATTATTTGGTTTACAAAGCAGAAAAATTAGGGGTAGTATCCAAAATTATTTCCGCTTCTCGTGCTATTAACGATGGAATGGCAGAATATGTCGCAAAAAATTGTGTCTCCGAGTTAATCCGATTAGGTAAAGATTTATCCAAAAGTAAAATTTTAATCATGGGGGTTACTTTCAAAGAAGATGTAACCGACATCAGAAATTCCAAAGTTGCTGACTTGGTTTATGCTTTAAAAGGATTTAATCTAGATGTAGAAATTGTTGACCCATTAGCTGATAACGATGAAGTTCAACATGAGTACGGATTTTCTATTAATAAAACACACGCTTCAAAAGTTTATGATGCGGTTATTGTTGCTGTAAGTCACCAACAATATATGCAATATAATGAAGAATTTTTCAAAAATTTACTTTCTCCAAACGGTCTATTGATGGACTTAAAAGGAATTTACCGAAACAAGATTCATCATCTTAACCTTTGGAGTTTATAAAATTTACAGAATTTTTCTTAACACACGGTTTTTATCGTGTGTTTTTTTATGCTTATGGCTATCAAAAGTATCTCAGTAATTATTCCAAATTTCAATGGAAAAGAATTACTTGAAAAAAATTTGCCTTATGTTTTTTTAGCATTGGAAACTTCCCATGTTTCAGATTTTGAAATTATCATAACTGATGACGCTTCTACCGATGATTCTGTGAAATTTTTACAAAAATTTTACCAAAATAAAATTATTCTGATTGAGAATCCAAAAAATTTGGGTTTTTCTGGAAATGTTAATCGTGCAATATTCAAAGCTCAAAAGGAACTTGTTTTTATATTGAACTCAGACGTCCAACTTACTGAGGGTTATTTTAAACCATTGTTTTCATATTTTGATTTTGAGAATACTTTCGGTGTAATGTCTAAAATAGTAGATTTTAAAAACCAAATAATAGACCAAGCAAAATTTCCGCTTATTTCTTTCTCTAAAATAGATGGTACCAAAAATTTTTATAATCCTAAACATTTAATGCACTATACCTTGTTTTTATCCGGAGCTAATGCTTTGATTGAGCGAAAGAAATTAATAGAATTAGGAGGATTTCTAGAAATTTATAATCCTTTTTATTATGAAGATGTCGATTTAGGTATTCGAGCATGGCGTAAAGGTTACAATTGTTATTACAATCATGAGGCAGTTTGTAAACATGATGTTTCCTCTACCATCAAAACAAAAAATTCACAATGGGTACAGATAATTGTTCAACGAAATAAAATTTATTTACATTTTTTACACCTAAATGATTTAGGCTTTGCTGTTTTTATGCTAAAATTTTATTTTAAAATTTTTATCGATTTGATTTTGTTCAAAAAAGAAAAGCTAAAAGCTTTTCAAGAATTTTTAAAAAATTTTGAAAAATTATCCAAAATAAAAAAAGAATTCCTCAGAACCTCACAAAGAAATTTAACTGAAGTTCGTAACATAATCATGAGTTCAAAAATTTGAATGTAAAATTTTGATTTGATTTTTTGTCCACTCCCACGCCAAAATTCCACTTGCAACCCCAACATTTAAAGATTCTGCATTTCCAATTTGTGGAATGGTTATACTTTTGTTAATTATTTGATTCCATTGTGATACTAAGCCATTGGCTTCATTTCCTAATACGATAAATTGATAAACATCAAGATTTTCTGAGTTAATGGGAGAACCGTTCATATCAGCTTTTGCAAATTGATTAGGATAATAAGAAATCAATTTTTCGATACTGGTATAATAACAAGGTACTCTAAAAATAGCCCCCATACTGGCTCTAAGAACTTTTGGATTGTAGATGTCTACGCATTGATGTAATATAACCCCTTGAATTCCAAAAGCATCACAAACTCTTAATATGGTACCCAAATTACCAGGGTCCTGAATATGGTCTAAAACAAAATATTTATGATTTTTAATATTAGAGGGAAATGAATGGTTTTTGAAAATTGAAGCCACCGCAATGATACCTTCCGGGTTCTCTAAACATGAAATTTTTTTTATATCTTCCTTTTTACATAAATAAATTTCTAAATTTTCTCGTGATTTCAGCTCATCTAAAATTTCGTTTTCTATAGTAAGAATGGCTTTTAATTTGATATTTTCCCGTATAGCCTCTTGAACCATTTTTTTCCCTTCTATCAAAAATAATCCTTCCTTTTCTCTTATTTTTTTTGAATTTAAACTTGAAAAATACTTAATTTTTGTATGACTTAAAGAAGTCAATGGTATTTTTGATTTCATTTTTTTCATTAAAATCAGTAAAATTAGAAAAAATTTGAACTTATCTTAAAGTTTATAAATTCATTAGTTTCCTTAATTTTAAGCTGCTTCTTTGTATCTCTTTTTTCCATACCTTTATACATCCTATGAAAAGATTTACAGTCACTAAAGTTCTTTAATTTGCTTATTATATTCTTTGAAATCAATAAATCAATAGCTATTCCAAACCATTGGTTTTATTCTAATACTTAAAACTATGTGATAAATTTTTTTTCCATTGATAAGTTAGTTTCAATTACCACTCATTTTACATTAAATAAAAATAAAGGTACGCACGTTTTTAAGTTTAATGTGAATGATAGAAGAATTGATTATGATTTTAGTACCCATAAAACTTTCAATGAGAGCAATTGGCTCGCAGAAATAAAAAAGATTTTAAATTTGTAAATTTTACAACTTATTTAAAGATAAATCAAAAATTTTATATTTTTGTAAAAAAATTTAGATGAAACATTTTCTTTTCATTCTTTTAACGTTTTTTATCCATTACACTTATTGCCAACAAAACAAAATAAAATCGCAACCTGTACCATTAGCCAATGTCATTAACATATCTGAACTGAAAGATGAACCACACTTATATTTAAAAAATGTTACGGTTCATGAACCGGGGATTGTTTTTAACAAAGAAAAAATCAAAAAAGAAAAGGAAATTTCTGTTAAAGAGCCTATTACATATCAAAAAAATCAAAAAAGAATGGTTTTAGAACCGATTGTGGAAGGGACCTATCCAGGAAATACTACCGGAACGGGAACTCCATTAGATAATCATTTAGCAATTTCTAAGGGAGGTTTTATTGTGGCAGTTCAAAATTCTAATTTTGGTGTTTACAATACGAATGGTCAGCAATTACAGCAAAAAACTTTAGGTGCAATTGCGCAAGGTTTAGGATTTAATAATTCTAAATATGACCCACGTGTCATTTATGACCCCATTCATGACCGCTTTATACTTGTATTTTTAAATGGTTCTTCTTACAGTAGCTCGCGTGTAATTGTGGGTTTTTCAGCAACCAACGACCCAACAGGAAACTGGTATTTATACGCATTAGTGGGTAATTTAAAAGATAATGTTGCGGTTTTAGAAGATGTATGGACAGATTATCCTGCTATTGGAATTTCTACTGAAGAATTATTTATTACAGGAAATTTGTTCACGAATGCAGGTGATGCAAAAGGTGCCGGAATTTGGCAAATTCCATTAAGTGAAGGTTATTCAGGGATAACTCTAAATCCTACTATTTATGTTACTAATTATTTTTCTTTAATGCCTGTCACTGGGGCTACTCAGCCTTATGGTCCCGACATGTACTTTATTAGAACGAATATAGGAAACGGTGTTCATGTACATGTGCATTATTTGACCAATTCAGCGGCAAATGGAGGTGTCTTAAACAACCCCGTTACAATTCCTTCCTCTTTAAATTATACTATGCCTCCGGACGCACCTCAAAAGGGAACTACATTACAATTAAATACGAATGATAACCGTATTCAAAGTGCTTATTTTGAAAACAATATTATTGTTTATGCTTTTAATACGGGTTTAAATGGGCGTTCGTCGATTTATTATGGAACCATTTACTTAAATAGTTTAGGTTTAGGATTTGCTTTTGCGGATGCAATTTATATCAGTCATTCTCAATATTCTATTGCTTTTCCATCCGTAGTTTATGCTGGTTGTGGTTCAACCTCTGGAAACAATACTTTACTTTTTGTAGATTTTTCTTCTCCTAATAACAGACCAGGAATAGGGTCTTTTGCTATTGATGAATTTAATGATTATTCGGATATGGTAATAGCTTTTGAAGGAAATGGACCCATTGGGTTTGGTACCAATAGCCCTTATCGATGGGGTGATTACTCCGGCGGAGCTTTAAGACAAGATGGCTCTAATGAAATTTGGGCGTACGGTGTGGTAGGTAGCCCCTCAGGTTTTAATACTGCTAGATTAGCTAAGTTTTCTACTAACCTCTGTGGCACAACCTCAAAAAATAATGATCATCTTACCACCCAAAATCTTTTCAATGCTTTCCCTAATCCTTTTTATGATGAATTAACCATCTATTTTGAAATAAACCAAACTGAAGAAGTTGATGTCATTTTATTAGACCATAACGGTAAAATTATTAAAAATTTGATTTCAGACAAACTATACAAAGGAACCGCTAAATTTACCATGTCTCTAAACGAATTACCCAAAGGTATCTATTTTATTCATGTAACTCAAAACCAAAACGTTTTAGCTTCTAAGAAGCTAATCAAAGAGTAGTGGCATACTATTTGTAAAATTTTTTTAGTTTAAATTTCCTATGAAAATATTCTTTTTCATTTTTTACTTAATTTTTTGGAACTGCCTTTTTGGACAAAGCTTTGTTTTCATTGTAGTAGGAGGTGAGGTTCAGTTTGAAGAAAAAAATACATGGAAAAAAGCTATCAGTGGAACAACACTTCCTGATGGATCCAAAATTAAACTTTCTAAGGAGAGTTACGCTGTACTTTATTATCAAAATAAACAAACTTTAGAGCTGAAGACCGAAGGAAATTATTCCTACAATGATTTAATTAACAATATTGTTAAAACTCCTTCTCCATTAACTTCCAAATATGTTGAAAAGATGATTCAAAATCTTAAAAACCGAAACTTGAATAAAAGTATCGCTAATAAAAATTTACAAAATAACATTCAGCTTTTTCAACCGCCCACTCAATCTTTTATTTTAGAAGATATATTGACATTCGTTTGGTCAGCTCATAAAAATGCCAAAGATTATATTTTTATTTTATCGCATGATGGCAAAGAAATTATTAAAAAAGAAACCAAAGATACGCTCATAACATTAAATTTACAGCCTTTTCAATTAAAAACGAATGAATGTTATTATTGGCAAGTATTTGCAAAAGGTAATGAGTACTTAAAATCCTCTCAATATTGTATTAAGATTTTTTCAAATTCTGAAAAAGATAGGATTTTTCAAGAAATTCAATCGATTCAAAATGATTTAGGAAATACGAATTTAGCAAAAGTGGTTTTGGCCAATTATTATGAAGATAAAAAATTATTGGTTGAGGCTTATAGTATGTACAAACAAGCTGCTGAAAGCGGTATAGAAGATTACAAAATTTTACGGGAAAACTTTATTGATAAATTCATATCAAAATAAAATTTATGGAAATTTATACCATTGAAAGTGAATATCTTCTAGCAAAATTTAGAAATTTAGGCGGCGAACTGATTGAACTTTATGATAAAATCACTCAAACTCACCGATTAAAAAGAGGGGATAATTATTGGTCATGGTATGCACCAACCCTTTTTCCTATTGTAGGAAGGGCTTTTAATGATACCATTTGGTTTCATAATCAACCTTACAAAATGGAAAAACACGGTTTTCTAAGAAAATCCATCATGGAAGCTATCCTTCATAATTCCCATACAAAAATTGAATTTCGATTATTTAGCAATGAATTAACTAAAATTATTTTTCCGTTTGATTTTGAATTTCAAATTCATTATTCCCTGGAAAACAATAGTTTAAAAATCGTTTATGTAGTCATAAAAAAACAAAAAGAAAATTTTCCTTTCCAGGTAGGGGCTCACCCTGCTTTCAACTTAAAGGCTTTTCAAGAAATGAACATTCATGACCATTTCTTAGAATTCAATCAGGAAGAAAAAAATATCAGGCATTACATCAATTCAGATGGATATTTTACAGGTGAAATTGAAAATTTACCCATTGAACAAAAAAAATTATTTTTAAAAGAAAGTTTTTTTGAAAAAGATGCCATCATTTTGAAAAACATTCAATCAAATGAAATTAATTTAAAAAACATTAAAAATTCACAGGGAATTTCCTTATCATTCGATAAAAAATTTAAACATTTTGGAATTTGGAAACCATTAGGTGCTGATTTTGTATGTCTTGAACCTTGGTGCGGTTGTGCTGATGTGATTGGTTTCGATGATAATTTTGCTGAAAAAGAAACTTTTTATTTAACGGAAGAAGAAATTACTACGTTTTCATACGAAATAAAGGTTTATTAAGAGGAATTGTAAATATTTAGATTTTTATTTTATGGGCGTGTCCCTTCGCTTCGCTTCGGGTCGGGCTATACGCTTCAAGTCCTCATTCGCTACGCTCATTGCGGGCTTTTCGCTGCTATCCCTCACGCATACCTGCGTACATCCTTTGGCGGCTTCGCTTCGCTCATTAATTTGGGAAAGCCCCTTGCATCTTGTAGTTTTTTTTAATCAATGGAATACTTGTTCAATGGAGAACGTTTTATTTCGTTCAAGTATTTTCAAAATCTCTTTTGATGATTTCTTCGATGTCTCTATGCTTACCGTTCGGTTCGTATTCTTCTTTTAAATTAGAACCAAAAAATTTAGCTACCATATTCCAAAACATAGCTGAACGCCAGCTTTTTAAATCTTTTATGATATCGAAAGTAGTTTGGTTGAGTTGTCTATCAATTAATAGTACCAATATTCTACCTTGTTGTACAGAAAAATTTTTTAGTTCATCTTCCCAGCGAGCAAAAAGTTCTTTTTCACGTTTTTTAAAATAAGCATTTTTATCTTTTTTAGAATCTAAGCATTTGATTTCATTTTGAATTTGTTTGTAAATATCACTAGCAATCAATGCATAAGGATAAACTTTTCTAACATTGTAAACCAAACGGTGATATTCCCTTTCTTTTTCAACTTTTTCACGAATGGTTTTCATTTTAGGAGCTTTACTGCGTATTTCAACCGGGTCTAACCACGTCATAGGTAAACCATCTGGTGCTGTTTGAACCATTTTTTGCCCAAATAAATGACAACTATTAATTAAAATCAAAGCAATAAAAAAACAAAAATTTTTCATTCGTTAGTAATGTTTTTAATTCTTTATACGCAAGTATAATGCCAAAGTTACAAAAAAAGTATTTGCAAATAGTGAATTTGGTGACTATATTTGCGGTTATATGAGCAAAATAATTCATAAAAATACGGTGCAAGAATTCATTAAATCATACATAGAATTAGGAAAATTTAGGCTCTCGCTTTTTGTGATTTTATCTGCATTTTTGGGTTATTGTATTGGTAGTGAACAAATTAATTTATTGAATGCAACATTTTTGTGTTTAGGAGGACTTCTTATAACAATTGCCTCTAATACACTAAATCAAATTCATGAAGTAGAATTGGACAGTTTGATGACAAGAACACAAAATAGACCCCTTCCACTCGGCAAAATCACACTTTACCAAGCACAGCAATTTGCTTTGTACACAGCTTTAACCGGTTTTTTTCTATTATCTTATTTTGTAAATCTCAAATCTGCCTTATTGTCATTGATTTCATTAATTCTTTATGCTTACCTATATACTCCGATGAAAATAAAATCTAGTTTTGCGGTATTTATTGGGGCGTTTCCTGGTGCTCTACCACCACTCATTGGTTATGTTGCCGCTACTAACCAATTAAATATAACTGCATGGTTGATTTTTGCTATACAATTTTTTTGGCAATTTCCTCATTTTTGGGCTATTGCATGGGTAGCTTTTGACGACTACAAAAAAGCGGGTTTTCATCTTTTACCCTCAAAAGGTGGAAGAGATTTTTATTCAGCTTTACAAATTTTTATTTACACTTTATTTTTAGTGGTTGTAAGTATTTTTCCTTATGCTTATGGTGTAGTGGGTATTTTTTATTTAATTATTGCCATTTTAACTGGAACTATTTTTCTCTATCAAGCGGTTAATTTAATGGTAAAAAAATCAAGACAAGCAGCTCTTCAATTGATGTTTGGTTCTTTTTTTTATTTACCTTCTATTTTGATAACTTTTTATTTGGATAAAATATGATACTTTTAGAGGAAAATAAACGCTCAAAAGCAGGAAAAATGCTGATGTACTTATACATCATTTCAGTGGTAATGATTTTTGCAGGGCTAACTAGTGCTTATATCGTAAGAAGAGCCGAAGGAAATTGGAGATATTTTGATTTACCTACAATCTTTCAAGTTAGTACCCTTTTAATTTTAGCAAGTTCTTTGACCCATCATTTAGCTTTGGTTGCTGCAAAAAAAAATCAGTTTAATAAAATTAGTATTTACTTAATCATTACTTTGGTATTAGGAATTGGCTTTGCTTTTTCACAAGTCATTGGTTGGCAACAGTTAATCAATATTAAAGTACATTTAGTAGGAAATCCTTCGGAGTCTTTCATTTATATTTTAACTGGTATGCACTTGGTGCATATGATTGGAGCTTTGGTTTTTCTTACTATTGTAACTATTCAATCATTAAAATATTATTTTCATAAAGATAACTACTATCTATTAGATTTGTGTGCAAAGTTTTGGCATTTTTTAGATATTCTTTGGGTATATTTGTTTTTTTTTCTTTTGATAATCAGGTAACTAATAATTTTTTTTCAAAAAATTTTCTTATTTTTTGGTACAATAATAAATATAGTATATTTTTGCGTTCTCAAATTTGGTCAGATAGCTCAGTCGGTAGAGCAAAGGACTGAAAATCCTTGTGTCGGGGGTTCGATTCCCTCTCTGACCACTTTCCTTTATGAACAATCCTTGGAAAATCTTATCTTCTCAAATGATTTATCAAAATCCATGGATTGAACTTACTGAACATCAAGTGATTAACCCTAACGGTGGTCATGGTATTTATGGTGTTGTACACTTCAAAAATATTGCTATCGGTATAATACCTCTTGATGAACATTTTAATACCTGGATAGTTGGTCAATATCGTTTTCCCTTAAACGAATATTCATGGGAAATACCCGAAGGTGGTGGAAAATTAGATATTCCTATTTTAGAATCCGCAAAAAGAGAACTTCTCGAAGAGTGTGGTATAATCGCAAATCAATGGGATTGTATTCTTAAAATGCACTTATCTAATTCCGTTTCCGATGAAGTAGGGTATGTTTTTGTGGCAAGAGATTTATCATTTACGCATTCAAGTCCCGAAGAAACTGAACAGTTAGAAGTTCAAAAACTTCCTTTTCAATCTCTCTACCAAAAAGTTATGAATGGCGAAATCACCGATTCCCTAAGCGTAGCCGGCGTTCTCAAATTACGTTGTTTATTTCAAGAAGGTGGATTTTAAAATAATAAGTAGGTCTGTGTCTAATTCCGCTATCATGAAAATACAAGATTTAAAGTCCATCAGAAAAAAAATTTTTCAATATTGTGCCTATCAAGAGCGTTCCACCTTTCAAGTTTTACAAAAACTCAAGGAGTATTCATTAGAAATTCATGAAATAGAAGATATCATTGCCGAATTAAAAGCGAATCGTTTTTTAGATGATGAAAGATATATAAAATCTTTTGTGAGAGGAAAATTTAGAAATTGCCATTGGGGTAAATTAAAAATCGAACAAGAATTGCTTATGCAAAACTTTGATAAGGAATCTATTCAAATGGCATTGAATGAAATTGAAGAAGATGAATACTTAGAAACTTTAGAAAACATAGCAATAAAAAAGCTAAAATCCTTTTCAAAAGACGCTTATCGAGTGCAAAAAACTACAAAATTTTTGCTACAAAAAGGTTATGAAATCGAACTTGTTCAAAAAATTATCAAAAACATAATCAAAGATGGAAAACTTGCAATGGATTGATTTACGTTCTGATACGGTTACCAAACCGACTAAAGAAATGTTAGCATTTATGATGTCTGCAGAGGTGGGAGATGATGTGTTTGGTGAGGACCCAACGGTATTTGAATTAGAAAAAATGTTATCACAAATGTTTGGCATGGAAGCGGGTTTATTTTGTCCTACTGGTACGATGACCAACCAAATTGCAATAAAGTGCCATACACAGCCAGGAGATGAGGTAATTTGTGAAGCTCATTCCCATGTTTATTATTATGAAGGGGGTGGAATTGGGTTTCATTCGGGTTGCCAAGCACGTGTTTTAGAAGGAAATTACGGTAGATTATCTGCTGAACAAATTCAATCAGTTATTAGACCTGACGATATTCATCAACCTATTTCTCGTCTGGTATGTTTAGAAAATACAGCCAATCGTGGTGGTGGTGCCTGTTATGATTTTCAGGAAATTCTCAAAATTAAAAAAGTATGTGAACAAAATCAATTAAAATTGCACTTAGACGGTGCAAGATTATTTAATGCGATTATTGCTCAAAACGAAAATCCCTTAGACTATGGAAAAGTTTTTGATAGCATATCTATCTGTTTGAGCAAGGGATTAGGGGCACCGGTTGGTTCGGTTTTGTTAGGAAATAAAGATTTTATCAAAAAAGCTAAAAGATTACGAAAATTAATGGGTGGTGGCATGAGACAAGCTGGCTATTTAGCTGCTGCCGGTATTTTTGCCCTTCAAAATCATGTTCAAAGATTAAATATTGACCACCAAAATGCAAAAATTATTGCCAATTCCCTTGCAGAAAAATCTTTCGTAAAGAACATTTTTCCTGTTCAAACGAATATCATAATTTTTGAACTCAACTCGCCGTTTTCTGCATTAGAAATCGTTTTAAAATTAAGAGAAAAGCAAGTTTTGTGTTTTCCTATTGGTGAAAACCGTATTAGAATGGTCACTCATCTGGATATTACCCAAGAAAAAATGGAAAGACTCATTGAAGCCATTCATGAAATTTAATTTTTGTTTTCTTTTTTTAGAAATAGTGAAAAGGGTATAACTATATTTACTTTATTGCCCCACAACTTCTTAACGGTTTACAAAAATTAACCATTAAGACATTAACAAAATAAAGAATAATTTTAGCAACCAACCTTCAATTTTTACCAAAATTTTTAAGAGAGTCTGCTTTTATAATCTTGATAACCAAATGATTTGATTAACTCAAACTGTCTATTTTCATGAACTATACCGATATTAGGTAGGTTGATTCCGTTAAAGGTGGTAGTTTTTACCATCGTGTAATGAATCATATCATTAAAAACAATAAAATCACCGATTTTAGGTTCATTTTCAAAGGAATAGTCACCTACGTAATCTCCTGCTAAGCAGGTCATACCACCAATTCTATATTTTTGTTTACCGGGCTGGGGGTCTGTTGCGCCGAGAATAACAGGCTTGTAAGGCATTTCTATGCAATCCGGCATGTGTGCCGAGATAGAAGTATCCACCATAATTACTTTAATACCTTGATTTTCAATTATATCATAAATTTTTGAAACCAAATAACCCGTTTGCCAACCCACTGCTTCTCCAGGCTCTAAATAAATCGATTGTATGTTCGGGTATCTTTGTTTAAAATTTTTTAAAACGGTAATCAAATGTTCTACATTATAATCTTTTCGTGTAATGTGGTGCCCACCACCCATATTAAACCATTCAATTTGTTTTAATAAAGTATCAAATTTATTAGTAATTGCATTCAAAGTATTTTCTAAGGCATAACTATCTGATTCACAAAGTGAATGAAAATGTAAGCCGGTTACATCTTTTGGAAGAAAATCTCCGAATTTGTCTCTTGTAACTCCGAGACGTGAACCCGGAATACAGGGATTATACAAAGCTGCGGGCGAATCGGAATACTCCGGATTAATTCTAATGGCAATTTTTAATCCTTTATTTTTAGCCTCTTGGTAATACCTTTCGTATTGATTGAGTGAATTAAAAGTAATGTGGCTACTAATTGCTAACATTTTTTGAAAATCCGTATCCGTATAAAGAGGACAACACAAATGCGCTAGACTTTGCATTTCTTCATAGCATAATAGCGCTTCGTGGTAAGATGATGCAGTAGCACCCGAAAGATATTTTTTGACTAATGGAAATGTGCTCCACATAGCAAAACCTTTTAAAGCACATAAAATTTTTACTCCTGCTTGTTCTTGAACATAATGAAGTTTTTCTAAATTCTTGATTAAAAGTTTTTTATCTAAAACAAAACACGGAGTAGGTACTTGTTTTAAATCAAAATCTAAATTCCAATTCATAGTGCAAAGGTAAATAATAAACGAAAGTTAGCAATTTTGGGATAAAGAATTGTTATAAAATTTTGTTGGTATTGATATTTGAGGAGAGTTAAACAAAACTGAGAGCCCTAATTAACCAAAAATTTTATTCAATAACTTTTAAAACTCGGTGTATAAACCACCCACTTACTATCATCAAAACAAAACACAAAAATGCTTTCAAATAATTTTGAAATATTATATAACCTATTCCAAATAAACCGGAATAAATACCTACAACGCCCATTAACCAACCAAAAATTAAATAAAAAAAATGACTTTTTTCTCTATTTGTGGGGCTAAATTGCCCCCAAAATCCTATAGGTTTAATTTTTTGATAAAATTTTATCAAAGTGTAGTTGTCTGTTTTAGGAGCAAGAAATGTAATAATGACCGTAATCGAAACGGATAGTAAAACCAATAAATACAAATTTTCTGTTTGATGTAAAAAAGATAAAGCATCGATTTGATAGCTTAGAAGGAGTAAAACTGCGGGGGCAATAGTAGCGGTAATTTCAGACCAAGCAGAGATTCTCCACCAAAACCACCGCATGATGAGTACAAAACCAATTCCCGCACCACACTGTAATAAGAATTCCCATGCTTGTTTTACACTTTCTAATTTTGTACTTACCCATAAAGAAAATAGCATCAATACAAATACCATCAATCGACTGATATTCAATAAAGTTTTATCTGATAAACTAAATATTACACGAATACCGTCGTTGATGAGGTAAGAAGTACCCCAATTCAATTGAGTGGATAAAGTAGACATATAAGCCGAGAAAAATGCTACTAAAAGTAATCCTTTTAATCCAAAAGGTAGATAATTTTTCATTAATAAAACAAAAGAAGTTGAGTGATGTTCGGTTTGAGGATATAAAAGAAAAGCACATAATCCGATGATAATCCAAGGCCATGGTCTAACGGCATAATGAGCAAATTGAAAAAACAAGGAAGATAAAACTGCATCTTTTTCAGATTTTGTAGACATCATTCTTTGAGCGACATAACCTCCACCTCCCGGTTCAGCACCCGGATACCAGTTTGCCCACCAATTGAAAAACAAAAAACTTATCCATGTGCTCATAGGTAATTCATTGGAATTAGGAAAAAATGATAAGTAATTATCCGGAATTTTTTTCGTTAATTCGTTAATTCCCCCAATAGAAGGTAGGTTTATTAAATAAATTGCCATAGCTATGCATCCCAACATCGCTATGGTAAATTGAATGGCGTCGGTTATCATGATTCCTTTTAAACCGGATATCGATGAATATATAGCAGTAAAAAGCATAAGCATAAATAAAATTTTTAAGGCAAAAGAAAATTCTAAATCAAAAAAAATCATTAAAATTTTCAACATTGCAAAATTTACCCAACCGAGAATAACGGCATTCATCAAAAGACCTAAGTAAAATGCTCTGAAAACTCTTAATAATACGGCGGGAGTGCCAGAATAACGAAGAGTAATTAACTCAAGGTCTGTTGTTATTTGAGCTCTTTTCCAATATTTAGCAAAGAAAAATGTAGTTAAAACTCCGCTAATAAGCATATTCCACCAAATCCAATTACCTGAAATGCCATTTTTACTGACAATTTCAGTTACAGCAAGCGGAGTATCTGCTGCAAAAGTAGTTGCAACCATAGATAATCCTGCCAGCCACCAGGTATTATTGGAACCGCCTAAAAAATAAGATTTTAAGTCTTTACTGCTTTTTTTTCCGTAGAATATTCCCACACTTAGACTTATCAGTAAGTAAAAAACAATAATAAACCAATCCAGATGAGTTAGCATGTTCAATAAAATGACAAAGTAAAGAAAATATGTGATTTTTATTGATAAAACATTTCAAAAAAACTGAAATAGTTTAATAATTAGGTCGTGCCCCTTGCACTACGTGCTGAGGGTCGTGCTTCACCTCCCTTCCCTCCTATTAGGAGGGATACAACCTCCCTTCCCTCCTATTAGGAGGGATACAACCTCCCTTCCCTCCTATTAGGAGGGATATAGGGAGGTCGCTCAGCCCAAAAGGCAGTGCCGCCTTCGCCCCTCCTAACA
>Ga0272446_1003777_pt1 | contig 18704 bp, 18 predicted proteins | sample YNPCB0061_FD_194587 | JGI IMG/M metagenome (GOLD analysis project Ga0272446, IMG submission 194587) | Hot spring microbial mat communities from Yellowstone National Park, WY, United States - YNP-CB-006-1 | ecosystem: Environmental > Aquatic > Thermal springs > Hot (42-90C) > Sediment | place... | reverse complement strand
CAGCACTCAGCACTCAGCACTCAGCACTCAGCACTCAGCACTCAGCACTCAGCACTCAGCACTCAGCACTCAGCACTCAGCACTCAGCACTCAGCACTCAGCACTCAGCACTCAGCACTCAGCACTCTATGCTCTGACGAGGCCGTGCTATGGAAGTGATGCTCATCGCCATCGGACTGATGCTGACCTACATGGTCTACCTGAAGTTTCAGGTGCGCGCCCAGCGACAGGAATTCGCCGAATTCAAGCGCAGTGTGGTCATGGTGCCCATTCCCAAAAAGAAGCAGTCGCCGTGGATGGCTGTGCTGGCGATGAGCACGTTGATTCTGGCGTTGGCCGTGCTGCTGCTGGCGCTGAAATAGGGCCGAGACATGCTTGACCTGTTGGACACGATCGACGCCTGGCGCGCGCGGGGCGACGCCGTCGCGCTGGCGACCGTCATCAAAGTCACCGGCTCGGCGCCCCGACCGGCCGGCGCCAGGATGGCTGTGAACGCGCGCGGCGACATCATCGGCTCTGTCAGCGGCGGATGCGTCGAGGGCGCCGTCGTCGAGACTGCTTTGGAAGTAATCGAGCAGGGCCGGCCGCAACGCCTCCATTTCGGCATCGCCGACGAAACCGCCTGGAGCGTCGGGCTGATGTGCGGCGGGCAGATCGAGGTGTTCGTCGAAAAGCTCGACAGCCAGTTCGACGAGATCGCCCGGCTTGCGCGCGCGCGCCGGCGCTTTGCCGTGCGCACCCTCGTTTCGGGCGAGCGCATCGGCGCCAGGACGATCACCCCCGATCTTGATGCGGACAACCCGCCCCAACCAGCCGGCCTGATCGAAACGTCAGAGGGTCTCGCTTTCGTCAATATCATCGAGCCGCCGCCGCGCCTGTACATCATCGGCGGCACACAAATCTCGATCGCCCTCGTCACCATCGCGCGGACGCTGGGCTACCACGTGACTGTCATCGACCCGCGCCAGGTGTTCGCCACACCAGAGCGATTTGCCCATGCCGATGCGCTGCTGGTCGCCTATCCGCAGCGCGCGCTCACGCCCGATGTCATCGACGCCTCCACCTGCTTCGCCATCCTGACGCACGATCCGAAAGTGGATGACCCGGCGCTGAAGATCGCCCTCAATAGCCCGGCGCGCTACATCGGCGCGCTTGGCAGCCGCAAGACACACGCCGCGCGCCTCGAACGGCTGCGGCAGGCCGGTTTCACCCAGGCGCAACTGGAGCGCATCCACGCGCCAATCGGTCTGGACATTGGCGCGCGCACGCCGGAGGAGATCGCAGTCGCCATCGCCGCCGAGATGGTGAAGGTGACAGGCGGCGCGCACTAACCTCCTGCAGATTGCGCAAACCTGCGGGAGGTTGTCGCTACAATTGCCTGCTGAATGAAAACACTCCTGCCTTTGTGGGTCGCGCTAGGCGCCGTGCTGGCGTCGTGCGCGTCGCCCAGTCCGCAGCCGACACCGCTATCGATCACACCCACGTTCATCGTCACCCCGTCGCCCACGCCGGTCCCTGCGCCGATCCACCTCAACCTGGTGTGGCTGTTGCACCAGCCGCTGCAGGGCGCCGACCCGGACACCGGCCTCATTGTGCGCAGCGCCGTCAGGCTTAACGCCCTGCGGAGTTACAACGCGCTCGCGCGGGCGGCGCAACGCCATCCCGACATCCACACGACCGTCAACGTTTCGCCAATCCTGGCGCGCCAGCTTACCGCGCTGGCGTCGGGCGCGCGCGATGTGATGTGGGAGCTGAGCATTCGACAGCCGGCCAGCCTGACCGCCCGTGAGCGCGCCACGCTGGTGGAGCAATTCGCCCAGCCGGCGGTCAGCGAAACCGACGCGAGGTTGCCGCCGCGCTATCAGGAGCTGCTGAGCAAACGCGCGCAGGGCGCAGCCGCGTTCAGCGACCAGGACATCCTGGACGCGCAGGTGTGGCATCACCTGGCAGCGCTGCCGCGCAGTCAACTTGCAGAACCGCCGCTCGACACACTGGTGCGCAAAGGCCGCGACTTCTCGGAGCAAGACAAGCAAATCGCGCTGGAGCAGGCAGCCGCGACCCTCCAGGGCCTGCTGCCGGCCCTGCGATCGCTTCAGGAGCGCGGCAGCATCGAGATCAGCGCATCGCCTCTGGCCTACCCGATCCTGCCTCTGCTGATGGACCCGGCCGTGCAACAGGCTGTGGCAGGCAGCGCCGCAGCTCAACGCCCGGTGTACGGGCATCCTGAAGACGGCAACGAACAGCTCGCGCGCGCAAGGACACTGCACGAATCGCTCTTCGGGCGCGCGCCGGGCGGATTGTGGCCGGCCGGCGGGGCCGTCTCGCCCGGCATCCTGCAAGCCATTCAGAACGCGGGCTTCTCGTGGCTGATCGCCGGCGAACGCGCGCTCGCCGGCGAAATCGGCGAACGCGCCGACGCGCCGCTCAGTCGTGATGAAGCCGGCATACCGGTTCAGGCCGGCGCCCTCTATCAGCCTTATGCGCTTTCCACCGGCGCGTCTGAAAACTCGCCACTTATCATCGTGTTCGGCGACACGGCGCTGTCCGACGTTGTGACGATGGAAGGCCGGCAAACGCCTGACCGCGCAGCGCAACACCTCGTCGATCAGACGCTCGCCATTCGAGCGCGCCTGTCGCCATCTGGCGCAGGCGCCCCGCCCCTGGTGACACTGGTGATCGATGTCGCCGGACTTGACGAAGCGTTTTTTGACGCGCTCTACCAGCGACTGGCCGCCGAAGGCCAGGCCGGCCTGATCCGCACCGTAACCGTGCCCGAACACATGAGCCAGACGCCTGCCCCGGCGCAACTCGCCTCCATCACTGCCAGCGCCTGGAACACGTCGTTCGACGTATGGGCCGGCCATGCCGAAGATATTGCGGCATGGAATCTGCTCAATCAGACGCGCGAGTTTCTGCAAGGCTATCTGTCGGGCAACAGAGTCACCGACGCAGCCTCAGTCAATCAGGCCTATGAGGCGGCGCTGCTGGCGCAAAGCGCCGACTGGTTTGAGGCAACGGGCAGCGACCAACCCGAAGAAGACCGTGAATACATCGACAGCATCTTCCGCGACTTGCTGGCTCAAGTGCACCGGGCGGTGGGAGCGCCCGTGCCCGACTATGTCCTGGCGCCAACGCTGCAACCCAGCGCAGCGGATCAAAGCCAGTCGCCAACTGGTTTCATCACGCCCACCCTGAACGGTTTTGTGGAAGAGGGCGAGTGGGATGGCGCCGGCCTGCTGGCAGCAGGCGATGCCGCCCTGAGCGCCGGCGCCGCCATTTCAAGCGTGCGCTTTGGCTTGAACACAGAGAATCTGTACTTCCGCATCGACACAACCGCCGACGTAGCTTCACTTGTCGGCAGTGCAGAAGCTGCGGAAGAATTCCGCATCGGCATCTATCTTCAGACGCCCGGCGCATCGTACATCTCGCGCTTCACTCGCGTCAACGCAGAGAATGAGGCGCGCCGCGCGCTCGGCTTCGATGCCACGCACCTTTTGGAATGGACCCTGGGGCCGGACGGCGCGGCGTCCAGCGCGCTGTACGAAGCCAATACCAACATGGGCTGGTCGTTGGTCATGCCGGCGACAGGCGCGGCGCGCGGGCCAGTTGTGGAGATGGCGCTGCCCCTGCGCGCCATTGGCGCGCTCGACCCCGGCGACCTCATTTCGTTCGCGGCTGTGGCCCATCTGGGACAGCGCATCATGTCGCGCACGCCGCGCGCCGGCATCGCGCAGATGAGCCTGGCCAGCCTCAGCCTGCCGCAGCGCATCACGCCCAACTTCGAGTTCACCATCGACGACCCTGCCGGCGATGACTACGGCTTCGGCAAATACACGTACCCGACGGACCCCGTGTTCGAGCGCGGCGCTTTCGACCTCAAACGGCTGCGCATCGCGCAAGAGGGCCGCGATCTGGTTTTCAGAATCGACCTGTACAGCCCGATCGCCAATCCCTGGGATTCGCCGACCGGCCTGTCTTTGCAGACATTCGACATTTACATCGACAAAGACCCCGGCCAGGGAACAGGCCGGCGCAAACTGCTCGAAGGCCGCAACGCCTCACTGCCCGCCAAACACGGGTGGGAGGTCGCCTTGTGGATCGAAGGCTGGCATCAACAGGCGCTGGCGCCGGCAGCCGGCGACACCATCACTGTTCTGAACGGAATCTCCCCCACCCTGGAGGTCGATCCGCTCGGCGCCGTGATCGTGCGCGTGTCGATCGACGATCTCGGCGGCGGCGACCCGGCCCAATGGGCCTTCGCCGTAGCCGTGTTGAGCCAGGACGCATTCCCGGCGCGCGGCGTGCGGCGCGTGCGCGACATTGCGCCTGCAGCTTCACAGTGGCGACTCGGCGGCGCGCCACAAGACACCAATCACACCCGCATCATCGACATCTTTGCGCCGCCGGGTTCGGGCATGACGCAGGAAGCGTCGCTGGGCACGTACCCGCCAACACAGGCAAGCGACCTCAGCGGGCTGGACGCCGACCAATTCGGCATCGTGCCGGCGCTGACCCTTACTGTAGAATAGCCGGCTAGAATGGCCGGTGTTCAACGTCTGCTCCTCCGCCTGTCATGCCCTGCAGGGCTTTGCCAGAGCGCGCACTGAGTCTGCATGTTCAACGCATTTCGAGTCCTGTGGAAGACCGTCAAGAGCATCTGGGAAGATATGCTCATGCTGGTGTTGATGAACGGGTTGACGTTCCTCTCGGCGCTGCCGGCCGGGCTGATCGCCTACTTCATCATCACCTTTGGGCTTGAGGTAACAACGCCGGAGAACGCGCGCTCGACCCTGGTGTTGACTGTTGCGGCGCTTGTTGCGATGGCCGTGCCCACGTTCATTCCATTTGCCGGCTGCTGGGCCGCCTTGTACGCCGTTTGCAATCGCGTCGTCAATGGCTTTGCCATCTCGTGGGAGTTCTTCTTCGCCGCGCTCAAACAGAACATCTGGAAGTGGTGGCGCTACCTCCTGCTGGCCTTCGCCGTGCTGCTGCTGCTCGTCCTTAACTTTCTGTGGTATCCGCTCCAGTTTCCCGATGAAGTGTGGGTGTCGTGGGTGCAGGGCGCCTGGCTGGCCGGGCTGCTGTTCTGGATTGCCACCCAGTTCTATGCCTTTCCTTTTTACGTCGAACAGGAGACCAAAAGCTGGAAAGTGGCGCTGCGCAATGGCGCGCTGGTGGCCGGGGCCAATCCGATTTTCACACTGGTCCTGCTGATCGTTGTGTTCGCGCTGCTGGCGCTGAGCCTGCTGATCGTGCCGCCCCTCTTCGTGCTTCTGGGCTGGCTGTTCTGGGTGATGACCGGCAGCGAGGCGGTGGGTGATCGCATCAAAGCCTACCGGGACCGCCTGGAGGCGGAGGAACGCAGGAAAAACCCCGGCTCGCCTGCTGGCCGCCCGCACAACAAACCATAAGCCGCCTGGCGCCCGCATCCCCTCTCAACCACACTCGTCCTTCCTTTTGGCAATTTGTTAATCCTGCTCTCAGCTTGCCCTCAAAACCAGTCTTCATGATGAAGATCGCAGGGTATAAGAGCTGTAGTAACTGGAACTGGGAACATGGATGAGCAGCGCACAGCCAATGACAACGGGAAGAAGGAGCCGGCCAGCGGGCCGGAGATCATCAAGGTTTCGGCCAACTCGCGGTCAACTGCCGTGGCTGGGGCCATCGCAGGTGTGGTTCGTGAACACGGCCGGGCAGACGTCCAGGCCATCGGCGCCGGCGCAGTGAACCAAGCCATCAAGGCGGCGGCTATTGCGCGAGGCTATCTCCTGCTCGACGGAATCAACGTCGTCGTGATTCCATCTTTCTCCGAGGTGGACATTGAAGGCACCGAGCGCACTGCGGTGCGGTTTGCAATCGAACCCCGCGAGCCGCGCTAACTGAATCGTGATAAGGCTGCCAGCCGCGGGCGATGACATCGCTCGCGGCATTTTACGTGTCCGGGCCGGACGTTCAGCCCGCGTCACCACTCAAACCAAACCCAACTATGACCCCACCTTCACCCTCGGTTCCGGCCCTCAATCGATCAAATTCACGAGCCGAGTTGCACTGCCACACGACGGCGTCTGACGGATACTACTCGCCGGCTGAGCTGGTGCGCATCGCGCGCCTGCGCGATCTGGGCGTCATTGCCATCACCGACCACGACACGATCGACGGCCACGAGGAGGCGCTTGCGGCTGGCGCTGCAGAAGGCGTCACCGTAATCCCCGGCATCGAGATCAGCTCCTTGTCGTCACAGGGAGAGGTGCACGTGCTGGGCTACGGCGTGCGCCCAACAGACGAAGCCACGCGCCAGCAGATTGCCGGCCTGCGTTCGAGCCGGGAAAGCCGCGCCAGACGTATCCTGGCGAACCTGGAGCGGCTGGGCAAGCCGGTGCGCTTCGAGCGCGTGAAAGAACTGGCCGGCGACGCCATGCTCGGCCGGCCTTACATCGCCACCGCGATGGTCGAAGCCGGCCACGTCCAGACCAGGCAACAGGCCTTCGACGAGTATCTGGCTGAAGGCAAGCCGGCCTTCGCTCCCAACGATGCACTCACCCCTGCCGAAGCCGTAGACCTGATCCACCGCGCCGGCGGCGTCGCTGTGATGGCTCATCCAGCCCTGTACAAAGGCGACCTGATGCCAGTGTTCGAGGACATGCTTGCGCATGGGTTGGATGGAATTGAGGTCTACTACCCGTTGCATACACCCGAGCAGTCTGAGGCATTCGCCGCATTGGCGCGCAAGCACAACCTGCTCATCACAGGCGGCAGTGATTTTCACTCCCCGGTGCGCGACACCGAACTGGCTCTGGGGTCAATTCGACTTCCCCCCGGCGCACTGGACGCCCTGTTGAACCGCGTCGCTGCCGCGCGCGCATGTCGGACTGCGTCCGCGCTGACATGAGGCCGGCGATATAGTGGCCTGCATTCCTTGCCCGGTCTCTTGCCCGAAGATCCGGACTGCGTCCGCTCGCGCAACGACTCGCGGGCGATTACCGGCGCAAGGCTGGCTTTGCCACACTTTCGTTGCGCAGATTTCTCGGCGCATGACTTATACTTGGCAACAGGATGGCGCGCAGCGCCCCAGCAGCCATGAAAGTCAATCAGCGGTTCACCGGGGGATTGTGGCTGTTGCCACTCGTCGTGTGCGGTCTGAGCCTGGCCGCGCAGATGCTTTCCGTCGAGCACCCCGGCTTTCGAGTAGCAGCACAGGTGATAGAAAGCGTCGTTACATTTGTTCCCCCAACATCTGAACCGCCAACCGACACGCCGCTTCCGCCGACGCACACGCCAACACCCACAGAGACGCCGGTTCCAGCACCCCCCGCCAACACGCCAGTTCCACCCACCGATACACCGATCGACACAGCCACGCCGCTACCACCATCAGCAACGCCCAGCCGAACACCGCGGCCGCCACGCACTCGAACGCCCATGCCAACATCTGCGGGAACGTCCACACCCACACCCACACTTGCGCCTGCTTTCGCGCCAACGTCCCCCACACCCGCCTTAACGCCCATACCCGACACATTCGGGACCGATAGCGCCGAATCGGCGCCGGTCGTCCCAGCAGCATCCATACCCTCTGCCACTGCAACTCCATTGCCAGCCGGCATCAAATACGTTGTCCGCGCCGAACGTGCCAGACCCGGGTCTCAGTCTGATTGGATGGTTCATGTGTGTGTGTTCGACCAGGCGCCGGCACTGCGCGGGCCAACACTGACCCCGACGCCAGAGTCAGCGCCGACACGCACACTGCCTGTCGCCAGCCCCATCCCTGCCAGCAGACGCATCGTCGCCAGGGAGATTGAAGTTGTGGCTCAGGCACAGGCAGCGGCCCGGATTGTCGGCGGTTGGTCGCAGTCAAGCCGGGCCAAACTCACCGGACAAGAATTGCGGTTCCACACTCCTGCGCTGTACGAGTCGGAAGTGCTGCTCTTTGCGTTTGAAATCGAGACGGGCAAGCCGGGGCAGGCGTGGCAAGTGCGTGTGCGTGATGCCAGAGGACCTGCCATCGACTTGTCCGGCGATGCCAGATTAAACTGCGGCTATTCTGGCCTGTTGATCCGCTCGCCTGCCGCGCCACCTGCCACATTCCCTCCTCATCCAATCGCGCCGATCCTCCCTCTGGCGCTGAGTGATCGCACCGCAGCCCTGCGAGCCGACGCCCCTCCGCACGGCCCCAGTGTGTCGGCAAACCACACGCAACTTGTCATTGTCGCGGTCACCGGCATGTTGGGCCTGGCAGGTTTGATCACCGCAGCCATCTTGCACCGACGCCAGCGCGGCGCGCGCGAACACGGGCTGGAACGCCGACTGCCAGCCGCTCGCCCCTGACGCCGCATCTAGCGTCAGCCCCGCGCGCGAGAACAGCGCAGGCGATAGGATCGAAAATCTGGCAGCCTGCCGGCCGTCGCAGGATGATGCTATCCTTGCCCCATTCTCAACCCGCCAGGATCAATCGCTGTGCTGAAAAATTGGAAATTATGGCTGGGCCTTGCCATCAGCGCAACCGGCCTGTACCTGACACTGCGCGACATTCGCTTCGACGAATTTTTCGCCCAACTGGCCGGCGCGCAGGTCATCTGGCTGCTGCCGGCCCTGATCGCCCTGTTCGCCACGCTGTTCATGCGCGTGTGGCGCTGGTCTCTGTTGATGGACAACACCCCGCTGGGAGTGACTTTCCACGCCATCACCATCGGCTACATGGTCAACTCAACATTGCCGCTGCGTCTGGGGGAACTGGCCCGCGCCTGGGTGATCGGCGAGCGCACCCGCGCCAGCATGGCGCGCGCGCTGTCCGCTGTGGTGGTTGAGCGAATGCTTGACCTGGCCACCGTGCTGGTGCTGTTTGCGGCGTTCGCGCAGTTCATTCCCATGCCGGCCGAGTTCTCTCGCGTGGCGCTCACCGGCGGCCTGTTCATCATCGGCCTGGTGGCCGCCCTGGCTGTGATGATCTGGCAATCCGGGCGCGTCGAGCGAGTGCTGCGCGCCGGGTCTGGCCGCGTCGAACGGCGCTTCCCACGATTCAAGGCCGAGCGCATCATCCGCCTTTTCAACGATGTCTGTGACGGTTTCCGGCTGATGAACACGCCGCGCAAGGTGGCGATTGTCCTGTTCACCAACGCCGGCGTGTGGGCCACCAACGCGCTGGTCGCCTATTTCGCCATGTGGGCTTTCATGCCCGGCGCGCTGGATCAGGCCGGCCTGGTCATGGTGATGTCGAACCTGGGCGGCGCGTTGCCCTCGGCCCCGGGCGGTCTGGGCGTCGTGCAGCCGCTCGCGCGCGAAGCGCTGGTCATCCCGTTTGGGGCGGACAAGAATGCCGCTGTGGCATTCGCCTTCGTGTGGTCGCTGGGCCAACAACTTGTGCTCATCCTGTTGGGGTTGTTCAGCCTGACCCGGCTTGGCCTGACGTTCGGCAAAGTCACATCCGGCAGCCAGCGCGCCACCCATCAGACGCGCGCGCCAGACGCGATCGCCGCAGTCGGCGGCGAAGCAGCGCACTCGCCCGATTGAACGCGCGCGCACGCGCGCACACGCGCGACCGGCGCGCCGCCAAAACTCCACATGCGCATCCTTCAGGTTCTCACCTATTACCGCCCGCACATCAGCGGCCTGACAATCTATGCGCAGCGGCTGGCCAGGGGATTGGTGGAAGCCGGGCACTGGGTAACCGTGCTCACATCGCAGTACGACCCGGCCCTGCCATTGATCGCGCGCGAAAGCGGCGTCGAAGTGGTGCGCGTGCCGGTGGCCCTTCGCCTGAGCAAAGGCGTCATCATGCCATCGTTTGGCAACACAGCCCGGCGCCTGATCCGCGAGCACGACATCGTCCACCTGCACCTGCCACAATTTGACGGCGCGGGGCTGGCCATCAACGCCCGCCGGCTGGGCAAGCCTGTTGTGTTGACCTACCACTGCGACATCCAGTTGCCCCACGGCTTGCTCAACAGTCTGGCCGGCCCCGTCATCCGCGCCGCCAACCACATCGCCGCGCGTTTCACCAACCGGCTGGTCGCATACACCGACGACTATGCCCGCCATTCGCCGTTCCTGTCGCGCTACATCCACAAGCTGACGGTCATCCCGCCGCCGGTCGAGATGCAGGCGCCGACGCCGCAAGAGGTGACTGCCTTTGCGGCGAAGTGGAGTCTGCGCGAGCGCCCGATCATCGGCATGGTGGCGCGACTGGCGACGGAAAAGGGCGTCGAGGTGCTGGTGAAAGCACTGCGGCGCGTGCGGCAAACGCTGCCCTCGGCGCGCGTGTTGTTTGCCGGCCCCTACCGTCATGTGCTGGGCGAAGAGGACTACGCCCGCCGGCTGCAACCCGAGTTCGACGCGCTTGGCCCGTTGTGGACATTCACCGGCTCGCTGCACGGCGCTGAGCTGGCCGCTCTGTACGCCAACTGTGATGTGACCGTGTTGCCCAGCCTCAACTCAACCGAGTCGTTTGGTCTGGTGCAGGTCGAATCCATGTTGTGCGGCACCCCTTCCATTTGCAGCGACCTGCCAGGCGTGCGCGTGCCGGTGCAAACCACCGGCATGGGCAGGATCGTGCCGGTGGGAGACGACGCCGCCCTGGCCGAGGCCATTATCGAGGTGGTCGGCCATCCCGATCGGTACAGGAAACCGCGCGCGGCCATCGAGCATCTATACAATATCGGGCGATCGGTGCGAGAATACGAACAGCTGTATCAGGAAGTGGCAAAGCGGACCCTGTCCGCCACGTCTGGAGCATAACTGATGGACGAACAACGAGCAAAAGACCGCATGGCGCTGGGCTGGTTTGCGCTCGGCGCGCTTGTTGGGGCAACGATACTGGCCGGCGCGCTGGCGCTCACCGGCTCATTGAAAACCGGCCCGGCGACAGCCGACCTGGCCGCAATTCAGGCAGCCGCCAAAGCCGGCGCGCAAGAGGCGCTGAAAGAAGCCGGCGGCATCGATCCATCGATTGTGCGCGAGGCGGCGCGCGAAGCGGCGCGCGAGGCGGCCAAAGCCGGCGTCGAAGAGGCGCTGCAGAACAACGCCGACAGCGCGGAACAAGAGCCGGCTGGCGATCCTGAAGCCATCAGGAATGCCGCGCCGCGCGGACCCAATATGATCGGCAACGCCGACGCCACCGTGACCATCATCGAATACAGCGACTACCAGTGCCCCTATTGCCTGAGGTTCCACACCACAATTTTCCCCGAACTGGTCAAACAATACGTGGACACCGGCAAGGTGAAGTACAGCTTCAAGCACTTCCCCTTCCTCACCCCGGAGTCAGCTATCGCCGCGCAGGCGGCCGAGTGCGCGGCAGACCAGCAACGCTTCTGGGATTACCACAACTACCTGTACGCCGAACGCGAGAAGACAGGACAGCTTGTGGCGACCAAAGAGAAGCTGATCGAGTTCGCCGCTGCGCTCAACCTGGACACCCAGACATTCAGCGCCTGCCTGAACGAAGACAAAACGCTGGCGCGCGTGCAGCAAGACGCGCAGGAAGGGCAAAAAGTGGGGGTGCGCGGCACCCCGTCGTTTCTGATTAACGGCAAACTTCTGGTCGGCGCGCAGCCCCTCATCGCCTTCCAGGCCGCAATTGATGAGGCGCTCAAGTCACAGTAGGCCCGATGTTTGCTGGAACCACAGCAGCGTGTCGCGCACCGTTTCCTCAAACGGCCGCATAGTGTGACCCAGTTCTGCCTGCGCTTTCTGGCTGGACACTGGCTGCCAGAACTCAAACGTGCGGAAGTTCTCCGGCAGGTGGGTGAACGGCAGCCGGTCGGTGAGGTCGATCAATGCGCGCACCAGCCGGCGTGACACCCGGATGCGCCTCTGCCTGCGCCCGACAATGGCGTCCACGGTGTCGAGCAACTGGCGCAAGGCCAGATTGTGGCCGCCCACAATGTAGCGTTCGCCGGGACGCCCGCGCTCAGCGGCGGCGATATGCGTCCATGCCACGTCGCGGCCATCAACGGCGTTGATCATGGCGTCGAAGTAAAAGGGATACCGGCCGCGCGCCGCGTCGCGGATCACAACGCTCGTGGTGGGCTTCACGTCACCGGGGCCGAACACCGCAGAGGGCAGCAGCGCCACCACCTCCAGGCCGGCTGCCAGATCGTTTGACGCGCGCAGCGCAATCTGCTCCATGACATGCTTGGCCTCGAAGTAGGCGCTGTTTGCCGCGCCCGGCGTGTAGAACAAGGACTCGTCTGCCAGACGACCCCGACCCGCCAGCCCAAGCGTCGTGAGGCTGCTGGTATACACCAGACGCCGAACACCGGCCTGCCGGGCTGCGCGCAGCACGCGCTCCATTTCCTGGCCGGCCTGCGCCACTGCGCGCGGGATGTTGCGGAAGTCCTGAGGGTACGACGCCGCAGCATGGAACAAAACCTCCGACTCGCGCATGGCGCGCGTCAGCGAGGCTTCATCCGCAAGATTGGCCTCGACCCATTCCACCGGCGCGTCGCCGATCGCGCCGACTGCGCCGGCATGGCGCCGCGCCGCTCGAACACGCCAGCCGCGCGCAACAGCCGCGCGCGCAATCTGCCCGCCGATGAAACCCGTTGCGCCCAGAACTGTGACTTGCATGGTGACGGCATCGATCAATCGTCAACGGATCATTCGCCCAGATAGCGGATGATAGCGCGCCCGATCGCCAGATTGACGGTCAGATCTACGACGCTGTCGGCGCCGGTGATGTTGGGCGAACGCCAGCCGCCGGCATCCTCCACGAAGTCAGAGGGAAGGTCAAGATTGACCAGCGCCGTGTTCGCGCGCACTCTGGCCGCCAGCGTCCTGGGAAGCAAAACCGTGATCGATCCAACGCCGCCTTCCACCTGCGCCTGGAACCGCCCTTCATCCGGCAGTGTCACGGCAACTGCGCCGACGCCCATGTTGATACGGGCGCGCTCCACCTGTGTGGAGGACAGGTTCACATCAGCCTCGCCGGCGCCCAGATCAACATTCAGAGTGAGGGGAGCGTCGGGATTGACGCGCAGATCCCATTCGCTTTGATAGCGGTTCGGCCCAAACGGAACCCAGATGGCCACGCCGGCGCTGCGCAAGGCAAAGTGCGCGGTGTCCTGTGACACGTAATGGCTCTGCGCGACGTTGCGCGCGTCCTGCTGGCGCAACACGCCTCGATCTGGCCGGTGGATTCTGGCATGGCGGTGAGACGCAGTTTGCCGGCGGACAGGTTCAAGTCAATGTTGGACTTGCTGGCGCCGTCCAGCGACTGGCTGATGCGGTCGCCTTCGACTGTGACGGCAGGCAGTGGCGCCTGGCTCAGCAGCAGCAGCGCGCCACCCAGCAGGGCGACCACCATGCCGGCGCTGACCAGGCTGCCGACGTTGGACTTGCCGGCCAGAACGCTCAGGCCGGCGGCGATCAACAGCAGCGGCCACAAGCGCGCCACGATGTCCCAGGTGGACCACGCCAGGTAGCCGAGGTTGCCCATCAGAAGCAGCGCGCCGACACCCAACCAGAAAACCTGCCAGACCGGGTTCTCGCCCTGAATCAGGCCATCCAGCCCGCCGGCGATGAACAACACCGGCCAGAGCAGAAAAACGGCGTCCCAGATGTCCCAGTCCACCAGCTTCATGTTGGTCAGAAGCAACACAACGCCGGCGATGATGAGCAGGAGCGGGAAGAAAATGCTGATGCGCCGGCGCGGGCCGTATGAGCGAAAAGAAGAGTTCGAGTCCATGGCAAGTTCCGTGTGTTGTCGCAGCCTCAAGACTTCCCAAGCGCGAAGCCGCGAATCAGAATGTAGACGCCCACGATGATGAGGGCTATCGGCCAAACATAGTTCAGGAGCGAGCCCAGGGCCAGCGCAATCAGAATGCCCATGACGCCCAGGATGACGGCCGGAATCAAGGCCCAGGTCATGCGACCGTCGGGCGTGGGAACCAGCGCGACAATGCCAAAGGTTACCCCCAGGCCGATGAAGAGCAGCGCGCCCGACTCCAGCCCGGTCATGAAGGAGGTGGACAGGGCAACAAGCGCCAGCGTTAACAACGCGCCGGCGGGAATCAAAGCCCACCAGAAGTCGCGCCGCATGATATAGACGATCACAAAGCTGAGGCCGATCGCCCCCAGGAAAACGGCGCCGGCCCAGCCGCCATTCTCTTCAGGCGTGAGCATCGACAAGACGATGACGCCGGCCAATCCAAGCAGCGTCAGGCCCGGTATGATCGCCCACCACTGCCTGCGATCGACGAACAGCCAGGCCACAAAGGCCAGGCCGGCCACGCCAAACACAACCGCCCAGAGCGCGCCCCAGGCGCTGGGAATCAATCCCAAAGACTGGGCCAGAAAGAGCAAGCCGGCCACTATCAGCAACATGCCCCACACAATGCGCAGATCAAAGCGAGACATGTGAAATCCTCCTGCAAAAGACCACACGATTTCAGAGAATCGTCACCGAGCCAACGCCCGACTCGATGTCGATATCGAGCCGGTCAGTCGCCGCGTCAAAGCCGGCGGTCTGGTAAGTGTTGCCGGACTGAGCAAAACGCGCGCGGTCGATGTTCAGGCTTGACAAGCCGCCTTCGTATCGGACGCGGGCTTCAGCCTGAGGGGGCAACCGCAGCGTGACAGAAGCAGCGCCGGCCTCGATCTTCACGCGCGTGCGGCCAGCGCCGGCCGGCAATGACACATCTGCTGAACTGGCCCCGACTTCAAGCTCCAGATCAGTCAGCTTCACGCCGGCCAGGTCGATGCGGGTGCTGCTAGCCCCCGACTCGATCTCAAGCGACAGAGGGATGTCGCCGTTCAGCTCGACCGACCACAGGCGAGCATTGCGGCTGAACATATCCCACGGCGCGACAAACACCAGCGGCGACTTGAGCTTGACGATCTGCCGGCCGGCTTCACGCGTGGAGCGATACTCGACGCCGCCGTTGAATGTGCCAGACAGCAGATAGCCCGGCGCAGCGCCGCCTTTCACCAACAATTCGCCTGCGCCATGACTCAGTTTGATGCGCGCCGCCGGCTCGCCCTCCAGCGGTATGGACACCTGCTGCGCCTCCACGCTGCGCCGGCTCCCGGAAACGCCCAGCAGCACCCACACGCCGGCGGCAATCAACAGCAATGGCCACAACAGCCCCCACACTGAGAACGGCAGGATATTCAGGTTGTCGAGCAACAGCAGCGCGCCCACCAGAATCAGAATGGCGCCCCAGAACACCGTGTTTCGCTTCATGAGTTGTATCTCCGTCACGCCCTCACCCTGCGGCCGGTTGAACAAACCGCGGGAGGGTGTTTTGCATCACCGGGCGCGGAACAGCGGGCGGATGAGAATGGCAACGCCGGCCAGAATCAGCAACACCGGCCAGTACGGACCAAGCAGATCGAAACCGCCCAACAAGGACCCGAAGATCGCAAATCCAATCAGGCTGATAAACAGCAGACCCAGTCCCTCGCGCATGCCTTTGACAAGCCGGCTGCCGAGCAGCCCCGCCAGGATGACACCGATGCCCACAAAGCCGGGGATGAGCGTCCAGGCATAGGCCCAGCTCTCCCAGTTTCCGGTGGCATTCTGCCAGTACAACAGCCCGCCAATGCCCCCCACAATGCACGCCGGCACCGCCATGTCCGGCGCGCCAACCACCAGGCCCAGGAAAAGCAGAAAAACGCCGACTCCCACCACAATCAGCGGCCACGCAAACACCAGCGCGAACAGCTCGCGCAATGAAGGCGACAGTTGGTAGATGAGGAAAAGCGCGCCCAACCCGACGAGAAGAAGCCCGCCGACAAGACTGGAACGTTGTGCCTGCGACATATGCACCTCCGAGGACTATCCATCCTGGTTGACTATCACCAGTGCGTTGACGGCCATACCGTAACACACCATAATCACAGTGTCATCCGACAAAAGATTGACGGGGAAATCATCAGACCTCAGCGCGCCGCAGTGTAGAGACGCGCTGCGGCGCGTCTCTACAGGTCGATCTCGCGGGAAGTAAAGGCGAGCGGAATCTGATCCCCGTCTGCTGACCCGTCTGCTGAATGGATGACATCCAGGTTGGCAACGCTGCGTTCGATCGCCTGCATGGGCGTCCGTCACGACAGCCAGCGCCGGGAAACCACCAGTGCGATAATCTTGCGCGAAAAGAGGCCATGCGCCAGCATTTCGTGTCGCTCGAAAAACACATTGGCCCGCCACTGCGAGCCGGCAATCACGTGATCCGGCTTGAGGCCAGGTCATTGCGCCTCACAGTGCCCGGCGCAGGCAGCCTGATTTGGACGCGCGCCGTGTCGGTTCAGGTTCAGTCGCCCGGCGGCGAAGAGCGCATCATTCCCGTGCGCGACGTGACGCGGTGGGTCGAACTTACGCTGTGGGCAGCGCCGGCGCTCCTGGCACTAACTGCCGCAATCATGTCGATTGCGGCCCGCCGCGCGAGAAGGCGATCCCTGCATCTTCAAGGAGTTTCCCATGAGCAACGAGGCAGCATCCAATCCGTCTCAGCCTGAAGAAGTCCTATTCGATTCCCAAGCCAGCGGAGCGCGCATCAGTGATGCCGTGCTGCGCGTGACAAGCATCGCCAGTGTCGAGGCCGCGTATGGCAAGCCGGCGCAACAGGGCGATGTGACTGTGATCCCGGCGGCTGAGGTCATCGGCGCGCTGGGATTCGGCTTCGGCGCAGGAGGCGGCACGAACCACGAAGCCGGCGCCGTGAAAGATTTCGGCGGCGGAAACGGGGGCGGCGGGGGCGGCTACACCACGTCGCGGCCGGTGGCTGTCGTCGTGATCACATCGAGCGGCGTCGAAGTCAAGCCGGTGGTCGATATCAGCAAGATCGCGATTGCCGCATTGACCACCGGAGCAGCCGTCGTCGCCTCGATCATGGGCATGATGAAAGCGCGCAAGAAATAGCGCGCAGGAAGACCTGCCTGCCGGGGCGAGGGCGCGATCGCCCCAGCCTATTCACACGTGGTCGGGCGATTGGGTCACGCCCGCGCCGGCTCGCGCTGGTGATAGGTTTCCGCCCCGCGAAAAGGCATGTGCTTGCCGGCTTTGTACTTCGGCCAGGGCAGATAGTCATTCACGCCCGGCGCGGCTCTGCCGCGCAACAAGAACGCGCTGGGCCACTGCCGGTCGCTGAGGATGCGAGTCGAGGTCGGGATGTAGCGAATGGTCAGCCCGCGTCGCCACATCGCAGATGTGTTGGCGTTCGAGCCGTGAATGACGTTGGGGTGATGGATCGACACATCGCCGGCCTTGAGAATGACATCCACCGCCCGCGACTCGTCCACAAACTGATCGTCGATGGCCGAGTTCAGCACATTGTCCACATCCCGGCGCTCCTTCATCTGTTGCAGGGCGGTGTGCTGCGTGCCAGGCAGCACGCGCAGACAGCCGTTCTCCGGCGTGGAGTCGTCCAAAGCCAGCCACAACGTCACGACCTCCATCGGCTCCAGCGGCCAGTACGAGCCATCCTGATGCCACAGCACAGCCTGTCCATCGTAGGGTCGCTTGGCGATATAGTGCGACGCGAACAGGGCGATATCCGGTCCGACAAACTGCTGGGCGATGTCGAGCAGCCGGTCATCGCTCACCAGCCGCACCCAGAACGGGTCGTCGGTCATCAGCCAGTTGTGGAGTTGCTCGGGGCGCGTGCCGGGATTTTGATCGAGCAACCACTCGATGTGCCGGCGCCCCTCCTCGACCAGTTCCGGCTCGATCACGTTGCGGGCAATCACATAGCCATCGCGTTCGTAGTTTGCGCGCAGCGCCGGAAGCTGCTCGGCCAGACTCGCATGTTCCACTGCCGTTTTCACATCCATCTCCAACCTCCATCTCTCAGTTTCAGGTCCTCACGTCACAACCCGCGTCTTGCGCCCCATCCGCGCCCGCTCACTCGATCACGACCTTCGACAAATCCTCCTTGGGCCGCGGATACTTCATCTGAAAACCTTCCAGCGCGCCGACGATCACGCGGGCAACCACCAGGTTACGATACCACTTTACGTCCGACGGCGCCACATACCACGGCGCCCACTCGGTTGAGGTCTTGCTCAAAACATCCTCGTAAGCGCGCATGTAATCGTCCCAACGGGCGCGCTCTTTCAGGTCGCCCACGTTGAACTTCCACTGCTTGGTTGGATCATCGAGACGGGCCTGAAGGCGCTTCTTCTGCTCATCCTTGCTGATGTGCAGGAAGAACTTCAACACGGTGGCGCCTTCATCCACCAGCAATTTCTCAAAGGCGTTGATGTGCTCGTAACGCCGGCGCCATACGGCTTCCGGGGCCAGACCCTGCACGCGCACAATCAGCACATCCTCGTAGTGACTGCGGTTGAAGATGACGATTTCGCCGGCGCCAGGCGTTTGCGCATGGACGCGCCACAGATAGTCGCGCGACAACTCAAGCGGCGTGGGCGCCTTGAAGTTGGCCACGCGCACCCCTTGCGGATTGACACCCTCAAACACATGCCGGATCACGCCGTCCTTGCCGCTGGTGTCCATCCCTTGCAGCACGATCAATAGCTTGCGCTTGTTCTCGGCATACATCAGCTCCTGGAGGACTTCCAGCCGGTCGGTGAGTTCGTCCAGTTCTTGTCCGGCGTCATCTTTGCGGCCGTGATAGCGCCCGGTGTCCGCAGGATCGAACTGAGAGAGGTCAACTTTTGCGCCCGGCTTGATGAGGTATGGGTCAGACTGCATGGCTTCATGCTGCTCCGTGCGTCCATTATCCACGTTGGGCGGCTTGTGGACGGGACAAGCC
>Ga0272446_1003776_pt1 | contig 18707 bp, 17 predicted proteins | sample YNPCB0061_FD_194587 | JGI IMG/M metagenome (GOLD analysis project Ga0272446, IMG submission 194587) | Hot spring microbial mat communities from Yellowstone National Park, WY, United States - YNP-CB-006-1 | ecosystem: Environmental > Aquatic > Thermal springs > Hot (42-90C) > Sediment | place... | reverse complement strand
TTGAGCTTGCCGAATTGGTTCTCAAACTGACAAAGAGCAAGAGTAAGCTCACCTTCCTTCCTCTCCCCCAGGACGACCCCAAACAACGCCAACCCGACATCACCCTGGCGCGGGAAAAACTGAACTGGGAGCCCACCATTCCCCTGGAAGAGGGGCTGAAACGAACCATTGAGTATTTTAAAACCCTCTAATTACATCCCATGCGCATTTTGTTTTCGGCAAATAGTTTTCATCTCAATAAAACCCGTTCCAGTTTGTTTTTTATTGACCTACTTAAAGGCCGCTTCACCATTGACGTAGTACCTCACAAGGATTTGTTTTCAGTGAAGAACCTAAGTTCCTATGACGTTCTTGTGGTATGGCAACATCATTTTTCCCCTCAGCTGCTTAAAGCCACTCAAATTCCTCGGATTATTTTTGTTCCCATGTACGATGATCTTCCCAAGAATCCTATTTATTGGACTAACCTAAAACGGTTAGAAGTGTCGGTAATCTGCTTTTCTCAAAAACTTCTCCCCCTCATGAAAAGTCATGCCCTTCGCCATTTATATATCCAGTACTACCCCATTCCTGCCCCAAAGCCAGTCGATTTTTCAACCGGGCTGAGAGGTTTTTTTTGGCAACGTAATAACGATCTCACAATTAACGAGGTGATCAGACTGACCCAGCACCTTCCCATCCAACGCTGGCATTTTCATTCTGAGCAGGATTTTCAACCAAAGGACGATTTTTCAATTCCCTACTCCCAAACTCGATGGTTTGATAATCAAGAGGACTATCAAAACCTGATCAAAAACTGCAACCTATTTGTTGCACCCCGAAAACGAGAGGGAATTGGGATGTCATTTCTAGAGGCGCTCAGCTTGGGGCATTGTGTGATAGCTTTTGATGAGGGAACCATGAACGAATACATTTCCCACGGGGTTGATGGGATTTTGTTCAATGACCCCCAAATACCCTTGGCCTCTCATCCCTCTTACAGCGAACTGGGTAAAAGAGCGCATCAACGAGTCCAAGAAGGGTACCAGAAGTGGCAGTCCCATCTTCCGAGCCTTCTTCAATTTATCCAAGAAACGCCGGCTCAGGCCAAATCTGCACCTTTTGTTTCTTTTTGCCAGAAATCCCTTAGTTTTGCCAGAAACCAGTATCGAAAAATCAAAACCATCTTGAGGTCAATATGAAGCGCAGTTTTCATCACCTTCTTGTAACCGGGGGAGCCGGCTTCATCGGTTCCCACTTTATCCGCTACGTTCTCACCAAGACCGACTTCACTGGGAAAATTGTCAACCTTGACAAGCTCACCTACGCCGGCAACCCCCTCAACCTCTCAGACATTGAACGTCATTTTTCCGATCGATATGAGCTGGTCCGTGGGGACATTGCCGATCTTGAGTTGGTCCGCCACCTCATCCAAACCAAACAAATTGACTGCGTGATCAACTTCGCTGCGGAAAGCCACGTTGATCGATCCATCGATGGACCTTCGGACTTCATCCAAACCAACGTGGTGGGAACCTTTACCCTACTCGAAGCCGTCCGAGAAACCCAAGAATCCAAGCGCCCCATCCACTTCCACCACGTTAGTACCGACGAAGTATTTGGTTCCCTAGGTCCCGATGGATTTTTTAAAGAATCTACCCCCTACGACCCCAAGAGTCCCTACAGCGCCACCAAGGCTGCCAGCGATCACCTGGTGCGAGCCTGGGCGCATACCTATGGTCTATCCGTGACTTTGAGTAATTGTAGCAACAACTATGGTCCCTTCCACTTCCCTGAAAAGCTCATTCCCCTGACCATCACCCGAATGATGGAGGGAAAACCCATTCCCATTTACGGCGATGGCCAAAACATCCGGGACTGGCTCTACGTTGAAGATCACGCTGAGGCGATTTGGCTCGTGATTACCCAGGGTCGTATGGGGGAAAGCTACAACGTGGGTGGCCACAACGAACGCAACAACCTTGAGTTGGTTAGGGCACTTTGTTACACCATGGCAAGTCACACCCAAACCGAACCTGAGTCCTATTTGAAACTCATCACCTTTGTCAAGGACCGTCCTGGCCACGACCGACGCTACGCCATCGATCCAACGAAAATTGAAACCGAATTGGGGTGGAAGGCTCGGCACAGCTTGGAAGAAGGTTTAGACCTCACCGTTCGGTGGTACCTGAACAATCAAGACTGGCTAGAATCGGTGAAGTCAGGTTCGTACCGCGATTGGGTAAGACACCATTATACTACTTAGAAACCGTCAAACTCTCACCACCTACCTAAAGCTAGCCCTTTTGATCAATTTTTTTGTACACAACTGTAGATCGTGACTTGACAATTTCTTCGTGTGACTATCTAATAGATAATATGAAAATTTCACCTTATCAGCGGATTCGCCGATTTGTATCCGTCGTTTTCTTTCTTCTTTTTCCGGTTACCATTACGATGTTCAGCCCCTATCTTTCCGTGCTTGGTGCTTATTCTGGCATCATCACAGGGTCGGTTTTGGTTTTTTGTGTTTTTTTCTTGGCAAGTCCCTTCTTTGGCAGAGCCTTTTGTAGTTGGATCTGTCCCGCTGGCCATTTTCAAGACCAACTTGCCACCATCAGAACCCAAAAAGCGGGAAAGGCTGGACGTTGGTGGTTCAAGTACCTGGTTTGGGCTCCTTGGCTATTGGCCTTGCTCGTTGGTTTGGTGCTAAGCCTTCTTTCCCAACCAACTGGTTTAACCTTCAATTTTTGGTGGGAACCAAGCGACCCCCTGGATCTCGTACTCGAGCCCTACTCCCCCCTCATCAACCTAGGAGGCCATCTTTTATTAACCTACATGATCTTCCTTGTTTTCATGATTCCTAGCCTGATTTTGGGACAACGCGGGGGATGTCACACGCTGTGCTGGATGTCGCCCTTCATGGTTCTTGGCCGAAAGCTTGGGAACGTGTTGCGACTGCCTGCTATCCGTTTGAAGGCTCAACCTGAGCGCTGTATTCATTGCAGTTTATGCAGTCGAACCTGTCCCGCTGGGATCCCCGTGCAACAACTGGTTGAAAAAGCAAACACGGAACACAGCGAATGCATCCTGTGTGGCCAATGCGTCGATGCCTGTCCTAAAAATGTCCTCAGCATTAAAATTGCCCAATAAGGGCTGGCGTACCCGTTGGCCTATTTTAGCATTTTTGGCCACCGAAGGACCACTGAACGGATCACAGCTGCGTACCCTCATTCATAAACGGTTACGTTTTTTTTGGAATGAGAGCTTCGGACAAATTTATCCCACACTCCAGCAATTGCATCGCGAAGGACTCATCGGTATCAAGGACCAACAACGCTCCAAAACGGTGTGGTTCATCACCAAGGCTGGTCGTCAAGCCCTGAAAGAATGGTCCCGCATCCCACCTAAAAAAGAACACCTCAGGTGGGAATTATTGTTGCGGGTAATGTTTGGTTCGGTCGGAAATCTCGATTCGTTGAAACAACACCTTCAGGAGTTCCTAACGCAGGTCAACGATGAACTAACAACACTCGAAAGCTATTTAAGGGTCGTTACTAAGCTTCCCGCAACCCCTGAGCATCAATTTATTATGTTGACGCTCGATTGTGGTATGAAAACCTATCAAACTTGGTTAGAATGGGGTCAAAGGGCCCTGACCCATTTAGGCAAATTTTCCAAGGAGTCTTAAATGCTAATTCGCGATATTTTACTCCAAGCACAAGCCCACAACGCCATTCCTTTTAGCTATGAATTTTTTCCTCCCAAAACCGACAAAGGCTGGGACAGCCTTTACCAAACCATCAAGGAGCTTTTGCCCCTCAAACCCGCCTACGTGAGTGTCACCTATGGGGCGGGTGGTTCTACCCGCACCAACACCCACAAATTGGTGGCGAGCATCAAAAAGGATACTGGCTTAGAGGTGGTTGCCCACCTAACCTGCGTGGGTTCTACCCAAGTCGAGGTAGCCTCAATCCTGGAACATTACCAAGACGTTGGGGTTCACAATATCCTCGCTTTGAAGGGAGACATCCCCAAAGAGAACATCAGCGCCTCAGACTTTGAACACGCCATCGATTTGGTAAAATTCATCAAAAAAAACTTTCCGAATTTTGGCGTGGGCGTCGCAGGTTTTCCGGAGGGGCACCCCGCCACTCCCAATCGGCTTAAAGAAATGGAATATCTCAAAGCCAAGGTGGATGCCGGTGCGGACTACATTGTCACCCAGTTGTTTTTTGATAACCGCGACTTTGACGACTTTGTGGAGCGCTGTGAATTAGCTGATATTACAGTTCCCATCATCGCGGGTATCATGCCGATTTCGTCGCGTTCTGGACTGGAGCGAATGGCCGAACTTGCAGCAGGAGCGCGATTCCCGGCTCGACTATTAAGAGCCCTCTCCCGTGCTGCCGACGACGAAGGCGTTGAACGCGTGGGCGAGCACTGGGCAACGGAGCAAATCATGAATTTGCTTGGGAGCAAGGCGGCAGGCATCCACCTATATACCTTGAATTCTAGTAAGGCGACGCTTCGAATTTGTCAAAATTTGGGGCTCCACAATTTTCAAACTTTCTGATTTCAAACTTTCTGAGGCGGATCTCACCACCGTTGGGGAGGGTAATATCGCCGATTCAGCCAATCTTCTTCCCGATCGATGAATAGGGTACGAGCACGCTTTTTACGGTTAAAAATTGGTACAAGATACCAACCCGCCACAAAGCCACCCACGTGAGCCCACCAGGCAACCCCACCTTCTTGACGTGGATAGAGCAGTTCCATCACGGCTGGAACTACCTGGGAGATCAACCAGAAAATCGCGTAGGATAGAGCTGATATGGGGAAAAAAATTGGTAAAAAGGGAATGGGTAGGATCATCAAAATTTGGGACTTGGGGAATAAGCGCACATAACACCCCAAGACTCCTGAAATTGCGCCCGAGGCACCAAGGGTAGGAATAGCCGAACTTTGATTGAAAAAGGCGTGGGTCCAAGAAGCCCCAAGTCCAGCAAGAAGGTAAAACATCAAAAATCGCCCACCCCCAATTCGGTCTTCAACCGAAGGGCCAAAAATCCAAAGCGTCCACATATTGGAAATAAGGTGGAGCAGGCTACCATGCAGGAACATGTTGGTAATAAAGGAAAGGTAGTCCAGAACATTAAGATTTAAGCGGTCAGGGGAAAAAAACTTTTGGGGAACCAAGGCAAATTGTACGATGAAGGCTCGAAGTTCATTGGGGAAAAGCAGGGATTGGAAGAAAAAAATAACGACGTTAACGATGATGAGGCCTGTTGTGATGCGAGACTTGTTTCGTCGAAGGGGACTATCACGAAGGGGAATCATGCTTGCCTGACCATCTCCAAATTTGTCACCAACAAGCTAAAAACTACTCCACCCACGACCCCAAGGACTACTCCCACCACTACCTCAGCCATGTTATGGCCAACCATAGTGGCAAGGGGTTTGTCAGAAGTAAGTTGATTCACCTTGATACTCAACAGCTGAACCTGATACCGAAGGCGCAGTGAATCAAAAATGACAATGGCAGAAAATACAAAACTGAGGGCAAAGTAGGCCGAATCAAGGCCCTCCCAAATTGCCAAGGAAACGGTCAAGGCAGAAACGAAGGCTGAATGGGAGCTGGGCATCCCCCCGGCGGTAACCAGGTACTTCCAACTCATTTTTTTTTCATTAAGCGAATAATAAATAAACTTAAAAAACTGGCAACTGAGCTGAACCAGACCGGCGGATAACAATGAGGGATGGATCACTGAGCACCTATGCGAGATTCTTTTTTGAGACGATCAATAAAATCCTGAAGAGGAACCAGGTTATCTTGTTCATTCTTTCGGGTGCGGATGCTGACCGCCTTGGCTTCCTGTTCCTTAGCCCCCACAACGAGCATGTACGGAACCTTTTGTCCTTGCGCCAACCGGATCTTGTTGTTCATTCGCTCATCGCTCAGGTCTGCCTCTGCCCTAATGTTTTCCTGTTTAAGAATATAGGTGACCTTCTGCGCGTACTCACTAAAGCTGGGCGCCACAGGGATAACGATAGCCTGAATGGGCGCCAACCAAACGGGAAAGGCCCCCGCATAGTGTTCGATCAGAATGCCAATGAACCGCTCCAAGCTGCCTAGAACAGCTCGGTGAAGCATGACAGGATGGTGTTTCTGACCATCAACACCGATGTAGGTGGCGTTAAGGCGATCAGGGCTAAGAAGCTGGTAGTCCAGCTGGATGGTTCCGCACTGCCACTTCCTACCCAAGGCATCGATAAGTGTGAACTCAAGTTTGGGTCCATAGAAGGCACCCTCACCGGGAGCCTCGACGTAATCAAAACCTGCCGCTCGACTGGCCTGCCCCAACGCCCGTTCGGCCTTGTCCCAAGTGCTATCATCCCCTAGCCTTTTTTCCGGTCGAAGCGCCAAACGAACCAGCACATTCTTGGGGTCAAATCCCAAGTCACGATACATTTCGGCCAAAAGCTCACAAAACTTTTTGACCTCTGCCTCAACTTGATCCTCCGTGCAAAAAATATGCCCATCGTCTTGAACAAAGCCTCGAACGCGCATAATACCGTGAAGGGCTCCGGATGGCTCGTTGCGAACACAACTTCCAAACTCGGCCAAGCGAAGTGGTAGATCGCGGTAACTTTTAAGGCTTTGACGGAAGATTTCTACATGACCAGGACAGTTCATGGGTTTGATGGCAAAAAGACGTTTTTCACTTTCGGTCACAAACATGTTTTCTTGATACTTAGCCCAGTGTCCTGAACGCTCCCAAAGGCTTTTTGGCATGACTGAGGGCGTGTGAACCTCCTGGTACCCGTCTTTTTCAATCTTTTTGCGGATGTAATCAACTAGAATTCGATAAAGGGTCCAGCCCTTAGGATGCCAAAACACTTGACCGGGGTTCTCATCATCAAGGTGAAACAGATCAAGTTGAACACCTAGTTTTCGATGGTCTCGGCGTTCAGCTTCCTCTTTCCATTCGAGATATTCTTTCAGTTGCTCGGCGTTGAAAAAGCAAACAGCATAAATACGTTGCAGCATGGGACCTTGTGAGTCACCACGCCAATAAGCCCCAGCCAGTCGATCCAGCTTGAAACTGCCCGGATCAAGTTCTTTCATCGAATCAACATGGGGACCACGACAGAGATCGACAAATTGGTGGCTTTTGTAAATACTAATTTTTTCATGAGGTGGAATGGTTTGAAGCAGTTCTAGCTTAAATTTCTGGTTTTGAAACAGGTCGTTAGCCTCATCACGCGAAATTTCTTCTCGCACAAAACTGGCACCCGATTTCAAAATTTCCCTCATCTTTTCTTCAATCTGTGGAAGATCCTCAGGGGTCAGGGAGCGGGGAAGTTCAAAATCATAATAAAATCCATCACTAACAGGAGGGCCAATCGCGATCTGAGCAGTGGGAAAAATTTGAAGAACGGCTTCTGCCATTACATGGGCAAGGCTGTGTCTTTTTTTGTACAATTCTTCATCTTGGGCTAGTCGCTCCTGGGCTAAAAGGGTCATGGGCATGAAATCAAATTAACAACTAGACCTAATTTAATCAAGCATGGGCAAGGTGGCAAAAATTTTAGGTTAGTGTATATTTCAATTATGGAAAACAATCCCATTTCTCGTCCTCCAGAGCTAGATGAATTTGATCCGAAAAAAATTCTTTTTCAGACCGCACTGACCTTAGGCATTACCACGATCCTTGCCCTCATCGCGATGGTCCTTTTCAATGACCAAATTCAAACCTTTGGACATTGGTTCATTTCCCAATTTAGTCTATGGGGCTTTTTGGGCTTTTCCTATTTCACCGATGCTCTCATTGTCCCGGGCAGTATTGACCTTGCCTTCCCCTTACTGGCTCAAAAGGGTTTCGATCCTACCCCTGTGCTGGTAATCCTGTGCATTGGTTCCATCTTGGGTGGAACAACTGGCTGGTTTATTGGACACTTTTTTGACCACATCCATTTTATTCAGCGCATGGTAGACTATTACCGAGCCAAGGGGGAACGTCTCATTAAAAAATTTGGCTTTTGGGCAGTGGTGATTGCAGCCATCACTCCAGTTCCCTTTTCCTCGGTGAGCTGGATCGCCGGAATGATGAAGGTTCCCTTTCTTACCTACTTTCTTGCTGCCCTATTCCGTATTCCTCGTATCGTCGTCATGTACTGGATCATCACGGGTCTTTTCAATAATTTACTTTAAAAAGGGCAGCAACTAGGCTCCCTTTTTAACCGATATTTATAGTGTGCGAATACTCTTTATTTTGATAGGATGCTCAGCTCTCTTTTCACAGCAGATAGCCCCACCGCCGGATCCTCGACAAGAGATGATTCAAACCGCCATGACCTATCTTGGAGTACCCTTTGTTTACGGAGGGAGTACTCGAGCTGGTTTAGATTCCGTAAATCTTGTTCGACTGTGTTACGAAAGGGCTACTAAAAAACGCCTTCCTGCTCAACTCCTTGAAATCGTTCGGACCCTAGACCTCAAAATGCTGGATGAGGCCCGCCTAGGAGACATCCTTGTATTCGATGTTTTGGGCATTGCCTCTGAGTTAGGAATTTATCTTGGTAATCATCTAGCCGTAGTCAGTAGCCCCGATACAGTGAATGGGGTTGAGTTAGTTTCTTTGTCATCACCAACATTTCGATCGCGACTGCGCGGTGCCTTTGATCCCATGGCATTGAATGAACTCATCTTGATTGAGTACAGCGCGAGTGATTCTGCCATGGTGTACCTTGGCACCCTGATTGATTCTGGACTCGTGATCTATCCTAAAACGAGTCAAATAATGGCCAATACTCAAATCAGGATAGTGACTCAAGCAAAGGTAGAATTTGACGGAGAGATTCTTGTTTTTCAAGGCTCTTACCCTGATCGTTATCGGATATTACATCGAATGCCCTTGCACCTTGACCGCGGAAATACCCAGCTTTCTCCCGAACTCACCCTCACCCATCCGGGCGCCCACGGTGTTCTGATCCGTGACGTCGTGGGAAATGTTCGTACCATGCTAAGCCTTCAGGTTCTTAATCCGTAATCAACTGTTTTTAGGAATGATTTGACTCGCCAAAACCAAGAGCTCTTGTTTAACCACATCAAGTTCCCGCATTGTCCGAAAACCGCTTGCCCGCTGATGGCCGCCACCCCCGTAACGAAAGGCCAATTTACCGCAGTCAACAAATTCGCGGCTCCGAAGCCCACCAATGGTAAATCCGTTTTCAGGTCGTAAAACGATGATGAGTTCGACACAGTCAATACTAAAAATCAATTGATAAAGCTGATCAGTTGGACGCGAGGTAGCACCCAATTCACTCCGTTCTCCCTCTTTCTCACTAGCCACCACAACCTTACCATCAAGGTGAAGTTCCATCCGTTCCAACAGCGAACCGAGTAGGCGCAAATTTTCGGGGCTTTGCCCACTATTCATCAAACGGTACACTTCACGAAGGTCAACCCCTAGCTGCGAAAGCTGGGCGCTCATGAGTAAGGTTTCACTTTGATAGGGCCCCAAATGGCGAAAGAAACCCGTATCCGTACACGAACCCATCATTAGGGCAAAAGCGGCTACTGGGTCTATCGGGATTCCCGATGCCTGATAAATCCGATAAACGAGCAGAGACGTGCTAGGTGAGGTAGTATCAAGGTAAATAAGATTCCCGAAGGGTGTTCCGCTCGAGTGATGGTCAATGACCAAGGTGGGCTTACCAAGAATGACGCTTTGCCAATCCCCGGTTCGCTCAGCAACTGAGCAGTCCAGCACCACCACGAAATCAAAACTCTGAAAAAATTCTCTTGGACGAACTTGAAATAGTGGCTCCCAGGACCTTATTTCTGATCTTAAAAAGGGCCCAGGAGAACAAAGGATGGTTTTACCGCCGAGTTGCTGGATGAGCTGAGCAAGGGCAATTTGCGAACCAAGGCAGTCAGCATCGGGCTCGGCGTGACCTAAAATTAAAAATGCCCCCTCTTTTTGCAAAAAGCTGAGGACGTCTCTGGGAACAATCAACGTTCAAAACGAAAATTCTGGTTCGGAATCAGGTTTGAACCGATCATCAATGTTCGTTGTTGGCCTTAGGGCTCCCCACGATGAGTGAAGATAACTGTCTTGAGCAAAAATTTTCAAATGCGAAAATTTACCATTTTTCCAATAAATACTGACGTAGGGATAAGTTGTTCCGCTGAGGAAATAAATTTCTGCCTTAACCCCCCCATCTTCCAATCTTCCGTACTCGTTTAGGCGTGAAAACCACTCAATGGGAACATAAATGGCAATTGGCTCCATTTTGGCATTAAAATACTCAAGACGGTAACCTCGCGCAGTGCTCACAATTCGATTCAAAAACACATTTTTGATGTAGTAAGGGGATGTTGTTACCAAGGGCCGACGAATGGACGGTGATTCTTGAGCAAAAACATTAACGTTAAGGCTGATCAAAGAGCCTAATAAAAAAATCGTTGTTAATCGTTTCATGGAAACCTCCATTCCATAGTATAAAACGCCTGGGATCATCGATCAAGCGATTTTTCAAAAAGGGGTAAGGTTGCCAATAAAACAGCCTTGGTGGTGTGTTTTCGATTTTCACTTTGGTCCCATACCCGACTGTTGGAGCCTTCGATGACCTCTGTGGTCACCTCATTGCCACGGACGGCTGGAAGACAATGAAGAAATAGGGTATTCGTACGTTCGGACCACGACATTGACTCACTGTTAATTTGAAACGGGCGAAGTAGATCAATTCGCTCTTGGAGTTTTTCCTCTTCACCCATACTTGCCCAAACATCGGTGTACACGGCATCGGCACCTTGAATTGCTTTTTTAAGGTCGTGCTCAATCCTTACCGCAGGCGTGTCCTCAAGTAAATAATTCAAACTTTCTTGTACAATTCGAGGATCGGGTGTAAGTTTTTCTGGACATGCAAGCACCAGCTGAATGCCCGTCATGGCACAGCCAAAAATAAGGGTATTGGCCATGTTATTGCGTGCATCCCCCGCATAGACCAGGGTTTTGCCCTCAAGGTGCCCCCAGTTTTCCTCAAGAGTCATGAGATCAGCCAGCACCTGCATAGGGTGGTATTCATCGGTAAGACCATTGTAAACGGGAACTCCCGAATACTTTGCTAGCTTCTCAACAGATTCCTGCTTATATCCCCGAAACATGATTCCATCAAACATCCGTCCCAATACTCGGGCCGTATCCTCAATGGTTTCCTTGGCTCCTAATTGAATATCTTTGTTGCTCAAAAAACAGGGATGGCCTCCCTCTTCACCAAAAGCCGTTTCAAAAGCACTGCGCGTTCGGGTACTCGGTTTTTCAAAGAGAAGTCCTAGGCTCAAACCTCTAAATCGTCCCGTAACCTCGCGGCTTCGACGTTGCGCCTTGACCTGATGGCTTAAATCGAGAATGTAACGCAGTTCGATGTGGGAAAAATCATGCAATTTCAGAAGAGATCGTCCCAAGAGCGGACTGTTCAACGTCTTCCTCCATGAAAAGTATTTTTAGAGCCTCTTCAATTTGATTGACCCAGTGGATCGTCAAAGACGAGGTGATTTCTTCGGGAATGTCCTCGAGATTTGGTTGGTTATCCGCGGGTAAAATCACTCGGCTTAATTTTTGCCGATGTGCCGCAAGAAGTTTCTCTTTAAGGCCCCCAATGGGGAGCACCTTTCCCACCAAGGTCACCTCACCCGTCATGGCAGTCTTTGATCGGAGGGGACGATCGAGGAAGGCCGAAACCAAGGCACTAACCATGGCCAGCCCCGCACTGGGTCCATCTTTGGGTATAGCCCCTTCGGGGAAGTGAATGTGGATGTCCTTAGCTTGCCAAACCTCAGGTAATACCGACAGTTGTTGGTGATGTGCCTTGATGTAGCTCAGGGCGATGCGTGCACTTTCCTTCATTACATCTCCTAGGCTGCCAGTTAGTACAAGCTCGCCCTTGCCTGGGTACAAGCTCACCTCAACGGGAAGGACCCGTCCGCCGTTCTCTGTCCAGGCTAAGCCGATCGCTATGCCGGGTAAAAGCTGGGGCAAGTGGGCAAAGGGGTCAATTGGTGGCACACCTAGGGCCTGACGCACCTCGTCTTTTCCAATCGTAAGGACCTTTTGGTCATTTCCAAAAGGCTGATTTATTTGTTTATTTTCTGCCAGTTCCTGTTCGTCCTGGGCTTGTTCTACCTTTGCGTGTTCGCCCTGAACTTGTTCTACCTTTGCTTGTGTGTCCTGGGCTTGTTCTAACTCGAAAGCTTGATCGCTATGCTCGGATTGGGTAAGACGTACACGTGTGGAACGACGGAGCACTTGGGCGATGTTTCGTTCAAGCGATCGCACCCCGCTTTCAGAGGTGTAGCGCTCAATCAAATCTCGAATGGCTTCTTTAGTGAATTCAACTTTCCAATCTTCCAAACCGTTTTCGGTTTTCTGCTTAGGGATGAGAAAATCCTCGGCAATACGAATTTTCTCCAGTACGGTGTATCCCGGAACCTCGATCACCTCTAAGCGGTCAACCAAGGGACGAGACATGGTATGAAGACTGTTTGCTGTCGTGATAAAAAACACGTGAGAAAGATCGTAGGGCACTTCCAGATAGTGATCTGAAAAATCGGAATTGATTTCAGGGTCCAAAACCTCGAGCAAGGCGGCGGCGGGATCACCCTTGTAATCCGAACTGAGCTTGTCGATCTCATCCAAGAGGAAAACAGGATTAGAAGTTTTAGCGCGCTTCATGCCTTGAATGATTCGTCCAGGCAGGGCCCCCACATAGGTTTTTCGATGCCCGCGAATCTCAGCCTCATCGCGAACACCACCCAGGCTGATGCGTACAAAGTTGCGATTCAAGGCCCGCGCCACACTCCGCGCCAAGCTCGTCTTCCCCGTTCCCGGTGGACCAACCAGACACAAAATGGGACCACGCTGAAAGCTGCCCTGTAAAAGCCGCGTGGCTAAAAAGTCCAGGATGCGGTCCTTAACTTTACGCATGTTGTAATGATCTTCATCAAGCACTCGTTGTGCCTCGTGAAGGCTATTACGATCAATCGAAAATTGGTTCCAGGGTAGGTCGGTGATCCATTCAAGATAGGTGCGCAAAATGGCAGCTTCGGCACTAGTGGGTTGAAGCCGCTGTAGCCTGTCTGACTCCTTGAGACATTTCTCCTTGGTTTCTTGGTTCATCGTCAACTGTTCAATTTTTGCGCGCAGGTTCCGCGCACCCGTTGGATCTTCGTCGTCCCCCAACTCACGCTGCATCTCTCGAATTTTCTCTTGAAGATAGTGCTCTTTTTGACTTTTATCCAGTCGTTGGCGGACTCGACGATTGATTTCATAATTGATCTGACCGAGTTCGATTTCGAGTCTTAGACTGACCAGGAATTCTTCAAGGCGCTCCTTGGTTCGAGTTTCTAAATAAATTTCTAATTTTTTTTCGTAGTCCAAATTCAAGTAAGGTGTGACGCTGTCGATGAGTGCATCAGGGGTTTGAGCCTTGATAACGTGCTCCCATTTGTCTTGGGGTATCTTTTTTTGAATATCTTTGGCGTCCATGAGAAGCTGGAAAGTAATTTGCATGAGGGCGGTCAAATTAGGATTCAAATCAAACGTCGTTTCTAAAATTTCAACCTCTGCTCTGAGGTGTTGTGATTGGTTGGCGTAGCGCACCACCTTGGCTCGATGGATGGCTTCAATCAAGACCCTTACATAGCCATCGGGCATCTTAATGGTCTGAATGAGTTTGGCGTAGGTACCTAGGTTCTCAAGACCCTTACCTTTTAGCTTTGGGGGAACAATGAAAATTTCTCGGGTGTCTCCCATCGCGAGTTCAACCGCTTCAATGTCTTTGCTTTCAAAAATGAAAAAAGGAACAGAGTTACCTGGAAACTGAAGAGGTTTGGCTATGACGAGGACAACTAAGTTGCGCCTCTCCCCCCCCTTAGGCCGAGTCTTTGGCGGAAAAATCATAGAGTTCCCTAACCCATGGCCGATTGATTTCCTCGGGGTTCGACAGGATAACAGGTTCAGCGTCTTCAAGGAAGACTTCTTTTGTCATGATCACCTTTTTTTTACCAGGGATGGAAGGAATTTCGTACATCAAATCATTCATGGCATTTTCAACGATGGAGCGGATTCCACGCGCTCCCGTTTTACGCTTAATGGCCAAATCTGCTACGGCGAAAATGGCTTCCTTTTCAAATTCTAAGATGCAATTATCCATTTCAAAAAGAACCTGGTACTGTCTGATAATGCTATTTTTGGGCTCTGTTGCAACGCGCACCAAATCATCCTTATCCAAATCATCGAGGGCAACCGTGATCGGCAACCGACCAATAAACTCGGGGATCATGCCGAACTTGATCAAGTCATCGGGTTGCACTTTTTGGAGCACTTCGGCAGCCGAAAACTTGGATTGAAGTTTGAGGTCAGAACCAAAACCAATGGGTTGGGAGGTCAGGCGTCGTTGAATGATTTTTTCTAAACCCACAAAGGCCCCACCACAGATAAACAAAATGTTGGAGGTATCAATTCGAATCATTTCTTGGTTGGGATGCTTGCGCCCACCCTGAGGTGGAACCGAGGCAACAGTCCCCTCAATAATTTTCAAAAGAGCTTGTTGGACACCCTCTCCTGAAACATCACGGGTGATGCTCACGTTTTCACCTTTTTTGGCAATTTTATCGATCTCATCAATGTAAACGATGCCGCGCTCCGCATTTGCCACGTTGTTTCCCGCGGCTTGAATGAGCTTGAGCAAGATGTTTTCTACATCCTCCCCGACATATCCGGCTTCTGTCAACGTTGTCGCATCAGCGATGGCAAAAGGAACCCTAAGGCGCCTTGCGAGGGTTCGAGCGAGAAGGGTCTTACCCGTCCCGGTGGGACCAATCAGCAACACGTTGCTTTTGTCAAGTTCGATGTCTGAATAAGAGGGGCTTTGCTTCTGTTTGAGCCGCTTATAATGATTGTAGACGGCAACACTCAGCACTTTTTTGGCTTCTTCCTGACCGATGACATATTGATCTAAGTACGACTTCATCTCTTGGGGAAGAGGTAATTCAATTTCAAAATCAGGAGCCTTGCTTTCCGAATCAAGCAGATTTTGGCACAAAGCAACACATTCATTGCAAATATTGACCCCGCGTGGGCCGCCGATCATCCGCGCAACTTGGTTGGCTTTCTTTCCACAAAAACTGCAAGTCGCGATTTCAGCCTTTGCCATGATGAGCCTCACGATTTAGGACACGATCGATAATCCCATACTCCTGGGCCTGCTTGGGTTCAAGGAAGAAATCTCGTTCCATGTCTTGAGCAACTTGCTCCTTAGACTTGCCAGTATGATGGGCAAAGATCTCAATGGTGAGGTTTTTGAGCCTTAAAATTTCACGAGCTTGAATGTTGATGTCGCGGGCTTGTCCCTGAACACCACCCCAAGGTTGATGAATGAGGATTCGGCTATGGGGCAAACTTAGACGCTTTCCCTTGGTTCCACCGGCAAGGAGAAGGGCCGCCATGCTTGCCGCCTGCCCCATGCAAATCGTTTGCACATTACAACGAAGCACCTGAACCGTGTCGTAAATGGCCAAACCCGCCGTTACCGAACCACCCGGTGAATTGATATAAAGGGCGATGTCTTTTTCTGGATCTTGGGATTCAAGAAAGAGCAACTGGCCAACTACGATGTCGGCGGTAAAGTCATCGATCTCACCACCTAAAAAGACAATACGGTCTTTTAAGAGCCTTGTAAAAATATCATACCCACGTTCCCCCGTGCTGGTTTGTTCCCAAACATTGGGGATAATGTGAGCCATCTTGGATGAAAACGGTTGATTTATTGGAATCATGCTTACATTATCCTATTTTTAGGGCTTACCGTCAATGAACTCTTTATAAGTAAACTTCTTGCCTTTCTTGACTTTGCACTCCGAGAGCATGGACTTGATGGTATGCTGGCGAATCAAGTTCTTTTTGAGATCGTCCATCATGCCGTGCTCCTGGTAGTAAGACTTGAGCTTGTCAACTCCCATGTTGTACCGCTTCGACAATTTTTCAATTTCGTTTTGAATTTCTTCTTCGGTGGGCTGGTAATTGTAACCTTCTTCGATTTTTCGGAAAACCAATTCCCGCTTAAGTTGACGCTCGGCCTCAGGAGCCCAACCCCGCAAGATTTCTTGGCGCCGCTCTTCTCCCATGCTTTTTGCGAGTTCTTCGGGCCTCATGTTGTATCGTTTTGCCAAATTTTCCCACGTCATTTGAAGGTTGTAGGCTAGCATAGACCGCGGCAATTCGATGGTAACCTTTTCTAAAACCTTGTCTAAAAGCGCGTTGATTTTAAGCTCGGTGATTTTGTCATCAAGCTGTTCTTCGAGATTTTTTCGAAGGTCAGATTTCAAATCATCAAGGGTCTTGAAGCGGTCGGAAATGTCTTGTGCAAAGTCATCATCTAAATCAGGTAACTTCATGGTTTTCAAAGCCTTGACTTTAACCCAAAGGTTCAGTGTTTTTTCGGCTAGCTCTGGATAGGCGTAATCAGCCGGATACTCCTTGGTGAAGGTCAGCTCATCGCCCTCCTTGAGACCCGCAAGGTTACGGTCAATATCGTAGATGGTTTGATTTTTGCCCAAGGTGATGGTGTGGTCTTGACGTTCCGAACCTGGCACCGTTTTACCTTGTTCATCAATTTCATGATAATCGATGGTAACGATGTCATTCTCTGCGGCTCCGCCCTCGGTCTTGGTTGCCACGATTCCGTTTTCTTCCTGGAGTTGCTTGAGTTTTTCGGCAATGTCCTCATCCGAGACGGTAACCTGGGGCTCCTCAACCTCGATTCCCTTCCAGGAAGGCACCTGTACATTGGGATAGGTATCGTACTCAACATTAAAATGAAGTTCCTCATCCAGTTTGAGTTGTAGCTCAGAATCGACCAAACGCGGCTCGTCAAAGGGAATAGGTTGGTGCTCCGCCTTGGGCAAGAACTCGGACAGTGTTTCGTTGACCAATTCTCGAGCAGTCTCAGCCCGAAGCGCATCCCCAAACTTTTTCTCAATTATCGAAAGGGGAACCTTTCCACGCCGAAATCCTGGTAGCTGAATTTGATTGAGATACTTGTCTTGAACCTTTTGATAGACCCGGTTGATCTCCTCCGGCTTGACCTTAAAACTCAACCGCACCACTGAGCCAGGCTTGAGTTCTTGAGTCACTGTCACATTCATGATTACCTCCGAAGAAAAGATAAAAAAAAAGCAGTCCGCTTGACGGACCGCCACCCAGAGAGCGAAAGACGGGACTTGAACCCGCGACATCCACCTTGGCAAGGTGGCGCTCTACCACTGAGCTACTTTCGCATGATTGGCCTTGGAGACACGCCAAGGTGTGCGAGAGGAGGGACTTGAACCCTCATACCTTGCGGCACCAGATCCTAAGTCTGGCGTGTCTACCAATTGCACCACTCTCGCTATTTTATTGACAGGTGTGAAACCTGTCAAGAGTTTGAGCCGTGAAGGATTCGAACCTTCGACCAACAGATTAAGAGTCTGCCGCTCTACCAGCTGAGCTAACGGCCCAAATTCACCAAACGCGCCTGGCAGGAATCGAACCTGCGACCTACGGATTCGAAGTCCGGCGCTCTATCCTCTGAGCTACAAGCGCGAGCACCGGGTGACCGACGGGATTCGAACCCGCGACAACCAGATCCACAATCTGGCGCTCTACCACTGAACTACGGTCACCAAAAACACCGCAAGATACTAGTGCGAATCAGAAAAATTGTCAAGATTCCTCGTGATGGACTTCCCTTGCTGGCCAAGGACCTTGTTCAAAACGTCGCAAAGACCTTCAATCCCAAAGGGTTTGGACAAATAAGAGTCAAAGTCCTTGGTATCACTCAATTTTTCTAGCAAATTGTGATAGCCGCTCATCAGGATGATTTTAGGTTTGGGAAGATTATGCTTTTTTATTTCTTCCAGAAAGCCCAAGCCATCCAAAACAGGCATGGTGAGATCCAGAAGAATCAGATTAAATCTTTTACCTGATTTCAAGAGATTGAGAGCCTCAAGCCCGTTGCTTGCAAGTTCAACGGAGTAGTTTTGGATTTGTAGCATTTGACTGATCACGGATTGAATATAGGGCTCATCATCAACCACCAGAACCTGAGTATTCGATTGATCTGAACAAAATTGAGCACTTAAACTAGGTTGTTTATTTTCTAGGTGGGATTCCTCTAGCAAGGGCAGGTAAACCCGAAATGAGGTTCCGACACCTACCCGACTACTCACTGAAAGGCCGGCGTGGTGGATTCGCACAATGCCTAAAATCGAAGAAAGGCCAAGCCCCCGACCGCTGGATTTCGTTGAGAAAAAGGGTTCGAAAATACGCTCAATCAATTCCTCAGACATCCCACAGCCTTGGTCTGCTACCTCAACAACGGCGTAGTAACCCGGTTTAAGATTTTGTCCCTCTATTAGGCTCTCAAGTATGTCGTTACCAACCCATTGACGTTGAGAGACAACGCGAAGCATACCCCCCTTGTCCCCCATTGCATCAACCGCATTGGTGATGAAATTCATCATCAGTTGTTGGAACATCACTTGATCGAGAAGGACAGGAAGTGGGTTGATCGAAAACTCTATTTGTAAATTAATTTTTGGGGGCACGAGAACCTTAAACATTTGCAACGAATTTTGGAGAACTGAATTGAGATCACAGATGGCGGTTTCCACATGCGCCTTT
>Ga0272446_1003775_pt1 | contig 18708 bp, 19 predicted proteins | sample YNPCB0061_FD_194587 | JGI IMG/M metagenome (GOLD analysis project Ga0272446, IMG submission 194587) | Hot spring microbial mat communities from Yellowstone National Park, WY, United States - YNP-CB-006-1 | ecosystem: Environmental > Aquatic > Thermal springs > Hot (42-90C) > Sediment | place... | reverse complement strand
ACTCGCTGGTGAGGTCGTGCTCGAGTATGGAAGCACAGTAAACCGGGTGCAGGTAGCGCACCTCCCGCTGCACCGGCTCCTCGTCCAAAAAACGCAGCCGCTCGACGTAGATGGCCTTTTTCACCCCCAGCTTTTCCCGAACCTCGCCTGGGGTAGGGCAGAGCTCGGCGGCCAGTACCTGGGTCTGGGGCCGGGCCCCCTGGGCCTGGGCGAACTCGTAGAAGGGCCGCACCCGCAAAAAGCCCTGGCTAAAGCGCCGGGGGGCAGGGGTGCTGCTGCGGCCCTGGGTACGCAGCAGCCAGCCCTCCTGCTTTAGCTCCTGCAAGGCCCGGCGGGCGGTCATGCGGCTCACGCCAAAGCGGCGGGCCAGGCTGTTTTCCGATAGGGGGAAGCCTGGGCTGGGCTTGTGCAGCTCCGCCAACACGGCTTCCTTGACGTGCAGGTATTTCACCGTTTATCCTCTCACTTGTATATACAACCTAGCCCCAGGGTGGGTCAAGCGAGGAATGGATGCTGGAACTGGATACAAAGCTAAGCCTGGCGGACTTCCGCCGGGTGGTGCGGGGAAAAGAGCCGGTGGGCCTGAGCCCATCCGCACGGGAGCGCATAGCGCGTTGCCGGGCTTTTGTGGAAACGCTGGTGCAGCAGAACGAGCCGGTGTACGGCCTGAATACCGGCTTCGGCAAGCTGGCTACCGTGCGCATCGAGGCCAAAGACCTGCGGTTGCTGCAACGGAATTTGCTGCTCTCGCACGCTATTGGGGTGGGTGCGCCCTTTTCATCCGAGGTGGTGCGGGGAATGCTGTTGCTGCGGGCCCAGAGTCTGGCCCTGGGCTACTCCGGGGTGCGGGTGGAGGTGGTGGAGCGGCTTTTGGACTTCCTCAACCTCGATCTGATTCCGGTGGTGCCCTCGCAGGGCTCAGTGGGGGCTTCGGGCGACCTGGCCCCCCTGGCCCATATGTGCCTGCCTTTGATGGGGGAGGGCGAGGTGGTGTACCGGGGTGAGGTGCGCCCGGCGGGCGAGGTGCTGCGGGCGCTGGGGCTTGAGCCCCTCGAGCTCCTGGCCAAAGAAGGCCTGGCGCTCATCAACGGAACCCAGGCCATGTGCTCGCTGCTGGCCCTGCTGCTGCTGGATGCCGAGGTGCTGCTGCAAACCGCCGATATTGCGGTGGCTATGAGCGTGGAGGCCCTGAAGGCCAGCCACCGGCCCTTCGACGAGGCGGTGGCCCGCCTGCGTCCGCATCCGGGGATGCGAGCCACCAGTGCCAACGTGCAGCGGCTTTTGCAAGACTCGGAAATCATGCGCTCGCACCTGGACTGCGACAAGGTGCAGGATGCCTACAGCCTTAGGGCAGCTCCCCAGGTGCACGGGGCCAGCCGCGATGCCCTGGCCCACGTGCGGGAGGTGGTGCTGCGCGAGATGCAGAGCGTGACCGATAACCCGCTGGTGCTGCCCGAGGAGGGCCGCACCCTTTCGGCGGGCAACTTCCACGGCCAGCCCCTGGCCTTGGCCGCCGACTATGCCGGCATCGCCCTCGCTGAACTCGCTAACATCGCCGAGCGCCGTATCGAGCAGATGCTCAACCCCGCCCTCTCGGGCCTACCGGCCTTCCTGGCCGAAGGCAGCGGCCTGAACTCGGGCCTGATGATCAGCCAGTACACCGCTGCCGCGCTGGTGAGCGAGAACAAGGTGCTGGCCCACCCGGCCTCGGTGGACTCGATTCCCACCAGCGCCAACCAGGAAGACCACGTCTCGATGGGCACCATCGCCTGCCGCAAGGCCCGTAGCATCTTCGAAAACAGCCTCTGGGTGCTGGCCATCGAGCTGGCCTCGGCGGCCCAGGCCCTCGATTTTCATGCCCCACTGCGCCCGGGCCGGGGTGTGGAGGCAGTCTACCGCCGCATCCGACAGGAAATCCCCCACCTCGACCGCGACCGCTACCTGAAGCCCGAGCTGGCCCGCATCTGCGAGCTGATTCGCACAGGTGAACTGGTGCGGGTGGCAGAGGAGGCTGTGGGTGGCCTGGAATAGGCATTTCTGGGCTGCGACGGATGTTCCGCGAACCTCCTGCATGGCGTACACTGGGCAGGTTGTGGTCGCTGAGCCAACCACCCTCACCGGCTTTTATGCACGCATGCTGCGCGTGCCCAGGGCGGTTTTGGCCCCCATGGCGGGCTACACCGATGCGCCCTTTCGGCGGCTGGCCTGGGAGCACGGGGCGGCCTGGACGGTAAGCGAGATGGTGCTGGCCAGGGGTTTTCTGGCTGGGGAGCGCAAATCCACCGAGCTGGGGGCTCCTTATCCGGGAGAGCCAAACCTAGTGGTGCAGCTTTTTGGCGACGACCCCGAGGTGCTGCGCGATGCAGCGGCCAGGGCGGAAGCCATTTTTTCGCCGGTGGCGATAGACCTGAACATGGGCTGCCCGGCCCCCAAGCTGGCCGGGCGGGGTGGGGCTTGTTTGTTGCAAACCCCCGAGCGGGCTTTTGACCTGGTGAGGGCTATGCGCCAGGGAACCCGGCTCGAGGTCAGCGCCAAGATTCGCCTGGGCTGGGACGAAGACCGGAGCCTGGAAGTGGCCCAGGGCTTGGAGGCCGCCGGGGTGGCTCTCATCACCGTGCATGGTCGCACCAGTGAGCAGCGCTACCAAGGGCAGGCCGACTGGGAAGCCATTGCCAAGGTGGCCCAAAGCGTAAAGGTGCCGGTGCTGGGCTGTGGAGACGTCACCCAAGCTGAACATTTTTTTAAGCGCCTTCAAACTGGTGTTGCTGGGATCATGATCGGGCGGGGAGCGGTGGGCAACCCCTGGATTTTTCGGCAGATTGCGGGGGATAACCGCGACCCGAGCGAGCTCGAGCGTATCCAGACCGCGCTGCGCCACGCCCAACTTAATGTGCAGTGGTACGGCGAGTTTCACGGCGTTCGCCAGCTTCGCAAGGTGCTGTACCGCTACTTTCCCCACCGCCCCGAGCTACACCCCGCCCTCAAGCAGGTATCCACACTGGAAGAGTTGCACGCCCTGCTGGGCGGAGCCTAGGGCTGAACAGGTATACTCGACCTAACCACCTGCGCCTGGCCTCGAGCAACCGTGTGTGCTGTAGAGTCTGTGAACCCAGGGCAGTGTAAAAAAAGGGGGTGGGTATGGCTACCAAGCCGAATTACAAGTTCCAAAAGCGCCAGCGTGAGCTGGAAAAACAGAAAAAGAAGGCCGAAAAGGCCCAGCGTAAGGCCAGGGCTACCGAGCCGGAGGCAGCCGAGGGGGGCAACCTCGAGCGCGAATAACAACCTGCGCCAAAGTAAACAGGTTAGTCTGTAGCGACCCACCCAAACCACAACCCGCTGTATCCGTTCAGCAGAGGGCTGGCGCGCTTTTTCTGAGCGAGGTTAGTTGCTTTCGATGTGATTCTGTTGACAACATATAAATAGATGGCTATATAATCTAATGTCGAATAAGCCTGACCACAGCCTGGGATGACTTCAGTGCCGATACAAGGGGGTTTTTTGTATGAGCAAAGCCATCAGCATTACTGCTGTAGTGAAGGCCCCGTTGCAAACCGCCTGGGAGGCCTACACCCAACCCCAACACATTACCCAGTGGAACCACGCCTCCGACGACTGGCACTGCCCCAGTGCCACCAACGACCTGCGGGTAGGCGGCAGGTTTAGCTCTACCATGGCGGCTAAGGACGGCAGCTTCAGCTTCGAGTTTGAGGGGGTTTATACCCATGTGGAGCCACACCACCGCCTCGCTTACACCTTCGGCGACCGCCGGGCCGAGGTGGTGTTCGAGCCGGTTACGCCCGGCAAGACCAAGGTCACCGTGACGTTCGACCTCGAGGACACCAACCCCGAAGAGATGCAGCGCGCCGGTTGGCAGGCTATCCTCGAGAACTACAAGAAGCACGCCGAGTCGCTGGCGGGGTGAGCTCGAGCGCGACCGCGAGGTGAGCGGGGCCTCCAGGGCGGGAGCTTTAACTGCTAGCATGCCAACGCTTTAGGAACCGCGATCAGTAGCCAAACAACAGCCCCCGCCGCTTGGCGGCCTGCACGGCCCGGCTAAAGACCACAATGCCCAGGGCCAGATAAGCCAGGCCGTTCAGCAGGGCCAGGCCCAGCAGGTTCCAGTCCAGAGCGGCCTCTTTAGCCATCATCTGCCGGGTGAGGTCGGCGCCGGGGACCAGCGGCACAAAGTAGCCCAGCTTGGCTAGCCAGCCGCTGCCTTCCAGCGGGTATTGCAGCAGAAATATCAGCAAAAACTGGCTAATACCCAGCAACTGCTGTACCCTTTTGAAGAGCAGGGCCAGACTGGCCATGGCAAAGCCCAGGCCGTATCCGCCAAGCAGCACCGTCATGATGGGCAGCAGCAGTAGGGGGGTAAAGCTCAGGCGAGCCCCGGTTATGATTAGCAGCACCAGGGCGATGCTACCCATGAGCAAGAGCTGGGTGCCCAGGCCAGCCAGGTTACGCACCAGCAGCAAGGGTATGGGGCCATAGGGCGTGAGAAAGACCTGCTCGAGGGTACCGGTCTGGGCCTCTTTGCCCATCAGGTGAACCTGGCCCCGGTCGGGCCAGAGCAGCCCGGCCAGCATCTTGATGGTGGTGGTTTTGCCCGCCCCGTTGGGCCCCAGAAAGGCCAGTACCTCGCCCTGGGCCAGGCGCAGGCTCACCTCTTCCACCGCCACGAGCTTGCCAAAACGTTTGTGAAGTCCGGTGGCCTCGAGTACAGCGGTCATACCTCGCTCAGATTATCATCAAACGCTTGCCCAAGCCCACCAGCACACTCAGAAGCCCCAGCGCCAGCAGCACTCGGCAGCCGTGCGGGGTTCACAGAAGGCCCCCAGCAGGCGCGCCAGATGGATGTCCAGCAAAAGGGCGACAGGTGCGGGCGAAGTTTCGGGCATACCCCCCCAGCATACGCGGCGGGTCTAGCGCAAAATCCCCTGCAACACCTGCACCACCGGACGATCCAGGATGCCAGGAATGCGGGCTGTGAGGCCCAAATCCACACTCACGCCTCCTACCCCCGGCAGGCCCGATAGACCCAGGCGCAGCTCGCCCCGGTTGCGCCCACTGGGGGCAAGTCCAAGGCTGAACCCGCTCTCGGCCACGCTGCGCCCGCCGATCAGGAGGCGCAAAGGGCCTTCCAGGGTGAACCCGATGGGGTTGGGGTTTTCCACTTCCAGCACCAGCCGGATGGCCAGCCCATCCAGCCGGATCTCGACCAGGCGAATGGTGGGAAGCTGGAAGGCAAACTGGATACGCACCTCGCGGTCCACCAGCGTCACCGGCCCAATCGGAACCACCGCCGGGCCAAGCTGGGCCCGCAGCTCCCCCAGCAGGCGGAAGCGGGTACTCTGCCCGCTCACCAGGCTGGCCAGGGCGCGGGTGCCCTCTGCGATGGGCACCACCAGGCGGGTCTGGGCCTCGCGGCTGGCGCCGGAGGGTATTTCCAGGGCCGGTAGGGTCAGGCGAAACGCCGCGCCGCCCAGTTCTGCTGTCAGGGCGCTGTCCAGCAAAGGCAGTGTAAAAGAGTTGGGGTTGGTCAGGCGCAGGCGCAGGTCAAACTCGCCCCGCCCGCTAAAGGGATCCAGGGAAACCAGGTTGAACTGCAGCAACTCAACCTGAGGGGCCTGGGGCCGCACGGCCTGCGGCACACAAGCGCCCAGCATCAGGGCCAAACCCAGCAGTATCAGCGAGACTCGGTGCATGCTGTCCTCCAAACCAAGCTTACCGAATCCCTAGCATCCTGGACGGTTCATTTATCTCAACGAGCCTAACCCACCGTCCAGCCTTTTTCCCGGAACTCTTCCAGCAGGGGCTGGAAGCTGGGCCAGACCGGGCTTTCGCTGGGGTAGGGGGGACGGGGATACCCTCCGGGCAGCCCCAGATGCCGCAGGGCTTGCTTGAGGAGCACAAAGCCCCCCTGGGCCAGCACCCGGCCAAAGGGTTCTACTTCGGCTTGCAGGGCCTGGGCCTCGGCCACCTTGCCAGCCTGCCACAGCTCGAGCAGCATCCGGTAGGGCTTGGGAGCCAGGTTGGACACGGCCAGGATGCCCCCGTGCGCGCCAAGCGCCAGGGCACCCAAAAAAGTGGGGGCATGGCCGGTGTATAGCTTTATACCCAGGTTCTGCGCCCTGTAGAAGGCCATGCGGGCCAGCTCCCCGCTGGAGTCCTTAAGGCCGCCAATGTTGGGGTGCTGGGCCAGCTCGGCCACCACCGGCAGGGGCATCTGGGCTTTGGTGTTGGCGGGCACGTGGTAGAGCCAGACCTCGGCCTGGCCCATATCGGCAATGCCGCCGAAGTAGCGTAGCAGGCCTTCGTGGCCCAGGTTGGCCTCGTAGTAGCGGGGGGGCGTGACCAGTACCCTGGCCCCCAAGTTTGCGGCTTCGTTCAGGGCGATGGCGGCCTGGGCCAGGGTTTCTTCCATCAGGCCCACCATGGCGGGCTTCCTGGGGGTCTGAACGGCCAGGCCTAGGGCCCGCTCCTCGCGGGTTAGGTGGACGCCTTCGCCGTTGGAGCCGTAGAACAACAGGCCGTCCACGTGCGGTTCTACGATCTGCGCCAGCTCATGAAAAGCTTCGACGTCGAGGTTGCCACTGCGGTCGAAAGGGGTGGGAAGGGGAGGGATAATCATAAAAACGGCTTCCTTTTGTAAAGCCAGGTGATTGTAATGCAAAAGCAAACCTTGGAGTGTCATTTGCCAACACAACACCCTACTGGCTGGCAGGCGACCCGTTGTGCCCAAAAGCGCATGGGTTACCAAACACGCTCCGGCTTAAAAAAACTGCAAGCGTCCGACGACCAAATGGCCTGCCTTACGGTATTGCGGCCTGGTTGGGTAGGTGCATGTCCGGGTAGAGCCAGCTATACTTGGGCCTGTGCAGCGCTTGCTTGATCAGGCAGCAATTCTTATACGGGATGCCCGCGAGGCGCCGCCGGAGCAGGCGGTAAGTGCGCTAAGGGAAGCGGTGGCCTTGCTGGAGGCGGTTCGCCCTTGCAAGGAGCGCGATGGCATGATGGCCCTGGCCTACCTGCGTCTGGCCCAGCTCCAGCGCCAGCTTGGCAAGCGCCACGAGGCCGAGCGCTTTTTCATGCTGGGCTACAGCTATGCCCGCAGCTCGAGACAGGAGCGGGTGCGGCGACTGGCAGAAAAACTCGGCAGCGAATTTGTGAGCCGGCGCCAGGGATAAACCCGTTGCTTGCCAGTACACTGCTTGCACGAAGCTACAGCAAGCCCTGTAGCGAACAGGAGGAATGGGTTTAGATGGGAGAGTTACTAGGAGACATCGCGGCAACCCTGATTGCGCTTTCGGGGCTGGCGGTTGTGGTGGGTGTGGTTTTGATTAAGCGCAAGGATCGGGTCTGGCACCCGCGGGTAATGCTGGTGGCTACTGCCCTGGCCGCGCTTTTTCTAGTGTTTTACCTGCTCAAGTGGGGCCTGTATGGCACCACCCGCTACGTGGGGCCGGAGGAGTGGCGCGTGGCTTACTACGCCTTGTTGATCAGCCACACCATTTTGGCGGCCCTGAACGGCCCCCTGGTTTTGTGGTTGCTCTACAACGCCTTCAAGCAACGCTTTAGCGTCCATAAGGCCTGGGCCCGCTGGACGGTGCCGGTCTGGCTTTATGTGGCCTTTACTGGCTGGGTGATCGACCTGGTGCTCAAGCGCTACGGCGAGCCAGCAGGTGGCATTGGCTTTTAGCGCTTTCCCCAGGCCTCGAGCACAATCTGACCATCTGCTACCCGGGCCCGCTCAGGGCCGCGGTTGCTGGTGTCGCCTGCCGGAGCCTGGGCCAGGTGGTGGGCAATGCGGAGCTGCTTCGCTTCCAGGCGCATGGCCCAGATGGTGGCCTCCTCCTGGCCGGTGGCCCCGGCGTGGGCCAGTCCGCGCAGCTTGCCTACCACGATGATGTCGCCGGCGGCCACCACTTCGGCCCCGGCGTTCACGTCGCCCAGAATGACCACCGTACCCGGCGACTCGATGCGAACGCCCGCGCGCACCGTCTGGTCAATCACCTCGGTATAGGGGATGTATTTCTCGCCCCGCTGGGGCCTGAGCTGCAAGCCCCGCTCCCGGCCCAGCTCGAGCAGGGCCTCCAGTACCCCCTGGTTCACCACCCCCGCTACCTCGACCTCGAGCGGCAGTGGGGGCAGGTCGGCCAGGGCTTTTTTCAGCATCTCCGGGGTTTCGTTGCCGTCGAGCCGGACTGCCAGGGCGTTGAGGGTCGCACGAATTCGCATGCAAGGCAGTTATACCAGAAAGCCTAGCGGTTGGCGATGTGGATGGCCTGACGGTGCAGGTGTTCGGCGGCCTCCATGATGCCTTCGGAAAGGGTGGGGTGGGCGTGCACGGTGAGGGCCACGTCGGTTACGGTAGCCCCCATCTCCAGGGCTAGGGCGATCTCGGCGATCATGTCGGAGGCGCTTGGGCCCACGATGTGTCCCCCCAGCAGCAGGTCGGTCTCGGCGTCGCCAATCAGCTTGATGAGCCCATCGGTGGCGTCCAGGGTCATGGCCCGGCCCGAGGCCGCGAGGGGAAACTTGCCCACCTTGACCTTGTAGCCGGCCTTGCTGGCTTCCTCCTCGGTCATTCCCACCGCGGCCCACTCGGGGCTGGTGTAGACCACGTTGGGAATCTGGTAGTCCATCACGGCGTTGCCCCCAGCGGCGTTTTCGGCGGCAATCAGGCCCTCCTTCATGGCCTTGTGGGCCAGCAGGGGGGGGCGGGTAACGTCGCCGATGGCGTAGATACCAGGTACGTTGGTTTCCATCTTTTCGTTGGTGGGCACATAGCCGCGCTCATCCACCACCACCCCAATGGCCTCGAGGCCCAGCCCCTTGCCCCGGGGGCGCCGCCCGGTGGCCACCAGAATCTTGTCCACCACCAAGGTGTCCTGCTGGCCGCTTTTGACGTCCTCGAGGGTGACGTGCAGGCCGTCTTTTTTCCGCTCGACCTTCACGCCTTTAGTGTTGGTGCGGATGGTGATGCCCTGCTTGGTCAGAATTTTGGCCAGCAGACCTGCGGTCTCGGGGTCGGCAGCGGGCAGAATCTGGCCCATGAACTCGATCACGGTGACCTCGGCCCCCATGCGCTTATAGACCTGGGCGAACTCGAGCCCAATCGCACCCCCCCCGATGCAAAGCATGCGCTTGGGGAATTTGTCCTCGATACGCAGGGCCCCGGTGGAGTCCACGATGTCTTTCTGGTCTACCTCGAAGCCCGGCAGGGTGTTGGGCTCCGAGCCGGTGGCCACGATGAAGGTCTGGCCCTGGACGCGCTCGCCCCCCACCTCGATGGTGTTTTTATCAACAAACCTGGCAAAGCCGGTTTTCAGCTCCACCTTGTTGCCCTTCAGAAGCTGCGAGACCCCGCCGGTCAGCTTTTTCACGATGCCGTCACGCCAGCCGCCCAGCTTTTTGTGATCAAGCCGGGCCTCCTTGACCTCGAGGCCGAAGGCGCTTCCGTGTTTGATGCCCTCGAGTTCTTCCGCGGCGTGCAGTAGCGCCTTGGTGGGAATACAGCCCACGTTCAGGCAGACCCCCCCCACATGTTCGGCCTCCACCGCCAGCACCCGCTTGCCCAGCTGGGCCGCCCGAATGGCCGCATGGTAGCCGCCGGGGCCGGTTCCGATCACGATTACGTCGTAGATGGTTGACATAGACACCCCATTCTAGTAAGGCTATGTATAAAAAACAAAATCCGTATGATGAAAAACTACAGCGCTTCCAGGAAAAGCCGCTCGGGCTTCTCTAAGAGCCGGATAACCTCTTTGCAGAAGCGGGCCGCCTCGGCCCCGTCCACCAGCCGGTGGTCGAAAGAGAGCGAGAGGTACATCATCTGCCGCACCACAATCTCATCCCGCTCGTCCACCACAGGGCGCTTCTGAATGGAGTGCACGCCCAGAATGGCCGCATCCGGCACGTTGATGATGGGGAAGCTGAAGAGGGCCCCAATCGAGCCAATGTTGGTGATGCTGAAGGTAGAGCCGCTCACCTCCTCCGGAGATAGCTTGCCCAGGCGGGCTTTTTCGGCCAGGTCGCCCACCTCGCGGGCGATCTGGAGCAGGCTTTTGCGCTCCACGTCCCTCACCACCGGCACAATCAGGCCGTTTTCAGCGGCCACCGCCATGCCGATATTCACGTAGTGCTTGAGCACCACCTCCTGCCGGGCCTCGTCCAGCGAGCTGTTGAGGGCAGGGAACTTTTTGAGCGCCACCGCCACCGCCTTGAAGATGAAGGGCAGGTAGCTGAGCTTCACCCCCTGGGCTTCGGCCTCCGGCTTGAGCCGGTTGCGCAGGGCCACCAGCTCGGTCATGTCCACCTCGTCCACCGAAAGTGTACGCACCGTGTAGAGATGCGAGGCCATCATCTGCTGGGCGATGGCCCGCCGCAGGCCGCGCAAAGGGACGCGGGTCTCCTGGTTTTCGTAACCCTTGGGGGTTTTGTACTGCACGGGTGCAAGGCCCAGCAAAGGCGGGCTGCCGCGCTCGAGGGCGGCCTCGGAAGGCGGCCTGACCTCCTTGCTGGCCTGCTTCTCAGCGTAGGCCTTCACGTCTTCCACCCGCACCCGCCCGCCAGGCCCCGAGCCTGGAATCTGGGCGATGTCCAGCCCCAGCTCACGGGCCAGCTTGCGGGCAGCCGGTACCGCGATCACCCGCCCGTGGGGCTGGGCTAAAGCGGTGCTTTGTGCAGCCGACAGGGATGCGGCTTTGCTGAAGGGGTTTTTTACCTGCTCCTGCTTGTTGTCGGGCTTGAACAAGGAGAGGTTGGCCCCGTCATCCTCCGCTACCTGGCCGGGCTCTACAATGGAGCGCTCCTCCTGGGCCTGCAGGCTGGGGGCCGCTTCGGGTTTTTCGCCGATGGGGGCAGCGACCTCACCTGGCTCGGCGATGAGGGCAATGGGTGCATGAACCGGTACCACATCACCTTCCTTGACCAGCTTTTGCAGCAAGACCCCCTCGTAGGGGCTCGGTAGCTCCACCGTTACCTTGTCGGTCATGACCTCCACAAAGGGCTGGTCTTTTCTCAAGGCCTCGCCCTCGTTCACCAGCCACCTAAGAATCTCACCTTCTACAACAGACTCTGCCAGCTCGGGTAACACCACTTCTTTGGGCATCTTTTCTCTCCTAGTAGTCCAGTAGACGCTTGGCTGCGTTCAGGATACGGGTTACGGTGGGCATGTACAGCTTGTCCTGGGCCAGCGGGTAGGGGGTGTCGAACCCGGTAACCCGCAGGGGCGGGGCCAGCAACTGGTCGAAAAGCTCTTCGGAAATGGTGGCGGTCACCTCCGAGGCCATGCTGGCGGTGCGGGGCGCTTCGGAGATCATGAGCAGGCGCCCGGTCTTGGATACCGACTCCAGCACGGTTTGTTTGTCCCAGGGCATTACGGTGCGCAGGTCAATTACCTCTGGGTCGATACCTGCGGCGACCATCTCCTCGGCGGCTTTGAGGGTCTCGACCATTGGCCCGCCATAGGAAACCAGGGTGATGTCGCGGCCTGTGCGGCGGATAGCTGCCTTGCCGATGGGCAGCAAGTAGTCGTCGCTGGGTACTTCTTCCTTTACCGCACGGTACAGGCGCTTGGGCTCCATAAACACCACCGGGTCATCGTTGCGGATGGCGGCTTTGAGGAGCCCTTTGGCGTCGTAGGGGGTAGAAACCACAATCACCTTCAGACCAGCGGTGTGGGCAAAGTGGGCTTCGGGGCTTTGCGAGTGGTGGTGGCCCCCCTTCACACCCCCGCCGGTGGGCATGCGTACTACCATGGGGGCGCTGAACTGGCCTCCTGAGCGGTAGCGTAGCTTGGCGGCCTGGGAAAATAGCTGGTCGATGCCGGGAAAAACGTAGTCGGCAAACTGAATTTCGGCCACTGGCCGCATCCCGTGGGCAGCCAGCCCCACCGCGGCCCCGATGATGGCCGCCTCGGCGAGGGGCGTGTCCACTACCCGCTCGGGGCCATACTTTTGCTGCAGGCCTTCGGTGGCCAGGAAAACCCCGCCCCGCTTGCCCACGTCCTCGCCCAGCAACATCACCCGCTCGTCGCGGTTCATCTCTTCGTCCAGGGCCTCATTTATGGCCTGGATAAGGGTCATGGTTGGCATAAAACCTCCTCAGGACTGCAGTTCCTCTGCTACCAGGCGCCGCTGTTCCTCCAGGTGCCAGGGGCGGGCGGCGTAAACGTCATCGAACATCTCGAGCGGATCGGGCTCCCCGGCCTCGAGGGCTTCCTGCAGGGCGGCCTCGAGCTCCTTGGAGATTTCCAGCCTTAGCTCGTTGGCCCACTGGGCGTCCCATAGACCCTGCTTTTCCAAAAAACGCTGGTAGCGCAGGAGGGGGTCTTGCTGGCGCTCGGCGGCCAACTCTTCGCGCGAGCGGTAGCGGCTGTCGTCGTCGGCGGAGGAGTGGGCCCCAAAACGGTGCACCACCAGCTCCACCAGGCTGGTTCCCTGGCCGGCCCTGGCCCGTTCGATGGCCTCCTGCATCACGAAGTAGCTGGCCAGCACGTCCAGGCCGTCCACATAGTAGCCGGGAATGCCGTAGGCGTGGGCCTTGATGGCGATGTTCTCCGAAGCGGTCTGCTTGGAGATGTTGACGCTAATGGCATAGCGGTTGTTTTCGCACACAAACACCGCCGGAGCCCGCTGTACGGCGGCAAAGTTGATGCCGGCGTGCCAGTCGCCCTCGCTGGTAGCCCCGTCGCCAAAGGTGCAGACCGCCACCTGGCCGGTGCGGCGCAGCTTCATGCTGAGGGCGGCCCCGGTAGCAGGGGGAATGTGCGAGGCGATGGCCGAGCAGACCGTAAACACGTTGAGTGCCTTGCTGCCGGGGTGCGAGGGCATCTGGCGGCCCTTGGCGGGGTCGGCGGCATTGCCCAGGGTCTGACCGAAGATTTCGACCAGCGGCATCCCCAGGGCCAACATCAGGCCCATATCGCGGTAGTAGGGGAAGAGCCAGTCGTGGCCTTTGCGCAGGGCATGGGCGATGCCCACCTGGGCGGCCTCGTGGCCGGCATGGGGGGCGATGAAGCTGGTCTTGCCGGTGCGAATGAGGATGACCAGTTTTTCGTCCAGTAGCCGGGCCGCCAGCATATCGCGGTAGAAGCGCTGGAGCTGTTCGGGCGGCAGGGCGTGCTCGAACGGGGCCATCCAGTGGCCCTGCTCGTCTACCAACCGGATGGGTTCGCTGCTAAAGGGTTGGAAGCGTATTTTCTCTTGAACCATGTCTCCTCCTGGCTTGCCGGGGTGACCGACTCGCCTGTACCAGAAGGCCCTGGGTAAGGGCCTCCAAAGCTCGTGTCATCCTGGGTAAGGACTTTCACGGGGAACCACCCGGCCAAAGCAAGAGACCCCCCAGACTGGAGGCCTGTACAGTCGCTTTGGTATACCGGGCCAAAGGTTTTGGGTGCGCCCATTCCAACCACCGGCTTGAGGCGCGTCTCCATAGGAACCTCTTGGTACCAAAGATTATAGCGGGTTTTGGGCCGTCTCAAATTTGGGTGGGGTCAAGGTTGGTTGTGTGTGGCCGCGTTTCACAGCCGACGGAACCTCGAGGCCAACCTATAAACTGGCCCCTGGGGGGTGTGGGAACCGGGTATGAAGCTCAGGATTTGTGTAATCGGTAAGCCAAAACTAGAGTTCGCCCGTGTGGGACTGGAGATGTATGCGGCAAGGCTGCATAGGTACACCATACTGGACCTGGTTTACCTAAGAGAGAGTACACCGGTTCAAGAGGGGCAACGCTTGCTGGAAGCCTCCCAGGGCTACCGGCGGGTGGTGCTGGACGAGCGGGGACAACTGCCCGATACCCTGGCGCTAAAAACCCGGCTCGAGGCCTGGGAAATGGGGGCCGAAAAAGGCGTGGCTTTTCTGATAGGGGGCGCCGAGGGCCACGCCCAGGCCGTGCGCGACCAGGCCGACTGGCTGCTGGCCCTATCCAGGCTCACCCTGCAGCACGAGCTGGCCCTGGTGGTTTTGCTGGAGCAGCTCTACCGGGTCGAAACCCTCAAGCGCGGCGAGCCCTACCACCGCTAGCGGGCGGGGTAGCCCAGCTGCTCTAGCCACTTCTCGCGGGTGAGGGTGGTGGAAAGGATGGGCTCGAGCACAATATCTATGCTGCTGGCGTCTGGCATTACGTTGGCAGTTCTGCCGTCAACCCGATACCAGCCAAACAGATCGCCCACATCCTGCTGGCCGTTGCCGTTCACATCTTTCCAGGCCGAGATGCGGTAGCCGACCAGACCCGTGGTGGAGAGGCCGGTGCGGGTGTAAGGAGCCTGGGTGCCGCTCTGGCTGATGACAAGCGGGTTAAAGTCGGGCTGCAAGCTCAGGGTGGGGCTTTCGCGCAGCACCGCATCGAAGTAAATCCGGGTGCCCTGGATGTTTTGCGAGGGTGGGGGGGTGGTTGGCGGCGGCTGTACGGTCAGGGTGATGCGGGTCTCGGCTTCTATGGTCTGCCCGCCCACATCTGCGCTTCCCCGCACCAGCAGGCTGTAGCTGCCCGGTGTGCTGCCAGCCGGAATGGTCAGGGTGGTGCTGCTGCCCGCTGCGGGGTTGGGCGAGAAGCTCGGGCTGGTGCCGCTGGGCTGGCCGCTTACGCTGAGGCTAACTGGTTCAGTGAAGTTCCTGCGGTAAAGGGTAATGGTTACGCTGGCCTGGGTGCCGGTGTTCAGACTCAGGGCGTTGGGGCTGGCCGAGAGCGCCAGGGAACGGGGGGGTGGGGCGTTGAGCCTGTCCAGGGCCGCCCTGGCGTCCACCAGGCCCGCGCCGCACTCGCTGCCACTGGGCCGATGGCAGTCAGTGTTCAGGGGTCTGGCGGTCTCTTTCAGGATGTTGACCGCCTCGGCGGCAGTAAGGTTGGGGTTCTTGCTTTTCATGAGGGCCAGAACGCCAGCCACATGTGGCGCAGCCATCGAGGTTCCGGCTTTGCCGCCATAGGCCCCGCTAGCCAGGGTGCTGAATACCGGCTGTACGGCCTCGCCGCCGGGGGCCATCACATCAATGCGGGTTCCGTAGTTGGAGTACGAAGCCCGGCTGCCGCTGGCGTTGGTGGCCCCCACCGTAACCACCCCGCTGCATCCAGCCGGGGTAAAGGTGCTGGCATCCGCATTGGAGTTGCCCGCCGCCACCACGATGATGGCCCCTTCGGCGCTGGCCTCGTTGATGGCCTGCTGGAGGGCGGGGGCGCTGGTGCAGGCCACCGGCCCGCCCAGCGACATGTTGATGACCTTAGCGGGATTGCTGTTGGGGGGCACTCCGTTCACGCTCAGGCCAGCCGCCCAGCGCAGGGCGTCGGCCACATCGGCCAGGGTACCGCTTCCGCCGCTGAGGGCGCGAATGGGCACCACCCGCGCACCCCAGGAGACCCCGGCCACCCCCAGGTTGTTGTTGGTCGCAGCAGCCACCGTGCCGGTTACATGGCTTCCGTGGTAGTCGGTGCCGGGGGCGGTGTCTTCGGGGTTGGGGTCCCGCCCATCGCCATCGCCGGAGGTGGCAGCGTCGGAGTAGAAGTCGTAGCCGGGCAAGAGTTTTCCGGCAAAGTCGGGGTGGCCGGTGGGCACACCCCCATCGATGACTGCCACGGTAACCGGACTCGAGGTGCCTTTCTCGATGTCCCAGGCCTCGGGCAGCCGTATGGCCTCGTAATGCCAGCGCTGGTTGCTGTATTGGGGGTCGTTGGGGATAGTAGCCTGAGCAAAGAGCAGGTAGTTGGGGTGGGCATAGGCCACGTTGCTCTGCTCCTGCAACTGCTGCAGCAGCGCCAGGGTATTGCTGCGGTTCAGGTTGGCCCGGTAGAGGAAGGTACGCTCCAGGCCAAGCGGTCTGACCTGCTGAAGCTCCACCCCCCCCACCGAGAGCCTGTTTAGGGACTGCAGGCCCACCTGCGGCTTGAACTGTACGATTATTTCGCCCTCTACAAAAGGCGCGGTGAGGTCACTGGCGGACAAGGTGTTTTGTAAGGCGATGCGAACCGTTCCGCTGATGACCCCGTTGCCGGGTGGGGGGGTGGAGGGTTGGCTCGTACAGGCAATGATAATAAGCGCAAGTAGACCAAGCCATAAAACTCGGGACATACGCTCATCATAGCCCCCTGCTGTTCAGAGGCTGTGAAAACAGATTAAAGAGACCTTTTGTTTGCTTGCAGGGCCAGCGGCAGGTACCCCCCAATGGCCAGCGCGATGAGCGCCGACCAGATGAGCAAGGCCGTGCTGTAGTTGCCGAGCCCCAGCACCACCCCTATGCCCCACTGGAGCAAGAACACCCCCATAAAACCCATAAAGTTGATGGCCGTGACGGCACGCCCGGTTAGCTCGGTGGGGAAGGTCAGGCGGGCCTGGGCCAGGCTCAGGATGTTAAATGCGCCGGTAAAGCCCATCAGTGCGTAGATTATGTAGATACCCAAAAGCGGCATCTGAGGCCACAGGGCCAGCAGCAAGGGCCCCAGGGTGAAGGCGATGCTGGCCGAGAGCAGCACCCGCGGCAGGCCCCAGCGGTCGGCCAGGGGGCCGCACAGCAAAAAGCCCAGCAGAGCGGCCAGCGAGAAGGTGAAGAGGATGCTGCCGACCTCGAGGCTCCCCATACCCCGCACCTTGAACAAAAAGTCGCCGCCCCACAGGGTCTGCCAGGCCAGAAACCCACCCCCCAACATGAAGTTGAGCCAGCCCATGCGCCAGAAGAGGCTGCTCTGCCAGATCAAAGCGGCGTTGCCGCCCTGGGCACTGCGGGGTAGCGCCATGCCCGTGGGGGCGTTGCGTACCCCCAGCGCCACCACCAGCGCCACCAACACAATCACCAGCGCGCCCCACTCGAACACCGTCCGCCAGCCTATTTGTTCTTTAAGCCAGGCCAGGGGGCTCGAGGCCGCGATGGCCCCGGAGGCGCCTAGGGCCACATACAGGCTGCTGACGCTGGCGTAGCGGTGGGCCGGAAACCACAGCGAAAAAGCCTTCAAAGCGCCCATCAGTGCCGCTGCAAAGCCGATGCCCAGGAGCGCTCGCCCCAGCGAAAGGGTGAAGAAGTCCTGCGCCGAGGCGAAGATGAGGGCCCCTATAGCCCCCAACAGCATGAGGGCCGGGTGTACGAAGCGCGGGCCAAAGCGGTCTAAGAGGGCGCCCAGGGGCAACTGGGCGATGGCAAAGGTCAGGTAAAAGAGGCTGGTCATCAGGCCCAGCTCGGCCGAAGTAAGGCCCAGGTCGCGCCTTAAATCAGGCGAGATAACCGCGTTGGTAGCACGGAAAAAGTAGGAGAGAAAGTAGGCCAGAAGCAGAATTATGAAAACCCGAGAGGCCGCCGACATGTCCAGTATCCTACCCCTATGAAAGCCAATTCGACTTCTACGCTATGGCTCGAGCTCCTGGGCGGCCTTTTGGTGGTGCTGGGATCCCTTTTGGCCTGGCTGGCTTTCACCCTGGCCAACCAGACCCTCGACCCCACCCTGGAGAAAAACCTCCTGCGTATCCGGCTCGACCTTCCGGGTTTTCTGGACGGAGTGGCCCGCCATCTTTCGGTCGCGGGGGCCTGGATGGCGGGGGTGGGGGCCTTGCTCTTTTTTGGGGCCAGCTATCTGGTGCAGGTCTTCCGGGTGGTGTTGGGCCTGGCGGCCCTGTTCGCCCTGGGGGTCTGGGCCTGGCTGGCACTGGGTTAGCGGGGTCAAAATGAACCCTCTGCCCTAAACAACCGGCCCCAAATGGGCTACCCTGAGTGCATGGCCATCGTTACACCCCAAGCCATTCGCCAGGACTTCCCGCTTTTGTTGCACCACCCCGATCTGGTCTACCTCAACTCGGCGGCCACCAGCCAGAAGCCCGAGGTGGTCATCGAGGCGGTATCCCGCTACTACCGCGAACTCAATGCCAGCGTGCACCGGGGGGCCTACACCCTTTCGGTACAAGCCAGCGAGGCCTACGAGCGGGCTCGTCGCACCCTGGCCCGCTTCATTGGGGCCGACGAGCACGAGATTATCTTCGTGCGCAACACCACCGAGGCCCTCAACCTGGTGGCCTATGCCTGGGGCCTGCACAACCTGGGGCCCGATGACGAAATTCTCCTGACCGAGATGGAGCACCACGCCAACCTGGTGCCCTGGCACCTGGTTTGTGAACGCACTGGGGCCAAAATCAAGGCCATTCCGCTGGGGCCGGATGGCCGCTTGGAGCTCGAGGCCCTGGACTCGCTGCTCTCCGAGAGGGTCAAGCTGGTGAGCGTGATGCACGTCTCCAATGTGCTGGGTACGGTCAACCCGGTGGCCCAGATTGCCCAGGCGGCCAGGGCTATGGGCGCTTTGGTGGTGGTGGACGGGGCCCAGTCGGCGCCGCACATGCCCATAGATGTACGGGCTTTAGGAGCCGATTTCTACGCATTTTCCGGGCATAAGATGCTGGGGCCTACCGGTATCGGGGTGCTCTGGGGGCGCTACGAGGTGCTGGAAACCCTGGCCCCTTTTCTGGGCGGAGGCAGCATGATTCGGGAGGTTTTCGTCGACCGTTCCACCTACGCCCAGCCCCCCCAGCGCTTCGAGGCCGGAACCCCGGCGGTGGCCGAGGCGATTGGGCTGTCCAAGGCCGTGGAATACCTGGAAGGCCTGGGCATGGACAGGGTATGGCAACACGAGCTCGAGCTGGCCGCCTACGCCCTGAAGCGCCTGGACGAGGAACTGCCGGAGGTGCGTACCTTTGGCCCCCGTGGTCCCGACCGGGGCGGGGTGATCCCCTTTGTG
>Ga0272446_1003774_pt1 | contig 18709 bp, 14 predicted proteins | sample YNPCB0061_FD_194587 | JGI IMG/M metagenome (GOLD analysis project Ga0272446, IMG submission 194587) | Hot spring microbial mat communities from Yellowstone National Park, WY, United States - YNP-CB-006-1 | ecosystem: Environmental > Aquatic > Thermal springs > Hot (42-90C) > Sediment | place... | reverse complement strand
CGGCCTCACCACCAACACCCACATGATACCAGGGGGGGAGGGGGGTGAGGGCAAGCAGCGCATCAGGACGCCATCCGCCAGAAACGCTACCCCTGAAAGGAGGGAGGGAGGGGGGTGAGGGCAAGCAGCGCAGCAGGACGCCATCCGCCAGAAACGCTACCCCTGAAAGGCCTCTGGCCCGCGTACCCGGGTTTGCCAGCAGGATCATGCAGCGTCCGCCTCCTACGGTGGGCAGTGGGGCGGCTGCGCTGCCCCAACGACGTTGTAGCAGCCCTGGATGTTCGAGAGCGCGCCGTTGACGGTCTGCCTGGCCTGGGGTAGCATGGAGCGGTCCAACGGCAGCCTATGCCCGCCAGAGAACAGGGGAGGCCCTATGTCCGATGAGCAACTGGTGCTTATGGCCACCGATGGCCACGTCGCAACGCTGACCCTCAACCGCCCCAGGGCGCTGAATGCCATCAGCCCGGAGCTGATCGACGCGCTGATCGTGGTGCTTGAACGCTGCGAGGCCGATGATCAGATCCGCGCCGTGGTGCTGACCGGGAGCGCCCGTGCCTTCGCCGCTGGCGCCGATATCAAGGCGATGGCCGCGGCCTCGCCGATGCAGATGCTCACCAGCCGCAGCATCGAGCGCTGGGCGCGCATCGCTGCCTTCCGCAAGCCTCTGATCGCCGCGGTGAGTGGCTACGCGCTCGGCGGCGGCTGTGAGCTGGCGATGATGTGCGACATGATCGTCGCCAGTGAGACGGCCCAGTTCGGCCAGCCCGAGATCAATCTGGGGGTCATCCCCGGGGCCGGCGGCACCCAGCGCCTCACCCGCGCGATCGGCCCCTACCGCGCGATGGAGCTGGTCCTCACCGGCGCGACGATCTCGGCCCAGGAGGCGCTGCAGTACGGCCTGGTCAACCGGGTTGCCCCGGTGGAGGGCTTTCTCGCTGAGGCGCAGCGCCTGGCCGCCCAGGTGGCCGAGAAGGCGCCACTCGCCGCGCAGCTGGCCAAGGAGGCTGTGCGCGCCGCCGCCGAGACGACCCTGCGCGAGGGTCTGGCCATCGAGCTGCGCAACTTCTACCTGCTCTTCGATACCGAGGATCAGAAGGAGGGGATGCGCGCCTTTATTGAGAAGCGCCCGCCCACGTTCAGCGGGCGCTGAACGTTGCCCCCGGAGGAGCCATGAGCACCGACCGTACCGTTCGTTATGCCGTGTCCGATGGGGTCGCCACCCTCACCCTGGATCGCCCCGAGGTCTTCAACGCGCTCAATGCGCAACTACACGCCGATCTGCTGGCGGCGCTGCAACGGGCCGAGCGCGACGCCACCGTGCGCGCGATCGTGCTCACCGGGGCGGGCAAGGCCTTCTGCTCGGGGCAGGATCTGCGCGAGTTCTCGACCGATGACGTGGCCACGCAGATCGGCGAGCGGCTGCGCCAGAGCTACAATCCGCTGGTGCTAAAGCTGCGCACCCTCCCCCGGCCGGTGATCGCGGCGATCAATGGGGTGGCCAGCGGCGCCGGCCTCAGCCTGGCCCTGGCCTGCGATCTGCGTGTGGCCGCCGCCAGCGCCCGCCTGGGGGTGCTCTTCGCCCGCCGCGGGCTCATCCCCGACTGCGGGATGACCTACACCCTGCCCCGCCTGATCGGCCAGGCCCGCGCCTTCGAACTGGCCGCCCTCGGCGGCGAGCTCGACGCCGCCACCGCCCTGCAGTGGGGCATGCTCAACCAGGTCGTGCCCGACGCCGACTTGCCCCAGGCGGCCCAGGAGCTCGCCGCCGAGCTGGCCCGCGGCCCGTCGCTGGCGATCAGCCTGATCAAACGCAGCCTCGAGCGCTCGCAGCACGCCAGCCTCGAGGAGATGCTGGCCTATGAGGCCACGGCCCAGCAGGCCGCCGGCGCCCATCCGGACTTTGCCGAGGGTGTTGCCGCTTTCCGTGAGAAGCGCGCGCCGCGCTTCGGCTAGTCCTTTCACCACAGCCCGCAGCTACGCCAGAGCGACGCGGCTTCCTCGTCCACCAGGGCGATGCGCCGCGCCGCTCGCTGTTCTATCCTCCATGGCAGGGACGGCACAGGCGATGCCGCCCCGCCCACAGGAGGTGAGGACGATGGGTAGGAGCCGATCTTGCCGGCGGGCAGCGCAAGGCCCCGCCGAGGGCGCGACCGTCAAGCTGGATGAAGCGCCACGACCCTGCACGGTGGCGTTCCCCTGGTGGACCCTCTGGCTGCTCTGGCCACTCTTCTATCTGGTCAAGGGCGTGGCCCACCTGGCAGCCCCGCTGCTCGGCTGGCTCAGCCAGCCGCTGATCCTCGCCGTTACCCCGCTGCCGCTGCTGCTGATTGGCGCGGGGCTGGCCCTGCTGCTCGTCGCGGCGGCCCGGCGGCGCCGCGCCGGGTGAGGTGGTACAATACCGCCCTGGAGGGCGGAATGGCAGCGCAGCAGAACGTGGGTGAGCTGAGCGGCAACACGTGGCGCGAGGGCTGGCTCCTGCCAGGGTCGGCGCTTATCGCCGCGCTCTTCGCCACGCTGCTGCCGCTGATCGCCGGCGTCGCCGCCGGCTGGACGCCCTGGCGCAGCGGCGCCTACGCCGGGCTGGCGCTGCTCTTTGTCGGCCTGGTGGCGCTCCACGTCAGCCAGCGCCGGCCTGAGGCGCTGTACTGCCGCTGGCCCTGGCTGCCGATCGGGCTGCTCGCCGCCCTGAGCTTCGGGCTCACCGTATTGAGCGGCGATAGCCTGATCCAGCCGACCGTCTTCACCATCCCCTTTGTTTTTATGCTGCTCGGCCCCGGCCCGCGCGCCGCCCTGCCCGGCGGGACGGCCCTGCTCGCGCTGGCCGCCGCCGGCCTCTGGCTGCACGACCGCCGCCCCGCCAGCGCGATCGCCTACTCCGTGCTCGTCTACGCGTCGCTGATGGTCTTTATGGCGGCCTTTGTCAACGTGGCCCGCCAGCAGAGCGTCGCCCGCGAACGGGCCGATGCGCTGGCCGCCGAGAATGCGCGCCTGGCCGCCGAGGCCGCGCTCTCCGCCACCCTCGCCGAGCGCAACCGGATTGCCCGCGAGCTCCACGATACGATCGCCCAGGGCCTGACCGCGGTGACGATGCAGCTGGAGGCCGCCGAACGGGCCTTCACCCGTGACCCGGAGCGGGCGCGGAGCCGCCTCGGGCGTGCCCACCAGCTGGCCCGCGAGACACTGGCCGAGGTGCGGCGCAGCGTCTGGATGCTCGCCGCCCCTGCGCTCGAGGGCCCTGCCCTCGGCGCGGCCCTGGCCGAGCTCGTCTGCCGCTTCAGTGAACGCAGCGGCGTGGCCGCCGCCTATCGCCACGAGGGGCCGGCGCTGAGCCTGGCGAGCGAACGGGCGGTGCAGGTGCTGCGCATCGTGCAAGAGGCGTTGCAGAACGTCGAGAAGCACGCCCAGGCCCGGACGGTGGAGGTGGTCACGCGCACCGCAGCCGATGGCGCTGTCGCCGTGCTGGTGCACGATGACGGGCGTGGCTTCGACCCGGCTAGCCCGGCGGCTGCGCCCGACGGTGGCTTCGGCCTGCCGAGCCTGCGTGAGCGGGCCCGGCTGGCGGGTGGCCAGCTGGCGATCGCCAGTCGCCCCGGTCACGGCACCACGGTGGCCCTCGAGCTGAGTGGAGAGCCCTGACCAATGCGTGCGCCGATCCGCATCCTGATCGTCGAGGACCAGCGCATCGTGCGCGAGGGACTGGTGGCGCTGTTCGAGGACGAGCCGGGGATCGTCATCGCCGGCGAGGCGGCCGACGGCGCCGCGGCCGTGGCGGCCTACGCGCGCCTGCGCCCCGACGTGGTGCTGATGGACCTGCAGATGCCGGGGATGGACGGCGCCGAGGCGACCCGGCACATCCGCGCGGCCGACCCGGCGGCCCGGGTCCTGGTGCTGACCACCTACGCCACCGATGAGTACATCTTCGCAGCCCTGCGTGCCGGCGCTACCGGCTACCTGCTGAAGGATTCCTCGGCGGCGGAACTGGTGGCGGCGATCGGCGCCGTGCACGGCGGCCAGACGCAACTCTCGCCCGAGGTAGCGGCGCGCCTGGTGGCCGGCGTGGGCCGCGGCGGCCCCGAGCCGCTGACGCCGCGCGAACTCGAGGTGCTGACCCTGCTCGGGCGCGGCCAGAGCAATGACCAGATCGCCGCCGCCCTCGGCATCGCGCCCCGCACCGTGAAGGTGCACGTGCAGAACATTCTGGGCAAGCTCGGCGCCAGCAACCGCACCGAAGCTGTCACCATCGCCCTGCGCCAGCGACTGATCTCGATCTAACTGCACGCCTCACCGGGATCTGTTCCCGCCAGGCTTCAGGGTTGTCCAGGGAGGTACGTGTTCACCCTTCTCCTGGGAGCGAGGGCATCGTGCCCTCGTAGACGCGACGAGGGCGGGACGCCCTCGCTTCCAGGCGCGTGTGGTACCCCGAGTGTGAACACGTACCCAGGGAGTTGTCTATGGCCCGTTCCGTTCCCGAGCGCAGCGCGATCCCCGTTGCGTACACCTGGGACGCCAGCAGCGTCTTCGCCAGCGAGGCCGACTGGGACGCAGCTGTGGCCGAGGTCACCGCCCGCCTCGACCAGCTAGCCGCCTTCCGGGGCCGCCTGGCCGAGGGCCCCACCGTGCTCGCCGACTACCTCGCGCTGGCCGAGGGGTTGCTTCACACAGCGGCCAGGGTTGGCGTCTATGCGCGGTTGTTCTACACGGTCAATACCACCGACGCGGCCGCCCAGGCCCGCATGGACCGGGCCACCAGCCTCGGTGCGCGCCTGGCGGCTGCCCTCGCCTTTGGCGAGCCGGAGCTGCTCGCGATCGGCGCAGAGACACTGCAGGGCTGGACCCGGGCAGAGCCGCGCCTGGCCCACTACGCGCACCACTTCGCCCGCCTCGCGCGCCGCGCGGCCCACGTGCGCTCGGCCGAGGTGGAAGAGTTGCTGCGCCAGCTCAGCGAACCTTTTGGCGCCGCCGCCGCGACCCACGGCATCCTGGCCAATGCCGACCTGCGCTTCACGCCGGCCCAGGATAGCCAGGGCGAGTCCTATGAGATCGTGCAGGGCACGATCAATGCCCTGCTCACCCACCCCGACCGCGCGGTGCGCCGGAGCGCCTGGGAACGCTACGCCGATGCCCACCTGGAGCTGAAGCACACCCAGGCGAGCTGTCTGGCCACCGGGGTCAAGCAGAACGTCTTTGCCGCACGGGCGCGACGCTACGGCTCGGCGCTCGAGGCCGCGCTGCAGCCCAACGATATCCCGATCGCGGTCTTCCACCAGCTGATCGCCAGCTTCCGTCGCCACCTGCCGACCTGGCATCGCTACTGGCGCTTGCGGCGGCAGGCGCTTGGCCTGCGTGAGCTGCACGTCTATGACCTCAAAGCGCCACTGACCACCAGGCCACTCAGGCTGCCCTACCACCAGGCGGTGCGCTGGATCTGCGACGGCATGCGGCCACTCGGCCCGGAGTATGTCGCGACGATGCGCCGTGGGCTTAGCGAACAGCGCTGGGTCGATGTTTATCCCCATCGCGGCAAGCGGGCCGGCGCCTTCTCAATGGGCTCACCGGGCACTCACCCGTTTATCATGCTCTCGTACAACGACGATATGTTCGGGCTCAGCACCCTGGCCCACGAGCTGGGCCACTCGATGCACTCCTACTACACCCGCGCGACCCAGCCCTTCGTCTACGCGAACTACGGGCTGTTCCTCGCCGAAGTCGCCTCCAACTTCAACCAGGCGCTGGTGCGCGCCCACCTCTTCGAGCAACTCCGCAGCCGCGACGAGCAGATCATGCTGATCGAGGAGGCGCTCTCCAATTTTCACCGCTACTTCTTCGTTATGCCGACCCTGGCCCGCTTCGAGCTGGCGATCCACGAGCGAGTCGAGCGCGGCGAGGCGCTCACCGCCGACGGCCTGATCGCGCTGATGGCCGAGCTGTTCGCCGAAGGCTACGGCGACGAAGTGGTGCTCGACCACGAGCGCATCGGCGCGACCTGGATGCAGTTCTCGACCCATCTCTATGCCAACTTTTATGTCTACCAGTACGCCACCGGCATCGCCGGGGCCCACGCCCTGGCCGCTGGGGTGCTGGCCGGTCACGCGGGCGCCGCGGCGCGCTACCTCGACTTCCTACGGGCCGGCAGCTCGCGCTACCCGCTCGACATCCTGCGTCACGCCGGCGTCGACATGGCCAGCCCCGAGCCGGTAGAGCAGACCTTCGCCGTGCTCGCCGGCTACATCGACCGCCTTGCAAACCTTGTCGGTTAAGATGAGCCAGCCCTTCAAGGACCACTTCGGTCCAGACCTGGTCGCCGACCTGGCGCGGCGCATCAGCGCGGTGGAGCCGTTGTTCCCCGTAACGGCATTCAGCGCGCAGGTCGCGCCGCAGCTGGCACCGCTGGAGCTGAAGGACCGCGTCGCGCTGATCGCCAGGGGGCTGCGCGATCACCTGCCGCCCGACTACCCGGCGGCGCTCCAGGTGCTGCTGGCGATCCTCGGCCCGCCCCACAGCGCGGCTGAGGGCATGTTCACCGACGGCTGGTACCTGATGCCGCTGGCAGCCTTCGTGGAGCACTATGGCCTCGATCACCTGGACGAGTCGCTGGCGGCTATGCACGCGATCACCCAGCGCCACACCGCCGAGTTCGCCATCCGCCCCTTCCTGGTGCGCTACCCCGCCCAGACGCTGAACACGCTCCACGGCTGGACCAGCGACCCCAGCTTTCACGTTCGCCGGCTGGTCAGTGAGGGCACGCGGCCGCGGCTCCCCTGGGCGACGCGCCTGCCCCAGTTCATCGCCGACCCGGCGCCAGTGCTCGCCTTGCTGGAACGCCTCAAGGATGACCCGTCGCCCTTCGTGCGCAAGTCGGTGGCCAACAACCTCAACGACATCGCCAAGGACCACCCGGACCTCGTGCTGGCGACGCTGGCGCGCTGGCGGGATCAGGCGGGGACAGAGCGGCAGTGGATCATCCGCCACGCGCTGCGCACGCTGGTCAAGCAGGGGCACCCCGTGGCCCTGCAGCTCCTGGGCGCGGAGCCGCCGCAGGTCGAACTGGTCGCGCTGACGATCACGCCGGCGCGGGTGACCATCGGCGCAGCGGTCACCTTGCACGCCACGCTGCGCAGTCGCGCCAGGCTGCCGCAGCACCTGGTGGTGGACTATGTGCTCCAGATGCCGGGTCGCCGTGGCGAGCAGCGCACGAAGGTGTTCAAGCTCCGCAGCCAGCAGCTGGCGCCCGGGGCGACGCTAGAACTGGTCAAGCGTCACTCCTTCGCGCCGGTCACGGTGCGGGCGCTCTATGCGGGGAGCTATCGGTTCGCGCTCCAGGTGAACGGCGTGGTTCTGGGGACGGCAACGGTCGAGGTGGCGCCGGCCGCGGTGTAGGGTGCGCCGCTGATGGTTCGTCGCTGGCCGTGCTACCCACTCCAGTGTTGTGGGCGCGCAATCACGATTGAGCGGCGGTTCCCGTCGCTGCCAATCGCGTAGCCATCGGCATTCCAGTCCGTGACCCGCTCCTGGTCGATCAGGTACCAATAGGTGTAGGCCCGGTCCTGGTCGAGCAGCAGGCTGATGCTCCAGCCGCTCTCGTCGCGGTGCAGGGGCATACCGCCCGCGGTCGCCTCATTGAAGTCACCGGCAAGCTGCACCTGGTCGGCCCAGATCGAGGCCGGGAGTGAAAAGGTAATGCGCACCTTGCCAGGCTGTGAGGGCACGTATTCCTGCGTTACCATGGCACTTGCTCCGTACGACTTGCATGCTTCTGGACGGTGATGGCGCCGGCCTGCTACTCCAGGGTCCCGCTGCGTCTCCATGACATGAGCATAGCAGGTGTGCGGCCCGCCGTCTGTAGCAGGAGCGGGGCGACTGGCGGGGAATTGGCGGGGGTGGCGGACACATGTGACAATCGCGCTGCCGCTGGTCTGGCGAGCTGTGGACCAGATCGGTCAGGCAGGGTTGACACCGTCTGGCGGGGCCGGGCGTCCGAGCAGGTCGAGCTCGACCTGGCCCGTGCGGGGGCTGGCAGTCCAGGCCACGCGGAGGTAGCCACCGTCTTTATGGGCGTAGCGGCAGCTGAAGCTGACTGTGGTCCCGCTGGTATAGGCGCTGTGGATGGCGCCAATCACCGTATCTTGATCATCGGGATGCACCCGCTCAACGAAGAGCGCGTTGCTCAGGTCGTGCACAGCCCAGCCGAGGAGGCGCTCCCACGCCGCATCGGCGGAGGTGAGGCCCCCGTTGACCGCCAGGCTGGCGCGCAGAACGGGGGTTGTCGCGTGGTCCGGAGCATTCACAAGGTAGCCGTACACAAAGCCATCACACGGGCGCGCACGCCCCTGCGATCATGCTATGGGGTACGGGGGTGCGCACAAAGGGAGGCAGCGGGCAAGTACGGGGAGATTCCGTGTGAAGCTAGTGCGATTGCAGATTGCAGATTTGCGATGGTAGATTGGGCGCGGCGCAGCTGGACACGGTCGAGGTCGCGCTGATGCCCGAACAGGTCGCCTGGAACTGCACTAGCGCTCGATCATGCGATAGCCGAGGCCGCGCACCGTCTCAATGGCGCCCGGCTTGTCGCTGGGCGTGCCGAGCTTGTGGCGGAGTGAGCGCACCAGCGGGCGGATGAGCTCGCGGGCCTCGTCGGCGTCCTCAGTGCTCAGCCCGTGGGTCAGCTGCACAAGCGTGGTAGCGGGCAACACCTCGCCGGCGCGGCGGACCAGCGCCTCGAGCAGCGTGAACTCCTTCACCGAGAGGCTCAGCGGGTCACCGGCAAGCCAGGCCCGGTGGTGTTCGACGTCGAGCCTGATCGCGCCGACGGACAACTCGCTGGCCGGGGGAGCTTGCGCGGTGCGGGCTGTTGCCTGGACGAGCTGTGCGTGGCGGCGCAGCTTGCCCTCGACCACGGCGAGCAGATCTTCGGGCTGCACCGGCTTGGTGAGGTAATCATCGGCGCCGAGGGTCTTGCCGTAGCGCACATCGCTATCCAGGGCCCGCGCGGTGGGGAAGACGAAGGGGATCTGGGCCCAGCGCGTCTCGCGGCGCGCGGCCTCGAGCAGCTGGTAGCCGTTGAGGTGCGGCATCGCCACGTCGGCGAGAATCGGGTCGATCGGCTCGGCTGCGAGCCGGGCCAGCGCCTGCGCGCCACTGGTGCAGAGCACCACCCGGTAGCCGAAGCCGGTCAGCAGCATTTCAACCGCTGCGAGGTGATCGGCCTGATCGTCCACCACGAGGATGCTGGCAGGGCGGCTCATCCGTCCACCCCGGCCAGCGGCAGATACACAGCGAACGTGCTGCCCGCCCCGGGGGTAGAGCACACCTCGATGAAGCCGCCGTGACGGCGGACCAGTTCAGCGGCGATCGGGAGGCCGAGGCCGGTTCCCGGAATCTCACTCTGGGTCTGGACGCGGTAGAAGCGCTCAAAGATGTGGGGCAGGTCACCCGAGGCGATGCCGATCCCGGTATCGTTGACCGCGATCGCGGCCCATGTCCCTGCCGGCAGGTGCCCGGCGCCGGGCCAGCTTGCTTCGTCGGGGATGGTGGGGGCCACCAGGGTCCGCCCGATAACGGTAATCCGGCCGCCGTCGGGCGTATACTTGATCGCGTTGGTCAACAGATTGCGCAGCACCTGCTGGAGTTGGCCGGGGTGGCCGGTGGCCGGCAGCTCCTGTGGCAGATCGGCGCCGAGGAGCAGCGACTTACGCCGCGCGACGGGCGCCAGGTGCGCCAGTTCGTTGCTGGCCAGGGCGGCCAGGTCGAGCGGCTGGCGGTCGCTGGCAAGGCGGCCGCTATCGATGCGCGAGATCTCGAGCACGCCGCCGATCAGGTCACTGAGATGGCGAGCATGCTTGCGGATCTCGCCGATCACCTCGAGGCGCCGTGCGTCATCGAGACGGTCGTAGAGCATCTCGAGGTTGCCGGCGAGCATCGTGATCAGCGAGGTGGGGGAGCGCAGTTCGTGTGAAACATTCGAGACAAACTGGTCCTTCATGCGCTCGGCAGTCTTCAGGGCGGTGATATCACGATGCACGCTCACAAAGCCGATCAGCTGGGCGGGGTCATCGGGGGCGAACAGCGGGGCGACCGTCACCGCCGCATCGTAGCTGAACCCATCGGCGCGGCGGAAGACCAGTTCGCCCTGCCAGGGCCGCCTGCTCTGGGCGGCGCCCTCGAGCTCGGCGAGCATACGGTCGGCCTCACCGCCCTGATCCTCCCACCAGCGTTCGGGTGTGCTGGCATCGACCCCGGTGAGGCGGGTGGTAGCCGGGTTCATGTAGATGAGCCGGTGGGCGTTATCGAAGACCATCACCGCTTCGCCCAGCGACTCGAGGATCGCGCGGGTGCGATCGCGTTCCAGCTGCAGCTCGCGGGTCCGTTCGGCGACACGGGCCTCCAGGCGCGCCCGTTCGTCCTGCAGGGCCTGCTCGGCCAGTTTGCGGTCGGTGATATCGCGCGCAATGCCCTCGATCCCGACCAGGCTACCCTCCTCATCGAAGACCGGCACATTGCGCTGCTCGACCCAGAGCAGACTGCCGTCGCGGCGGATCCAGCGCAGCTCGATCGGTTCGGCCAGCGCGGCCAGATCCTGGCTGAGGCGGGCCAGCAGCGCGCGGTCCGCGGGATGTACCAGCTTGAAGCCAAGATCCGGGTCGGCATAGTGCTCTTCGGGGGTATAGCCGGTGAGCGCGGTGGCCGCGGGGTTGACATACTCAAAGCCAGAGCTCGGCTGCAGCCGGATGCGGTAGATCAGATCGGTCGCGTGCTCGGTCAGGCGGCGGTAGCGCGCCTCACTCTCGCGCAGGGCGGCCTCGGCCCGCTTGCGGCGCAGCAGCGACCACATCCCGGCCATGAAGAGCTGGAGCTGGCGGGCATCAGTATCATCGTAGGGCGCGCGCTTATTGCCGACCCCGGCCACCGCAATCACCTTGTCGCCCTCAATCAGCGGTACACTGAGGTGACGCTCGATATGGATGTGACCAGCGGGGTAGCCATTGCGCTCGGCGAGGTGCTGGTAGTCGTTATGAAAGACCGGGCGACGCAGGCGCACACAATCCACCCAGACCCCGGCAGCCGCGATGGGGTAGTGGGTACGCTCCGCGGCGTAACAGGCCTCGCGCACGCCCTGCGTCCAGGTGAACAGGTCGAGATGGACCTGGTCGTCGGTGATGAAGTGCAGGTAGCCAACACTGCTGTGAGTGAGGCGCACGGCCTCCTCAAGGGCGAAGTCGACCACCTCACGCTCGCTGGCAGCGTCCATCGCGCCGAGGCGCAGCAGGGCCTCCTGGCGCTCGACATCGAGGCGCAGCGCCTGTTCGGCCAGCTGGCGTTGCTCCTCATCGGCGAGCTTCTCGAGGGCGAAGGCAAGGGCGCCGGCCACCCGCTCCAGCAGCGCGACTTCGTGGACATCAAAGAACCCTGGCCGGTTCGCGTAGAAGTTCAGCGCGCCAATGGCGTGACCGTGGACCAGCAGCGGAAACGAGGCGGAGGCCCGCAGGTCGAAGCGGCGGGCGATGGTGTGCCAGGGACGGGTAGTTGGGTTCGCGACGAAGTCGTTATTGATCACCGGTCGCGCCTCACGGATGGCCGTACCGGTCGGGCCCATGCCCTCCGGCTCGTGGTTGATCGTGATCCTGATCTGGTCGAGGTTAGGTAGCGGCCGGCCCGGCGCTGGCCGTCGGCCTGACCTCGCCGCTACTCCGGTCGACCAGCCCGATCCAGGCCAGCGGGAAGTCGCCGTGCTCAACGGCGATTCGGCAGACCGTCTCGAAGAGCCGGGGCGGCTCGCTCTCGCGAATGACGGCTTCGCCAACGTGGCTCAGCACGGCATAGAGCCGGCTGGTATGGCGCAGCCGCTGGAGGCCGTTCCGCTGCGGTCTATGCCGGCGGGTGCTTGTGGCCATGGCTCCCCCCGCTAGAATGGGCACGTGCCGATCATCATCCGTGGCTCGTCGCTGTTCTGGTGAGTATACACTACACGATCTGCAACCGGGAGGCAACCCGATGTCATGGCTACGGCGTTACGTCTTGCGCGCTACCCCACGCCCGGCGGCTCACGCCGCGGGCTCAGGCTGGGCCACCAGCCTGTGCAACCAGAGCCGGCGCCTTCAGGCTTCCGGCCGTCCGGCAGGCGCCAGCAGTTGCAGGACCTTCCGGTACACCCCGCCGCCATCTGCCTACTGCGACGCGCTGGGCTTCTGGCTTGGTCTCTTTGATGGCATCGCGGCGACAACGGGGCTGCAAGGGCTCAACTGGGGTGGTCGCATAGCCGGGCCGCTCCTGGCGGCGCTGGCGCTCCGGCGACGGCCGGCGCCCCTGGCGCTGCTGGCGCCCCTGCCGCTGGCGCTGGTGCTCCAGCTTGCGCTGGCGACGCTGCGCCGGCGCCGGCTGGACCCGAAGCGCACCCTGCGCCCCGGGACCTACACCACCCACAGCATCGCACGCCTCGATCTTCCGGCGGCTCACGGGCCGGTGCCAGCGTTGCACATCGTGCCAATGGGCGGAGCGCGCGCAGCGGTCTGCGTGGCCCATGGCTCGGGCTGCGACAAGACCTTCTACGCCTGGCGGCTGGTCGAGGCGCTGGTCGGGCAGGGACTGGCGGTGCTGCTGATCGACCTGGACGGGCATGGCGAGAGCCTGCGCGTGCAGGATTTTCCCACGATCCTGGAGAGTATCGCCGGGCCGGCGCGCTGGCTACGGGCGCGCTACGCGCGGGTGGGGCTGCTTGGCATGAGCCTGGGCGGTGCGGTGACCACGCGGGCAGTAGCCGACGGCGCGCCATGCGACGCGCTGGCGCTCTGGGCGGTGCCGCCACGCCTACGGCTGACCACGGCGGAGTACCGGCGCACACAGATCAGCGAGGCGCTGCGGCTGGCGCGCCCGCAGTTGCTGCACCTCTTCCGCGACGGCTCGCTGTACCACATCATCCGCGCCTGGCAGACCAGCGGTATCCGCGCGCAGATCGGCACCTGGGACCTGTTCGACGCCCTGGACCCGCCGGGCAGCCTGCGGCGCATCGGGGCACGGGCCGGGCGCCCGCCGCTGCTGCTGGTCTACGCCGGGCGCGACGGGGTGCTGCCGGCGGGCTCCGCCGCGGAGATGCAGGCGGCAACCACAGGCTGGGGGGAGTTCCACCTGGTGCGCGGGGCAAGCCATGTCTCGCTGCCGATCGAACTGGCGACGATCCGGTTGACGGCCGACTGGCTGGCCGCGCAGCTGGAGGCAGAAGCGGGCAATTCTCAGCCTTGACCGTTGGGCTCCAACAGGCTCCCGCAGCGCTTGCAGTAGCGCGCGTCGGTGTCGTGACCCTCCGCCGCGCACACGGGACAGACCTGCGTGCTGACCACCGGCTCACTGGCCCGCGACAACTCCATAGTCACGATCCCGGTTGGCACAGCGATGATCCCGTAGCCAAGCAGCATCACCCCGACGGCCAGCGCCTTGCCCAGGGGTGTCCGGGGCGCAATATCGCCGTAGCCGACGGTGGTCAATGTGACCACCGCCCAGTAGATGCTGGTCGGAATATCGTTGAAGCCGCTTGCCTCGCCTTCGACAAGATACATCAGGGCGCCGACAATGATCACCAGGGTCACCACGGTCAGCAGAAAGACGCTGATCTTGCGCCGCGAGGCGAGCAGGGCCTGGCCCAGCGTCCGGCTCTCGGAGAGATACTGCCCGAGCTTGAGCACGCGAAAGATGCGCAGCAAGCGCAGCACGCGCACCACCAGCAGGTACTGCGTGCCCGGCACGAGCAAGCTCAGATAGGTGGGGAGGATGGCCAGCAGGTCGACGATGCCGAAGAAGCTGCGGGCATACGTCAGCGGCTGGCGCACACTCACCAGCCGCAGCAGGTACTCAAGAGTGAAGAGGATAGTAAACCCCCACTCGAGCGTGGCAAGCTGCGGGCCATAGCGGGCGTTGATCTGGTTCACACTGTCGAGCATCACCACAATCACACTCGTGATGATGCTGATCAGCAAGAGGATATCGAAAGCCCTGCCGCCCGGCGTATCGGCTTCGAAGATGATCGTGTGCAACCAGTGGCGCCAGGGCGTCAGGGCCGGTTGCGGCTGCCGTCTGGTCATGGTGCTGGTGCTGTGGGTCGGTGGTACGCTCTATGTGGATACCACGCCCCGGGGGGCCCTGTCAAGCCGCCCCGCGGCCATAGCAGGGTTTGTACAACGTCGCTGGGGCAAGCCCCCAGAAAACAACCATCGGAGCGGCTACGCCGCCCCACACCCCACTGGCGGAGGCGGACGTTGCACAAGCCCCGGGGGCCACACCAGCTTTCGACGCAGCCGGCTACCCCGCTATGGTATACTGCCGGCGCGATGCGCACTCGACGAGGGGTTGGACCGGTGATGCCCGTACTGCGCGCTCTGGCTCGGATCTGGACGGCCATCCTGGCTTGCACGACGCTCGCGTTGACCCTCGCCGTCGCCGCGCGCGCCCTGGCGCCCCTGCTGCCATTCGCGCCCGGCCCCAGCCTGCTCACGGCGGCGCCAGACAACGGCGCTGCCGATGTCCCCCCCCGTACACCAATCACGCTGCGCTTCAACACCCCGATGAACCGGGTGACCACTGCCGCCGCGCTGCGCATCGAGCCCGTAACCCCGGGCAGCCTCAGCTGGTCGCCCGATGCCACCAGCCTGACCTTCCAACCCACGGAGACGCTGGCGCCCGCCGTTACCTACACGGTGCGCCTCGATAGCAACGCCCTTGACCGCTGGTGGCGCCCGCTGACCGGCCCGGTCACGTTGCAGTTCCGCACCGCAACCCAGCCGGCCGTCGTCGCGGCCCTGCCCGTCGGCGCGGGCGTTGTCGCGGACAGCTCGCTCGCCGTAGTGTTCAGCCAGCCCATCGTGCCGCCCGCGGCCACCGGTCGCCCGATCGAGCTCCCCCAGGTCAGCATCACACCGCGACACCCCGTCACCACCCGCTGGCTGGATCAGCAGACCCTGTTGATCCGTCCGGCAGTGCCCCTGGCCCCGGCCACGACCTATACCGCGACGATCGCCGCCGAGCTCGCCGACCTGCGCGGGGTCGAGCTCGGCGCACCGTTTAGCTGGAGCTTCAACACCGCCTGGCCCGCGCTGCTTGAGCAGTCGCCCGCCGATGGCGCCCGCTGGGTCAGCCCGCGCGCCCCACTGACCCTGCGCCTGGCTGCCCCGGTGGCGCCCGAGCACCTCAAGCGGGCGCTGCGCATCGAGCCAGCGGTCGAGGGTGAGTTCACCAGCGGGCTGCTCGGCACGACCCAGGTGATCACCTTTACGCCCCGCGCCGGCTGGAGCTACGGCACCAGCTACACCGTCAGCCTCGCCGGCCCTGATCTCGCGCCCTGGAGCTTCAGCGTCGAACCGCAACCGCGCCTGGTCGCCTTCTTCCCCGGCCAGGGCCAGTCGCTCCCGCCCAACCAGGCCATCCGCCTCGTCTTCAGCACGCCGATGAGCGAGGAGGCCCTGCGCGCTGGACTGCGCATCGAGCCGCCGGTCGCTGATCTGCCGATCACGATTAATGAGACGGAGGTTCGCCTCCAGCCCGAGTTGCAGCCATCCACCAGCTATACGATCACCCTGGCCGCCGGCACGCCCGACCGGGCCGGCGAGCCGCTCGCCGCCGAGGCCGTGATCGACCTGCGTACTGCGGCCCCTGTCCCGGACCTGTCCGCTCCGCAGGCTTTTGCCGGGATCGTGCGCCTGCCGCCGGATACCCCGGCAGCCGTGGAGTTCGCCCGCGTCAACCTGGCGGCCATCAATCTGAGCCTCTACAGCCTCGACGAGCCGACCCTGCTGCGCGCCCTCGCGCTGCGGCCCGCCGAGTGGCAAACCTTTAGTCCCGAGCGCTACGGCCAGCCGCTGGCGCGCAGCTGGCGCCTGGATCTCACTGATCCGCCGGAGCGCCCGGTGCGCTCCGCAGTGCCGGTCGGCCTGGCCGACGGGGAGCCCCTCGCGCCTGGCGCCTATTTTCTGCGCGCCACGAGCGCAGAGGGCCCGCGTGCCGACCTGGTGCTGCTAGTCACCGCTACCCGCCTGACGCTTCGCGCCGGGGCGGGGCAGGCCCTGCTGTGGGCGACTGACGCCGCCCGCGGTACGCCGCTGGCCGATCTGCCGGTAGCGCTCTACCGCGCGGGCGCCCTGGTGGCACGCGGCCAGACCGACGCTGACGGGCTGTGGGCTGTCCCGATCGGCGCCGATAGCGGCCCGCTCCTGGCCCTTGCCGCGGGCAACGGCCCGGCAGTCGTTCACGCCGACTGGGCCCGGCGCCCCGCCAGCCCACCCACCCACAGCAGCCTGATCTTCCCGGATCGGCTGGCCTACCAGCCGGGCGAGCCAGTGGCCGTGACGGGGCTCGCCCGGCGCCGTGACGAGGCCGGCCAGCCTGTGGCGCCCGCAGCTGATACGCCATGCCGCCTTCAGCTGCGGCCACTGAGCGGAAGCGGGTCGCTGGCCCCGCCGACAGCCTGCGCCGTCAGCGCGGTCACCGGCGCGATCAGCGGTACCCTCACCCTCCCCGAACGCCTCGCGCCCGCCGACTACCGGCTGGTGGCCCAGCTCGGCGACGCTGCGAGCAGCACGACGCTGCGTGTCACACCACCGGCGCGGGCTGGCGCGCTGCGCCTGGCGCTGAGCGAAACGGGCGATGGGCTGCGCCTCGCGGTGGAACAGGGCGGTCTGCCGCTGGCCGGCAGCACGATCAGCTGGAGCCTGCGGCTGGAGTCGCTGGCGGCCCCGCTTCCGCCCGCTGGCTTTGTGCTCGGCCCGCTGCCTGGGGCCGAGGTCGCCCAGCTGGCGGGCCAGGGCACCACCAGCGCCGAGGGCAGCCTCCTGATCACGCCGCCGGAGCTCCCCGCCGGCGCGGTTCGCTACCGGCTGCGTGGCGAGTTCACCACGCCCGCTGGCCTCAGCGATGGCGCCGAGGCTGAGGGCCTGATCATCCGCGGGCCGCCGTTCGTCGCGGTGGGCCTGCCGAGCCGCATCGTTGCGAGTGACCAGCGCAGCGGGGTGAGCCTGCTGACCCTCGATGGTCTCGGGCGACCCATCGCGAACACGCGCGTGACGGTCGAGATCGTCCCAACCGGGCGCAGCCCCGACGCGCCGCTGCTGACCCGCCAGGCTACCACCGGCGCCGATGGACAGGCGACCGTGCCGCTCGTCCCGATCACCCCGGGCCGCTACGAGGTGATCGCTACGGCGGGTGGCGCGGCGACCCGGACCCAGCTCTGGGTCGTGGGCCGCGGCTTCGCCGGGTGGCGCCTGCCTGCCGGCCAGCTCGAGCTCATTAGCGACCGTGACAGCTACCGCCCCGGCGAGGTCGCCACGTTGCTCGTGGCCACCCCGGCGGAGCAGAGCACCCTGCTGCTGACCGTCGAACGCGGCGCGGTTCTCACAGCAACGGTCCAGCCGCTCCGCGCCGGCCAGGTGATTACCCTGCCGATCACGGCCGATATGGCCCCCTGGGTCAACCTGAGCGCAGTGGCGACCCGTGGCGAGGACTGGCGCTGGGGCGCGACACACATCAGCGTGCAGACGCCGGACGCCCCGCCGCTCATTGGCATCGCCACCGATGCAGCCAGCTACCTGCCGGGCGCCAGCGCGACCATGACCGTCACTGCCAGCGCTGGCGCCAGCTTCGACCATCTGCTGGCCACGATCGCCCCGGCGGCCGAGACGGGCGCCCTGAGCGCCACCGCGCTGCTGGAGCGCCTGCGCCCGGCCCCGCTACCGCCCGTGGTCGCCGCCACGCTGCCCCAGCCGGCGCTCACCCTCCCTACGACGCCCCGCAGCGCCTCCACAGCCACCACTGCCGCCGCGCTGCCCGGCGAACCCCTCGCGGCCCCGGCGGGCAGTGACACGGTCCGTGTACCGCTGCCCGACCGCGCGGGGCGCTGGGTGATTGGCGCCCTGGCTGCCAGCGGCGCGGGAGAACCGGGCAGCGCGACGACCGTGATCAGCACCAGCCTGCCGCTTGAATACGAGCTGCTGGCTCCACCGGCGCTCCGTGCCGGCGATCGGGCAACGCTGACCCTCGATCTGCGCAACAGCGGCGCCGGTAGCCGTGAGGTCCAGGTGCAGCTGAGCAGCACGGGCCTGGCGCTCGACCGGGCAGCTGCCAGGCGGCAGCTCAGCCTCGCGGAGGGTGAGGCGCAGCGCCTGACATGGGAGCTTACGCCCCGGTCCGGGGCAAGCCGGGCTACGCTGCGCCTGCGCATCACGAGCGCGGACTGGAGCGAGGTGGTGAGCAGCATACTGGTGATCGAGGCGGCCCACCCGGCTGGCGCCAGCGGGCGCACCCTGGTCGGCAACGGCCCCCAGGAGCTTACCCTGACGCTCCCGGCGGGGACGAACCCGGTAGAGCTGGCGCTGGCGCCGGGGCTTCAAGCCGCGCTGGAGGATCAGGCCCGGCAGCTTGCCGCGCTGTCGGAACGTTCGGTGGAACAGCAGGCCAGCCTGGCGCTGATCGCCACCAGCCTGGCCCGCACGACCCAGGGCAGCGACCGCGACGGCTGGGCGGCGATGGCTCGCGCCGCGCTGGCTGAGCTCGATGCCGCGCAGAACAGCGACGGCGGCTGGGGCTGGTGGCCCGGCGGCCCCTCGCGACCATTCGTCAGCGCGCTTGCCCTCGAGGCCCAGGCGGTCGCGCACGCGGCGCCAGGCGAGAGCCGCCCGCCGAGCCTGCGCGCGATCGCCTACCTGGAGCGGGCCGCCGCCGCCCTCGGCCCGGATGC
>Ga0272446_1003773_pt1 | contig 18711 bp, 16 predicted proteins | sample YNPCB0061_FD_194587 | JGI IMG/M metagenome (GOLD analysis project Ga0272446, IMG submission 194587) | Hot spring microbial mat communities from Yellowstone National Park, WY, United States - YNP-CB-006-1 | ecosystem: Environmental > Aquatic > Thermal springs > Hot (42-90C) > Sediment | place... | reverse complement strand
ATCGTGCTGCTGGACTCCTGGGGTAAATGGAGCCGGATCGGCGATGCCAACCGCATCCGCAAGTGGCTGGAACGGGAGGGACATGTGGCCAGTCGTTCGGGACGTGATTCCGTTTGAAAAGCGCATTCAGTTCATCCAGCAAGGCGGCCTCGGCCGCCTTTTTCTTGTGCGGCAAGCATGGCGCGTGCCGCTGTGACAGACGCACACCACAAGAGCGCCCACGCCACAGACCTGGCCGCCTCAAACCGGCCGGAACCCGCGCCTCGATGGCCATGCACCACAGGCTTCATGCCGGCGCGGTACAGCCCGTCCTGCATCCTTTTCCAGCCATGTTCGTCTTCCCGGTTGAAATGCCTGTTCATCCGCGCGCAAACGATTGGAGTCGCCCCCCATGCAAGCCCTGGTCTCCCGCCTGAAACGCTGGCCTAATCAGCAGCCGCTGTTCTTCCTGCCCCTGGCCGGGGCGCTGTGGTTCGCGCTGTATCAGACTCTGAAGCCTTTTTCCGAGACGCTGGTCGCCTGGCTGCCCGTCAGCCGTGACAGCCCTCTGGGCGAGGCGCTGCAATTCTTCTTCTATGACACCCCCAAGGTGCTCCTGCTGCTCACCGGCATCGTCTTCCTCATGGGCATCGTGCATACCTTCGTGTCGCCGGAACGCACCCGGGCCCTGTTGTCCGGCCGCAGGCTGGGGGTAGGCAACGTCATGGCGGCGAGCCTGGGCATCGTCACGCCCTTCTGTTCCTGCTCGGCGGTGCCCCTGTTCATCGGTTTCCTACAGGCCGGCGTGCCCCTGGGGGTGACGTTCTCGTTCCTGATTTCCGCGCCCATGGTCAACGAGGTTGCGCTGGCCCTGCTGTTCGGCCTGTTCGGCTGGAAAGTGGCGGCGCTGTATCTGGTGTTGGGCCTGGCGGTGGCCATCTTCGCCGGCCTGGTCATCGGCCGGCTGGGCATGGAGCGGCACCTGGAGGACTGGGTGCGCGCCATGCAGAACAGCCAGACGCCCACCGGCGCCGTCGGCGCGGCCATGACCTGGGGCGAACGCATCGACAGCGGCTTCCACCATGTGGGCGAGATCGTCGGCAAGGTGTGGCCCTACATCCTCGCCGGCATCGCCCTGGGGGCGGGCATTCACGGCTATGTGCCGGAGGACTTCATGGCCTCCATCATGGGCCGTGACGCGCCCTGGTGGTCGCTGCCGGCGGCGGTGGCCATCGGCGTGCCCATGTACACCAACGCGGCGGGCATCCTCCCCATCGTCGAGGCCCTCATGGGCAAGGGCGCGGCCCTGGGCACGGTGCTGGCGTTCATGATGAGCGTCATCGCCCTGTCCGCCCCGGAAATGATCATTCTGCGCAAGGTGTTGAAGCCCCGGCTCATCGCCACCTTCGCGGGGGTGGTGGCCGCCGGCATTCTGCTGGTGGGCTTTGTGTTCAATCTCGTTTTGTGAAGGGAATCAATATGGAAATCAAGGTACTGGGCACCGGCTGTGCCAACTGCAAGACCACGCTGAAGCTCATCGAGGAGGTGGCCGCCGAGAAGGGGGTCGCCGCCCACATCGAAAAGGTGGAGGACATCCAGGCCATCATGGGCTATGGGGTTCTGTCCACGCCGGGCGTGGTCATCGACGGCCAGGTGGTGCATGCCGGCGGCGTGCCCAGTCGGGACAAGATCGCCAGCTGGCTGGCGGGGTCAGGCGCCGCGCCGGCGGCCAAGTCCGGCGGTTGCGGCTGTGGCGGCGGTGGCTGCGCATGAGATCGTCATGTAACCCGGCGCATCGACGCCCGCGTCAGTCTGGTCCGCTGCATGGCCGCCGTGGGGGGTGAGCCCGGATTGTCCAATCGGGAAATGCTGAGGGATTGCCCTCGCTCCCTCTCCCCCGACCCCTCCCCCCGGGGGGGAAGGGGTGACTCAGCGTTTGGCTTGATCGACGCGGTGAAGAAAAGTACTTGGCTGCTAAATCTGGTAAGTATTCGATTACTATCTAACAGGATTCACCAGTTTGGTTCTCCCATGCCCCAACCCGTCCCCCTGTCCCAACCCACCCCCCGCCGCTCCAGCGAAGACCGCCAGCAGGAGATCGTGTTCGCCGTGCTGACCCTGGCCGAGGCGCGCGGTGTGGAGGCCGTGACCACCCAGGCCATCGCCGAGCATCTGGGGCTGACCCAGGGCGCGGTGTTCCGCCATTTCCCCAACAAGGAGGCCATCTTCGCCGCCGTGCTGGAATGGCTGAACAGCCGGCTGGAGGAGGTGTTCCGCGCCGACCCCGGCACCCCTCCCCTGGTCCGGGTGGAAAAGGTGTTCTCGGCCTACATGGCCCTGTTCGCGGCCCACCCCGCCGTGCCGCGGCTGTTCTTTTCCGACACCCTGCACCATCCCTACCCGCGCCTGCATGCCCGGCTGCGGGAGCTGGTGCAAGGCTGCGAGGGACAGTTGGCGCAATGGCTGGCCGAGGCGGTGGAACGGGGGGAGGTGCGTCCCGACCTGCCGCCGGCGGCGGCCGCCAAGCTCCTGCTCACCGGCATCCAGGGCCTGGCCTTCCAGACCTGCGTGCTGGGCATCGTCGCCGACCCGGTGGCGGCGGGCCGGCAACTGTTTCCCCTCTATCTCGCCGCCCTCGGCGCGGCCAAGGAATGATCGTGAAATACCTTTCTCTATTGACCCTGATGCTGGCCAGCGCCGCGGCCCAGGCCGGCGAGTTGGCCGACCTGCTGCGCGCCAGCCTGGACCACCCCCGGGCCGCCGCCCGCGCGGGGGAGGTGGCCGCCGCCGGAGACGACCTGAAAGCTGCCGAGGCGCGTTATTACGGCCAGGGCAGCCTGGTGGCGGGGCTTTCGCGTTACGAGCACCCGCGCGTGGTGGGCATGTTCACCCCCGGCGACCCGACGCCGGCCGACACCAGCCGCGACATCGCCCGGGCCGGGGTGGTCTACAGCCTGCCCATCGATCTCTTCGGCGTGGTGGCCAAGGCGCGGGAGCGGGCCGAGAGCAACCTGCAAGTCGCGCGCCTGGGCCAAACCCAGGACCGTCTGGCGCGCCTGCACCAGGCCGCCGCCGCCTGGTTCCGCCTGCAGGCATTGCGCCGGCAGGCCGAGGCGCTGGGCAAGCTCAAGGCCAGCGTGACCGCCTTCCGCGACCGCCTGGTGAAGGAAGTGGCCCTGGGCAGGAGCGCGCGGGTGAACCTGCGTCTGGCGGAGAGCGAATACCAGCGGGTGCTGGCCGACGAGGCGCAGTTGCAGGCCCAGGTGGACACCGCCCTGGCGGAACTGGAGGAGGCCAGCGGCCAGCGCCGCCAGCCCGGCGATGCGACGATACCCCTGCCGGCCTGGCGTGAACCCGCCCTGGCCGAGGCCCTGCCGGTGAAACTGGCCGCCGCCCGTGCCGCCGGCGCCCGCGCCCGGGCCGAGGAGTCCCGGCGCGGCAACCGGCCGCAACTCTCCCTCAACGGCAGCTGGTTCGACCAGCACGGCAACGGCGCCGACAACGCGGTGTGGGAGGCCGGGGTGCAGGTGGCCCTGCCGCTCACCCCCAGCGGTTGGCGAGCGACCGATGCCGAGGCCGCCCGGGCCCGCGCCGCGGAAGACGAGCGCCAGGCCGTGGAACGCGAGACGGCGAAACAACTCGCCAGCCTGAAGGCCGCCTATGACAGTGCCCGCGCCACGCTGACCGCCCTGGAGGCGGAAGTCGCCTACCGCACGGAAGTCGTCACGGTGGAACGGGAAAAGACCCGCCTGGGCGCCCAGACCCTGGAAAACCTGCTGCGCACCGAGCGCGATCTGCTGGATGCCGAATACCGTCTTGCCAGCAGCCGCGCCCAGGCCGCCTATGCCTGGTCCGCCGCCCAGGTCCTGGCCGGCGCGCCGGAAACCGAATACATCGCAACCCTGGATGCCCAATGAAAAAGAAACTCCTGATCGCCGTCCTCCTCCTGGCCCTGATCGGCGGCGCCGTACTGGCCGTCAAGCACAAGCGCGCCCAGGTGGCCGAAAGGCCCGCCGCCGGCATTCCCCCCGTGGTGGTGGAAGCGCGCAAGCTTGCCCTCGGGCCGGTAACCCTGTCCCTGCCCGTCAGCGTCGAAGTGGTGGCCGCCCGCGAGGCGGTGTTGGCCAGCCGCTTCTCCGCCAACATCACCGAACTGACCCGCCTGGAAGGCGACCGCTTCAAAAAGGGCGACGTGCTGGTGCGCCTGGATCTCGCCCAGGCCGAGGCCGACCGCCTGCGCGCGGAAGCGGAGCTGGCGCGGGTGCGCTTGCAGGAAACCGGCCTGGCCGCCGATCTGGCCGCCGCCCGCAGTGCGTACAAGGCCGAGCAGGAACGCTACCAGCGTCAGGAAGCCCTGCTGGCCATCGGCGGCGTGGCCCTGGAACAGGTGCAGGCGGGGCAAGCCGCGCTGGAGGCGGCGCGTGCCCGCGAGACCGCCGCCAGCAACGCGGTGAAGAGCTACCGCGCCCTGTTGCAGGCCAGCGAGGCCCAGGTTGCCGCCGCCCGCGAGAACCTGCGTTACGGCGTCATCACCGCCCCCTTCGATGGCGTGGTCACCCAGCGCCTGGCCCAGCCCGGCGACCTGGCCGCCCCCGGAAAACCGTTGTTGAAGGTGATGGACCTGTCCGCCGGGGTGCGCCTGTTGGTCAACGTGCCTGATGGTCTGCACCCCAAGACCCTGCGTATCGGCGGCGAGGCCCTGCCGCTGACCCCCTGGCCGGAGGCGGTGGGGCAGGGCATGGCCCGCTTTGAAGCCAAGAGCAAAAACCCCCTCTCCCCCAACCCCTCCCCCCGGGGGGGAGGGGAGCGTATGGCCCTGCAACCCGGCAGCCGCGCCTCGGCCCGGCTGGAGGTGTTCCACGCCGACTCCGCCGTGCTGCTGCCCCGCGCCTGCCTGCTGGGCGACGCAGACGGTCGCGCTGCCGTGTTGAAGCTGCTGGAACAGGGCCGGGTGCAACGCCTGGACGTGGCCGTGGCCGCCAGCGGCGAAGAAGGCGTGGCGAGCACCGACGCGAACCTCGCCGGCGCCCGCATCGCCTGCGCCAGCCCGGACATCCTCACCCGGCTGCTGGCGGGCGCGCCTTATGTGGCCGCCGATGTGACCGGGAAATAAGCCATGTTCCGCTTCTTCCACGCCCGTCCGCAGCTTCTGGCGGTGATCCTGATCCTGGCCTCCCTGCTGGGGGTGGTGGGTTATCTCAAGCTGCCGCGCAACATGTATCCGGACATGGAGCGGCCTCAGGTCACCGTCATCACCCAGTTGCCGGGGGCGGCGGCCCTGACCGTGGCGCAGAAACTGTCGCGGCCCATCGAGCAGGAACTCTTCTCGCTCTCCGGCGTGCGCAACGTGGAGAGCACCAGCAAGAACGAGGTGTCCATCGTCAAGGCCGAGTTCGAATACACCAAGGGGCTGGATGCCGCCCTGGTGGACGTCTCCAACGCCCTCTCCAGGGTGCGCGCCAAGCTGCCGCCGGAAGTGCCGCCCTCCGCCATCTACCCGATAGGCAGTTTCACCAACCCGGTGATGGTGCTGGCGGTATCGCCCAAGCCGGGCAGCGGCTTGAGTCTGTCGCAAGTCCGCCTGCTGGCGGAAAACGACCTGCGCGCCGCTCTCATCACCCAACCCCACGTGGCCAACGTGGAAGTCTTCGGCGGCCATGAGCCGACCCTGCGGGTGGAGTTCGATCCCCTCAAGCTGGCCCGTCACGGCCTGTCCCAGGCCCAGTTCCAGGAGCTGCTGGCCAAGGTCAACCGGGACTGGCCCCTGGGCACGCTGCAAGGCGGCAACGCCACCACCACGCTGACCATCTACGGCGAAGGCAGCGACGCCCAGCGCCTGCGCCTGCTGCCGGTGGCCCCCGGCCTGACCCTGGGGGATCTGGCCGACATCCGCCTCGCCGAGGCCGAGCGCTTCTCCGCCTACCATGGCAACGGCAAGCCGGCCATCGCCGTGGCCATCCAGCGCGCCCCCGGCGGCGCGGTGGCCAGCGCCATCGCCGAGGCGGAAGCGAAACTGCCGGAACTCAAGGCGCGCTACCCCGGCCTGGAGATCGCCATCGCCGACACCCAGGGGGAGCTGATCAAGACCTCCAACGACAACATGATGGAGGCGCTGCGCGACGCCATCCTCTTCACCAGCATCGTCATCCTGTTCTTCCTCGGCAACTGGCGCGCGGTGGTGACGGCTCTGATTTCCATCCCGCTGGTGTTCCTCATCACCCTGGCGGTGCTCTGGCTCACCGGCAAGGAGATGAACACCATCGTGCTCACCGCCATCATCCTGGCCCTGGGCATGCTGGTGGACGACGCGGTGGTGGTGCTGGAGAACATCGAGCGCCATCTGGGCGAGTTGCACGAGGACATCTCCACCGCCATCCGCCAGGGCACCGAGGAGGTGTTGTTCCCGGTGTTCGTCGGCACCCTCGCCACCGCCGTGGTGATCGCGCCCTTGATGTTCGTGGGCGACTTCACCGAACAGATGTTCAAGCATCTGGTGTTTCCGCTGATCATCGCCGTGCTGGTGTCCTACTTCGTGGCGGTGACCTTCATCCCGCGCCTGTCCTTCTACTGGTACCGCCACGGCCTGCCGGAGAAGAACCGCTTCGAGCGTTTTCTGGAGCGGCTCTATCGACGCACCCTGGGGCCGGGGGCCGGGTGGTATGCGCGCCTGCTGGACTGGTCCTTCGCCGCCGGTCCCGCACGCCGCTGGCTCTTGGTGCTGCCGGCCTATGGCCTGCTGGTGGCCAGCTTCGTGTTCATCATGCCCCTGGTGGGGCGCGACGCCCTGCCGCCCATGGACAGCGGCGTCATCAAGGCCCATGTGCGCTTTTCCGCCAACGAGCCGGTGGCGGTGGCGGAAGCCCGCCTGGCCGCCTTTGAACAGGAACTGATGCGGGACGAGCGACTGAAACGGGTGAGCCTGGTGTTCGGCTCCGAGCCGGGCGTGATCTCCCTGGGCTCCGGCCAACTGCCGGCCGAGGCCACCTTCACCCTGGCCTACGTCAACCGTTTCGAACGTGCCGAAAACACCTGGCAGATCGAGGCCGATCTGCGCAAACGCCTGGCCGCGTTGCCCGGCGTGACCGCCGCCGATGTCTACGGCTACGGCATCACCCCCATGTCCACCATCAAGGCCACGGTGGACATCCGCCTGTTTGCCGAGGACTGGCGCCGCCTGCCGGAAGCCGCCGCCAAGGTGCGGCAGGCGCTGGCCAAGGTGCCGGGGCTGACCTCGGTCTCCACCGTGTGGGATGCCGATGCCCAGGAAACCGTGTTGACCCTGGACGAGGAGCGCCTGCGCAGCCTGGGGCTGACCCCAGAGGCGGTGGTGGCGCAATTGCCGCTGAAAGGCGGCGCGGTGGCGAGCCTGTCCAAGCTCGCCACGGTGAGCGCCATTCCGGTGAAGAGCTACTTCGGCGATGCCTACCGGGCCGAACCCGCCACGCTGATGCTGCTGCCCATCCAGCTGCCGAATGGCCAGTCGGTGAGCCTGGGTGAGATCGGCACTCTGGCCCGCGCCCAGGCGGTTTCAACCCTCACCCGCGACCGCATGCAATACAGCCTGGATGTCCTGGCCTGGCGCGAGAAGGCGCCGTCCAGCGTGCTCGCCGCCCAGGCCGAGGCGGCGGCCCGCGCCGTGCTGCCGCCCGGCGTCACCCTGGTGGAAAAGGGCGACAACGGCGAGGGCACGGAATCCAGCAAACGCATGATGGCCGGCATGATGCTGGGCATGCTGTTGCTGTTCGCGGTGCTGGTGCCAGCCTACGGCAGTTTCACCCTGGCCGGCATCGCCATGGTGGTGCTGCCCCTGTCGGCCATCGGCGCGGTGTGGGGCCTGTTACTGTTCGACAAGGCCATGGCCCTGCCCGCCATCCTGGGCATCATTCTGCTGTTCTCCATCATCGTGAAGAACTCCATCCTCATGGTGGACTTCATCCACAGCCGCGAGCGCGAGGGCGACGCCCCGCTCACCGCCGCCCGCGACTCCATCCGCCTGCGCTACCGGCCCATCCTGATGACCGCCTTCGGCACCATCGCCGGCATGTTGCCGGTGGCCCTGGAGCACGCCGTGGGCCTGGAGCGTCTGTCGCCCCTGGCCGATACCGCCATCGGCGGCCTGCTCATCGGCACGGTGCTCTCCCTCTTCTATCTGCCCATGTTCTACGTGTGGGTGAAAGGCAAATCATGAAACTTTCCGGCCTGCTCAAACCCCTGCTCCTGGTCCTCGCCCTGGCCGCCACCCCCCCTGCCCTGGCCGGCAAGGCCGTGGACTTCCAGTTCACCGACGTGACCGGCAAGACCCTGCGCCTGTCCGACTACCGGGGCAAATGGGTGCTGGTGAACTTCTGGGCCCCCTGGTGCCCTCTGTGCTGGGCGGAAACCGGCACCCTCAACGCCCTGAACAAGCGCGGCGACTTCGTGGTCATCGGTGTCGGCCTGGACTACGGCCCGGACGCGGGGGAGGTGACGCGCAGCGCAAAGTCCCACGACTTCGACGTGACCATCGTCGCCGGCGGCCAGCGGCGGGATCCGGACAGCCCCTACCGTCAGGTGGGGCCGGTGGACTTCTTCCCCACCTCTTACCTCTACGACCCCACCGGAGAGATCGTCATGTTCATCCCCGGCCAGGTGCGGGAGGGCAAGATCCTGGCCTTCATGGAAGACTGGCGCCGCCGCAACGGCGGGCGCCGCTGAGCGGGCGGTATGGCCTTGGATACCCTGATCCTCGCCCCAGCGCTGGTATCCGTCGTGGCCATGGTGTTCGCCATGCTGGGTCTGGGCGGCGGCATGCTCTATGTGCCGCTGTTCAAGTGGCTGGAGTTGCCGCTGAAGACGGTGGCCATTCCGCTGGGCCTGCTGCTCAACGGGGTGACTTCCGCTTCCGCCCTGGTTCGCTATGCCCGTGAAGGGCTGGTGGACTTTCGCGGTGGCCTGCCGGCGGCGCTGGCGGCCATGGCCATGGCGCCGCTGGGTGCCCATCTCACCCAATCCGTGCCGAAGGACATCCTCATCGGCCTGTTCGCCGCGCTGACCGCCCTGGCCGGGTTTTTCAGTCTGCGCGGCGCCGGCCGCGAGGAAACGCCCGCGCCCATGAGCCCGCGCCGACGCATGGCCATCGGTCTGGCGCTGGGCGGCGGCGAGGGCTTCGTCGGCGCGCTGCTGGGCGTGGGCGGCGGCTTCATCGTGGCGCCGGTGTTGATGCTGCTGGGTTTCGGCGCCAAGCAGGCGGCCGGCACCACCGCCTTCATCGTCACCTTCGCCTCGGTTTCCGGCTTTGCCGCCCACGCGGCGGAAGGCCATATCGAACCGCTGCTCGCCGTGCTTACCGTCATCGCCGCCCTGGCCGGCTCGCAACTGGGCGCCTGGTTCATGGCCAAACGCGCCAAGCCGGCCTGGGTGAAGCGGCTGTATGCCGTGTTGCTGCTGGGCGTGGCGGCGAAATTGATTGCAGACATTCTGTGGGGCTGAGCCATGCTGAATGTGGAAGTCCTGGGTTTCGACTGTGCCGCCTGCCGCAAGACCTATCGCCTGATCGAAGACACCGCGCGGGAGATGGGCCTCGCCATCCATCTGGTGAAAGTCAGCGACCCCGCCCGGATTGCTGCCTGCCGGGTGCTCTCCGTGCCCGGCGTGATGGTGGCAGGCAAACTGGTGCACAGCGGCGGCGCGCCCAGCCGCAAGCAAATCGCAAACTGGCTGAATGTTCAGCCTTGAACCAAGGAGAGAAATCATGTCACGCGAAATCCTGATGAAAGCCCTGGAATTCCACGGCCACCGCTGCTGGGCCAGTGTCGCCGGCGTGCGCGCCGGGCTGGCCGCGCTGCGCGTGCTGAACGTCAAGCGCTCCGGCGGCCGCCAGTTGCACGCCTTCATCGAGATCGGCGAGGACCACGGCGGCATGTGCTTCGGCGACGGCGTGCAGTACGCCACCGGCTGCACCCTGGGCAAGGGCAATATGGACAAGACGCCCTACGGCAAGCTGGCGGTGACGGTCATCGAGCGCGCCACCAACCGGGCCGTGCGGGTGAGCTACAAGCCCACCCTGGCGAAACGGATCGCCGAATCGCCGTTCATGGTCAAACGCGGCCAGGGCATCGAGCCGGACCAGATCCCCGAGGCCGAGCAGATGGAACTGGTCGATCTGGTCTGGAACGCGCCCGAGGCAGACGTGCTCAGCATCGGCGAAGTGTTCCAGTTAGAACGCGACTGGTTCCCCGAACTGATGGGCTGGGTGACCTGCGACGCTTGCCACGAGCTCACCGCGCGGGCCTATGTGCGGGTGCTGGGCGACAAGCATGTGTGCATTCCATGCTCGGGTTATGAGCGCTGATGGCATGATCAAGCGACTTGCTGCCGCAGCCTTGTCGCTGGCGGTATTCTGCCCACAACCAGGTCGCGCCGACCCGGCCGAATTGCCGTTGGCACAACGCTATTGCACCACCTGCCACAGCCTGGCGCGGCTGGCCTATCAGCGCCACACGGCCATCGGCTGGTGGGCGCAGGTACAGCGTATGCGCTGGTTAAACGGTGCCGCTGTACCCGGTGAACAGGTGGTACCCCTGGCGCGTGAGCTGGCGGCGGCCTATCCGGCCACGGATGGCCAGGTGTTGAAGGAATACGTCCTGCTGGCGTTGCTGCCTGCGGCCGGGGTGGGCGGCATCGCCCGGCGTTACCGCCGGCGCCGGACAAGATTGCAAGCCATCAAGGAGCCAGGATGATCCCGGATGCACTTCGCGCCGTCCTTTGGGCCGCACTGGCCTGCCTCGCCTTGGGCTTGCCGCCCGCCGGCGCCGACGACCGAACGTTGGCCAGCGGCAGCCTGTCCTTGCCGCAACTGATCGATTTCGCGCTTGCCCACAATCCGGAAATCGCCGCATCCACCTTCGACGGCCAGGCCGCATCCGCGCGCAGCCAGGCGGCGCGGGCAGCGCGGTTGCCCAGGGTTGGCATCGAGGCCGGTTACACCCGCTATGGCGACGATCTGCGCCTGACCGCCGCGCGCCGCAACGGCGAGCTCGGCGTGTTCGGCGACAACATCCTGACCGCCGATCTGGTGCTGCGCCTGCCGCTTTACAGCGGCGGCCGGCTCACCGCCGAGATGCGCGCGGCGGAACTGCTCGAAGCCTCGGCCGGACAACGCCTGGCGCGGAGCAAAGGCGATCTGGTCTACAACGTTTCCAGCCTGTATTACGGCCAACTGGCGCAGATGCGGCTGATCGAGTCCCTCAGCTTTTCCGCCGAGACGCTGGCGGGACAACTCAAGCGGGTCAATGCGCTGATCGCCGGGCGCAAGGCGGCGAAGGTGGATGCGCTGCGCACCGAGGTGAAACTGGCCGACATCCGCCAGCGCCTGCTGCGCGAGAAGAACAGCCTGGCGGTGCAACGCCAGGCCCTGCTCAACCTGATGGGCGCCGGGCAGGCGGGTGACGACTTCGCACTGGCCGGGGACTTGCAGCCGCCAACGCGTGAAGCACGCAGCTTCGAAACCCTGGCCGCGTCGGCCCTGGAGCGCCGCCCCGATGCACGCGCGGCGCGCACCGAGTTCGAGGCACAGGCGGCGCGGGTCGAGGCGGCGCGCGCCGGCTACCGGCCGACGCTGAACCTGGTCGGCGCCATGGGCAATCGCATCATGGGCCATCCGACCCAGCACCCGGCGGGTCTGAGCAGCAACGACGATGCTGCGCGCATCGGCATCACCTTTGAGATGCCGCTTTACGACGGCGGCCGCACCGGGGCACGAGTGGACGAGGAGAACGCCAAACTCGGCGCCCAGCGTGAACGCCTGACCCGGCTCCAGTTGCAGATTCGCCTGGAGGTCGAAACGGCTTACACCAATCTGGCCTCCGCCCTGGAACGCCTGGCAAGCACGGGCAAGGCGATCGACCTGGCGAACGAGAGCCTGCGTATCGAGCAGGAGAAATACGCCCTGTCGCGCGGCACCGCCCAGGACGTGCTGGATGCCCAGTCGGCGCTGCTGGAGGCGCAGACCAACCACATCCGGGCGCTGGCCGATGCCAATGCCGCCGCCGCGCAACTGGCCCTGGCCACGGGAGAAAATCTGCCATGACATCGAATCGCAACCCCGCCTTGCCGCTGCTGTCTGTCGGCCTGATTTTGCTGCTCGGGCTCGGCGCCTGCGGCAAGAGCGAACAGGCGGCTGCACCCGCCAAGGCCGCCGAGAAAGCCGCGCCCATTCGGGTGGAAACCGTGAAGCAGGCGCCGCTGGTGCTGACCGTCGCCCTCACCGGGACGGTGGAGGCGGGGCGCATCGCGCAACTGGCTTCGCCGGTGGAAGGCCCGGTCACCTGCTGCGTGCGGGTGCGCGAGGGCGATGTGGTGAAGAAGGGCCAGGTGCTGCTGATTCTTGGCCGCACCGAAGGCGTCGATGCCCAGGTCACGTCCTTGCGCGAAGACCTGAGGAAGGAAGAAGACAACCTTGCGCGCACCCGGCGCCTGGTGGAAACCGGCGCCCTGGCCGGCGAGCAGCTCGACATCGCGGCAGCCAACGTCACGCGCATGCGGGCACAGTTGGTCAAGGCGCAGGAAGCGACGCGGGATTACGTGATTACCGCGCCCTGGGCGGGCGTGGTGTCGAAAATGCGGGTGCGCGACGGCGATTTCGTCGCCCCGCGCGCCCAGTTGGCGGAGATCTATGACCCGGGCAGCCTGATCGTGCGGGTGGCCGTGCCGGAACAGGAGGCCGCCGCACTGGCGCTGGGCATGCAGGTCGAGGTGGAACTGGATGCTTACCCCGGCAAGCGTTTTGCCGCCCGCATCACCCGGCTGTATCCCTATCTCGACTTGCGCACCCGCACCCGCGTCGCCGAAATCACCCTGGTCGGCGCACCCAGGCTGCTGCCCGGCATGTTCGCCCGCGCCCATCTGGTGAAAGAGACCATCGCCGATGCCATCACCGTGCCGGCCTACAGCTTGGTGCCCGTGCCCGGCGGCAGTTTCGCGGCCTTCGTCGTGAAGGACGGCAAGACGGAACGGCGCAAGGTGGAAACCGGCATCGAGGTGGCGGGCCGGGTGCGCATCGTCAGCGGGCTCAAGGCGGGCGACAAGCTGATCGTCGCCGGCCAGGAAAAACTCAAGGACGGCGCGGCGGTGAAAGCGGTCGAAGTGGATGGCAAGAAGGTGGAGGCGGCCAAAGCCAAACCCGCTGAAGCCAAAACCGCAGCCCCGACCGCCCCGGCCAAGGCCGCCCAGCCATGAAAATCACCGACTACTCGGTCCGCCGTCGTCTGGCCACCGGCGCCATCGTGCTGGCGTTGGCGGTGCTGGGCCTCTATGGGCTGTGGCGCCTGCCGGTCAACTTCCTGCCCGACATGACCTACCCCATGGTCAAGCTCAACATCTTCTGGCCCGGTGCCACGCCGGAGGAGATCGAGCGCGGCATCGCCGACCCCATCGAGCGGCAGATGATGACGGTGGACGGGCTGGACTATCTCGAATCGTCTTCCATCGAAGGCATGTACAGCCTGATCGCCAACTTCGGCTACGGCGTCGACATCGACGTCGCCTATCAGGACGCCGCCGCCTCGCTGGCGCGGGTGGCGCGCAAGCTGCCGAAGGACATCGATCCGCCGGTGATCTTCAAGGCCGACCCGTCGCAAATCCCCATCCTGCAACTGACCGTACGTTCCGACCGCTGGGATCTGGTGCAACTGCGCACCTGGACCGACGAATGGTTGCAGGACCAAATCCTGTCCGTACCCGGCGTGGCCGGCACCGAGATCGTCGGCGGCCTGGTGCGTGAGATTCGCGTGCATCTGAAGCCCGACGCGCTGGAGAAATACGGCCTCACCATCAGCACGGTGCTGAAGCGCCTGCGCGAGGAAAACATCGAACAGTTCGGCGGCCGCATGACCGTCGGCCCACAGGAAATCGTCGCCCGCACCATGGGCGAATTCGCCTCGCTGGACGACATCCGCAATCTCGTGCTGCTGCGCGACGGCGCGGCCAGGGTGTATCTACGCGACGTGGCCGAGGTGGTCGATTCGCACCGCGAGGCGCGCGTCATCACCCGGCTGGACCGGCAGCCGGCGGTCAAGCTCTCGGTGATGAAGCAGGCCGACGCCAACACCGTGGAAGTGGCGCACGCGGTGGACAAACGACTGGCGGAAATCAAGGCCGGCCTGCCGGCCGGGGTCGAACTGGGCATGGTGGAAAACCAGGGCACTTATGTCACGGATGCCCTCAAGGGCGTGCAGACAGCGGCGGCGGAGGCCGCGGTCCTGGTGGTGCTCATCGTCTGGCTGTTCCTCGGCTCCTGGCGCCAGGTGGTGGTCATCGCCGTGGCCCTGCCGCTCATCCTGATCATGAATTTCGGCCTCATGCAGTTGGCCGGCTTCTCGCTCAACATCTTTTCCCTGGGCGGCCTGGTGATCGCCATTGGCGTGCTGGTGGACAACTCAATCCTGGTCATCGAGGCCATCTCGCGCCGGCGTGAGGAACACCCTGAACAACCGATCAACGAACTGGTCAGCACCGCCACCGCCGACATCGGCCCGGCGGTGGTCGCCTCGACGCTCGCTTTCCTCGCCCTGTTCGTGCCCTTTCTGCTGGTGCCGGGGCTGGTCAGCCTGCTGTTCCGCGAGCTCATCCTGGTCATCGCCGGCATCGTGCTGATCAGCCTCGCCACCGCGGTCACGCTCACGCCGATGCTCACCGCCGCGTTGCTGGGAAGGTTAGGACACAACCAGACCAAGAGCCGCTTCGAACGCCTGTTCGATCGTGTCACCGAGGCCTATGGCCGGCTGCTCACGCATCTGCTCGATCATCGTTACCTGGTGCTCGTCGTGTTCGTCGCCGCCGCCGTGGCGGGCGGCTTCGCCATGCTCAAGCTGGGCAGCGAGTTCCTGCCGCAGATGGACGACGGCCGCATCCTGGTCAAGGTCAAGCTGCCCACCGGTGCGGCGCTGGCCGAGACCGACCGAGTGCTGCGCGACATCGAGGCAAAGCTGGGCGGCGACAAGCGCATCGAGAGCCTGTTCGCCATGGCCGGCGGCAAGGCGGTGGGCACCGTCACCTTCGAAGTCGCCAACGAGGGCGAGCTCAACCTGCAACTGACCCCACCCGAGGCGCGCAAGATCAGCACCCAGGATTACCTGGCCGAGATCCGCCCCCTCGTCGCCAAGGTGCCGGCGCCGGGCGGCAAGGTCACGGTTTCGCAGACCAAGGTCAAGGGCATGCGCAAGCTGGGCGACGCCGACATCGAGGTGAAAATTCAGGGCGCCGAGATTACGCAGTTGTTCGACCTGGCGCGCAAGATCGCCGTGACCATGAACGGCCTCAATCACTTCACCAACGTCTATGTCGCCATGGATCTGTCCAAGCCGGAGTATCAGATCAGGGTGGATCGCGCCCGCGCCGCCGAACTGGGGGTGACGGTGGCCGAGGTGGCGGACAGCCTGCGCACCCTGGTGGCGGGTTCGGTGCCGACGCGCTTGCGCGAAGGCGAGGGTGGCAACAGCGCCGACTACGACATCCGCGTCATGGTGCCGGAGACGCGGGTGCGCCATCGCGGCGACCTGGAAGATTTGCGCATCGCTACTGCCCAGGGCGGCTCCGTGCGCCTGGCCGACCTGGCCCGGGTGGAGCCCGCCACCGGCCCGGTGGAGATCGTGCGCGAGGATCAGGTCAAGATGGTGATCGTGCGCGGCGACGCCAGTGGCGTCAGCGTTGGCGAGGCGCTGGCCGAACTGCAGACCGCCATGGCCAAGGAAAGCGTGCCGCCCGGCTATCAACTGAGTTATGGCGGCCAGGCCCAGATGATGAGCGAGATGACCCGGTCCGTGCTGCTGATCCTGGGCTTCGCGCTGTTCTTCTCCTTCATCGTGCTCGCCGTGCAGTTCAACAGCCTGAAACTGCCGGCGCTGATCCTCGGCAGCGTGCCTTTCTGTCTGGCCGGCTCGGCCGGGCTGTTGCTCCTCACCGGCAAACCGCTCGGCGCCACCGTCATCATCGGCGTGCTGGTGGTGTTGGCGGCGGTGGTCAACGCCGGCGTGCTGCTGTTCACCTATGCCCGCGTGTTGCAGACCGGCGAAGGCCTGACGGTGCGCGACGCCATTCTCAAGTCCGCCCAACTGCGCCTGCGCCCCATCGTCATGGTCACCAGCGCCATCCTGATCGGCCTGGTGCCCCTGGCGCTGGCGCTGGAAGCCGGCGGCGACATGCTGCAACCCATGGCCATCGCCGCCATCGGCGGCCTGCTGATGGAAAACTTCGTCGCCCTGTACCTGATGCCGGTGCTGTATCTGATGGCGAACCGGGATCGCGCCGCATTGCCTGCCACCAAGGAGTAACGCATGAAACATCTGTATGCCTTTTTGCTCGCCTGGCTGGCGGCGGGGCCGCTTTACGCGGCCACCGCCGACCACACCAAGTTCAAGGAACTGCAAGGCCCCTTCCGGACCGGCGAGGAGGTCACCCAGACCTGTCTGAAATGCCACACCGAAGCGGCCAAACAGGTCATGGCCACGCGCCACTGGACCTGGGATTACACCAACCCCGTCACCGGGCAGCGCCTGGGCAAGAAGACCATGTTGAACAGCTTCTGCATTGCCGACCGCTCGAATGAGGCGTTCTGCAACGCCTGCCACGCCGGCTATGGCTGGAAGGATGACACCTTCGACTTCAGCTCGGAGAAGAATGTCGATTGCCTGGCCTGCCACAACACCGGCCAGTACGCCAAGATTCCCGGCCTGGCCGGCCACCCGGCCTACCAGCGCATGGAATATCCGCCGCATTCCGGCAAGTTCGTCGATCCTGTCGATCTGCCCAAGGTGGCCCAGCACATCGGCAAGACCAGCCGCGCCACCTGCGGCGCCTGCCACTTTTACGGCGGCGGCGGCGACGGCGTGAAACACGGCGACCTGGATTCCTCGCTGAAGGAACCCAAGCGCGAACTGGACGTGCACATGGGCACCGACGGCGGCAACTTCACCTGCGCCACCTGCCACAAGACCGAAAGCCACAAGATCGCCGGCAGCCGCGTCGCGCCCACCGCCAGCGATCCCCACGGCGCGCTGCTGCGCGGCCAGAAAACCGACCGCAACCCGGCCACCTGCCAGGCCTGCCACGGCGACCATCCGCACAAGCCCGGGATCGGCGGCGGCCTGATGGGCACGCTCTCCAAGGGCGACCGCCTCAACGCCCACACCCGCACCCTGGCCTGCCAGACCTGCCACATCCCCGCCTTCGCCCGGGGCGGCGTGCCCACCAAGATGTTCTGGGACTGGTCCACCGCCGGCACGCTGGACGCCAACGGCAAGCCGTTCCAGAAAAAGGATGAACACGGCCACGTCATCTTCGACAGCAAGAAGGGCGACTTCAAGCTGGGCGAGAACGTCAGGCCGGATTACGTCTGGTTCGACGGCCGCGTGGACTACACGCTGAAGAACGACCGCATCGACCCGACCCGCATCGTCAAATTGAACACCTTCCACGGCAGCGCTGTAGAGCCCGATGCGCGCATCTGGCCGGTCAAGCGCTTCCGGGGCAAGCAACCCTATGACCTGGAAAACCTCACGCTGCTGATCCCCCACACCGCCACCCCGGATGACACCGCCCTTTGGTACAACTTCGACTGGACGAAGGCGCTGGCCGCCGGCACCACCGCCGCCGGCCAGCCCTTCAGCGGCAAGTTCGGCTTTGCCGAAACCGAGATGCTGTGGCCCATCACCCACATGGTGGCACCCAAGAAACAGGCGCTGGGCTGCGCCGAATGCCACAGCCGCGACGGCCGCCTGAAGGAGGTCGCCGGCGTCTACCTGCCCGGCCGCGACCACGATCCGTGGCTGGATCGCGCCGGCTTCGGCCTGGCCGGACTCACCCTGCTTGGTGTGCTGGGCCACGGCGGCCTGCGCATCCTGACCCGCAACCGCCGCAAGGAGCATTGACATGGCCGAGCGCCTCTACATCTTCAAACGGTTCGAACGCTTCTGGCACTGGTCCCAGGCCGCGTTGATCATCACCATGCTCATCACCGGTTTCGAGATTCACGGCAGCTATCAACTGGCCGGCTTCAAGCAGGCGGTAGGCATCCACACCACGGCCGCCTGGGCGCTGATCATTCTCTGGGTGTTCGCCATCTTCTGGCACTTCACCACCGGCGAATGGCGCCAGTACATCCCCACCTTCAAGAACGTCGACGTGATGTTCCGCTACTACGTGCTGGGCATCTTCACCGGCGCGCCGCATCCGTACCGGCCCACCCAGTTAAAGAAGCACAACCCGCTGCAACGCCTGTCCTATCTCGGGGTGAAACTGTTCATCAACCCGCTGATCTGGGCCAGCGGCCTGGGCCTGCTCTATTACCACGCCTGGCGCGACCTGGCCCCGGCGGGCCTGAGCCTGGCGACGGTGGCCTGGCTGCACACCGTGATGGCCTTCGTCATGCTGATCTTCCTCATCGTCCATGTTTACCTCACCACCACCGGCCACACGCCGCTGGCTCATATCCGCGCCATGATCAGCGGCTATGAGGACGTGGAAGACTGACGTTTCCAGCAAGGAGAACGCCATGCCTGATGCAAAATTCCTCAAACCCTGGCATGGCGTGCCGCGCAGAGCGAACTGCCCATCGCCGGCCACGATGCCTACGTAGCCGGGCCGCCGGGCATGATCCTAAAAACCTCAGTTGACCGCTGAGTGGCCATTGAGAAGGCGCATGGATTGTGACGTTTGTGGCTGTGTTCACGCTCACCCGGAAGGTGAGCCCGCTACGCG
>Ga0272446_1003772_pt1 | contig 18711 bp, 18 predicted proteins | sample YNPCB0061_FD_194587 | JGI IMG/M metagenome (GOLD analysis project Ga0272446, IMG submission 194587) | Hot spring microbial mat communities from Yellowstone National Park, WY, United States - YNP-CB-006-1 | ecosystem: Environmental > Aquatic > Thermal springs > Hot (42-90C) > Sediment | place... | reverse complement strand
CCGCACCGCCTGCGCGTAGGCCTCCGGCGTGGTCAGCCCCCGCACGCAAGGACCCAGGCAGCGGTGGATGTGGTACTGAAGACACGGCTGCGGATGGTTCCGGGTGAGATCCACCTTGCAGGACGGTACCTGGAACAGGCGGTGGATCAGGTTCAGGAGTTTCCAGGCAAGACTGGCGGGAAGAAAAGGACCGAAGTAGGTGGAGCCGTCCTTGACCAGGCGCCGCGTCACGTACACCCGGGGAAAGGGCTCGGCTGTGAGGCGGATGTAGGGGAAGGTCTTGTCGTCGCGCAGCAGGACGTTGAAGCGGGGCTGGTATTCCTTAATGAGGTTATTCTCCAGCGCCAGCGCCTCCCGCTCGTTGTCCACGAGGATGTAGTCGATGGAACGGGCCTCGGCCAGCAGGCTGCCGGTCTTGGCATCGGCGAGCTTGTCTTCCGTGAAGTAGCTGCGCACCCGGGCCCGCAGATTGACCGCCTTGCCGACGTAGAGCACCTTCCCGTGCTCGTCTTTGTACAAGTAAACGCCAGGCGCGGCAGGCAATTGTGCGGCTTTATCCCGCAGATCCATGGGGGCTATACTTTTATTGTGCCACTCGGCCGGGTCTTGCTACTGGTCCTTTGGTTAAACGCAGCGGGCCTGTGTGTTTCACAGGAGCCGCCGGAGCCTCCTGAAGAAGATGAGACGCTGGCCGCCAAGGAATACTCTTTTAACCCCATCCAGGCCCAAAAGGAGCTGCAAATCGGCAACTTCTACTTTCGGAAGGGCAGCTACCGGGCTGCGGCCGGGCGTTTTCTGGAGGCGACGAAGTGGAATCCGGGGCTGGCCGAGGCCTATCTGAGGCTGGGCGAAGCCTACGAGAAACTCAAGGCCACTTCCCAGGCGCGGCAGGCTTACGAGAAGTTCCTGGAACTGGATCCCAAAAACAAGCAGGCGGACAATGTGCGCAAGCGGCTGAAGGCGCTGCCCGCGGACCGGGACGCTAAGGATCCTGCCGGGAAGTCTGGGGAGGGGTAATGCTCTGCCGGGCAGGGCGTCCGTTGCGGAGAGCACGCAACACCTTCCGGAATCCCGCTTCCCAGTCCGGGAACAGATCCACATACTGAAACTCGCGGCTGATCCTTGCCGGCACAGGGCACTCCTCCAGCCGGACAGGAATCAAGTAGATGCTGTCCAGCGGCTGCCGCCGCGCGCAATCCAACGCATAGCGCAGCTCGGCCTGGAACTGCCCGCGTTTTCGCACGGCCTGGCGGGAAAGACAGGCCAGGAAGAAATCGCTGACCTCGATGGCCCGCTCAATGGCGCGGGGCCAGTTCTGCCCTGGGATCAGCTTCTTGCGGTCCAGCCAAGGCTCCATGCCCTCCTGCTGCAACGCCGTGTAGATCCTCTCCGCCTGGGCGGCGTCTTCCTGGACGTAGGCAATGAAGACGCGCGGCCCAGGGGCGGGCTCGAAGACGAATCCCCCATTGCTGGGAAGGAACGCGCCGAGCCCGTCGATCTCGACCGCCGAACCCTCCTGGAGGCAGAGGCTGATGAGCCGGGCGAGTTGTTCAGCGCTGTTTCGCACCGCTATTCTCCTCGACCTCACCGGACAGAACAAGCTCGACGCCGCGCTTGCCGCTCGGAGTCAGCGCCCCCAATCCCGGCAGTAGAACCGGCTTCCCTCTCTTAAGACCAGAGAGGATTTCGTGAATCACGCGGTCCAGGCGGTCCGCCGCCGCCGCTTTCGAGATATGCGCCTGACGCGCCAGGCGTGCTGCCAGGTCCTGCTTCTTCATCCCGCTCTTATCTTAGCGGCTGGCTTTGGGGCTGACGCGGCGTAAGGCCGTCCGTAAGACCGCAAGGTTCGGCGGTAATGTATTGACAATAAGTCACTTGCGTGCATCCGGCCCGATCGCGGCCGGCGCTGTGAACGTCAATCTAACTCTGGGGCGGAAGGACGGCTGAAACGCTTGACGACGGCGACGCCGGCGAAGATCACCAGCATTCCGAACAGCTCCATTTTGCCGAACGGTTCCCGGTAGAACAGCCACCCGAGCCAGACGGCGACGATCGGGTTCACGTAGGTGTAGATGGAGACCAGCGCCACCGGCAAGTGCTCCAGCGCATAGACGTAGGCGCTGTAGCCCACGATGGAGCCGAACACCACCAGGTACAGCGCCGCCAGCCAGGCGCGGGGCTGCCAGCTCAGAGAGCCAAGCTGGACCAGGCCGAAAGGCAGGAAGGCAAGCCCCGCAGCCAGTTGCTGCACCGCCCCGTTGACGATGGGATGAGACTGGGTCTGTAAGCGGATTTGGCGGATGCTGCCGAAACTCCAAGAGAAATTGGCGAACTGGAGCAAGGCAAAGGCCCACCACAAGCGGGAGTTGGGCGCGACGCCTGTGGCCTGCGGCGCGATCAGCATCACCGCACCGGCGCAGCCGATCGCGATCCCAGCCAGAGTGGCCGCCCGCAAACGTTGTCCCCCCGGCAGCAGCGCGTCTATGCCCACCATCCAGAATGGGGACGTGGTCACGATGAGCGCCGCCACGCCGCTGGGGATCCAAAGCTCCGCGACCGTGAGGCAACTGTTCCCAATGCCCAGGATCAGCACCCCGTTTAGGGCGGTGAGGCCGAGTTCGCGGCCCCGCGGCAACCGCGCGCGCGCCGCAACCGCGCCCGCCAGCATCAGGCATCCGGAAAGAATGAACCGGCCGCTGACCAGGACCATGGGCGGAATGGCCTCCAGGCTCATGCGGATCGCCAGGTAGGTCGTGCCCCAGAAAAAGCAGATCGAGAGTAGTGCTAGATAAGCTTTGAATAAAGGATGACGGTGCAACCCTTCAGGCTAACACGGCTCAAGGACACACGCCCGCCCCGCGGCGGGGATAAAATGGGGTTTGATTCTCACGCTGACCGTCAATCCCGCCGTAGACCGCAACGTGATGGCGGACCGCCTTGTGTTCGAGGACCGCGCCTATATCCTCTCGACGCGGGAGGGCCCCGGCGGCCGGGGGATTAACGCCTCCTGCGTCCTGCACTCCTTCGGGGCCCAAACCGAGGCCATTGTGCCGGTCGGGGGAACGAACGGCGAGCGTTTTGAATGCCTTCTCAGCGGCTGCGGCTATCCGGTGCACTTTGTGCGCATCCGCGGGGATGTCCGCACCAATCTGACCATCACCGACAAGACCGGCCTAACCATTAAGCTCAACGAGCTGGGCCACCCTCTCCAGCCCGAAGAGCTGAATGAATTGGAAGAGGCGGTCCGCAAGAACTTGCCGCGCGCCTCCTGGCTGCTGCTGTGTGGCAGCCTGCCCCCTAAAGTGCCTGCCGGCTACTATGCCCGGCTGATTCAAATCGCCCGTCAGCAAGGGGTAAAAACGCTGCTGGATACGGATGGCGAGCCCCTCCAGGCCGGAATCGAAGCCGGCCCGACCGTGGTGGCCCCCAACCAGCAGGAGGCCGAGCGTTTATTGAACCGGGCGCTGATCCTGCGCAAGCATTTCCTGGAAGCCGCCGAGCGCATGCAGCGCATGGGGGCTGAGCAGGTCATCCTTTCGCTCGGCAGCCGGGGGGCGGTGGGGGCGACCTCGGACGCCCTATACGAGGCCGTTCCCCCGCGAATTGACGCCGTATGCCCGATTGGCGCCGGCGATGCCCTGGTGGCCGCTTTCGCGTGGTGCATGGAGCGGGGCGGCGACTTCCAGACGGCGCTGCGTTGGGGCGTGGCGGCCGGGACTGCAACCGCGGCGCTGCCGGGGGTAACCTTCGCTACCCAACGGCAGGCCGCCGAGATCTTCGAGCGGGTGGAAGTGCGGCCGGTCTGAGTTCATTCCATCTTATAACTTCTAAAACCATCAGTACCGAATCAGGGGGGGAATTTAGTACGAATTCCCATGGCTGCGCCTTAACGTGGCGCGCCGCCTTGTTGGAAGATGGAATTGTGACGGGATTCAGAGGGCTAGTGGCTGGTTCCCTTTCCGACTCACATCGGATAGGGTTGACGGCTGCGCCTTCGGTCGGGCGCGCTCGGAGCGCTGCCCGTGACGTTTGAGGCTTGGTTTTTTGCCCGGTTCCCACTGGGCCGGGCTCAAAGGAGGGTTTGCCATTATGGTTACGTGGAGAGGAATGTCGCGGAGCATCTTGTTTTTATTGATGATCGGGTGTTTGGGGACACTACAGGCGCAGGACACCCCGGCCGTGCTGCATTTTGGTCCGGGCGCCAACACGGGGCTGCTGTGCTCTGACGGCGTCACCGATGCGGCTCTCGGTTGCGGCCTGCATCCCAACCCCACGCCAGTCAACCATCTTGACGTGTTCCTGAACTCGGGCGGGGCCCCCTCGCTGGATTTGTTCTATTTGCTGATCGGCATCCCGGTGCCCGCTGGGGGAAGCCTTCCCACCGCGCCGAACATAAGCCGGATTGACACTTACAACGCTTACCACCCAGTCAAAGACCCTTCCCCTTCGGTCAATACCACTGGTTGGATGCCATCCTTCTGTAACTGGTTCACCTCCGGGGAATCCAACCCTTATAGCGAGTGCGGGCTTTCCACGCCCAACGGGTCGAACAACTTCGGCAACTGGTACGCCGCAGCCTCGGCTCTCGGGTTGAATCCGGAGAAGTTCGCGATTTTCCAGTACGTCTTCACGGGAGTAGAAGCGCTTGGGCCAAAGGGGCTCTACGACGTGTTCTTCGCCGGCAACTTGCCCGTGGGGACGATGGAGATCGCCTACGGATGCTCGACCAATAACTGCCCGTACGATTGCTACATCACGCCGATGACCGAGGCGGGGCAAGTGGTTCCCGAACCTTCTACCTGGTTGCTTGTGGCCGGCGCGGGCCTGGTTTTCCTGGGCCGGTTGCGCTGGAAGAAGATGATCTGAGTTCGTCTACTACGCCCTGCGGCGCGGTCAACTTCCTTCACCATGGTCTGAAGCCGCCACTGCCGGGCGTGTTTTTGGACCTTGGGCGGCGCCCAATCCCCTGCAAAGGCGCTGCTCTAATTTCGAAGCGCGCCCTGAGACCCGCCATGCGCGCCGGAATCGTGGCATAGACAGTGGGTACTGGGGTTCCAGTACGATTCGCCTCTGAATTTGTGAGTTTACATCTTGATCCCTCCTGCCAATTGGGAAATCATGAAATTGTGGCGCTTGTTAGGGCAATTCTCGAAAGGTTCGCAAGCGCGGGGGCGCAATGCGCCGCCGCAAACAGATCCTATTCGCAAGCGGTCTTCGAACATGTTCCTCAAGCTGCGCGCCAACTCTCAACGTGGAGGTTCAACAACATGCAGCGTAATTCCCGTTGGTGGTTCCTACTCACCGCGACGGCGCTTGTCTTAATGACCGCAGCCCAAGGATGGGCCTGCTGTGATCCCACAACGACGCCCGCGGTCCTGCAATTCGGGCCGGGCGCCAATACCGGCTTGACCTGCTCCGGCGGCTCTGACGTGGCTCTGGGTTGCGGACTCGCTCCCAATCCCACGCCCGTGAATCATTTGGACATCTATTTCAACAAAAGCAGCGTCAGTGATCTCGAAACGTTCTATTTGATCATTGGCATTCCCGTGGCTTCGGGAGGGAGCACTCCTACGCCACCCAACATCACCCGTGTGGATACCTATAACCCATACGTTCCAACCAAGGACCCCTCCCCCTCGGTTAACACGTCCGGCTGGACGCCGACCTCTTGCGGGAACTTTATGCCCGGCGAGCTCAATCCGTACAACAACTGCGGATTTGTGGCCTCCAGTAATTACGGCGGCAACAGCTTTGCAGCCTGGTACGCGGCGGCGGCGGCGTTGGGCCTGAATCCAGCCAAGTTCGCTCTCTTCAAGTACGACCTGAGCAACGTGGAGGATTTGGGCGCCCAAGGGGTCTACGACGTCTTCTTCGGCGGCAATCTACCCGTCGGCACTATGGAGGTCGCCTACGGATGCTCGACCAATAACTGCCCGTACGACTGCTACATCACGCCGTTCACGAATGCCGGGCAGGTTGTCCCCGAGCCGTCCACGTTCATGCTCATGGCGGGAGCGGGCCTGATTCTTCTGGGCCGCGCCTGGAGAAAGCGTAGAAGCTAATCCATGGCCTGCCGAAGCTCCATGCGTGACCGCCGATTGCTCCTGTGCCTGCTGGCGCTGGTGCTCGCAGTGTCAATTCCAGCTTGCCGGCGCGGCGGCCAGAGGGGTTACGCCGAACGCATGGAGAGCGGGCAGCGTTACTTGGAGCAGGGCAAATTCGCGGAAGCGGCCATCGAGTTCCGGGGCGCCATCCAGCAATCGCCGCAGCAGGCGGAGCCCTACTACCGGCTGGGCCTCGCTTATCTGGCGATGGGCAACTTGATGGAGGCGGTGCCGGCCTTGGTGAAAGCCGCTGAAATCGATCCGCGGCACGCCGGCTCTCAGAAGAAACTGGCCGAAATGCTCGCCGCCAGCAAGGACCCCAAGCTCCGCGAAGAGGCTCGCAAGCGGGCCGAGCAGGCTCTGGCGGCGGAACCGAAAGATGCCGAAGCCCTCACGGTGCTGGCAATGGTTGAAACCAGGCTGGGGGATACGGGAACCGCCGAGAAGCACTTGTTGGAGGCGCTCCGCCAGTCGCCCGCGAACCTGCGGGCCGCTGCGGTTCTGGCAAGCCTGAAGCTTGCACAGGGCGACCCGCAGGCGGCGGAAGCCGGCCTCCGGTCCGTGGTTGAGGCCGGCCCTCCGTCGGCGGACGCACGGGTCGTTCTGGCGGAGTTTCTTCTGGCCACCAACCGCCCGGCAGAGGCGGAAAAAGAATTGCGCCAGGCGTTGGCCATCGACGGAAAACACATCCGCGCCATGCTCGCGCTAGCGGCGCTCCAGGCGGCCGGCGGCAAGCTGGAGGAAGTCAGCCGCATCTATCAGCAGATCTCCCGGCAAGGAGATCCACGCTACCGTCACCTGTACGGCGCGTTTCTCTTCAGCCAGGGCAAGCGCGAGGAGGCGCTCCGGGAGTTCGAGCAGGCCGCGCGGGAGAATCCATCCGACCGCCAGGCCCGCTCCAGGCTCATCGCCGCCTACGTCGTTCTCAACCGGCCGGATCAAGCCCGGCGCCTGCTGGCTGAGGCTCTAGCCAAAAACCCCCGTGATGTCGATGCCTTGTTGCAACAAAGCGAAATCGACCTCCGCGCCGGTGATCTCGCCAAGGCCCAAGAGCGGCTCCGGGAAGTGCTCCGTTATAAGCCGGATTCAGCCGAGGCCCACTATTTGCTGGCGCGGGCTTATGCCCGCCAGGGCGAGCGGCGGCTGGAGCGCGAGGAACTCGGACAGGTGCTGAATCTCCGCCCAGACCACTTGGCCGCTCGTCTGGCTTTGGCGACTTCGTTTTCCGAGTCGGGAAATCCTCAGGGGGCTCTCGATGCCCTGGAGTTGGCCCCGCCAAGCCAGCGGGAAAGCTTGGAGTACATTGTCCTGCGCAGCCATGCCTTGTTGGCGCTGGGCCGCACGGAGGAAGCGTCGGCCCAGATCACGCAAGCCCTGGCCCGAGGCAGCGCGCCCGATCTTCTGGCCCTCGACGGGGAAGTGAAGCTGCGGTTGAAACAGAACGCGGCGGCGCAGGCTTCCTTCGAATCCGCGCTGCGTCAGAACCCTGCTCACTTGGGGGCCCTGGGCGGACTCTACCGCGCCGTGGCGGCCCAGAGGGGCGTATCGGCCGCGCTCGATGCCCTGAGGCGGCATGCGGCGAACCACCCAAAGTCGGCTCGCGTGCAGCACTATTTTGGAGAACGGCTGCTGGCCAACGGCCGCCGGGACGAGGCCAGACGGGCCTTCCAGGCGGCCGTAGAGGCCGAGCCCGGGTTCAGCGAAGCCGAAGTCTCTCTGGCCCGCTTGGATCTGGCCGCCGGAAACCTTGACGCAGCCCGAAAGCGGCTCAACGCGGCCCTGAGCCGCGGCGCCGATCCCATCGTCGTGCACTCCATTCTGGCCGCCCTGGAGACGCAGGCCAAGAACATCGATGCCGCCGCGGACCACTACCGCAAAGTCTTGGAGGTCGCTCCGGCGAACGTCAACGCCTTGACCAACCTCTCCTACCTCTTGGGCGAGTACCTGGGCCGGGAGGATGAAGCGCTGAATCTTGCCCAGAAGGCTAAGGAGGCCGAGCCCGATAACCTGGACGCCACCAGCGTTGTGGGCTGGATCTATTACCGGAAGGGGATTTACAATACGGCGGCGCAGTATCTGAAAGAGGCCGTTTCCAAGCAGGGCAGCGCGACGGGGCCCACCGCGGCCTTCCGCCATTGCTATTTGGGATTGACTTACCTCAAACTGGGGGATGTGGAGAGGGGCGCGGCGTCCTTGCGGCAGGCGCTGGCCGCGGGGCCGGACCCCAAACATGCGGAGATGGCCCGGGCCGCCCTCGAGCAAGCTCAGAAAGGCCTGCGCGCGCATGCGGAGGTGGCGCGGTGAGATCGGATTTTAAGCTGGCTCAACTTCCGCCGCTCAGTTGGGTCCGGGCGGTGTGGAAGAGGAAGTTCCTGATCCTCGCCTTATGGATCGCGTTCGGCGTGGCGGCAACCGGCATCGTCTACCTGTTGCCCCCCGTCTATCGAGCGGAAGTGCTCATTTTGGTCGAGAACCAGCGCATTCCGGAGCGGTTTGTAAGCTCAACCGTCAACACCGACGTGGCCGGGCGTCTAAGTTCTCTCGCTCAGCAGATCACCAGTTATACGAGCTTGTTGAAGGTGATTAATAAGTTCAACCTGTACCGCGAGGAGCGCCGCAGGATGGTCGAGGAAGAAATCGTCGACCTCATGCGGTCCCATATCACGGTGCAGTTGGAGCCCGGTTTCAACCGGGAGCGCCAGCAGGCCGCCGCCTTCCGTGTGGGCTACCAGTCCGAGGATCCCTTGCTCGCCTCGAAAGTGGCCAATGAACTGGCCTCCCAGTTCATCGAACAGAACCTCCGCAGCCGGGAGGTCTACGCAATGGGCACCTCGGAGTTTTTGAAGAGCCAGGTCGCCGAAGCCAAACAGCGGTTGGAGCAGCAGGAGGCCCTCCTCAGCGAGTACAAGCGCCAGCACAGCGGGGAGTTGCCCCAGCAGGAGTCGGTGCTGGCATCCATGCTGGCCAGGCTTCAAGTCCAGTTGCAAGCCGTGCAGGACGAGATCGGACGCACCGAACAAACCAAAATTCTTCGCGAAAACGAATTGAGCGCCGCCCGCGCCTCGCACGACGCCCTCGAAAGGATGACGCAACAGATGGCCGAGCCGGGCAAAGGCGGGCCAGAGCAGCCGGCCGAAACAGAGATCGAGCAGCTCGAAAAGAGGCTGGCTGCTTTGCGCTCCCGCTACACCGAGAATCACCCCGACGTCCGGGACACGCGGGCTGCCTTGGAGCGTCTCAAGGAAGCGCGCCAAAAGGCCGCCGCCGCTACACCTGCGGCCTCAGAGCCGCCTTCAGCCACCACGGGGCAGGTCGCCATGAGCGGCACGCTGATCCGGGAAAAGGAGCGGATCGAGCAGATCCGCGGTCAGATGGTGGTGCTCGATCGCCGTCTCAAAGATCTCGAGGCGGACAAGCAGCGGATATTGCAGGAGATCTCCGGCGTCCAAAGGAAAATCAGTCAGCTTCCCGTCCGCGAGCAGCAGTTGGCGGCCATCGCCCGGGACTACGAAATCTCCAAGGCCAACTACCAGTCGCTTCTGGATAAGCAGATGGCCGCCGAAATGGCCGCTCAGATGGAGAGCACCCAGCGTTCGGAGCGGTTCGTCGTGCTGGACCCGGCCCGAGTGCCCGAAAAGCCCATCAAACCGGACCGTGTGACTTGGGCTCTGACCGGTTGGGCGGCGGCCCTGCTGCTGGCGTTTATGATCGGGGTCGCCTACGAAATGAACAAGAACGTCTTCCTGGGAGAGTGGGAACTACCCAGAGAGTTGCTGGTCCTGGCGCGGGTTCCAAAGATGCAGATCCAGTCCGCTGCGAGAAGGCTCACCGCCGCGGAGCTGATGGAGGGCGCGGCCGGCCGGAATGCCGCAACCGCCCGGAGATAAGCAGGAGTAAGCGATGTACGAAGATTCTTATGGGCTGCGCTACAAACCTTTCGGGATCGCCCCCGACCCCCAGTTCCTGTTCCTGACGGGACAGCACCGGGAGGCCGCCACCGGCCTGATCTACGCGATCCTCAAGCACCGTGGCTTGATGACTCTAACCGGCGAGGCCGGAACGGGCAAAACCACGATTCTCCGCGCCGTCCTCAAAGCCATCGGAACCTCCTCCGTGCAGGTCGCCTACGTGCCGGTCCCCACCCTCAACCCTGCCGAGTTCCTGGAGTTCGTGCTGCTTCAGTTCGGCCTCCTGAACGCGGCGCGCGCCAACAAGGCGGAAAGGCTGCTGGTGTTCGAAAGATTCCTGCTCAAGGCCAACGAAGAGAACCGCACGGTAGTCCTGATCATCGATGAGGCGCATAAGCTCAGCAAGGAACTTCTGGAGGAGGTCCGGCTGCTTACGAATTACAACACCCGGCACGGCGGGCTGATTCAGGTCGTCCTGGCCGGCCAGACCGAACTGGACGAGTTGCTGCGGCAAAGCGATATGGCCCAGCTCAAACAGCGCGTCGCCTACCGCTTCACCTTGCGGCCTCTGGGGCGCGAGGAGGTCCGCGAGTACATTGCCTACCGCTGGAACCGCGCCGGAGGGGACAGCCGCGTTCCCTTTGAAGAAGACGCCCTCGATGCCGTGGCCCGCTACTCCAGCGGCATCCCCAGGCTCATTAACGCAATCTGCGATAATGCGCTCATGATGGCTTTTGCGGAGGGGACGCCGGCGGTGAGCGCAGCCATCGTGCAGGCCGTGGCCCGGGACTTGGACCTTACCGGATCCTCGGTGGCGGCCCCGCCGTCAGAGGACGGCGGTGTGGAGGACGGCCTGGAGACCCTGGAGTTGGCCGTCATGGCCACGGAGATGGCCGGCGAGGGCGAGCTGGCCCTGGAGAGGCGGCAAAGCCAGGAGAAGGGATCCTGGCTCTCGCGCTCGGCTCGGAAGCTCTTGATGCTGGGACGCTCGGGGGAACGCCATGAGTAGATTCTTTCAGGCGTTAGAGCGCGTCCGGAAGCGGCATCAGCCGCAAATGGAAGCCCCGGCTCCTACCGTGACGCACCCCGAACCAACTCCGGCCCAACACGCCCCAACGGCTGAAGTTGAAGAAGCCGCGCCTCCGCCAAAGCCTCCCGAGGGGCTCATTCCGTCCTTGCGGGCGGTTCTCCTCTCGCTCGATGGCGGCACCCCGCTGCTGCCTTTCGACGGCAGCGATCCAGTCGCCGCCGAACAGTACAAGCTCGCCCGCACCAAGATCCTCCGCCATCACAAGCGTCCGCGCTCCATTGTCATCTCCAGCGCTCAGGCCGACGACGGCAAGAGCGTGACCTCGATCAATCTGGCCGGTTGCCTGGCGCTGAAACCCAATACCAACGTTCTGCTGGTCGACGGAGACATGCGCCGCAGCCAAGTCGCCGCTCTGCTCGGCGTCCCGGAGGCTCCGGGGCTCTCGGACGTATTGTTAGGACGCTGCCCGTTGGAGGACGCTATTGTCCGCTTGCAGCCCTTGAGCGGGCTGTTTTTCCTGCCGCGGGGCGAGCGGCCGCTCAATCCGGCCGAGCTGCTGGAATCCCCCCGCTGGCGCAACTTGGCTGCCGTGCTTCGCCGGGAGTTTCACTACGTGTTGATCGATGCTCCGCCCGTGGGTCTCGTCGCCGATTTTGATTTGATTCACGACGTCACCGACGGCGCCATCTTAGTGGTCCGCCCGGACCACACCAACCGCACCCTTTGTCTGAAAACCATCGAGGCCATCCCGCCCGACCGCCTGATCGGCGTCGTCCTCAACTGCGTCTCCGAGTGGTTCCTCACCCGCCCATTCGGCCACCGCTACGACTACTATTACGAAGAATCGCAGGGCTGACTGTTTCCCCGCTCACCGAAAACCGTCTGCGCAGTCCGGGGGCAGACACTGTGATGTCGCGCAGGCCGCCGTTGTGGGGCAGAAACTCTTGTCTGCGGCCGATTTTCGTGGGGCAGACTCTTCTTGTGGGCAGGCCTCCAGGCCTGCGGCCGGCATTCCTGTCGGCCTTGGCTCCCTTTACCCGCTGCTCTTTTCTCAACCCAATCGTGCCGTCTGTAGGGGCGGACCGGCGTGTCCGCCCCCAGTGGAGCAAGCCGCCAGGCTTGCCATGCCGGCGGTCGCGCCGGCAGAGCAACACAGACCCAACCTGTCCGGGGCTTGCCAACGCCATCCGCCGCCAAGACTGGCGGCGTGGCCCGCAAGACTGCGCGCTCCACCTGGAGACGCCGCTGCCCGTGGAGCAAGCCGCCAGGCTTGCCATGCCGGCAGTCTTGCCGGTGGTTGGCTTCCGGCCTTCCTCCCCTTTTATGTGGATCGGGCTTTCGATGTGGGGCAGGCCCTCTTTACCCATTGCCCTCTTTCATCCCATGCCGCGCCGCGCTGGTCAGCCGCTCTCGAAGTTTCTCTTTCCCGCCCCTCAGCGCCTCGCGTGTTAGCATGGCGGACTGGGACTCCTCATGGGCACACTTGCGCGCACCTGGAAGCTCTACAAGGCCAGTTTCGAGGTCCTCAACGCCGATATCGAAATGCTGCTGTTCCCGGTCATGAGCGGCGCCGCTGCTTTGACCGTGTCCGCCTCGTTCCTGCTCCCCATGCACCAGACAGGCTTGCTTCGCCAACTGGCCACTGGAAAGGCTGACTGGGAAGTCTACGCCATCCTGTTCGCCTACTACTTCGCGCTGTATGCCGTGATCCTGTTTTTCAACAGCGCCCTGACCGTGTGCGCCTATATCCGCCTCTCGGGCGGTGACCCCACCGTTCGCGACGGCCTGCGCATCGCCTTCAGCCGCATGCATCGCATCCTCGCCTGGGCTCTTGTGGCGGCCACAGCCGGCGTGTTGCTTCAATGGCTGCGCGGGCGGCGCAGCCGGGGCGCGAGTGTAGCGGGCGCCTTGGCCGGAGTCAGTTGGACTTTGATCACCTTCCTGATCCTGCCCGTTTTGTTGTTTGAGGACCGCGGCATCTTCGACAGCATCCAGCGCTCCGCCGCTCTCTTCCGCAAGCACTGGGGCGAGCAGCTCGCCGGCAGCTTCGGTTTCGGTCTCCTCAACTTCCTCTTGGCTCTACCTGCACTGGGGCTGGGCGCGCTGATCTGGCCGCTCGACCAGCCCGCTGCACTGATCGTCGCCGTTGTCTATTTGCTGATTCTGGCGGTCCTGCTCTCAGCCGCCCGCGGGGTGTTCACCATGGCGCTCTACCGCTACGCGACAGCCGGCCAAGGTTCCCGCGGGTTTACCGCGGAATTGATCGAGGACACCCTGAGCAAAGGCGGGAAAGTTCAATGGCCTTAGAACGCGCCTCTGAGCATGGTCTGCCTCAGGTCACCCTGGAGGCCTACGAGCAGGACTACCGGGACCGCCACCTCCTCCACGGGGTCGTCGCATACTGGGCGGCCCGTGCGCCGGAGGCCCCTGCCCTTATCCACCACGAACGGGGCCAGACTACGACCTGGAGCGAGCTGGAGCAAATCAGCGCCCGCTTGGCAGCCTCTCTGCTCCGGCTGGGCTTCCGGAAGGGCGATTTCCTGGCGGTTCTGATGCCATTTTCGGCCGAGCATATTTTCCTCGAGTACGCCTGTTTCAAAATCGGCCTCATCCATGCGCCTCTGGATCTCCGCCTCCGCCCGCCGGAGGTCCTTCGGGCCGTCGGTCAGCTCCCGGCCCGCGGCTTCGCCTTTCCGGGCCGGATCGGCGCCTCGGATTTCCGCGAATTGGCGCACGCAGTGCGCCGGGAATGCCCCTCAGTCGAATGCCTGATTCAGTGTCCACCCCAGGGAGAAGCGGCGGAGGGGGCCATCCCGTTCCCAAAGCTGCTCGAGGATCCGCAGCCCTCCCCGCTCAGGCTGGTTCAGGACGTTACAGAGCACGACCCCGCTCAGGCCATCTTCACCACAGGCAGCACCGGAAGCCCCAAAGCCGCCCTGCTCTCGCACCGCAACATCACCTGCCAGAATCTGTGCCTCGGCGCAGCCTTCGGCTTCGGCCCCCAGACACGGCTCCTCGTCAACCTGCCTCCGTCCCACGTCGGCGGGCAGGCCGAAGCCCTGATGACCACGCTGTTCTGGGGCGGCACGGCCGTGGTCGTGGAGATCTTTGACCCGGCCCGGTCCCTCGACGCCATCGAACGGCACAAGGTCAACCTTCTGGGCCAGATCCCCGCCATGTATCAGTACCAATGGAGGCTCCCGGACTTCGAAAGTCGGCGTCTGCACAGCCTGGACATGGCTATTTATGGCGGACAACAGGCCCCGCGCGCGTTCCTGGAACGGCTGGCGCGGATGGCGCCCCGCATCGGCACAGGTTTGGGTTTGACCGAAGCCGCCGGTTTCTGCACCTACACTCCTCCCGATGCCGGCGTCGATCAGATCCAGACCAGCCTGGGCTTCGCCATGCCCGTGTACCCGCTGAGCATCCGCAAACCCATGCGCCCGGACGGAACGGCGGGAGAGGAGCTGCCCGATGGCGAGATCGGCCACGTGTGCTTCCAAGGGCCGCAAACGTTCCTGGGCTATGCGGGAGACCCCGAGGCAACCGCCGCGGCGATCTCGCACGATGGACTGCTGTACACCGGCGATCTCGGCAGCCGCCAGCAGGACGGCCTGCACTTCGCCGGGCGCGCTAAGTGGGTCATCAAGCCCGCGGGTCATCAGGTCTTTCCTGCGGATGTCGAAAACCACTTTTGCCGATTGGAGAAAGTAGCAAACTGCGCCGTCGTCGGCGTCGAACACCCCCTTCTCAGCGAGGCAATTGTGGCTTTCATCGAGCCGCAGGCCGGCGCGGAACTCACGGTGGAAGAACTCCGCCGCCACGCCCGCCAGATCGCTTCCTACATGCGCCCGTTGCACTACGTCCTGCTGCCCCCAGGCCAGATGCCTTACAACCGCGCGGCCAAGCCGGACTACGTTGCGCTCCAGCAGAGGGCTCGCGAGCAGGCCGAAGCCTTGGGCTGGCGTCAGGCCGGCGCGTAAACCCGCCTCCGCTTTTTCCGTCAATCATGGGTGAGGAGCAAAACCCATGAGATTACGCATCTTGTTGTTAACAGCGCTTTCCGCTTCTGTGTTACTGGCTCAGGCCGCTCAGCCGCCCCGCTTGGGCGCTGGAGGGGCCGCTCCGGGCATTGAAGCCATCAAGAAGGCCCTCGACCTCACCGACCAGCAGGTCCAACAGTTGACCCAGTTGCGGCGGGAAGAAGCGGCGGCCTTGCAGCCCATCCGCCAGCAGATCCAGGAGAAGAATCAAGCCCTTCGCGAGGCGATGGCGGCGCCGAACCCGGACCCTGGAGTTGTCGGCAACCTGACGCTGGAGTTGCGGAACCTCCGCCAGCAGGTTCAGAAAATCAATCAGGAGTACCACCAGAAGGCCCTGGCTGTGCTCACGCCGGAGCAGCAAACGAAGGTCGAGAACATGGGCAAGGCTTCGCGGCGCATGGCGCAGATGGGGCCGGCTCTGCGCGGAGCCACGGTCCTGAACCTGATTCCACCGCCGCCGCCGGGTGGGGCCGCTCCTGGAGCTGGTGCGGGTGCAGCGCGCCGTCTCACGCCCAAACGTTAATCGTCTTTCAAGATAGCGGTGCGTGTTGCCCCTCGCCGATGAACAAATGCCTTCGGTGAGCCGGGCGCCGAAAAACGGGTGACAAAAAGGTCGGCCCCGAACCTTGCGGGTGCGGGGCCGATCCTTTTTGCTACGAAAGGAGGCGAACAATTTAGATGAGGCCCCAAGGCGGGGTACCTTGAGGCCTCACTCAGAGGGGCTAGCGACGAGCTGGGCCTCGTCGCCGGGGATGCAATAAGTCAATGACGACTTATGTTTGCCCTTTATAGTGCACATTTCTTGCCAAAACCGAACCTGCTGAATCATCAAAAAAATCAACACGTGGGGTAATTTCCGCACCCATGATGACTGCGTGATATCCCCCCGTTGAGAAACATCACGCACCCTGTCTCCTACGCGGCTCCCCCAACCCCGGCCTCCTTCAGGATGCGGTCCACATCCACCTGAATCTCTTCCGGCCGCCGGTTGCCGTCCAGCCGGTGGAAGTTGCGTCCGGCATAGTAGTCGATCACAGGTCCCGTCGACCGGGCGTAGGCTTCCAGGCGGGCGCGAATGGTCTCTTCCTTGTCGTCGTCGCGCTGGATCAGAGTCGCGCCGTCGTGGTCGCATACCCCATCCCGGCGCGGCGGCTGGCTCAAGAGGTTGTAGATGGCGCCGCAGACCGGGCATTGACGCCGCGCGGTGAGCCGCGCGACGAGCACCGAGTCGGGCACATCCAGGAAAAGCACCAACGGCGGCGGATATCCGAGCTCCTGAAGCAGCCCGTCGAGGAACTCCGCTTGAGCCAGCGTGCGCGGGTAACCGTCCAGCAGGCACCCCTTGCGGCAGTCCGGCTCAGCCAGCCGGTTGCGGATCATGGCGTTGACGATGTCGTCTCCTACCAGACCTCCGGACTCCATAATCTGTTTTGCAGCGATGCCTAAGGGCGTCCCGGCCCGCATCTCCGCGCGCAAAATCTCGCCGGTGGAGATGGAGGGGATGCCCAACTGGCGGCTTATGATCGCGCCCTGGGTGCCTTTTCCGCACCCCGGGGGGCCGAACAACAGAATCACCATACGAATCCGTTCTCCTTAAGTGAATCGGGGAGGGGAAACCTCTTTCCTCCCCATGTTGAAGGCGGTACGATACCAATGCCATGATCCCATAAATCGGCGGTGTGGATGGAGACGCCCGGTCGCGGCCGCCGTTGCAACTTGTGGTGAGGTTGAAAAGACGCCCCGAAGAACCTCGCGTTCAGCCGCCTTTCCTCCTGCTAGTATAGAAAGGCGGGGTTTTGACCCGAGGCGCTGGGGCGGTCCCCAAAACAAAGCAAGGAAGGAAATGCGACCAGAGGGAATGCCAGGCGCCGGCGAAACGATCTTTGCGAGAAGGAAGGAGACTATGCAGTCCTGGACGAAGTCGTGTGTGGTTGTTTTGGTGGTTGCTCTGATGGCTGCCGCAGCTTTCGGGCAACAGAAGAAACTGCGCGAGCCGGATGTAGTGTTCGTGCCGACCCCGCAGGAAGTGGTCGATGAGATGATGAAGCTGGCCAAGGTGGGACCGGGCGATGTGCTCTACGATCTCGGCTGCGGCGATGGGCGCACGGTGATTGCAGCGGCCAAGCTCGGCGCCCGCGCGATCGGCATCGACATCAATCCGGAGAGGATCCGGGAGTCCAACGAGAATGCGGCCCGGCAGGGAATGACCGGCAAGGTCACCTTCCGGCTGGAGGATCTGTTTGAAGCGGACTTCCACGATGCCACCGTGGTGACGTTGTACCTGCTGCCCTCTCTGAATTTGAAGCTGCGGCCGAAACTGTGGAAGGAGTTGAAGCCGGGAACGCGCATCGTTTCCCACGACTTCGACATGGATGACTGGAAGCCCGAGAAAACCGTCGAAGTGGACGGCCACACGCTGTATCTGTGGACGATCCCGGCCAAGCCGCCCGTGACGGCGAAGAAGTAGCTGCAAGGCTGCCGCATCTCCAGAGAACATATACGGCGGGGCCCGCCGCGCAAAGCGGCCCGCCCCGCGCAAGTTCGTTGTATCTTTACTAGCCCGGCAAACGGGCGCCTGACGCTGCGTCTTGACGGCGGATGACGTCCTCTATTTCACCAACCGCCGCAGAGTAAGGAAGGTCATCCGCCTTTGGGCCTCGCCCTCGGCCAAGGGCGAATAGTAATACGAGACGGCAGCGGTCACCTGAACCTGCGCGCGGCCGCCGACTGGGAACAGGAAGGTCTCGGTGCGCTTCTCGTCCGGCGCCAGCCGGTTGTCCGAGAGCGTGGATGCTCCGCGAAGGAACGCGTCGGGTTCGCGCGGCACGGCCTTCCCTTGCTTGTCCGCCACGACTCGCCGGTAGGCTCGCCGCTCGTGCAGCGTCTCGCCCCCGTAGGGCGCTGCCGTGACCTCCAACAAAAGCTGCCGCATGGGCGACCCAGTGGGAACCATGTGACCGGCTGCAACGTTGGCGATCACCACCGTCACCTTCAGATGGTCGCCTTCGCGAACGGCGTTGAGCTGGGCTTTAATCGTCCGGTTGAGCTGGTCGATAGAATGGCTGCCGGGCATTTCGTGCAGGTTCAGTTTGGCCGAACTGTTGGCGGCCACTTTCGGATCGGCCACCGCCCCGGCGACCTGGTACATGTGGCAGGTGGGACAGCCCTTGCCTTCCCCGGCGTAACGCGACTTCTCCCATTCCGAATAGGTGGTTAGTACGGGAAATCCCAGCGCATTGCGGTACTCGTGGCAGGGAGCGCAGATCAGTGAGGAGGTGTGCACGGGGGAATACTGCGCGCCATGCGCCGGCGCCAGAACGTCTTTTAGCGGGCCGCTTTTCACCAGCGACAATTCCACGGCCGCTTTCGGATTGCCCGCGCCCAGCGCCACCGAACGTACCGAGTGACAGTAGTCGCACGTCACTCCCTCCCAGGTCGTCTTCCGCCGCCAGCTCGAGTCCTGAGTCAAGGCGGCCAGCGGGGCATGGCAGCTCAAACACATCTGGCTGGTTCCGGCGCCATAGGCCTCTACCGCCATCTCCAACGCGTCCTGGAACAGTGGGCTCTCCATGGCGCGGGCGTGCGCGGACCTCTTCCAAGCCTCCAGGATGGTGCGGTGGCACCGG
>Ga0272446_1003771_pt1 | contig 18711 bp, 18 predicted proteins | sample YNPCB0061_FD_194587 | JGI IMG/M metagenome (GOLD analysis project Ga0272446, IMG submission 194587) | Hot spring microbial mat communities from Yellowstone National Park, WY, United States - YNP-CB-006-1 | ecosystem: Environmental > Aquatic > Thermal springs > Hot (42-90C) > Sediment | place... | reverse complement strand
GTGCCGCCAGCGTTCGTTCTGAGCCAGGATCAAACTCTCCATGATTTGTTCCCGCATAAAGCGGGCTTTTTTTTCATTTCATTTCCTAATCCGGCTCTCCCTCTCTTCTCTCCCATCCCGTTGTTTTTTATCAAAGAACTAATCGTGCCAAGTAGGTTAAAAGATTCGATACATCTTGTCAAGCCCTACCCCAACGAAGGGGTAGCATTGACTTATTTATGGATCGTAATCGTGTTGGCGTAAAATGTAACCTAACCACTTTCACCACGAATGTCAAGTGCTTTTTCCGGTCACCTAGGCACTTTCGCGGTCAACATTTAAGGTCTTTATACGTTCGGCATCTTCGTACCAAACTTTAGCCCTACTCCTCCAATTTTTTCTCAAGCTTTACCCAGGAATCTTTTAGGCCAACCGTTGAATTGAATACAGGCCTTTGAGGGAGGGTGTTTTTTGAATCCACCACGTAATAACCCTTACGCAAAAATTGGAAGCGTTCGCCTGGTTTTGCCGTAAGCAAGGAGGGTTCTACCTTGACCCCCTTGATGATTTTCAAACTGTCCTTATTGATGAAATCGAGATAGGTCTTTGGTTCGGGATCCTCCTCGTGCGATTCCGGATCGGGGACGGTAAAGAGATGATCGTACTCGCGCACTTCCACTTCGCCGTGATCGTGCACAGCCACCCAGTGAATGGTTCCTTTAACCTTCCGTCCATCGTTGGTCCAGCCTCCGCGCGACTGGGGATCGTAGGTAGCGTGAATCTCAATCAGGTTAGCACCTTCATCGTAGACTGCCCGTTCAACTTTAACGTAATAAGCGTGTTTGAGGCGAACCTCAGCACCCGGGGCTAAACGGAACCAGCCCTTGGGAGGAACTTCGCGATAGTCATCACGCTCAATCCATAGTTCCTTTCCAAAGGGGATGAGGCGCTGACCCCCGTTCGGGTCTTCTGGGTTATTTTCAGCTTCTAAGAGTTCGGTTTTGCCTTCGGGATAATTAAGCAGAATGAGTTTAACAGGATCAAATACCGCCATCCGACGTTGGGCCGTTTTGTTCAACACCTCACGAACGTGAAATTGAAGGTGGGCAATATCCAAAACGCTTTCGACCTTGGAAACACCAATATCTTGACAAAAATTGACGATTCCCTCAGGAGGATAACCTCTTCGCCTCATTCCAGAAATAGTCGGCATCCTGGGATCGTCCCAACCATCAACGCGTTTGGTTTCGACCAGTTCTCGAAGTTTTCGCTTCGACATGACGGTGTAGGTCAAGTTGAGCCGCGCGAATTCATACTGATGCGGGCGATGTGGTATCTCCAGGGCTTCCAAAAGCCAATCGTAAAGCGGACGGTGTACCTCAAATTCAAGGGTGCAAATGCTGTGGGTAATGCCTTCAATGGCATCGGATTGACCATGGGCAAAATCGTACATGGGATAAATGCACCAGCGATCGCCCGTACGATGGTGATGGGCAAATTTGATTCGATAGAGAACGGGATCACGCAAATGGAAATTAGGGTGCGCCATGTCAATTTTGGCACGAAGGACCATGGAACCTTCGGGGTGCCTGCCTTGACGCATCTGCTCAAAAAGCATGAGATTGTCTTCAACGCTTCGGTTACGATAGGGGCTGTCTATTCCCGGTTCGGTTGGCGTTCCTTTGTTAATTCGAATTTCGTCGGAAGATTGGCTATCAACGTAAGCCAGTCCTTTTTTAATCAGAAAAATTGCCCATTCATAGAGTTGATCAAAATAATCGCTGGCATAGTATTCGTGTTGTCCCCAATCAAATCCTAACCAACGAACATCTTCGCGGATACTATCTACAAATTCTTGCTCTTCTTTGGCAGGATTCGTGTCGTCAAAACGTAGATGGCAGCGACCACCGTAGGTTTTAGCAAGACCGAAGTTCAGCGTAATTGACTTAGCATGACCAATGTGAAGGTAGCCATTAGGCTCCGGTGGAAAACGCGTTACCACCCTCTGGCAACGCCCTTGTGCCAAATCCTCTTCGATGATTTGAGTAAGAAAGTTCTTTTGTTCCATCTTATCCCAGAATTCTAGTGAAAAGCCGTGTTTTTATCTATGGTCACATGTTTTTCCAGAACCGATAGTTCGTGGACTCGATTTCATCATGCGAGGGCATGGGATAGAATCTTACCTTTTCTTGGGACGCAAACATGAATCCATGACGAATTCGACGGTAGCTAATTTTCCAAAGCGGGTTGACCATGCTAAGCCCCTTGGTGTGCTTGGTCTTAACGCGTTGTATTTCCAAAATCCCATCACGCAGAAGGCTGGGATGAACCTCAGGAATGGGACTGGGGGCAAGGGGATTGTTTTGAAGCTCTTTTAAGAATTCGTCAATGTCCAAATCAATTTGGGTATAAAACATCTTGGGAGCACCCACCGGATTCTCCGGGTTGGTGATGTACGAAGCAAACTCAATGAAATTGTAATCGGACAGTACGAGCATGTTGATTGGGCTGATTTCGGCAAATACGCGGACCAAGCCCGGCTGGTGTTGAGCCTGGTAAGGTGCAGAATTCAGGCTTAAAATATAGCCTTCAGGCGTGCTGATGTGCAAAAGCCCCAGCGCCTCAAAATCGATGTTCTCAAGTACCCGATAGGTTGCCACGTACTTGGTGGCCTTGGGTCGACCATCCTCGTGGGGTACAACCTGCTCTAGAACCCGTTCAATGGGGAAAAAAGGATTTCTAAAGTTTATATCCACATCGGCAAAAATCAGTTTCCCCGAATAATACTTGGAACTTCCAGCATTGAAGTGACGCGCGAAGGTGGCTGGATCCAGCTGCGACCCCACCAAGGCATTGATTGGATATAGGATACAATAAAGGTGTTTTTCCATGCTTACCCCCAAAATTGTCGCATCATCGGCGCGGTTACCAACGAAACCACTGCCATGAGTTTGATTAAGATGTTGATGCTGGGACCTGCCGTGTCCTTAAAGGGATCTCCCACGGTGTCACCCACCACGGCGGCTTTGTGCGCCTCACTACCCTTGCCTTGTCCTTTGGGTCCCTTACCACTTTCAATCATCTTTTTAGCGTTGTCCCAGGCACCACCGCTATTGCTCATGAAGATGGCAAGAACCACCCCGCTCATCGTTACCCCTGAAAGAAGTCCCAAGAGCATTTGAGGTCCACCCAAGAATCCCACCAAAAGGGGTGATAAGGCAGCAATCAACCCCGGGACGAGCATTTCCTGAATCGCGCTGGACGTGCTAATTTCAACGCATCGCTTGTAGTCGGGTTGGTCTTTCTCTTCCAAAATTCCGGGTTTCTCGCGAAACTGTCGGCGAACTTCTTCAATCATCGCAAAGGCCGCCTTGCCAATGGCGTTCATCGCGAGACTGCTAAAAAGGTAGGGAATCATGGCGCCAATAAGCAGCCCAGCAATAACGCGAACATCGGTGAGTTCAACATTGTTCAAACCCGCTACTTCCTTAAAAGCCGCAAAAAGGATGATGGAGGTTAAAGCCGCACTACCAATCGCAAAGCCTTTTCCAATGGCGGCCGTGGTATTCCCCACCGCATCGAGTTTGTCGGTAATTTCCCGAACCCCGTGCGGCATTTCGCTCATTTCAGCAAGACCGCCCGCGTTATCGGCGATGGGGCCGTATGCATCGACCGCAAGTTGAACCCCCAACGTTACCAACATTCCCAGGGCTGCTATGGCAACACCGTAAAGACCCGCCAACCCATAGCTCACCAAAACTGCTGCAGAAATTAATATGATGGGCGGCAAGGTGGAGAGCATCCCCATTCCAAGACCTGTGATTAAGGTGGTTGCCGGCCCCGTTTCGCTGGAATGCACAATTGACTTGACAGGAAGCGTTCCTGTTCCCGTAAAAAGCTCGGTCAGAAGCCCGATCAAAACCCCGGCAGCAAGACCGGCAATCATCGCCAACCAAACACCAAGGCTACCCAGCTCCCACAACACCCCATTGGGAGCCACATTCCCCAGATAAAAACTGATAACAAAGTAATTTGCCCCAGCGGCTAGAATGGCAGCCCCAAAGCTTCCTCGATTGAGGGCTGCCTGTGGGCTCTTGCCCTCCTTCACCCGCACCAAGAAAGAACCCAGGATTGAACTTACACCCCCAACCGCCGCAATGATGAGGGGGAGAAAGGCCATCTTGATTCCATCCTGACCGGGGATGGTAGTCAGACCTAAAATCATGGCCCCAATAATGCTCCCCACGTAACTTTCGAAAAGGTCAGCCCCCATGCCCGCAACGTCTCCCACATTGTCGCCTACATTATCAGCTATGACCGCAGGGTTACGGTGGTCGTCTTCGGGGATTCCGGCCTCAACCTTCCCCACCAAGTCTGCACCAACATCAGCAGCCTTGGTGAAGATTCCCCCACCCACGCGTGCAAAGAGGGCCATCCCACTAGCCCCCAAACTGAACCCAGAAAGCACGGGAAGGATTTCTCGCTGAAGAACCTGGGACTCGTAGCCCCACCAGTTTAATGTCACACTTAAAATCAAGGCGATACCCGCTAGGGCCAGGGCTATGACAGTCATCCCCATCACACTGCCCCCCGCAAAGCTCATGCTTAGGGCGGGCCCCAAACCCTTGAGGGCAAAAAACGAGGTACGATAGTTGGCCGCCGTGGCTGTTTTCATACCGATGAACCCCGCCAAAGCGCTGGTGAGCGCCCCCAAGGCAAAACTCAACGACTGAAAACGGAGTGCACCCGATTGACCTAGCCATAAAAAGACCGCCGTGATGGCCACGAAGGGAATGAGGGCTCGAAACTCACGGGTTAAAAACGCCATGGCACCTTCAGAAACAAAACCCGCAATTTTTACCAACCTCTCGTTGGATACTTTTTGCCGAGTGATCCACAGGGATCGTAGAAGAGCGTAGAGCCCCGCCAAAAAAGCGGAACCTAACGCCAGATAAATCGCCAAATTAACCATTGTGTTCAATCCTTCTGAATTTAATTCTCATACTTAAAGATTATATCACCTGATAAGTAAAATTTTTTTCAAGGGTAGTGGAATTGATAATCATGCACAATCCCGACGCCTTTTCTAAAAGTCTCTTTGCTTTCTCGGAATCCGAAGGCTGGGAAATGGTAGCATCAATATCAATTTTTTTCATTACCCACATCCCTTTTTCATTACGACCGGGGTAGAGTCGTCCCTTGACGTGCAAATCGGCAAACTCTAACTTGCTATTTTTTGCAATGACCTTGAATGTAGCGGCAAAGCAGTTTATCAAACTCATCGCAAAAAGGTCTTCAGGGGAAACTCCTCCACCCGTACCATCAAATTCCACCGGAACGGCCATGGTAAGATTTTTATGGTAAGCACAAGAAGTTGTCCAAGTGTCGTTGCTTGACTTTAGACCGTTTAACTCGACATCAAAAAAAACATCTTCTTTCAACTTTTTATCCCCCTCAGCTTTTCTAAACTTAAGTATAATACATTATTCGATACCGTGTTAACAATCCTAATGGTAATTTTAAGCGAATTTAATATACTAATAAGGTGAAGCTTCGACTGATTTTGATTTTGAGCCACACGTTTGTTCTTGGATTTGTTCTACTTTATATTTTTTTAATTGCTGAGTTTAATATAAAGCCATCTCTTAAAGATATTACCATTCAGCAACTACAAGAAACCTCTCATTTTGCCACAGAATCAATTAAAACCTACATTAAGTCTGTCATTGTTTTTTTGGAAAACATTGTTCGTCAATACAACCGCAATAACAATTTTGGAAATAGGCCGCCTTCTTTTTTAAACGATATCTTAAAAACAAATCCTTACATCAATGGCGTCATGCTGCTAAATTATCAAGGGCGTGTTGTTTACAGTACTCCCCCCAGACCAACGCTTGAAGGGTTGAACTTTTCAAAAATTTATCTCAAAGAAGATTTGAATGAAGAGAATTCCAATCCTTTTTATTTCACTCAATCGCTCATCTCACCGATCAACCAAGTTCCAACCGTTTCAGTTGTTTTCATACTTGACACTCAAGATATTTTAGTGTTTGAACTCAACCTACGCGAAATTAACTTTATAGTTGAGTCAATACCATTTAAAAAAGACAATAAACTCCTAGTCGCTGATCAACACGGTACCATCATTGTAAGTACAGACTGGAATTATGTCTTAGAACGTCGAAATTTTTCATTCATGAAGGATTTATCAGAAGGTTTCCAAGAAATTACCTTACAAAATTCTCGATGGCTAGGATTTGCGGTTCCATTGACCGAGAACAACTGGAAAACCCTAATCCTTTATCCTGAAGAGGTGGCCTTATTAGGCTACAACTCGTTGCGTCACTCTCTTATCATCATCGCATTTTCATCTTTCTTTATTCTTATCTTTATGATCATCATTATTAGTCAATCAATCACTAGCCCCCTCGACCGAATCCAAGAAGGCATCGCCTTAGCACAAGAAGGCAAAAACCTACCCGGTCTCTTCTTTTCCCAAAATCTAATCTCAATTGAAGAATTCGAACATCTTAAATTGAAATTTTCAAATCTTGTTGCAGCGATCAATGCAAGAGAGCAAGATCTCATCAGGGCGCAAAAAAGGTTTGAAACCCTCGTTGCTAATATTCCAAGCACGGTGTTTCGAATTAAGGTTATTGACCACTCAATTGAAATCTTGTACCTTAGCCCTCAATACAAAAACTGGCTTACAATAGAAGATCTTGAATTACTTCTAAAAAACGACTTTCATTTCTTGATGGAATTCATTCATGCGGCAGACCTCCCTCAGTTCTATGAAAAACTTGAAACATCCTTTCGTAACAAAGAACCCTTTTTCTGGACTGGGCGAATCCAAGTCCCCAATAAGGAGCTTTGGGTTCAAATTCAGGCGCAACGCCACCCTATGGAATCTGAGGAAATCTGGGATGGTGTGATCGAAGAAATCACCAATCGGATGAAGTTACAGAATGCCATTGTCCAACAAGAAAAAATGCTCATGATTGGTGGTCTTTCGGCAGGGATGGCCCACGAAATCAAAAATCCCCTTGCTGGCATTTTTCAAAGTATTGAAATTGTAGAAGTCTTCATTGAGAAGGAACATCACAATCATCAATTGATTCATTATCAAGACTTGTTATCCCAAATTGATTTTATAAGGCAAAATAGCATTCGAATCAACGTTATCATTAGAGACATGCTTGCATTCAGCCGCCAAGCCGATGAGGCGAAAGTATCCTCTAATGTTGTTGAAATTGTAAAAAAAGCCCAAGATCTCTTCTTGCGGGGTTTACGCGACGAACTTTACGAGTTATCTAAGAAAGTCATATTCGAGATCCGGACTTCCGAGTCAGTTCCTGATATTTTTTGTTCTCCTATCTTACTTGAACAGGTTTTTATCAACATTTTTCAAAATGCTTACGAAGCCTTCGCTGATACTGTCCCACGCCATCGACATTTTTTGTTACGTGTTTCTTTTCAGAGTGAAAAAAATGGAGTATCTATTTTTATCCAAGATAACGGCCCAGGAATGCCCGATGAGATTCGCCGTCGAATTTTCGAACCCTTCTTCACCACCAAGCCAACTGGAAAAGGAACAGGCTTAGGATTAGCCATTTGTTATTTTATTATCGTAGATCAGCATAACGGCTCAATTGAAGTAAATAGCTCTCCAGGGAATGGGACAACATTCAAAATTTTCTTACCAGTGGCTCCCTAAGTTCTGGCGGATAGAGTCGGTTGATAATCAGACTATTGTCATTCATTAAGTTATTGATTAAAACATTGGCTCCATCCTTTCCCATCCTTCGTGCTGGTTGGGACAAGGTTGCTATCCCCAAATACGATGAGGGCGTCCAACCATCAAAGCCGATGACCGGTAAGTTGATTTTGAATTCACCCAAAGCACTAACCCCACCCAATGCCATCTCATCACAAAAGTAAAAGATCCCATCCACCCCCTCGTGCTCCTTGACCGAAAAAAACTGCTTGGTTAACTCATATCCTTTTGCCATGAAATCTTCCGAAGTCCCTTCCACATCCAAAGTTCGCAACAGCGGAATAATGTTCTTCTCTTGAAAATAACTTAAGAAACCTTTCCAACGCTCCTCGGCAACCCCGGCACCCGTGGGAGGAGTACCTAAGTAAACTGGGCGACGAGCCCCTCTTTGAAACAACCACTCTGCAGCCATTCTTCCCCCAAGAAAGTTATCAACGGCAAAAGAATGGTCTTCTTTGGAAAGGTAATCCAGGAGCAAGTAAGGAATTTTACGAAGACGCAAAAACTTCCGCTCTGATTGAGAAAGGTTTCGACAAAACACGAGCATGCCAGCTAAGCCATCCTTATCAAGATTGCTCAAAATATGCTCGCCTGATTCCGGTTTTGAAACCTCTTGAATAACCAGCTTGAAATCACTCTCCCTTAAACCTTCTCGAACGCCACTCAAGAGTTCCGAAAAGAAAGGTGTGAGAATAGGAGGGAGAGTGACCACCACTAACTTCGAGGGTTTTCTTCCCAAAACGAGGTTTCGAGCAGCCGGATTAGGGAAATAGCTTTCTCGTTTAAGGATTTCTTCGACCTTGCGACGAATCTCGGGACTTACCCGTCGATTGCCATTCATTACGCGGCTAACGGTGGCAATACTCACCCCCGCGAACCGGGCAATATCTTTGATACTTTTAGCCATGGAAACTCCCGCTGTGAACCAATTTATGACAAACTGTTGGGAATATACCGAATTTTTGAATTAAAATCAATGAAAAATAACTAATTTTTGAAGTACAGTTTTCATAAAAAAATGGCCCCGAGTAGGGGCCTTGACTAAAACGAATTAGCCCAAAATTTTACCTTGGCGAGGCTTGGCCCCCTTGGTGATGTGTTTATCAGCAATTTCTTTTTTCAACTGCTGATAAACCTGGAAGCTATAATTTCCAAAACCTCGGCTCTTCATGAGATTTTTTAAATGATCCTCAATTGCTTCCAACGATTCTTGGGAGACAATTTTATTACCAAAAGCATAATAGTCACGACCCAGGGCTGGATTTGTGGATCCACATTGCGGGGTTATTTCCTTCCCTGAATAATCACAATATAAAGGCGACATTGACTGACCTCCTTTCCAATAATTTAGCGCACTTGAAGACTTTTGTCGAGAATCTTGGCCCGTTTCCGATATTAAAATCATGGAAATTATTGCGGAAGCAGGGACAAGTCATGGTGGCAGCCTCCATCTCGCCCTTCAATTGATAGAAGAAGCCAAAAATGCGGGAGCCGACACCGTCAAATTTCAAGCCGTCATAGCGGAAGAGATCATCCATCCAAACTCGGGACTTATCCCCCTCCATGGTCAAAACCGAAACCTGTATGAGGAATTTCGCTCTTTGGAACGTCCTCCCGAGTTTTATGCCAAACTTAGAGAGCATACCGAAAAGGTAGGTCTAAAATTTCTTTGTTCGGTCTTTGGAATTAGAAGCGCCCAAATGTTAAAAGACCTAGGCATATCACGCCTAAAAATTGCCTCACCAGAACTAAATCATGTTCCCCTCTTGCAAAAGGTTGCTTTTTACAATATTCCCATCATCCTTTCAACGGGAGTGTCGTTTTTGGCTGATATTGAACAAGCCTTGACGATTTGTCCACGTGATCGGGTCACCCTGCTGCACTGTGTTACTTCCTATCCCGCCCCCTACCAAGATTACCAGCTTCATCTGCTTCCCCACTTATCACAGGTTTTTGGCGTTCCGTTTGGAGTTTCGGATCATTCGTTGGACCCTCTCATCATTCCCCTCACTGCCCTTTTTCAAGAAGCTCCTATCCTAGAAAAACACCTTACCTTGAATCATCAGGGAGGAGGTTTGGACGACCCTATCGCTCTGAACCCAAAGCAATTTAAAACCATGGTCAAAGCAATTCGAGAGGTTGAATCCTTATCTCTTAGTGAACGCCAAAGAGCAATCCTTGAGAGAATTGGTTTGGAAGCTTTCCAGCAGGCTCTTGGCTCTGGTCCCAAGGTTCTTGCTCCCTCGGAACAGCTCAATTATGGTCGAAGTAATCGCTCGATATGCGCTAAAACGGACTTAAAAAAGGGCGATGTTTTGACAGAGGCCAACATCGAAATATACCGAGTGGAAAAACACTTGATTCCAGGGCTTGCTCCCCGTTACCTCAATTCCATCTTGGGCAAGGTGATTCAGCGAGAGGTTAAGGCTGGCAATGGAATTGTGTGGGAAGACCTAACTGTTTCAGGGACTCCCTAAAACCATTATGCCACCAGGTAATTCAATTTGAGCCGTTTTCAACAAAACCTGATCGCCTTGCCATAAAACGGCTTGAAGGATTCGCTTGGTAACCTCTCGCGCTGAAGCGTAGCGGGTGCTGGCATTCGGTCCGAGCTGACCGAGGAAAGGCAATCCCAGCCAGGGACGAAGAGTGGCATGGTCTGAGATGTCCATAGGTTTGAGTCCATCGGCCAAAACGGCGACCTTCGCACTCGAAGGCCGAGTAACTAAACCCGGGGAAACTATTAAAACTTGGGTTCTTCCTCCCACATTCGGTAGATCAGATCCTCCCCAACGCACTAGGACCTGAAATCCATCGCTCAACCTGATACGCTCAAGGTTTTCCCATTGCCCTATTAAAATGATGGCTTGAGGAACTTTTCGCAACATATTTAACCTTGAACCAATTTCCTGTAATCGTGCATTCAGAAAACCACTAGGCAACGGCTTGGCGTTCCATTCTGCCCCAATCGAATCATACAATCGGGATAAAAACTCCGGCCAACGTAGCCAATTCCAGCTGAATGGTGGTCCCCAACCCGTCGGTTCCTCTTTTTTTTCGGTGAAGGTCCCCTCATAAGCCCAGACGTCAAATCCCGCTTGAGCCAGATCCTCAAGGAGAAGCCGATAGTTCCAAAGGCGATGATGGGCAATAACAACGACAGCTGGTGCCTGACTTTGAAATCCATCCTCGAGTTTCTTGATCCCCCATTCCTCAAGATAATCTTCCATGACGGATAAGGGTTCTGCGCGCCACCGAAGTAGCCTTCCTCCCTCACCCCGAGCTAGTCGGATCCAGTTGTTATTACGAATCATGGCCACTTGAATTTCCGACCTAACCGGTGGCGGGGGAAAAAAAGCAACGAGAAAAAGCCCCAGGAGCGAAAGACTGAGAAGCCCAAGAGCACCTAGCAATCGAAAAAAGGCAGCAGTGCCCGAAGATTCAGCTACCTTTTTTTTTCTCAAACTAAAAAAGACATAGGCAATATCAACCAAACACAAGACCAGAGGAAAATAAAGAGGCCAACGAAAGCTTGGTCGTACCAGGCTAATGATTAAAAGACTAACAAGACCCAACACTGGAACAACAAGAATTATGTTAGCCAGGCTAGGTCGTTTTAATGGGGGAAAGAGTAGGAAAACATGATAAATCATCAAAAAGATAACAATTACCCACTCAAACCAAAAGTAGAGGTTCCATTGCTCAGCCATGAAATATATTTTATCATATAAGAATAGGAATGTTTCATGCAAAGTAGCGATTTGGGTAACTTTAAAGAAAAATTTTCGAATCGAGTGATCAAGGCGGATGCGTATTTCATCCAGCACACTGGTTTCATCCCTTCCCAGACGCTCTTAAAAATGAATGATTACAATTTGAATGGAACACCTGCAACAATGGGCTTTTCAAATCTCACGGTTCTTTTTGTTCTAACAGCGGAAGAAGTTGCTTTTTTTTCCCGATTCACCAAGAGCCTTCATCTTTTGACAGTCGTCTTTAATAGTGTAACTCGAAAAGACCCCATCCGAATTCCGTTACGGGTTATTCTCGATCGAATTGATATGGTCAGCGGTCGCGAAAACTTAAGCTTGATGAGCTTCACCGTCAAAAACGAATCAGCAGACCTGATCAACCTTTTGGGAAATTACATGGCCCTCGTTGACTACAAAAAAGAATCCTGGGAAAAGCTCAAGGAAGAGTTTGTCCCCTTGAATCCTGCGATTGCCTCCGCGTTAGACTTCAATGATTACTTTGAGTTAGTGGGAGACAACAGGTCAAAACGAATCAAGGTCTCCGGGTTCACTGCTGATAAAGTTTTTCTTAAAACAGTTCCGGATGGTGATTCCGAATCCTACAAACAATTAAAATGGTACTTTCGTGATGGGTTGGCAATCACCGATGGCAAACTGGATTTATCAGAGCCTAGCAAACCCCTTTTTCTCATGGAATTTCATCCCCGAATTGTGGATGCCATTGAAAGTTTCCAATTCAAATTAAAACTCGCTGCCAGGAAAAAAATTTGATTCACCTGATTTTTTTGGGCACTGGTACTTCGACAGGTGTTCCCTTGTTAGGATGTCAATGCCCCGTATGCACCTCCCAAGATCCCAAGGATCAGCGCTTACGGACCAGCGCCTTTCTCAAATGGGATCAATATAACATTCAGATTGATGTCGGCCCCGATTTTCGACTTCAAGCCTTAAAGCACCGCATTACACAAATTGACCTGGTTCTTCTAACTCACACACATGCCGATCACGTCAATGGACTGGATGATTTAAGACCCCTCTCGTATTGTTGCGCCATAAGCGTTTATTACCCACCCAATTGTTTAAGTGTTTTGCAAAAAAGGTATGATTACATGTTCGGCGAACATGTCGGACCAACTTCGCGACCAAACTTGAAATTTTTAGAAATGCCACCCAAACTCAAACTCGATGATCGCCATGTGATCACCGCAGTGCCCATTTTTCATGGAGAGCAATTGATTTTTGGGTATCGTTTTGGTCCCCTTGCGTATCTTACCGATTGCTCCCAAATTCCTCCCGATAGCTACGCGATTTTGCAGGGGGTCTCGGTTGTCATCATTGGGGCACTACGTCCCACTCAGCATCCTACGCACTTTTCTTTTGATCAGGCTCTTCAAGCTGTTAAACCACTTAATCCCAAACAGGTTTATTTCATCCACCTCTCTCACGATGTTTTGCACGCTGAGATTGCTCCTCTTGTTGCTCACCAAGCTCAAGCGGCCTACGATGGCCAAGAACTCCACCTTCCGTGAGTTGACACTGCTGTTATTGATAACATAATATCATTATCAATAGAGGTTCTATGAAACGTGTTTTTGTAATAAGTTTGATGGTCGCCATGGTCCTGGCTTGCGGTCAGCCTGAAACGGAACGCACTATTGTGGCCTCAACCAGCATCGTTGCTGATTGGGTTCAACAAGTTGCCGGTGTCAACTGGAAAGTAGTCTCGTTAGTGAGTCGCGATGGGGACTCGCATACCTACGAGCCCTCACCGCAAGATGTGCAACTCTTGAGTAAATCTCAGCTCATTGTGATCATCGGTGCAGGACTTGAGCATGATTGGCTAGAAGGGCTTTTGAATTCAGCAAAACCCAGTGCCCCCATTCTGAAACTGTCCGAATACACCCAGTTGCTCAAATGGGAGGACCCTCACCATGAGGATGAGCACGAAGCGGAACATGACGATGAGGATGAACACAAAGAAGGTGAAGAACACGACGAAAAGCATGCTCACCACCATGGAGAATTTGACCCCCACGTCTGGCAAAGTCCTACACGCGTCAAAGATATGGTCAAAGCGATAATGGAAAAGTTGATTTCGTTGGACTCCGCAAACGCCCAAGCTTATCGGCAGCGTACCAACTCCTACATTCAAGAATTGGATAAACTCGACGCCGAAATCAAAAGCCAGCTAACCCAAATCCCTCAAGAGCGCCGAAAACTCGTGGTGTTACATCGTGCTTTTGGGTACTTTGCCCATGATTACGGATTTGAACAAACTGCAAGCATCTTGAGTTCTCTTACCACCCAAGCCCGCGATCCTAGCGCTGCCGATGTCAAGCGCCTGTTTGACCTACTCAAAAAAGAAAAGATTCCCGCAATTTTTGACGAAAACATCGCAAAAAATCCCATCACCGCCTCAATTGCTCGCGATGCCGGAGTCAAAGTGGCACCAACCCTCTACTCCGATGCTTTGGGCCAGCCGGGAACACCGGGTGAGACGTATTTGGGTATGATGCGCTATAATACATCCGTCATTTTAGAGGCACTGAAATAATGTTACCTTACGGCGGGCGACATCGCCATGCGAGCGTTCCCAATTCACCCGCCTTAGAATGCAAAGGGCTCACTGTTCACCATCGTGGGCAGCTAGAGCCCGCTCTTGTAGACATTTGGCTCAAAATTCCCCGTGGCGCAGCCGTCGCCTTGGTGGGAGCAAATGGAGCGGGAAAAAGCACTCTCCTTAAAACAATAGCGGGATTGCTTACCCCGTCCTCAGGAACCATCTCAGTCCTCGGTCAAGAACGAGGTAACTGTTTCCATCGAGTTAGCTACCTGCCACAGCGTAGCGAAATCGACTGGCACTTTCCCATTTCCTTAAAAGAACTGGTGTTGATGGGACGCTATGTTCATCTGGGTTGGTTTCAGTCCCCTACCAAGGAGGATCATGAAAAAGCCGCCTGGGCCATCAACGAACTTAACCTATTTAACCTTAAAAATCGCCAAATTGGAGAACTGAGCGGGGGGCAGCAACAACGTGCCCTCCTGGCGCGTTGCCTAATTCAAGATTCCGTCATCTTACTTTTGGATGAACCGCTCAATGCCGTTGATCCCGAAACCGTATCAATCATTCAAAACGTTTTAAAGCACCAATTGAAAATGGGTAAAACCATCCTCATGGCAACCCACGATGTGGATCGAATTGACAATCCTTTTGATGGGGTCTTGTTTTTGCACCAAGGTAGGGAAGTCCAACCACCTCACGCCTTCAACTACCCAATCAAAATTGGAAAGGAGAGCTTTGCATGAATATCGTTTCCTTCATCCTCGAGCCCTTCAGCTACCCTTTCATGCAAAACGCCTTGCTCACGCTCATCCTGGTGAGCTTCACTTCGGGAATTCTCGGAGTATATGTCATTGTTCGGCGGATGGCATTTATTGGAGACGCCCTTGCGCACACAGCCCTGCCGGGAGTAGTAGCCGCCTTTTTCCTGGGTTGGGAACTCTTTTGGGGAGGGCTAGTTGCTGCCATCATCACAAGCTTAATCATCAGCTGGTTTAGCCGCAGCCAAGAGATTCACGAGGATACCGCCATCGGTATAGCCTTTACCGGCATGTTCGCCTTGGGAATAGCCTTGATGAGTGTGCTTCGGACCTTCCGGGACCTGTTGCACGTTTTGTTCGGGAACATTCTCGCCGTAAACCAAAATACCCTTGTTCTTATTGCAGTAGTTTCAACCCTCGTTCTCTTGATCGCCTTCTTTCTTCGAAAAGAACTCGTTTGGACTTCGGTGGATCCCATCCACGCATCCACCCAAGGGCTTAGTCCGCACTTAATTCGAACGATCCTGCTTTTGCTCATCGCAGTAGTCGTCACCGTCGATATCCAAGCCGTCGGGGTGGTGCTCACTTCCTCGCTGTTGATCACACCTGCGGCTTCTGCCAACTTGCTGACCAAACGGCTCATTCACTTTACCGCCCTCGCTGTTCTGTTATGTTTAATTGGAGGAATCATTGGTCTTTATGCTTCATACTACTTGAGTATTTCAAGTGGAGCCGCCATTGTTCTCACCAATACCTTGATTTTTGGTTTTATTTGGACTATCAAAATGATAGGGAAGTCCCATGGAAAGAAAAACAAAACAACGGCAAATTATTGAATCGGTCATCCAACAGGAGGGACGCCCTCTCAACCCTTTAGAAATTCTCGCTTGTGCAAAACTCATACTGCCCAGACTTGGAATTGCAACAGTTTACCGCACCATCAGGCTCTTAGAATCTGAGGGAAAACTCACCGCTGTTTCGATTCCTAACAAGGGTGTTTATTATGAGCCAACTCGAAATGTGCATCACCACCATTTCCATTGCCGAGTTTGTCATAAAATTTTTGAAATTGACTGTTGTACCGAAGATGAAACCCAAGAGTTACCAGGAGGATTCTTGGCGGAAAACCACGAAGTAATCTATCACGGTGTTTGTAAAAATTGTCATAATATAAAGAAATAATTTTTCCTGATGTGTTGACAAAATTTTACCATTTCTTAGATTATGGGCTATGGAAATTAAAAATAAGAAAAAGCTCAAACTCCATGGCTTTAATAACCTGACTAAGTCATTAAGCTTCAACATGTATGATTTTTCCTATGCCCGTACCCTTGATGACCGCCGTGGCTACATTGCTTACATTGATGAAGAATACAATGCCGAGCGGCTCAGCAAAATTCTAACCAGTGTTTCAGATATTATTGGAGCAAACATCCTGAATGTGAGCACCCAAGATTATGACCCCCAAGGTGCCAGCGTTACCCTCCTTATTTCAGAGGGCCACGAACTGCAGCCCAATCCAACCCACAAAGAAGACGTCGTCATGCACCTCGATAAAAGTCACATCACAGCGCACACCTATCCCGAAGTTCATCCTGAGGATGGAATCTGTACCTTTCGTGCTGATATTGAGGTGAGCACTTGTGGTCAAATTTCACCTCTTAAAGCGCTTAACTACCTCATCCACAGTTTTTATGCTGACGTTATGACGATAGACTACCGCGTTCGTGGTTTTACGCGTGATGTGAACGGGAAAAAAATTTTTATTGATCACAAAATCAATAGCATTCAAAACTACATCCTAAAGTCAACCCGAAACCTATATCAATGGGTCGATGTGAACGTCTATCAAGAAAAAATATTCCACACCAAGGCCATGCTCAAGCGATTTAAGCTCGAAAACTACCTTTTTGGGGCCTCAAAGAAAGACCTTCTCCCCGCTGAGAAAGACAGGGTGAAAAAACTTCTTAAGCGAGAAATGGCTGAAGTTTTCTACGGGCAGCTGATGTACAAAATGTAGTTACTGACAGCTGCCATCTGCTTTAGGTTCAAGACAGACTTCGTTGACAAGGGGTTTATCTTCTGCCCAAACCTTGATGTTATTCAACGTGATGTCAGCGATGTTTGCCAAAGCTTCACGCGTGAAAAAAGCTTGATGGCTAGTCACTAAGACGTTCGGAAAGGTTAAGAGCCTAGCAAGAATTTCATCTTTGATGATTCGGTTCGAATAATCCTCAAAGAAGTAATCTTCTTCCTCCTCGTACACATCTAGCCCCGCATACCCCACTTGCCCAGACACCAAGGCATCAACAAGATCCTCGGTCCGAATCAACTTACCACGACCTGTGTTAATGATCATCACCCCGGGCTTCATCAAGGCAATCGTGGCCTTATTGATCATGTGGGCTGTTTGCGCCGTCAACGGACAATGCAAGGTAATGATATCACTTTCTTGATAAAGGGTTTCTAAATTAACAATTGTTACACCTTTTTGAGCCGCCCATTCACGAGCAGGATACGGGTCTGATGCAATGACCTTCATCCCTAGTCCTAACAACTTTTCCGCCATGATTCGGCCAATCTGCCCCGTTCCAACCACTCCCGCTGTTTTGTTGTAAAGCTCAAACCCCATTAAACCGTTGATGCTAAAGTTTAAGTCTCGGGTACGATAGAAGGCACGATGGGTGTTACGATTCAAGGTAAGAATCATAGCTAGCGCGTGTTCAGCCACTCCATGAGGGCTATAAGCTGGAACGCGAACATACCGAATTTTGCCAGCACTGTAGCGCAAATCGACGTTATTGTAACCGGAGCTACGTAGGGCAACCAAGTGGATACCATTTTCAACCAGGGCGTCGATGACCTGACGGTTGATGTCATCGTTCACAAAGGCACAAACCCAGTCAGCCCCATGGGCCAAAGCTGCAGTTTTTTCATCTAAGTGGCTGGGAAAAAAGTCAATCTGATAACCATACCGCTGGTTAGCTGTCTGAAAACTTTCAACGTCATAAGGCTTTGCATCAAAAAAAGCAATTTTAACCTCATTCAGATTCTTCATAAAGTTCCCTCTCCTCTGGAATACCTGACTATTTTAGTAGTATAATGAGGATCATGTTTCTGTCAATTTGAAACTATTTTTGACGCTGGGTTAGGACCTCAGCAAGGATGCGATTGTAGTGTGGAATGTCGGCAACAACTCGACCCCATACCCTGTTGCCATCTCGAAATGACGGTTCATTCCGCCATAACGCACCCGCGTTAATCATGTCATCCTTGATGCCCTCACTTCCTGTTGCGGGACGCCCCTTCATGATTCCCGCACTGGCAGCAACCCAACCAGCATGGCAAATGAACCCCAAAATTCGGCCGTCAAGGTCCATCTGACGAATCAACGCTAAGAGGTCTTGGTCTCGTCGAAGTTTATCAGGAGCCCAACCACCAGGGATGAGTAAGGCATCGAGTTCCTTGACCGTTAAATTCTTAAAAGCAACCTCAGAGTTCGCCTCTAGGCCACCACTCTTGGATTTGAAGGTCTCACCGGGTTTTGAACTCGCCGTGATAACCTTGGCACCCAACTCAACCATCCGCATATAAACCGCCCAAAATTCCAAATCCTCAAAACTCGGGCCAACAGCCATGGCAATTGTTAACATGGTTAGAAAATAATTCTTTTTCGAAAATTAGAAAAGCGGAACAAATTATAATTTGGAAAAAATAATTGTTTGTCTTTTAGCTTGTTACGAATTCGTTAAGGCAGGCGCAGGTACTTGGGCATCGCTGCCTGTGGGAGCTCTGGGTTTCGATCTTCTCGGTTCCACACCCGCCGATGCCAGCCCTCCAGCGGCTCGTGGGTCCCAAACCGCCGCACCTTGGTGAGTGCTG
>Ga0272446_1003770_pt1 | contig 18718 bp, 17 predicted proteins | sample YNPCB0061_FD_194587 | JGI IMG/M metagenome (GOLD analysis project Ga0272446, IMG submission 194587) | Hot spring microbial mat communities from Yellowstone National Park, WY, United States - YNP-CB-006-1 | ecosystem: Environmental > Aquatic > Thermal springs > Hot (42-90C) > Sediment | place... | reverse complement strand
CAGAAAGCCAGGTTGTAAAGAGGCCTTTTAGTACCGCCGGGGGAGTACCCTCCGGCAGGTGCTGGACCGCCTGTTCTACAGCTTTTGTGTTGCCCTCATAGAGGGCTTTAATGGCAAAAACAAGCCATTTCCAGCTCGCCAACTCCGTATGGTCTAGCACACCAATCTGTTCAAGGGCCTCAGGATTATCCATCCCATTGGTAACCGCATCAAAGGCATCCACCAGGGCCCAATGCTCAGGAAGAGGTTTTGGCTGTTCAAGCAAGATGTAGGGATCAAGGATAGGGCTCATATCGCTCTAGCATACCCTTATCTTGTTTTTTGGGCAAGTTTTTTTGTACCTGGAATAATCAGGGGTTTGGTTTTTAAAAAATCTGCAAGGACACTGGACCATTCCTGCGCTGTTTTGCTTTGTTCCATAAAATCGTAGTAGAGCTTCCTGATGTGATTCAGGATCGCTTCCCTGGTTTTAGGCTGTATATGGGCTGTATCGGTAAAGAGGTCCTGGGAAAAGGCTTCCATGGCTTCGGGGCTGAACTGGGATGGATCAAAGGTGGAAAGGGCATAATAGGCCGCCGGAATACAGTTTACGCTATGCTGTTTAACGTACAAAATAGACTCCGTAATGGCCTGAGCGCCCCGCTTAAGTTCATCAATATAGGGCTGTAGTTCTTCCTGGACGCCCAGTTTTTCTGCAATGGCCTTAAAGTTCGTGTAGGCCCTGCAAACCACCATAACATGAAGGCTTGGAATGCACATGAGATGGGGGTCAAAGGTGTGGATGATGATGAAGCGGAACTTTTTAAAATACCGGGGACGCCTGGTGGTGGAAAAACCCTGCCGATACACTTCGGCGGCATAGCTGTAGAGTCGTCCCATGGCTTCCACAAAGTCCGCCACCGCTGTTTCGGCCGCTGTGCCGTATGTTTCCATGAGAAAGGCTGCAGCCCGGATCCAGAAATAGACAAAGTCCAGGTAAATATCAACCTTTTCTGGAATAAAGGGAATCTCCTCGTCCAGGGGATGGTCTACCGCATAGACCGGGGCTTTCCCCGGCAGAAGCTGCTGTTTGTACTGCAGGCCGAAGAAATCCCGCAGGGCCGTTCCTGCACAGAAGAGCCCTGCTTTCCGTATCTTTTTGTATTGCAACAGTTTGAACACGCTGAAAAGCACCGATCGATCCGCAATGTGTTCCTTTTTCTTCATGTAAGCTCCCACTCCAGATCCAGAAGGGGTCCGTGCTGTTGGGCGCCATAAATGTCCCGGTCTCCGGGGGCCCCCGACGGGATGAGTCGTTTCAGGGTTGCCTTAATTGCCTGGGCGGGCTCAAAATAGACGACCGACAGGATCTCCTCTGGTGTAACTCCGTACAGGGTAGCAATTAGTTCGCGGTTTATCAAGTTCCGGGCTTTGAAAAGTTCGTACATTTCCTTTTCTTTGAACATGATATCCAGGGTGAGTTCAAAGGGGCCGGAATTTTTAGAACGAATAACCCGTGCTACATCGATGAGAGCTACTTTCATAGGATCCTTCCTTTATCTACGGTGAGCATTTTTCTGCCCTTGCTTCCGGGGAACTGTACCGGATCGTCGATGGGCATGAGGTGGTACACAGAAAACTCGTACACGGTTCCCATGCTGATATCCGAGGGCGAGAAGGGGAAGGCCAGGTTCCCCGCGGTGGAAATGCGGCCTTCGTAGCCGTAATGCAGCAGGGTTGAGCGGGTTACGCTGGTCAGGGTTTCTGCTTCCTCCTGGGTAGGGGCTACCGATTCTATGACGATACCTAGTTCGTAGGGTTTTTGGCTCTGCCATTGGGTTTTCAGTCTGATTTCTCCGCTTCCCATAACCCCATCCCGGCCGTAGACATGGAAGAAAACTTGGCCGCGATTTTCCGACCCCATGCTCCGCACCTGAGCGCTGACCTGTTCCAAAATCTGATCGATAGAGGCGATCATGATGGGATCCCTGACTCCGGCGATGCTGATGCTCCGGTAGCCCACCGGCCGGGCTCCTTCCAGTTTAACCTTATAGGGATCGGTCCTGATATGGCGGCTTCCCTGTACTTCGACCCGGCCGTTGCCGATGTCGGTAAAACTGCAGTGCCGCAGGTCTAATATTCCGCCCGGACCGGGTAATTCATAGGGGTTGCTTTTTTCATAGAGGGTATGGGCCGCCGCAGAGGCAATGGTAAATTGCCGCTTCGGGTTTGGGGCTTCCAGAATAAAAGAGTGGTCGGTCAGGGTGGCAAAGGCGCAATCGGCCCCAGAGCCGGGGGTTGCCGCAATGGCTCCGCATTCGAGAATTTTACCCATGTGAATGGCCAGGCCTTCATCGTAGCCCAGAAGGAGGGGAAGGGCTGCGAAATTGGCCGGATCATAACAGCGGCCTGCCAGCACCACCTCAGCCCCATCCTGCAAGGCTTGAACCAGGGGTTCCGGGCCGAGCTGGGCTACCAGGTTGGTGGTGGCGTCCAGGGCTTCCTCGGTGAGGGGCGGCACAAAGGACAGGCTTTCTATGGTGCCTGCACGGATTGCCCGGCGGACCACTTCTTTAGAAACATCGCTGGGTATGACCGCCATTTTAAAGGAAAGGCCCTCTTCTTTGGCAATTTCCATAATGATGTCATAACACCACTTCAGGTGCGGTTCTGCTCCGCTTCCCCCGGCGGTGCCCACAATGACGGGAATATTCAGTTTTCTTCCCGCTACGAGCATGTAGCGCAGGTCCCGTTTAACAAAGGCCCGGTTCGTAAAGGCCTTGCCGCTGCCCAGGTAGTAGGGGCCGGGGTCACTGGACCCTGCATCGACGGCGATTACATGGGGCTTCCGGTCCAAGGCTCGTTTGAAAGATTCTTCAGGGAAACCGTACCCCAGTATGGCGGTGGGGGACAGGACCCGTAATTCTTGATTAGGCATGATGGCTCCTTAACTCAAAGGTGGAACAGATTCGGGCCATTTCATTGGTCACTATACAAAAACCTTCATCAAAACCCATGCCGGGCTTAGCCAGCATCCGTTCGGGGCGGCTTGCCATGGCCAGGTGAACACAGGCCCGGGCCGAAAGGTCCGTCTCGTTGCAGGTTCCCCCCTGGTAGGCTTCTACGCCGGTGTTTTTGCAATAGAGCACCGCATCTACAATATCCTGCAAGCCCCCCAGATCCGGGGTTTTAATCTGAATCATGTGACAGCTTTTGGCATCCGCAAAGTCTTTAATGTCCTGCAGGGTATTGCACCATTCGTCGGCCACAATTTTTACCCCAGAACCCAGCTTTTCCAGCTGTCTGGTAATGGCGGCGAGTCCTTCAATCTGCCGTTCCCGGTGTTCCAGGTCTACCGGCCCTTCGATGTACAGGGCAAAGGGGCTGGCATCCTTTTCCAGAGAAGCCACATAGTCGGCTACCCGGACCGGATCATTGTTAAAAATCTGTCCGATGGTGCCGTATACATCTACATGAAGGGATGGCCTGTAGGATTCGGTCATCCGTAAGTCCTGAATACGCCGGGAAAGCCAGCGCAGGTATTCCCGAAGTTTTTCCCCCTGGCGGCCCAGCTTTTCATCAACATTATTGATGAGTCCGTGGGGCAGGGCATCTACCCCCTTTAGGATCATCTTGTCCGCATTGGAATAGCGGTCGTCCCCGGTCTGGCCGAATACAGGCACCGGCTTGGCGATGAGGGGCAGGTTCCATTCTTCGGCGATAATTTCGGCGGGGATTTTGCCCGCCGCTTCGGCCCGGGCATAGAGCAGAGCCTGGGTTATTCCGTAGCGCAGGGCTGTATGAAGTATTTTAGGCTGATGGGGCTGTTCAGAAAGGGGATCCGGAATGCGCAGGTTATCGATAACCTGGGCACAGCGGCGGAATGAATCCAGTTCCATTCCCTCCAGCACCGGTTTTACCTGCTTTTCCAGGAAGGGGATATACTTTTCCGGGTCAAGCAGAGGATCCCGGCCTCCAGCCCCCGAATATTGAACTGCCGCACAATCCCCATAGGCAAAGCGGCCGTTTTCGAGCTCCAGGGTAACACAGATTACCTTGCCGGGCTGGCGAATCCGTACAAAGCCCGGCGTAATGGGTTTCCCCGTATAGGTAAAACCATCATGGCCTGCACCGGCCTTAATGGCCCGTTGGTCATCAAAAAAGAAGGCACTGGCCCCCTCCCTAAAAGATACCGCTTTAATTTTCATTGTGGCCTCCCTACTAAGCGTCCTTTTCCAATTGCATAAATATCATCGGTTACCATCCGCAGGCTTACGGTCCGTCCCTCTGCCCGAGCCCGGGCTTCCAACCGTTCCCGGTGAAAGTCCAGTACATCCTGGGGCAGGGGCAGGGCTCCAGCCTTAAAGATCCGTACATAGCCTTCATTGTCCCGCATGGGCAGAATCTTTCCCTGGTTCTGGTTTGATGGGGCAAAGGGCACATCGATAATCCCCGCCTCAAAGGCCCGGACCGCCGCTTCTTCCGGATCCCGGCCGGAGCTCAGGGCAAAGGCCCCTTCCAGAATGGCCCTGGTTTCGCGCTCTATAAGGGCCACTTCCCGCTGTACCGCCTGGGAATCGAGCATGCCCTGATCGCTCAGCATGTTTACAATTTGGCGGCTCGTTCTCAGGCCCTGGGCATTGGCTTCCTTGGTCGGTATCCCCATGGCTTCGTGGGGGGATTTCACAATAATCTTGGTGGCCCCCGCCAGGCGGCCCGCCACAGAACCCCAGGAAATTACTCCAAAGGCCTTAGCCTCATCCTCCGGGAAGCCCCCCATCCACTGGTGGAACACCGTGGTAAGTTCTACATTTTCAAAACCCGCCTCGCTGAAGTAAGCCTTGGCCAGGTTTCTCAGGCTTATGATCGCCGCCACATCCTGAATCAGGTTGCCGCACTGGCCATAGCCCAGGGTAAGGGATACAACTCCCTGCTCTAGGGCTAAAAGGCCCTCCAGAATGGCCACCGCATGGGACACGCAGGGCGGCACCAGGGTCCCCGTAAGTGGGCCGAAGGGTTCCCGGTTAATCCGGACCCCCGCTTCTTCGTAGAGCCCCACCAGGCGGTCTACATATTTCCAGTACTGGATTGATGAACGGAGGGGCACATTTTTAGCATAGGGTATGTTGTAGCTGATGCCGCCCCCTTCAAAGGCGGTAAAACCGGCGGCCAGGGTAATTTCCGCTAAAAGCCGCGCATCGGGGGTCCCGTGCCGCACCTGGACCGGTTTGGACACCGCTTCGGTGACCCGCCGGCATTCAGCCACCCCATGGTTCACCGCAGGAAAGCCGTTTAAAAGGCTTGTACCCGCGGCCTGGGATTTTTCTATACCCTTGGCCGCCTCGGTATACCGGTTCTGCCGGGTATAGGCATCGATGGTGGTGGGAAGCAGGTCCGCTTCGCCTTCGGTTTCCAGGTACTTAAGCAGCCGGATATGCTCATCCACCAGGGCCACGCCGGCCCGGGGCTGAAGCAGGGTCCGGCCATCCTTCTCGGCCTGAATCATGGCATGGGCAAAATTCTTTTCTTTAGGAATTGACCGCTGAAGGGCAATAGCCGCATCAAAATCTACCTCTGCGCCGGTAGGCCAGGATTGTAGGACCTCTTTTCGCTGTGTTTCAAATTGTTCCCTGCTCATCTTTCGATCAATCATGGATATACTCCCTTTGCAGACTCTGTAAAACGAGGGCCTTGGCAAGCTCAGGATAAGCCAGGGCCAAATTGGCTGCCAGCGGAATGATGTAATCCCGATCCCGCTCGTAGACTAGCTCATTAAAATGGGGAAGAAGCCGCTGAACCTGGGGCCAGGAATTCCGGTTTGTATCCTTTTCTGCAGGAAAATAGCCTTCCAATGCAGTCCGGATTATATTGATGGAAGACTCCTGGGCCAGGCGGCCTCCGCTTCCAATGATGCGGTGCACCCTGGCCAGGTCTTTGCCTTGCTGAATCCATACAAGCCCCTCAGGGGTAAAGCTGGGCGTCAGGGTGCCCCCATGACGGGCAATCGATTCGGCCACACAGATGACCGCCAGCATGTCATCAAACTGCTGTTCCTCTTCTGTGGAAGGCAAGATCCCCGTGTTGCCCCTTATTCGTTCTACCCAGGCCTTAAAGGCTGACTGACGCCCTTCATCCAGGGATCGCCTCATGTAGGACAATCCGGTTTCGGCCACAAAGGCGGCGCTCACCCGAAGGCCCAAATCGCCCTCTACGGTCCGTTTCAGCCTGGTTTCGGGAAGCCCCCTAAAAATGCGGTTGCTTTGCTCGCTATAGGGATCGCTCACGGTATAGACGTCGGTGGTGGCACCCCCCATGTCCAGGACAAGGAGGCCCTCGTCGTTGTCTTCCAAAAGCCCCACCAGGTCATACACCGCGGCGGGGGTCGGCCTGGGGTCCGCACTACATATATCCCGGACCGTTGAAAGTCCCCGGCCTTCGATAATCCGTTTTAAAAAAATGTCCCCAATAGCCTTTCGTGCTTCATCAACCTGAACCGAATCCAGGTCCGGCAATATATTGGCGGTGGCACTGGCCTCTTTGCCAAAGCGGCGCAAAATGTCCAGCACCGGTTCCCGCACTGCCTGGTTTCCCGCATACAGTATAAAGGACCCTACCGACGATGCGGCGAGCATCCTCGCATTATGAAGCACATAGGTTTCATCGCCCCCATCGGTGCCACCGCTTAACAGTATGATGTCGCTCTTAAGCTTTTCTAAGGTACCAATATCCGCCTGGGTGAGCTTGTAGGCAAAGCTGGCGATAACCTTGCCGCCGGCGGATGCGGCGGCCATTTTTGCAGCCTTTAGGGTCAGGTCCGGAACGAGGCCGATAGCCGCAATGGTAAGCCCCCCCTTGGCACTGGAGGACACAAAGACCTGGGGTTTCTCCCTCTGGCCCCCTAAGGCCTCATAGACCCGGTTAAAGCCCGTAACAAGGTTTTCCACCGTGGTTGGTGTGGCTTCCCGATGAATCACCCGCCTTTCCCGGATATCTACGAGTATTCCCTTGGTCCAGGTAGAGCCTATATCGATGGAAAGGGCTAACTCCGACACCTTAGTGCTTCTCCTCGGCCTTTTTCTGCCGCCGTTTTTCTATATCCTCAATAAGTTCCTGAACGGCCTTGTCCAGGTCCGTGTCGGGGGGGAACACCCGGTCATAGCCCATGGCGCGGAATTTGGCTTCTACTTCGGAAAAGTCCTTTTTCCCCACCACCAGGTTGCCCCCAACCCAGAGGATGATGTCACCGATACCCCGTTCTATACAGCGGCCCCGAAGCCCGTCGCAGTCAATTTCACCATGCCCATAGAGGCTCGAAACCAGAATGGCATCGGCGGCACTTTCTATGGCCGCTGAAATAAACTCATCCTGGCTTACCATGACCCCCAGGTTGATGACCTTAAAGCCCCGTTCGGTGAAATAGGCATCCAGAATCTTGTTGCCCACCGAATGGCAGTCAAATCCGATAACCCCAAGGACAATCGTGTAGGGCCGTTTTTCCTGATTAGACATGGTTCCTCCTACTGGGCCAGCAGGTCCCGGACCCGCTCTTCCACATAAATGACCGAACCCCGTTCTACCTGGTAGTCAAAGATAATGAGCTTGCCGCCCCGGGAGGTAAAGTCCTGCAAAGACGCCTGGGCTACCTTGCCTTCGGGCTGTTTCCAGGATGGGGGAACGATGATAACTTCCTTGTCTGCGAGAAAGAGGGGGAGCCGGTCCAGTTCAGCATACCGAAGGACTTCCACCCCATCATCGATCATCAGATCCCGCAGTTTATTTAAAATGATGTCCCTGAATTGCCGGCTTTCACAGATGACGCCCAGTTTCCGGCCCGGTTTAATGGTTGCCAGGGCAATAATCGTATCCTGGGACGGGGAAAGGGCGACCTGAATGAGTTTATCCTTAATGCCGGGAGCCATACCCAGAACTTCCGTATAGTGCCGGGCGGAGGTGAGGACGAGGTCAAAGGCAGAAAGCTTTTTTTCCACCTCTGCGGAAGCGGCCAGATCATCGAGCAGAAAAAGGGTAAGGGGCATGGTGGTGAGGAAATTAAGCTGTTTCCGGAAAACCGCCAGGGCTTCCGGATTACAGTCCACCACAGCGATAGAGAGCTCTTCGAACATCCGTTCCTTTTCCAGGATACCCAGTTCGATGAGGGTGCGGATTTCTCGGTAGGAAAAACGCAGGTTCCGCAGGGTGTCGATGAGTTCTGCAATGAGGGCTACGGCCCGTTCTTTTCGGCTTGTTTCGGCCACATCCTGTTGGGCGGAAATAAAGCTCCCCCTGCCAGGTATGGATTCCAGTATCTGGGATCGGGTGAGCTCCTCGTAGGCCCGGTTTACCGTTCCCCGGGCAATCCCCAGCTTTTCTGCCAGTTCCCGCTCGGTAGGAAGCCGGTCTCCCGGTTTCAGTTCTCCGGCCCGCAATTTCCGGGTAACCTGCTCAATGATCTGCCGGTACACGGGGCTTTCGCTGGTCTTGTCTATGCTAATCTCTAGACCCATGGTATACTCCTGGTACAATTCCAATCTAATTGGACTATACCAATAGTATCCAATGGCTTTGATGTTTAGTCAAGCACCAATTTTATGGCCTTGACAAGACGGGCAATATTCGGTGAAATAGGGGCAGTTTTTGCGACACTAGCTCACCTGGATAGAGCAGCTGCCTTCTAAGCAGCAGGTAGGGGGTTCGAGTCCCTCGTGTCGCGTTACACGGTCTCTACGGCATAGCCGGGGAATTCTTTGGTGAATTCCTCTTTAAGGCGCCGCTCTATGGTGTTTCGGATTTGTTCGGTGACTACACCGCAGGTAAGACAGGGAAATTTGGGTGTGGCGATATCCATGTAGATAAGGAATTTCTTTTCTGTTTCGCTATAGCTAATCCGCTTAACCAGGTTCAGTTCAGAAACCGACAACTCCGTTTCCGGCTCCTTTACCCGCTTAAGAATCGCTTCGAACTTATCCGCCATTTCCTGCGTGATTCCAGCCATAGGTTCCCCCTTTTCCGGTTATGCAGACCCCTATCGGGGTCTGCAATACCCTCGGTTATTTTTCCCAGAATAGGGAAAAGTTCTTGTATAAGGATCCAAGCAGGGCTTCTATGCCGTGCCGTTTGGGTTCCATAAAAATATAGAAATTAGAATTATCCCGGTAGACACAGAAATGTTTTAAGAGCTGATATTCCTCAGCTTCTTCCAGCACCTTGTGCAGTTTTTCTTCCAGCTTTGGTGCGTCCCATAGCAGTACAAAGGTCCGTTTACCTTTCTGAATCCGATCCTGTTTTAATGATTCTATGCCCGTAATAGTTTGAGATATTTTTTTGAAATATCGTTCTTCGATAATGTGTCCTTCGCCGGCAAGTTTCTTGGCGGTAAAAATGGTAAGATAGTACCGATCTTTACTGCCCAAAAGGAGAACCACCGGCATATAAAAGGCAGACTGTCGCGGAATAAGGGCAAAAGTCCCCTTGGCAGTTGTAAAGGGTTCCTTTAATGTGTATGTAAAGTTGTAACCAATGGCACCGCCGATATTAACATATTCCGTATCCTTGGGCTTTAAAATTGCTTCGGTTTCACTGGCAATAAAGCCCGAGATCCATTTATTTTTTTTCATACCCCGAAAATAATTAAAAACCGCATACAGGGCTAATAACGTTAAAGGAAGGATATACCAGTTCATCAATTACTCCTCATATGGTGTACCAGTGGTGATACCTCTAATTTTGCAAGGTCATCAAGGACCAGAATGCCCTCTTCCAGGCGGTTAAAGGTAAAAATAGGAATACTCTTAAAGGTGCTCCGGAGCCGTTCTCCCCGGCTGTCATCAATTAAAAACTTATTATAGCATAGGCTTGCAATTGGAACATCCAGTTTGCCCAGTTCATCCCGAATACGCAGAGACTCGGAGAAACTCAGTTCATCGGGGTTCAGGACTACCGCTATGTAGCTTTCATTAGAAAATAGTTCCTGTAAATATTCCAAACGGCGGTGAATGGCTCCCAGTTTTTGGTAGATGGGATCCTCCTCCTTCTTTACCTGTCCTCCAAGCACGTTAGCCTCTGGATTCAGTTTCAGCAGAACCCGCCGTTTTTCCAGGATGGTCTTTCGCAGATTAGACAGTTCTTTTACCCAAAGACTCGAGATGGCCGGCATAGCTAAAAAGCGCAGGGTCAGCGCCGTGGGAGGAGTATCAAAGATGATGATATCATAGGAATCTTTATAGGTTTTATAGATATATTCAATGGCCCATAGGACCGCATATTCCTCTGTTCCCGGTGAATACTTCATAATATCAAGGTACTTGTTTAAGTCTATGACTACATTGTACCGGTAGGCATTCTGTATTTCACTGCGGCTTTCTTCCAGATACTTCTGGACCCATTCGGCCAGGTCAATCTCCATGCCGTCCAAATTTTCCCTGATTGGACGCCGTTCATTGGATAGTTTTGTATGAAACACATCTCCCAAATTATGGGCTGGATCGAGGGAGCATATTAACACCTTCTGCCCGCTGGCAGAAAACCGATAGGCGGTAGCAGAGGACAGGGTGGTTTTTCCCACACCTCCTTTGCCTAAAAAAAATGCGAGTTTCTTCATAGGTGTTCCCGATTGTCAATCAATATTGAGCATCCCCACAAGGGCTCCCAGAGGGTCCTGGGCAAAGTCGGCCCTGCTGGTCATGGTACGGATCTCATCTTCCATAAGGGGAATAAGTTCAAAGGCTATGGCCGGAGGCGGAGAGGGGAGTCCAACCAGGCTTCCCAAAACCATGAGTGAAAAAAGGTTTTGCAATTCCTTTACTTCAAACTCAAGCATGTCCGTGGCTTTTTCACGGTGTATCTGACGAACGATATACCATGCAGATTTTAGTTTTTGTACTAGCTGTTCCTTAGTCATAGGTTCCTTTGCAATGTAAAGGGCTCCGCTACATAGCGGAGCCCGATGATTAGAAATTAAGCGTTTGCTTTCTTGCCGGAGAAGTTCTTGTAGAAGCTGACAATCATGACGAAGTTAAGAATCAGCATGATTACGTTGAGGGTTCCAACAACACCTCCGGTGATGACCTTCATGGTATCTTCCATCTTAACAAAGAATGTGGGGACTACCACGATTTCATACCAGACCAGGGCCACTGTAACGGTAACCCAGAGGAATATGGCGGGGATAAGCACCACATTGGTATATTTGGGATTCAGCTTGTTCTTTACCCAGACCGCAGCGGTCAGCATAACGATGGAAGCGATGAGCTGATTCGCACCGGAGAAGGCAGGCCACAGGGTGTTGTATCCACCGGAACGGGCCAGGAAGATGCCGATGAATGCAATAATGATAGAAGCCACCCATTTGTTTTCCAATATACCATAAAGAGCGGGGGACTTATCTTTCATGGGCAGAGCCATTTCCTGTACCAGATAGCGGCCAAGCCGGTTGGTGGTATCCAAAGTTGTAAGGGCAAAGGAGCTGACCCAAACAGAAGCAAAGAGGGTCATAAACTCTTTAGTAAAGAAGGGGAGGGTTGTACTAACCATGGCTCCGTAGGCAAGGACGAACCGGTTAAGAGCGGGAGTCTTTAATATAGCCGCCCAGTCACCCATGGCTACATCGCCAAAGGATGCGATAGAAATAACTACAATGGTAGAAAGGAACCCTTCGGTTAACATGGCCCCATACCCGACAAAGAGGGCATCCTTTTCTGAAGCAATCTGTTTGGAGCTTGTACCGGAAGCAACCAGGGCATGGAAGCCGGACAGGGCACCGCAGGCGATTACGAGGGGTACCGTGGGCCAGAAGGGAGAAGGCTGACCACCGATTACCTTAGCGGAGAAGCTTGTAAAGATGGGGGCTGAATCAAAGGCACCGAAGGATACAAGGGCTGCAACACCACCTACGAGCAATCCGAAATAGAGGAGGAAGCTATTAAGGTAATCCCGGGGCTGCAGGAGGAAGTTTACCGGAAGGGCAGAGGCTATGACAATATAAACAAAAATGACGATAAACCAAACGTCTTTGCTTGCTTTTATGGGGAGCATATCACCGGCCCAGAAGGCTGCGATGATGAGCACTATACCGATTAAAGAGCCCCAGCCCATGCCGAGGGGGGACTTATACATGATAAAGCCTGTGATAATGGCGGCCACACAGAAGAAGAAGAAGGCTGAGAATACCCGGCCATCGGCGGCAAACTGCCCGGCTACAATGTCACCAAAGGCGGCAACTACCAGAATGCAGAGGAAGAGCACGAACCAGCCGAAGGATGTTCCAGCTTTCTTGCCTACCATGTCCTGGGCAACAAACTGGACCGAACGGCCATCATAGCGGACCGATGCGGCCAAAGAAAGATAGTCGTGGATGGCACCGATAAAGATGTTGCCGAACCAGATCCAGAGCAGTCCCGGCAACCATCCCCAGGCAATTGCCATGGCAGGACCGGTAATCGGGCCAGCGCCGGCGATGGACGCGAAATGGTGACCGAATAGAACAAACTTATTGGTGGGAACATAATCTACACCGTCCTGAAGCCGTTTGGACGGGGCATCCGGTGCTTCCTGACTTTTCAGGAGCTTGGATTGGATGGTTCTACCATATACAAAGTAGAACACAAAGTAAATTGCCAGGGCTATGATGGCTATTAAGGCGCTCATAGTTCCTCCTTATGTATAAGATTATCTTTATTCTTGCACCACTTTGCTATTCTGTCAAATAAATCAATTTTGTCGCAATTAACTGCAGGAACTTAATTTTTATTAAAGTATTCTTCTGTAACCCTTGTAAATTCCTACATTTTTGTAGTAATCTTTTTGTATGAACGATATGAATAACCTGCTTTCAGAGCGGGATGAGCTTCTGCTTCTTTTAGATATTACCCGAACATTGGATAAGCATGTAGAATTACGCAGTTCCTTGGGCCCCCTTTTATCGCTCCTGGAAATGCGGACCTCCCTTGTCCGCGGTATGGTTACCCTGCTTGACCGGGCTTCTGGGCTGCTAAAAATAGAAGAAGCCCCGGGTTTAACAGAGGAAGAAAAGGAACGGGGCAAATACCGCATGGGGGAAGGCCTCGTGGGTAAGGTCTTTGAAACAGGAATTCCTATCGTTGTGCCCGATCTCTCTAAAGAAAATCGGTTCTTAAACCGGGCCGGGGGGCGCAAAAAAGAAGACCTTGTAGGAGTGGCCTACTATTGTGTGCCGATTAAAACCGGAACCCAGGTACTGGGAACTCTGAGCGCTGAACGGCGGCTTCCTGCGCAGTATTCTGAACAGTTGTTCAAGGCTGACCAGAGAATCCTAGAGGCGGTCGCTTCTATTATTGCCGATTCGGCCAAACTTCGGGAGCGTATTCAGGAAGAACAATACCGCTCTATTGCATTACAGCCTTTGCATGAAACGGACCAAGAACAAATTGATGTAAGAGTACGGGCGGAGCAGACCCCATCCGGCATTATTGGGACCAGCAAGGGCATTCGTTCGGTCCTTGATTTGGTAGCCCAGGTAGCCCCCAGCGATGCAACCGTATTGATAACCGGCGAGAGCGGTACCGGCAAGGAACTGGTGGCTTCGGAAATTCACCGGCAATCCAAACGGGCCAAGCAGGCCTTTATCAAAGTAAACTGTGCGGCCCTGCCAGAGTCCATCATAGAAAGCGAACTATTCGGCCACGAAAAGGGAGCCTTTACGGGAGCCCTCAACCAGCGAAAGGGCCGCTTCGAACTGGCCCAGGGAGGCACCATTTTCCTTGATGAAATCGGAGATTTGAGTCCCCAGATACAGGTAAAATTGCTTCGGGTGCTTCAGGAACGGGAAATTGAGCGGGTTGGGGGAAACCAGCCCATCAAGGTTGATGTACGTCTTATTGCGGCCACGAACAGGAACCTGGAGGCGGATATAAAAAACGGCCGTTTTCGGGAAGACCTCTTTTACCGCCTTAATGTGTTTCCCATCCACATACCGCCCCTTCGGGAACGGAAAAGCGACATTATCCTCTTGGCTGATTTTTTTGCAGAAAAATATGCCCAGAAAAACGGAAAGCTCATCAAACGCATTTCCAGCCCAGCTTTGGATTTACTTTCCAGTTATCATTGGCCGGGTAATGTTCGGGAATTGGAAAACTGCATAGAGCGGGCGGTTATTCTTTCTACCGACAATGTAATCCATTCCTATCATTTGCCGCCAAGTCTTCAGTCTGCCCAGTCTACCCAAACCGAACCTACCACAACTCTGGAAGCGGCCCTGTCCCGGCTGGAAAAGGAACTTATCATAGAGGCCCTTAAGATTACCGGTGGCAATATGGCCGCCGCTGCCCGCCGCCTTGGTATTACGGAACGGCAAATGGGACTGCGGGTTCATCACTACGCTATTCCATGGAAATTGTATAGAACTACAAATATGTAGGTATGAATAAGTAAAGCTACAAAAATGTATGAAATAATGTGTTTAAAATTGGCCATTGTACTAGTTATTCATCAATATATCATATTGATGAATAGCTGGCTGGTTTTTTATTAATCTTTCAAAACTTTATATGATATAGCTTTATAAATAAGATTAAATATAATGTAATACAAACTTACAAAAATGTACCTAATTTTATCATTGTTGGCACAGTATCTGCTTAATATTGGTATACCACCTTACAGGAGGAACAATAGGTGAAAAAGCAGATGCTGTTTCTGGCGGTGCTTTTCTTCTTGGTGACTGTCGCAGGTTTCGCAGAAGAAAGCATCGAATCGCTGACTACTGCCATGAATATGATGTGGCTGGTCTTGACCGGTGCGTTCGTTTTCTTTATGCAGGCTGGTTTCGCATTGGTTGAAACAGGCCTGACCAGGGCAAAAAATGCCACCAATATCATCATGAAAAACTTGATGGACTTTTGTTTTGGTTCCATCGTTTTCTGGATGATTGGCTGGGGGCTCATGTATGGGACCGACCATTTTGGAGGCCTTATTGGCTTTTCAGATTTCTTTAAAGGCCCCATGGGGGATCCAAACTTTTACAGAGACTGGTTTTTTCAGGTTGTTTTCGCCGCTACCTCGGCTACCATTGTGTCCGGTGCCATGGCAGAGCGGACCCAGTTTAAGTCCTATTTGATATATACGGTTTTTATTTCCGCCTTTATTTACCCCGTATCGGGCCATTGGATCTGGGGCGGCGGTTGGCTGTCTAAACTGGGATTCCATGATTTTGCCGGTTCTACGGTAGTTCATTCTGTAGGCGGCTGGGCTGCCTTAATGGGGGCCATCGTTCTGGGGCCGAGAATAGGAAAATATGTCAAGGCTGAAGGCAAGGTGACTGTAAAGGCCTATCCAGGACACAACATTCCTTTAGCGGCCCTTGGAGTATTTATTCTCTGGTTCGGTTGGTACGGTTTTAACCCAGGCTCTACCCTTTCGGGGGTCAGCACCGATATAGCCCGGGTGGCGGTAACCACTACCCTGGCTGGAGCTGCCGGTGCGGTGAGCGCCATGTTTGTGTCCTGGATTTGGTTTAAAAAGCCCGATGCATCCATGACCATGAACGGCGTGTTGGCGGGACTCGTGGCCATCACTGCCCCCTGTGGGGTGGTTTCCCCCGGGGCAGCAGTAGTTATCGGACTTCTGTCAGGCGTAATCGTCGTGCTTTCAGTAGAGTTCATCGACAAGGTCCTAAAAATTGATGATCCGGTTGGTGCCGTCTCGGTTCACATGGTCAATGGTGTTTTTGGAACCCTGGCGGTAGGCATTTGGGGTAATGTAGATGGTGTTGCGGTAGGGGTGCTTCATGGCGGTGGTTTTTACCAGCTCGGTGTACAGGCCCTGGGGGTCCTTACGGTTGGGCTGTGGGCTGGCCTAGCTAGTTTAGTGCTCTTCTTAGCTATAAAAGGGATCTTTGGTCTGCGGGTTACCGAAAAAGAAGAACTTATGGGACTGGATATTACTGAGCATAAGGCGGAAGCCTACTCGGGATTCCAGATCTTCAGCAACATGTAGATGTGGAGGAACAGGCTATGAAATTGATAATTGCATATATACAGCCCCATAAGCTGAATGAGGTTAAACAGGAACTGTACCGGTCTGAGATTTATAAAATCTCTGTTACCAACGCCATGGGCTGTGGTCAGCAGAAGGGATTTCATGAATCCTACCGAGGGGTTGATATCGAAGTAAACCTTCTTAAAAAGGTGAGGATTGAAATCGCCGTTAACGATAGTTTTGTAAAACCGACCATCGATGCCATTATCCGGGGTGCACGGTCCGGTGAAATCGGTGACGGAAAGATCTTTATTCTTCCTCTGGAAGAATGTATCAGGATCAGGACCGGGGAAACTGGTTCAGAGGCTATCGGTTAAGCGACCTACATATATGTAGGAAAATATCCAGCTTCCTACATGAATGTAGTGTAAACCCGCAGTATGTATACTGCGGGTTTTTTATAAAATACTATCATATATAGAGATAAATTATCTTGCTTTTTAAGGTAAAGTTGGCATGATTATTGCATATATATTAATGTCGTACATTTTGATAATCCCAAGGAGCGAATATGAACGAAACTATCAATTTTGTTGAAACCCCCGTACCGAGCGTGTACGGAACCAACTGTTTTTCCAATTCGGTAATGCGGGAACGGCTGCCAAAGAATATCTATAAGGAAATTCTTGCAGTCCAGGCTGGTGAAAAAGAACTGAGTCTCGAGGTGGCCGAAGTTGTGGCCGCATCTATGCGGGACTGGGCTTTGGAAAAGGGGGCAACCCACTATACCCACTGGTTCCACCCCCTTACAGGGCTTACCGCTGAAAAGCACGATTCCTTTATTGCCCCCACCAGCGATGGCAAGGTTCTCATGGAATTTTCCGGCAAGGAACTCATTAAGGGTGAACCCGATGCATCGAGCTTTCCCTCTGGAGGCCTGCGGGCAACCTTCGAAGCCCGGGGCTACACCGCCTGGGATGTGACCAGTCCTGCATTCCTTAAGCAGGACCCCACGGGAACCACCCTCTGCATTCCTACGGCCTTCTTTAGCTACTATGGACACGCCCTGGACAAGAAGGTGCCCCTCCTGCGCTCTATGGATGCCCTGAACAAACAGGCCCTTCGGGTTCTTCGATCCCTGGGAAATACCACTGCTAAACGGGTTTTTACCACCGTAGGGCCTGAGCAGGAATATTTCTTGGTGGATAAAAAGTATTTTGATGAACGGCCCGATCTTATGCTTACCGGTCGTACAGTTTTCGGTTCCATGCCCGCAAAAGGTCAGGAACTGGAAGACCACTACTTTGGTGCAATTAAAGAGCGGGTAGCCCTGTTCATGCGGGAACTGAATACAGAACTCTGGAAGGTTGGCGTAGCCGCCAAGACCCAGCATAACGAGGTCGCGCCGAATCAGTTTGAAATTGCACCCATATTCACTACCACCAACGTGGCGGTGGATGGCAACCAGCTGGTTATGGAAACTATTAAAAAGGTTGCCCGTCGTCATGGGATGGAAGCCCTGCTTCATGAAAAACCCTTTGCAGGGGTAAACGGCTCAGGTAAGCATAACAACTGGTCCATGTCCACCGATGACGGAATAAATCTGCTGGACCCCGGTGAAAATCCTGAATCAAACGCCCGGTTCCTCCTCTTTACCGCGGCTGTGGTGGAGGCGGTCGATCGCTATGCCCTGCTGCTCCGGTCTTCTGCGGCTACTGCGGGCAATGATCACCGGCTTGGGGCCAACGAGGCTCCGCCTGCTATTGTTTCTGTCTTCTTTGGCGGACCCCTTACTGAAATATTTGATGCCATCGCCGATGGAAAGCCCGTAACCAAGAGCAACGGAATGGAGCGGATTAAGCTTGGTGTAAGCTCCCTCCCGACCCTGCCCAAGGATGTTTCTGACCGGAACAGAACAAGCCCCTTCGCGTTTACAGGCAACAAGTTTGAATTCCGCATGGTCGGTTCTTCCCAGTCTATTGCAACCCCCAACACCTATCTTAATACGGCCGTAGCCCAGGTGCTTTCAGAATTTGCGGATAAACTGGAAAAGGCTACCGACAAGAATGCAGCCATAGAAGCGATTGTTAAAGCATCCTATTCAAAGCATCGCCGGGTCGTCTTTAATGGTAACGGCTATTCTGAAGAATGGGTAAAGGAAGCGGAACGGCGGGGTCTCCCCAATGTGCGGGCTACCGTGGATGTGCTTCCCGTTCTTATCCAGCCCGAGATTGTTTCCCTCTTTGAGACCCACAAGGTGCTCACCAAGGAAGAAATGGAAAGCCGTTACCACATTTATCTGGAACGGTATTCCAAGCAGATCAATATAGAAGCGGGGGTTATGATCTCCATGGTCCGCCGTTCCATATTCCCTGCGGTAAGTGCCTATGCGGGAGCCCTGGCCCGGGATGCGGCTTCTCTGGCCGCTATCGGCGCGGTCAGTGCACCCCAGGAAAAGAAGACCAAACGGATCGCTGAACTCTTAAATGAGATGAATGAAGAAACGGATAAGCTCGAAAAGGTGCTGACCGAGGCTCAGGAAACCGAAGATGCCTTTGTTCAGGCTAAAACATACCGAGAAAAGGTGGTGAGCCAGATGGCAGTGCTCCGGAGCAAGGTAGACAGTTTGGAAAAAGTGGTGGACAAGAAGGCCTGGCCGTTCCCCACCTACGAAGAACTGCTCTTTAAGTTATAAAAAAGGGTACCTTTCAAAACGAACCGAGTTTTGAAATTAGTTCGCCCCATAGCGCTTCTTTTGAGGGGCTGTCTTGGAAGTATATCCTGGACAGCC
>Ga0272446_1003769_pt1 | contig 18719 bp, 17 predicted proteins | sample YNPCB0061_FD_194587 | JGI IMG/M metagenome (GOLD analysis project Ga0272446, IMG submission 194587) | Hot spring microbial mat communities from Yellowstone National Park, WY, United States - YNP-CB-006-1 | ecosystem: Environmental > Aquatic > Thermal springs > Hot (42-90C) > Sediment | place... | reverse complement strand
TATCAAAATCGTCGGCTTCGATGAATGGGGCCACATCCGCCCAACTGTCGAAAAACTGCGCTACAGTCGAGATGCCGTTCGGACCGACCAACTGCGGCGCGTTGCCGCCCGACACCATCGCCAGGAACCGTTCACCGGCCTGATCGTGCGGCACAATCAGGAACTCAACCTCGATGTCGTCGTGGCTACTGTTGAATTTAGCTGCCAGGTCTTCCTGCGCCTGAATCTGGTCGGGATCGGTGCCTGTCCCCATGCCGATAAAAATCACCACTTTGGCTTTGCCTGCGCTGCTGGCAGCCGGCGCCGCCGCGTCGCCCGCCGATGGCGCCGCGGGCGCGCCACAGCCGGCGACGACCAAGGCCGTGAGCAGCAGGATACAAAGACCGATTTGTAGATGTTTCATGACTGTCCTCCTCCCTGTGAAATCATCGAAACGAATGTGTCGTTGCCGGAACACAGCTTCCAGCGCGCTGCTATATGCGGTTTTGTTGGAGTCAGTCGGAGTCTATCTGATTCATCGGCGTTGTGTCAATCGCGTTTTTTTCTGCCGGGCGCATTTCGCGTTAGGGGCAGACGCAGCAACGGGTTCGTGGAGACGACGGAATTGGTCAACCACCTTTGTGGGTGCATTACCTGTGGAACGGTGTGCTGCACAATTCGCCGCTGCCGAAAATTCTCCACAAAACGCCTATTGAAAAGCCTGTACATTTGTTCTATAATGAAGCAAATTGACAAGGATTCGGACTGAACCCAACCCGCGCGTCGTGCACTGTTGTGCTCCTGCAATAGCCGGACAGGAGGCAAGGAATGAACGTCGACGGAGAAAAGGTCTGGGTGCCTGGGTGTAGGAGGGAGTTAATTGCCGGATTGAAACGCATGGGAATCCACAAAGTGGCGGGGGTTCCACTGGAGAAGTTGTCCAAACGGGAACTGACAACGGCCTACTGCCGCGAACGGTCGCGTATCGTGCGCCGGCAGCATCGGGAACGCAGCAACCTGCGCACGCTGAGCTTTGAGCTTCCCGCCATCGACGAAGAACGGCAGCTCGAACTCTTCGCCTTCAGCTAGACCGGGCGAACCACGCAGACAAACCGGCCACACGGGCAACAGGCGCCGCCGGTGCGTCGTCAACCACATCTGGGGGCCAGGCGCCTCGTTTGGGCGAGGCTCTATTCAGCTTCTTTCGCTCTCTTTCACCCCTTTCCAATCTTCCACAAGCGCAGAATCTATCACGGCGTTCGTGCACTGCTACGCCAGGAGCACCTGCTCGGCGGTGCGTTCGTCGGTCACCAGCACGTCGATCATATGAATGTGCAACAAGCCGAGGATCGGCGCCACTTTCTCGGCGCCGCTGGCGATGACGATGGTCTGCGGGCAGGCGTGCAACTGCTGCCAGCTAATGCCAATCGAGACGCCCGGATACGCGTCATCGACCAGAACGCCATCGGCGGTGTAGAAGTGACCGCAGATGTCGCCCACGGCGCCGGCGTCGGCAAGCCGCTGGATTTCCGGCGCGCCGAGCAACCCGGCCAGGACTAGCGGCGAATTGTGCAACGCGCCGATGCCAACAAGCGCCAGATCAAGGCGGTCGTAGAGGGCGCTGACCTGTTGGATATTGGAGGATTGCATCAGCAACCGGGCAAGTTGTTGATCTTGCACCAGCGCAGGCGCGTTCAGGAAATAGCCGGCGCCGCCATAGCCTTCACAGAGGAGACGTGTGATCTCGGCGCCGCGCGCCAGTGAATGCTTGATGTCGATGTCGCCCAGAAGCTGCACCAGCGTAATGTTGCGCGGGGTGGCAAGTTTCGATAGTCCATACGCCAACTCTGCCAGTGTGCGCCCGCGCCCAACGCCGACCAGCATGTTGGGTTTGATCAGGGGGTCGACAAACGGCGCTGCTTCCGCGCCGACCAGATGGCGAATTTCGCTGCTCTGGCTTGGCCACTGCTGAACCGCAATGACAATGGCCCCGGTCAATCCAAACTGGGTGCATAGGCGTTGTTCGAGGGAAGGATGGCGAGTTTGTGGGCGGACAATCTGGATGCGCACGATGCCCTCGTCGCGCGCCCGGCTGAGCAGACGCGAAATTGTGCTGCGCGAGATGTCATACATCTCGGCGATCTGCGCCTGCGTCAGCTGGTCGACATAGTATTTTTCGGCAACCTGCACCATTAAATCCAGATTGTCAGTCGCCTCGCTGTCGTTGGAAGCCCGATACGCCATATTGCCTCAGAGTTTGTTACAATCAGTCGGGGGCCTCATTGCCTCGCTGTCAGGTCAATCCTATTGTATGGTGACTGTACAGTGACAAACAAATCGTTTGCTCCACACATTCTTGCGGTTGACATCGGTACAACATCGATCAAAGCCGGGTTGATCGCGCCAGACGGAACAATTGCCGGGTTGTCTCAACAGACGACGCCCTACCTGCGCACACGTCCGCCCGGTTTCGAGATCGATATGGATGCGCTCGCCGCCGCAACCCTCGCAACACTGCAGGCTTGCTGCGCCGCCACGGACACCGACGCGTTGACTGCCATCGCCGTCACGGCGCAGGGGGATGGCGTGTGGCCTCTTGATCGGGCGCACCGCCCGGCGGGGCCAGCCTTGATCTGGCGCGACGGTCGAAGCGACGCCGTCCTGCGGCAGTGGCGCCGCGAAGGCCGACTCCCTGCCGTTGCCCGGTTCACCGGCACCTATCCCACCTCTGCCCACCAGACGACACAGAGCGCCTGGCTCAACATTCACGCGCCCGAACGGATGCGCGCCACCCACAAGATCGTCTTTGCTGAAGACTGGATCGGCTACCTGTTGACAGGCAACCTTGGGGTGTGCACAGCCAACTATGAACATACCTACGGACATTGCCAGCGACAGCACGGTCGCACTACACAGCCCGCCGCTGACGTTCTTCATCTGCTTGACCTCGCCTGGCTGGAACCGCTGCTGCCCGAGCCAAGCTCGCCGTTGCGTGCACGCGGCGTGCTGCAACGCACCATCGCCAGCCAGCTAGGCGTCACCCCAGGCATTCCGGTGTTCGTTGGCCCCTTCGATGTGCTCACCGCCGCGCTGGGCGTCGGCGCGATTCACCTGGCGCAGGCCTCATCGATCTGGGGCACGGCTGCGATCCATCAGCGCTGGGTGAGCGCCTTCACGCCTTCCGAGATCGGCTATCTCGTGTCACATCCGCAGGCGCCTGACCGCTGGCTGCGCTTCGTCGCCACCAGCGCCGGAATGGTCAACCTCGACTATTGGCGCAATCTGCTCTTTTCTGATTCCCCTTCCCCAGCCGACTGGACGACCATCGAGGCGCAACTGACTCATCCTGCGAATGGGGTGGGCGCGCTTCTCTATCTACCCTACCTGACGGCGGCGGATGAACGCAGCGAGCCGATTGCGGGCGTCTTCGGCGCCGGCTTTCTCGGTGTACAGGAACACCACCAGAGACACGATTTTCTGCGCGCCGTCTACGAAGGGTTGGCGGTGCAAGCCGCGCGTATCTTCCGGCGGCTGGATCCGCTAGACTGCCCGTTGCAGGAGGTGCGCGTAGCAGGCGGCGGCGGGCAGAGCGCCTTGTTAGCCAGGCTGCTGGCATCCGCCGCCAATCTGCGTGTTGTTCGTCCTGACGCAACAGAAGCCAGCCTGCTCGGCGCGGCGATGGTGGCGCTGGTCGGTCTTGGCTACGCTGACAGTATCGATCAGCTGGCGCAGACCATGGTGCAACCCCAGGCAGTTTATGATCCTGACCCGCAAGCGGTTCCTCTCTATCAAGAGACGGCGGCGTTGATCGATGCGTTGCTGGCCCAACTTGCCAACAGACAGCGCATTACCTGAGCAACTGCCGACAGTGCGCAACCGACTGCATGATGTTGTCAAGCAGCGCGGCGTCCGTCATCTCAAATGGATAGAAGACTTCCAGAAAGACGGGCGTCGTCGTCAGCCCGGCGCGGCGCAGTGTAGCCGTAAACGCCGCAACATCGAAGCGCCCGCGCGCATCAGGCCATCCCCAGTGCGAGTCGCTTTGGAAATCCGTGTTTTGCAGATGGAAGACGCCGATCTGTTCGCCAAGTGCATCCAGCCACGGCGTCAACGTTGCGTCAGCGCCGTAGAGCGGTTGGTACAGCGCATGGCCGACGTCGAGCACATACCGCACAGGCGTGGCTGTCGTACCATCCAGGTCAGCCAACAACTGCTGCGAGTCAGCGATTTGATGGGGTATCTCGCGCGTGAGCGGCGTCGGCTCGATGAGCAGTTCCTGTAAACCCGCCGCCGCCGCCCATTCAGTGATGCTGCGCACATCTTCCAGCAGGCGTTGATAGAGCCGTTCCCGCCCCTTTGGCGCGCTGTGGACGCTCATGCCGCCGAGGGGACCGCCGACCGCGCCAGCGCCCAGCTCCGCCGCCAGATCGACGGCGCGGCGCCACCATTCCAGCCCGGCGCGATGCCCCGCCGGTTCGGGATGCAACAGCCCGTTATAGGTGTAGGAGGCCAGCCCGACAAAGGCGCTGTGGATGGTGACGCCTGTAGCCTCGGCAGCGCGCCGCGTCTTGTGCGCCAGCAGGCGTCGATCCGCTTCGGGCCACCAGGGATCGAGCAGATCGAAGGTAAACTGCACCAGATCGAGACCGAGCGTCTCTTTCACCAGCGCTGTCCACGCCTCGGGTTCGGGCCAGCGCTTGGTGGCGAAACCAAGATTGATGCCAAAACGAAAATCGCTCATTTGACAGCTCCCATCGTCAAACCGCGCACAAGATTACGCGACACCAGCAGAGCAAAGAGCACCACTGGCAGCACGATCAGCGTCCCCGTCGCCATCATCGGGCCCCAGCGGATGCCAAAGCCGGTCATAAAATTGGCGGCTTCGACCGGCGCCGTGCGCGCTTCGGCGCGCGTCAGCACCAGCGCAAACATCAGCTCGTTCCAGGCGGTGATGAACGCCAGGATCGCCGACACGACAATGCCCGGCATTGCCAGCGGCAGATTGATGCGGAAGAAAACCTGCCAGATCGTGGCGCCATCCACAGTTGCGGCTTCATCCACCTCGCGCGGAACGGCGCGGAATTGATCGACGCACAGCCAGACCACCAACGGCACGCCAAAGGTCAGGTAGACCAGAACCAGCGCCAGGTGGGTGTCCAGCAGACGCAGGTCGCGCGCGATCAGGAAGAAGGGCAGCGCCACAACGATCGGTGAGATGAAGCGGTTGGAGATGATCCAGAACCACAGGTCGGATTTGCCGCGAAAATTGAAGCGGGCGAGCACGTAGGCCGCCGGCGCACCGATCAACACCGAAAGCGCCGTGGCCGACGTCGCCACGATCAGGCTGTTGACCAGGCTCTTGGCAACTGTGCCCTCCTCGTAGACCGCGCGGAAATGCTCGAACGTTGGCTGGAAGATCAGCACAGGCGGCACAGCGAAGGTGTCAGTGGTCGTCTTGAGCGCCGTTGAGATCATCCAGTAGACCGGCATCAAAAACGCCGCCATCAAGATCACGGCGACGACGCCCTGCCAGAAATAGGTGAACGTGTGGCGGCTTCTGCCGCGTTGCGCGTGTGAACGGGCGCTCATGCTTCGATCTCCCGATAGAACAGGCGAATGTAGCCGCGTGACAGCACGATACACAAGATCAGCAACAGAATCGCCTGCGCTGAGGCCACGCCCATGTCAAAGACGCGGAAGCCCACACGCTGGATGTAGACGCTGACCAGTTCGGTTGATACGCCGGGGCCGCCGCGCGTCAATACGAAGACCATGTCGAACAGCTTGAGGATGTCCGCCGTGCGTAGAATCAAGACCGCAGTCAGCCCGGGCAGCAGATAGGGCGCCTGCACGTGCCAAAACAGGTTCCAGCCGCGCCCGGCTTCCAACTGCCCCGACTCCAACACATCCTGCGAGATCATCGACAGCCCGGAGATCATCACCAGCGCCACGAAGGGCGTCCATTGCCAGATATCAACGAGCGCAATCGTCAACATCGCCGGGACCGGCTCACCCAGCCAGGAGACGGGCGGTGCATTGAAGAGGCTGAGCAGGTAGTTCATGAAGCCAAAGTCGCGGTTGAAAAGCAGGCGGCCGATCAGCCCAACGACGGTCGGCGTCACCGCAATCGGGACGACCAGCAGCACGCGCATCACAAACGAAAGCGGTCGCCAGCGCACGCCGTCGATAAACAGGGCAATCAACACGCCAAGCACCACTTGCAACGGCACCGTCAACAGGAAAAACTGAGCGGTGCGCAGCAACGATTGCCAGAAAAGCGGGTCATTGAAAACCGCTACATAGTTCTGAAAACCGACGTAGCCTGTGCCCAGATATTGTTTGGTCAATTGATATTGGCGAAAGCTGATATCCAGTGCAAAGAGCAGTGGATAGATGCCGATCGCCAGCAGCACAATCACAGCTGGGGCGATCAACGAAATCGCAGGCCAATTCACTCTTTGTCTCGACATGATCTGCCGCTTTCTCGCTTTCCGGTTGAGGTTCACCTTCCCGGAAGCTCAAAGCTTCCGGGAAGGTTGGCAGCAAAGCGTGCTGCCTCCTCGCCAGTTACTCCAGATTCGTGTGCCGATGACGCATTTGATCCGGCGTCTGCCCGGTCTTTTCGCGCAACATAATTGAGATCAGATCGAAGAAGACCAGTTGCGCTGCCTCGTACAGACTGCCCATCGGCAAGACGCTCGTCGGCGCGGTCTGGTCGTTTGCCATCGTCTGCGCGGGCAGGAAGACCACTGTATCCGCCTGTTGAGCGGCTTTGCCCTGCGGTTGCGCCGTCACCACCATCGTGCGGCTGCCGCTTTCCTTTGCCACCCCCATCAGCGCCAGCACGGTCGAGAATGCGCCCGGCCCGGCGCTCACAATCAGCAGGTCGCCCTCGCCGATCGGCGGCGTCGTCATGTCGCCGACAACGTGAGCATCCAATCCCAGGTGCATCAGGCGCATACACAGCGCCTTCATCATCAACCCTTCGCGGCCCACGCCGTAACAGGCGATGCGTCTGGCGCGCAGGATTTCGTCACACATGCGCCCGGCGTCGTCTGGGGCGAGGGCGGCTAAGACCGCCCCCACCTCGTTGATCGCCTGCGCAGCCATCGCATGGAATTCTGCGCCGCTCATATGCTCACCCTTACTGCAATTTCGGGCGCTGACCGGAGTAGTAGCCGGCAGTGTCCAAAATCTGGCGAATCTGGTCGTTGAGCAGCTTGGCGCCATCCTCGACCGAGATGCTGCCCAGCATCATCTCCGTGCCGGTTTGCGCGATCAGTTCAGAGATTGCAGGCCATTCCGGGAAGCGTGGGCGGAAGACCGGGTTGCCGTATTCCTTCCAGGAAACCACCAGCGGCTCGAAGTACGGATACTGTGCCTGCAATTCCGGGTCTTCGTAGGCGCTCATGCGACCAGAGACGCCGCCCGCGCGGATGTAATCCTTCGCCTTGGCCTCCGATGTGACCCACTGAATGAAGAGCCAGGTCGCCGCCTGCTTTTCTGGCGAGCTGTTGGCGCTCACACCCAGCGAGAAGCCGCCCAGCGCCGGGCGCGGTCCAACGGGGCCTGCCGGCTCCACTGCATAGTCGATGCAGTCAACAATCTTGGAAGTCTCCGGGTTCGTGAAGTAGGCGTTGAAGGCGCTCCACTCCGTGATCATGGCCACATTACCCTGCGCCAGACCCTGCACCGTCTCGTCATGATCCCACTCGACGATGTCCGGCGGCATGTACTTCATCAAATTCTGGCGGAAGTTCAGACCCGTCAGCGATTCTTCTGAGGTCAGGTTCGGCTCGAAGTTCTCATCCAGCAACGAACCGCCGAAGGGCCAGATCATGCGCATGAACGAGTCAGCCGACTGCGTCTCGCCGCGGCGGGATTGCAGCGCATAGGCATACTTGCCATCCTTGGTCAGCGCTGGCCCATAGACATCCATCAACTCCTGCCAGGTGGCCGGCGGCCCATCGAAACCAGCTTCCTCCAACATGCAGCGGTTGTAGAAGAGCACGCCGGAATAGTTGTCGAAGGGCAGACCGTAGACGACGTTGTCCCACGTGCCAAAGGACTCAAGCAGGATCGGGAAGAAGCCGGCCAGGTTCAATTCGGGGTCGGCCAGCGCTGGATCGTCCATGAATTGCTGCATCGGCACGACCCAACCCGAAGCGGCAAACTCGCCGATCCAGACCACGTCGATCAACACACAATCATAGTTGCCGGTCATGCCCGTGAAGTCCAACACCTGCTTCTCACGGCTGTTCTCGTAGGGCATGATCTCCCAGTTGACATCGATGCCGGTGGCGGCTTCGAATTCGGGGATCAGCTCAATCGCCGCGCGGTAACCAGGGCGATCCAGAAAGACGCAGTTGATCGATGTGCCTTTGTACGGCTCGGCGGCTTTTGCCAGCGTCCACTCGCCTTCCATGGCGGGCGCAGGGGCGGCAGCCTGTTGCGCGGGCGCGGCAGGCTGCGCCGCTGGCGCACACGCCGACAAGATAATAGCGGCGATGAGCAACGCGCTCATCACCAATCCAAAACGGCGAAATTGCGGTGCCTGCATGTGACTCTCCTTCACTACATTGCTTCGTGACTGATGAACCGATAGGTAAACCGAACAACTCAAAACCATCACCCACAACACAACTTTGCATCGGTTGAACTGTCAGTCCTCAACCGATGTCCAGTATGCTTTAAGCCGGCTTGCACAATTGTTCTTGTTTGTGGATATATGTGCATGGTAGCATTGTAGCGAACTGTTGTCAAGTCCCTTTTGCACATAATTTCTCATAAGAGAAAATTCGTTCAGGAACTGTTCCCATCAACACACCTCCCAGCGTGCATCGCCCCCTGCCCAGCGCGCCTTATGCACCAACACGGAGGGCGGCTGCACACGGATTTAGCGGGTTTTGGTACAATCACAGGGATTGGGCGCTGTCTCTGTGCGACGCGCCTGTCACCACCTGGTACACGTGGGCGCAAGTAAGCCGCTGGTTGCGTGTCACGTGTTGCGTGCTGCGTAACGGGACGGAACACGCAGCACGCAATACGGGCGCAATTGGTCAACTTAAGCCCATATGCACTGGCCTGCACGCGGAATCGTCTACAGAAGGGATGAAGACCATGTCGGAAAAACCCTGGCGACTCTCACCTGATCGTTGCTTTGCCGCAGAGCCGACGCAGCGCGCCGTCGCCCGCGACCTTTACGCCAGCGTCAAGGCACTGCCGCTGATCGCACCGCACGGCCACGTGCCACCGGCGTTGCTCGCTGACCCGGACGCGCGGCTCGGCACGCCCGCCGAATTGTTCATCATTCCCGATCACTACATCCTGCGCATGCTTTACAGCCAGGGCGTGGCGCTGGAGGAACTGGGCGTCGCCCGCCGCGATGGCGCGGCAGTCGAGACCGATCACCGCCGCATCTGGCAGCGGTTCGCCGACCACTTCCACCTCTTCCGCGCCACGCCGACCGGGCTGTGGTTGGCGGATGAACTGATGAACCTCTTTGGCGTGGAGGAGCGGCTGACCAGCGCGAGCGCGCAGCGCATCTACGACCACCTGGAAGCCCAGTTGGCGCGGCCCGAATTCACGCCACGCGCACTGCTCCGTCGCTTCGGCATTGAGTTGCTCTGCACCACCGACGCCGCCACCGACCCGCTCGACCAGCACAGGCGGCTGCACGCCGACGGATTGACGCACATCCGCCCGACCTTTCGCCCCGACGCAGTGATCAATCTGGACAACCCAACCTGGCGCGCCCAGATCGACGCGCTCAGCGCGGTCGCCGGCGTCGATGTCGTCGACTACGCCAGCTACGTGCAGGCGCTGAAGCAGCGGCGCACGGTCTTCAAGCAGCGCGGCGCGCTGGCGACTGACCACGCTGCGCTGACGCCCTTCACGGCGCGGCTGAGCATGAACGAAGCGGAAGCCATCTTCCAGCGTGCGCTGCACGGCCAGGCCAGCGCTGAGGACGCCGTCGCCTTCACCGGCCACATGCTGATGGAGATGGCGCGCATGAGCACTGAGGATGGGTTGGTGATGCAGCTTCACGTCGGCAGCCTGCGCAACCATCACGATGCGATCTTCGCCCGCTTTGGCGCCGATATGGGCGCCGACATCCCGGTGGCGACCGAGTGGACGCGCAACTTGCGCCCGCTGCTCAACGCTTTCGGCGCCGACCCGCGCTTCCGGCTGATTCTTTTCACGCTCGACGAGAGCACCTACAGCCGTGAGCTGGCGCCGTTGGCCGGGCACTATCCTGCCGTGCGCCTGGGGCCGCCGTGGTGGTTCTTCGACAGCATCAACGGCATGCGCCGCTTTTTCGACCAGGTGATCGAGACCGCCGGCCTGTACAACACAGCTGGCTTCAACGACGACACGCGCGCCTTCGCCTCGATCCCCTCGCGGCACGATGTGTGGCGTCGCGTCAGTTGCGACTGGCTGGCCGGGCTGGTGGTGCAGGGCATGTTGGCGGAGGACGAAGCGGCCGAGATGGCGTATGAATGCGCCTACGGGTTGGCAAAACGCGCGTACGGCGCCTGACACAGGAGCGAGAAAATGAACATGGAATTTTTGAAAGAGTTGTTCAGCCTGGAAGGGCAGGTCGCCGTGGTCACCGGTGGCTCCGGCGTGTTGGGCGGCGCCATGGCGCAAGGGCTGGCGCAGGCTGGCGCCAAAGTCGCCGTGTTGGGACGCCGCCGCGCACAGGCGCAGGCGCAAGCAGACGCCATCATCGCCACAGGCGGCGACGCGCTGGCGCTGCTCGCCGATGTGCTCGATCGCAGCCAACTGGAGGCGGCGCGCGCGACGCTGCTGGAGAGGTGGGGGCGGCTCGACATCCTGGTCAATGCCGCGGGCGGCAATCTGCCGTCGGCGACGCTGCCGCCTGGCGAGTCCTTTTTCAACCTGCCAGTCGAGGGGCTGGAGCCGGTGATTGCGCTCAACCTGAACGGCACGCTGCTGCCCAGCCAGGTCTTCGGCGCAGAGCTGGCGCGCGCGGGCAGCGGCTGCATTGTCAACATCTCTTCGATGGCAGCGCAACGGGCGATGACGCGCGTCTTCGGCTACGGCGTCGCCAAGGCGGCGGTCGAGAACGCAACGCGCTGGCTGGCGGTGGAACTGGCGCGCTCCTATGGCGCCGGGCTGCGCGTCAACGCCATCGCGCCAGGGTTCTTTGTCGGCGAACAGAACCGCGCCCTGCTGCTCAATCCCGACGGCAGCCTGACCGCGCGTGGCCAGACGATCATCGACCGCACGCCGGCTGGCCGCTTTGGCGAACCAGCCGAGTTGCTCAGCACACTGATCTGGCTGTGTAGCCCCGGCGCCAGCTTTGTCAACGGCGTCGTCGTGCCGGTCGATGGCGGCTTCAGCGCCTTCAGTGGTGTGTAGCCCAATGTTACACTTTGCCGAATCGCCGCTGATTCTCACCATCGACATTGGCACTTCCTCGGTAAGGGCGCTGCTCTTTGATAGCAGAGGGCGCATGGTGGAAGGGATCGGGGCGCAGGCGCGCTACGAAATCCTGACCACGAGCGCGGGCGCGGCGGAAGTCGATCCCGACTGGATCGTGGAGCAGGCGGCGCACTGCGTCGACCGCGTGTTGGCGGTAGCGGGCAAGCTGGCGACGCAGATCGCCGCGGTCGCCGTCGATACGTTGGTGACCAGCATCGTCGGCGTCGATGCAGCGGGGCAGCCCTTGACGCCGCTGATCACCTATGCGGACACGCGCAACGCCGGGGACGCCGCCGCCCTGCGCGCGACACTCGACGAAGCCACGATCCACGATCGCACCGGCTGCCTGCTGCGCACGAGCTATTGGCCGGCGCGCCTGGCCTGGTTCCGCCGCATCCAGCCGGAGCTTTGGCGTCGCGCTGCGAAGTGGCTGACGTTAGGCGAATATCTCGAATTGCGTCTCTTCGGGCGCTGTCGGGTCAGCTATTCGGCGGCATCCTGGAGTGGGCTGCTCGACCGTCGCCAGCTGGTCTGGGACGCGCCGCTGCTCGCAGAACTGGCGCTGACGCCGGATCACCTGTCGCCGCTGGTCGATTGCGACGCGCCGCTGACTGGATTGCTTCAGCCCTACGCAGGGCGCTGGCCCCTGCTGCACGGCATCCCGTGGTTCCCTGCCATCGGCGACGGCGCGGCGGCGAATGTGGGCAGCGGCTGCATCGACCATCAACGCATGGCGCTGACGCTGGGCACCACCGGCGCGATCCGCGTGATCCAGACTGAGCTGACGCCGACGCCGCCGGGTTTGTGGAGCTACCGCGTGGATCGCGACCATCATCTGGTCGGCGGGGCGACGAGCGAGGGTGGCAACGTCTACGCCTGGGTGCGCGACGCCTTCCAGCTTGGCGACCGCACCCAGACCGAGGCCGGGCTGGCTGCGCTGGAACCCGACAGCCACGGCCTGACGATCCTGCCCTTCTTCGCTGGCGAACGCAGCCCCGACTGGGCCGGCAACGTCCAGGCGACGATCCACGGGCTGACGCTGGCGACGACGCCGCTGCAAATCTTGCGCGCCAGCCTGGAAGCCGTCGCCTATCGCTTCGCCGTGATCGAGCAGCGGCTGTGTGGCCGCCCCGACTGCGATCATCGGCTGATCGCCAGCGGCGGCGCGCTCTTACAGTCGCCGGTGTGGAGCCAGATTTTCGCCGACGTGTTGGGGCGTCCGGTGGTGGTCTCGGCAGAGGCTGAGGCGACGAGTCGCGGCACGGCGTTGCTGGCGCTGCGCGCGCTTGGCGCGCTCCCGTCGCTGGCGGCGGCGCCCGCTGCGGATGGCGCCGTCTTCCTGCCCGTCCCGGCGCGGCATGAGCGCTATCAGGCTGCCATCGAGCGTCAGCGTCAGTTATATGCGCGGCTGATTCCTACCCACGCGTCATGAACTGCACGAGCATCACCGTGGCTGGCAGCGTGACGAAAGAGAGCGCCGTCTGCAGCGTGATGATCGTCGCCATGACCGGCGCGTTGCCGCCCATCTGCCGCGCCAGCGTGTAGGCGGAGGCTGCCGTCGGCGCGGCGCCATAGAAAATCAGCACCAGCAGCGCCACGTCGGAAATCGGCGTGAAGCGGGCGGCGACCAGAATCATCGCCGGGAAGATCAACTGCTTGCCCAGCACTGACAGGATAACCGGCAGTCCGGCGCTCGCCATGGCGCGGATGCGGATGTTAGCGCCCACGCAGAGCAACATGATCGGCAGCGCCGCCGCGCCAAGAATCTTCGTCATGTCGTGGACGATGGGGATCGATGTGGCGCCGAGCAGGTTGGCGGTGATGCCCAGGAGGACAGCGATCAGCAGCGGGTTGCGCACCAGATCGCGCAGCACAGCGCGCAACACGATGCCCAGATTGCCGCCGCCGCGAATCAACAGCACCATCAGCGTCACCACAGTGATGTTGGTCACCGGGATCAGCAGCGCCGTCACCAACGCAGCCAACGCCAGCCCCTCGGCGCCGATCAGCCGCTCAGCGACCGCCAGCGCAATGAAGGAGTTGTGACGCGCCGCGCCTTGCAACACCGAACTCGCAGTTGCGCCGTCGAGTCGCGCCAACCAACTGCTGACCAGCGCAAAGAGCACAGCGCTGCCGAAGCCGGTGTAGATCACCACGGCGAACGCGGTGAGCAGGTCGCCGGATAAAGTGATTCTGGAAGTGTTGTTGAAGAGCAGCGCCGGAAAGAGCACCCAGTACACCAGCCGGTCGTTGAGATTCCAGAACTCAACGCTGGGGATGCCGCCGCGCCGCAGCAGGTAACCCAGCACCAGCAGCAAGAAGATCGGTGCAATGGAAAGGATGATATTCAGCATTGCACCATTTTACACTGTGACACGATCAACGTCGCATTCTTCCGCCCAGCGCAAGTCAGGGTGCGCCTCCACGACCGGCGCCAACGCGTCGGAGACCCAGATCGTATCGATGTGAAGCGTGTTCTTGATGCGGACGATGGCGGCCTGCGTCCAGTTGTCCACGCCACTGGTGAGCAAGGCGGCGCGCACGGCGTCGTCGCGCGTCGGCAGCACGACGGGCAGACGTCCGCTCTCCGGCGTGCCCGAAGCGATGGCGTTGGCGTAGGTCGCTTCGGCGTCGAGGTGATCGGCGACGTGCTGCGTGGTGAAGTCCGCCTGACCGATGCCGATGGCGTTGCCGCCGCCAGCTTCCGTCAACCCGGTCACGACGATGCGGTGGATTGTCGGTCCGCTGTAGCCCGGCAGAATGCCCTTGGCCGTGCGCCCGATGATATTCGGATCCATGCCCGCACCGCTGATATTTTTGCCGATTTCGTCGACGATCAGCACATCGATGTGATCGAAGTGGAGGCGTGGCATGTGGGCGTAGGCGATCTGCAACAATTCCGCCTCGCGCGCCAGGATGCGTTCGCGCGCCACCGCCTCGACCAGAAAGGTCTCGTCGTAGGCATTCTCGACAATTGCCATGCCGAACGCCACCGGAATTTTCGCCAGGATCAGCGCGGCTGTCTCTGGCACAACTTGATGGAAACGTGCGAAGGTCTCCTGATGGACGCGCGCACAGCCGATGTGATTGGCAAAGCCGATGACCAACATCTTGCACAGCCCGCTTTCGTGCGTGCCAGCAAAGTCGGTGTGTGGCTTGACGCGGTTGATCGGCACGATCCAATCAGCCGCCAGCGCCGCTTTGTCGAAGTAAACCGGCATTCTCCACCCGGTCACACCGATCTGCGCAACCGCAGTGTCGGAGATGATGGGCGCGCCGACGCTGGCTTCAGTCACGCCAAGATGGTCGAGCACGCGGCGCTGCCCATCCGCTGCGCCGCCGCCGTGACTGCCCATCGCCGGCACGATGAAGGGCGTCAGCCCGGCATCACGGCACGCCGCCACGGTGGCTTTCACCACAGCTACAAGATCACGAATGCCCCGGCTGCCAACACCGATAGCGACGCGCGCGCCTGGTCTTGCACCGATTTCATGCAGGCGGGCGGCGGCTTCGGCGTAGGCGGCGGCCTCAACAGCGGGGTGGCGTGGGCGCGGAAAGCGCTGTGTCACGGCGCGCAGACGAGGCAACTCACGGTGGGCGATGGTGGGTGGCAGCAACGGCATGGGCGGCTCCAATCCTGGGTGATAGAGAAACCGGGTTTCTTAGCCAGGAACTCGGTTTCATAGCCGGCTTTGTCCTTCAGTCAGTATACACCGAGTGCCATCGCCGCGCCGCCTGTCCGCTCGTCATGGGTTGGGCTTATGCAGATTCCAGTGTGTCACCTTCCTGGAAGCTCTCAGCTTCCAGGAAGGTTGCTGAGCTAAATGCGTAAGTGCTAAGGGATGCCCCCAACCTGAAGCGCATCCCTTGTCATGAAGTGGTTGCCCACTTCTGCCATCCGCCGCCTCAGTGCGACAGCGCAGCAAAGACCCAGGGGAGGAAGATCATATAGACTACGGCAGCGCAGCCGACAAAAATCAACAGGATCTTTCTGGTTTCCGGGCGCATGGCGCATACTCCTTCGTGTGTGCTCTGTTTCGTTGCGGCCTGTATGAGCATAACTTCTGTGCGCAATTTGCGGTTAGCGGGTGTGTTTCGGTTGAACGGAAGGTGTGAACGCACTCTGATGGGCGTAGTCCGCTGGTTGCGCGGCAGCGAGCGCGGCTGTTTCTTCCAACTGACTGACGCGGCGTTCCAAAGCCGCGATGCGCCCGACCAGAAGCCCAATGCCCAACAACAGGATCGCCAACACCAGGCCCCCACCAAGGACAAGCACACCGAGAAATTGCAGCGCCGACACCAGCGCATCCCACACCGGCTTGAAGATCGGCGCCTGAAAGCCGATCGTCGCCGCCGGGATTGCTGCTGACGCCCCACTCACCGACAGCCCCAGCAGGATTGACGCCACCGCCAACATCGCCGCCAGGGCGTACATGATCCAGCTCAGCAACTTCCAGCTACGGGCGCGTCTGTCATCGATTGTCATTGTCCTTGTCTCCGTTTCGTTGCGCTCCACTAAATCAGCGCCCAGCGCGCCTGGGTTATGCTCAGGACTTACGCAGATTCTAGTGTGTCACCTTCCCGGAAGCTGGGAGCTTCCGGGAAGGTTGCTTAGCCAAGTGCGTAAGTCCTAATGCTCAACTCCACCAATTCGTTTGCCCATACTGGTGGACGTTCCTGGCGCCCGGCGGGCTGAGATTGGCGCCGCAAACGCCAAAATTCGGTCAAATGCCAGGCGTGGCGGTCAGTATGCGTCAGTGCTTCGGCGTGCTGGCGGGCGATCAATTCCTCGATGCCGAGATGTACAGTTGTCATGACCTCCTCCTTGTGTCGAATCGTGACGAACGTTCTTGCCTGCCTTCAGTCTACGTCGATTCCTTGCGCGCGTCGCCAGACCCCAGGCAGGGCGGAGCCTGTCCGGCGGCTATGAAGATCGCCTGTCCGAGTGGATAGGTGATAGGGAGATCGCAGGATGCGAAGTGGAGAGAGGTGTACTAGATTTTCCGCTGTTTACACCAGTCGCCGTTGGATTGCGAGGGTGACGGCGCTAACGCGGCTGTCTACGCCGAGCTTGGCGTAGATGTTGCCGGCGTGAAACTTGACGGTGCCCAGGCTCAAGAAGAGGCGGTCGGCGATCTCCTGATTGCTCAGGCCGTCCACCATCAACCCCAGGACTTCGCGCTCGCGCTCGGTCAATTCGTCGGCGGGCGTGATGGGGCGCGCGGCGGCGTGCACCAACGCTTCGGTGGCCTCCGACGAGAGCGTCATGCGCCCGGCGTGCGCGGCGCGGATCGCATTGGCAAGTTCGGCGCCGCTGACATTCTTGAGCAGGTAGCCGGTGGCCCCAGCTTGCAGTGCGCCCTGCACCATATCGTCCTCGGCAAAGCTGGTCAGCACGATCACATGGACTTTGGGGTGCTTGCTGCGAATCTCACGCGTGGCGGCGACGCCATCCATTTCCGGCATTTTGAGATCCATCAACACGACGTCGGGCTGCAGTTGTCGGGTGAAGCGCACCGCTTCGGCGCCATTTTCGGCTTCGCCAACCAGCTCCAGGTCTTTGTGCACCTGCAAGAACTTGCTCAACCCACCGCGCACGACGGCATGGTCATCGACAATCAACACACGAATCGGCTTTACTTCACTCACGCAAGTTCCTCCTCTGATTCATGCCACGCCGGGTCAAGCCAGGTGACGATGACGGCCGTGCCATGACCGCGCTCGCTGTGGATCGCAAATCGGGCGCCGATCGCATCGGCGCGTTCACGCATGATGCGCTGCCCCATGTGTCCCGGCGCGACGGCGGTCGGGTCGAAGCCAACGCCGTCGTCGCTGATGCTCAGGCGCACACCCATTGGCTGTTGACGCAAATCGACCGTGACTTGCTGCGCCCTGGCATATTTTACAACATTGTTGAGCGATTCCTGAGCAATGCGATACAGCGCCACTTTGACCTCATCGGGGAGGGCGCGCTCGCCTTCGACGCTGAAATGCACCGGCACGCGCGCACGGTTGACGGTGGCTTCGATCAACTGGCGCACCAGGTCTTCCAATTTTGCCTGCGTGACGGCGCTGGGACGCAACTCAAGTAGCAACGTGCGCATTTCAGCCAGCGCGCTGCGCGTCAACTGGCGCAGCTCCTCGCTTGTGCGCCGTCCTTCCTCCGGGTCGATAGCCCACAGATCGGGCAACGCCTCGGCGGTCAGGCTGGCGGAAAAGAGCGTCTGTGTCACGGCGTCGTGCAGGTCGCGCGCCAGCCGCGTGCGTTCTGCCACCACGGCGGACTCGGCGGCTTTCTGCGCCAGTGCGGCCTCAATCTGTTGGCGTTGCTGAATTTGCAGGCGCAACTCGGCGGTCTGTGCAGCGACCTGTTGTGTCAGGCGTCGATTCTGTACGCGAATGTTGTTGACGCGCCAGCCGATGCCGCCCGCTACAAGGGTGAGCATCAGGAAGGCAGCCAGCCCGCGGAACCAGAATGTCTCCCAAACCGGCGGCGTGACGCGCAGCGGAATGGCGATGCCTGCCTCGTTCCACACGCCATCATTGTTAGAGCCGCGCACGCGGAACAGGTACTCGCCGCCCCGCAAGTTCGTATAACTGGCGTACCGGCGGGCGCCCGCCTCGATCCAACCTTCGTCGAAGCCTTCGAGCTTGTAGGCATAGCGATTTTTCTGTGGCGCGTGGTAGTCGAGGGCGGCAAACTCGAAAGCGATGAAATTCTCGGCATAGGTCAGATCGACCGGCGTCTGGCCGGTCAGGTCGATCGTCGCTGGCTGATTGAAGATGCTGAAGTTGGTGATCACAACCGGCGGCGGCGCCGGATTGCGCTGAATTTCTTCAGGTCGAAAGACGTTGAAGCCGTGTACGCCGCCGAAGAACAGTTCGCCGTTGCGCGAACGCATACAGGCGCCGGAGTTGAACTCACGGCTTTGCAGCCCATCGCTCTCATCGAAGGTGCGAAAGGATGGCAGCACAGTGTTGAAGTGCGCCAGCCCGTTGTTGGTGGCGATCCAGAGATAGCCGCGATTGTCTTCCTCGATGCACAACACCGTGTCGTTGGGCAGCCCATCCCGCGCGTGATAGCGGGTGAAGGTGCGGCTGTTCAGGTCAAGACGATTTAGCCCGACCTGCGTTCCCACCCACAACGCGCCAGTGCGATCCTGGTGGATCGCCCAAACGCTGTTGTCGCTCAGGCTCTTGGGGTTGTTCGGATCATGACGGTAGGTGACGAAACGCACCTCGCCCTGGCGCCACGCCGCCGGATCGAGGTAAGCCAGCCCGCCGTACCATGT